>Ga0111539_10001086_pt1 | contig 35926 bp, 28 predicted proteins | sample RhiMethybrSRZTD1_FD_79667 | JGI IMG/M metagenome (GOLD analysis project Ga0111539, IMG submission 79667) | Populus rhizosphere microbial communities from Tennessee, USA - Rhizosphere MetaG P. TD hybrid SRZTD1 (version 2) (version 2) | ecosystem: Host-associated > Plants > Roots > Rhizosphere >...
GAAGATCATCGAGGGGCGCCTCGGCGCCAACGGCGTCGGGTTCACCTCTGACATCCGCAAGTACGACGAGAAGGCCAACGGCTCCGTGCTCACCGCCGTGCTGCCGGAGGACCTCCTCAAGTTCGGCCTCATCCCCGAGTTCGTGGGCCGCCTGCCCGTCATCGGCGCGGTGTCGAGCCTCGACCACGAGGCCCTGATCCGCATCCTCAACGAGCCGAAGAACGCCCTCATCAAGCAGTATCGGAAGATCTTCGAGTTCGAGGACGTCGAGCTCGAGTTCGCCGACGACGCCCTCGAGGCCATCGCCGACCAGGCGCTGCTGCGGGGCACCGGCGCCCGCGGGCTGCGCGCCATCCTCGAAGAGGTGCTGCTCGACCTCATGTACGAGCTGCCCAGCCGCAGCGACGTCGGCAAGTGCGTGGTCGATCGGGCGGTGGTGCTCGACCGGGTGAACCCCACGCTGGTGCCGCGCACCGAGTCGTCGCGCCAGCAGCGCCCGCGCCGCGCCGCCTCGTAGTCCGGCACCCGCTCCCCGTGGACCTCGACGCCGCCCAGGCCTGGCTCGACGCCCACATCGACCTCGAGAAGACCACCGGCATCGCCGCGGGTCACGTCGAGGGGCTGTCGCTCGACCGCATGCGGCAGGTGGTCGGCGTGCTGGGCGACCCCCAGCGCGACTACCCCGTCATCCACGTCACGGGCACGAACGGGAAGGGATCGACCGGGCGCATGGTCACCGCGCTGCTCGCCGCCCACCAGCTCTCGGTGGGCACGTACAGCAGCCCGCACCTCGAGCACGTCACCGAGCGCATCGCCCGCAACGCCGAGCCGATCGAGCCCGACGAGCTCGCTCGCGTGCTGACCGAGATCGCCGCGCTCGAGGATCAGGCCTTCTTCGACGAGCGGCCCTCGTTCTTCGAGCTGCTGACCGCGGCCGCGTTCTCGTGGTTCAGCCAGGTGGCGGTCGACATCGCGGTGGTCGAGGTCGGGTTGCTCGGCCGCTACGACGCCACCAACGTGGCCGACGGCCAGGTGGCGGTCGTCACCAACGTGGGCCGTGACCACACCGACGGCACGGGCGACTGGCGCCGGCGCATCGCCGAGGAGAAGGCGGGCATCGTCAAGCCGGGCAGCCACCTCGTGCTGGGTGAGGCCGACAAGGATCTGCGCCCGGTCTTCGAGGCCGAGGGTCCGGCCGAGGTGTGGGTCCGCGACGACGACTTCGGCGTGGTCACCGACCGGCTCGCGCTGGGCGGGCACGTGGCCGACCTGCGCACGCCCTTCGGCGAGCACCCGGAGGTGTTCGTCCCGGTGCACGGCGCCCACCAGGTCGACAACGCCGCCCTGGCCGTGGCGGCGGTCGAGGCGTTCTTCGGCCGCCCGCTCGACGAGGGGGTCGTGGCCGAGGCCTTCGCCGGGCTGCGGCTGCCCGGCCGGTTCGAGGTGCTGCACCGGGCTCCGCTGCTGATCCTCGACGGGGCCCACAACCCTGACGGGGCCGCCACCGTGGCGACGACCCTCGCCGACGAGTTCGACGTCACCGGCACCCGCCACTGGGTGATCGGGGTGCTCCAGGGCCGCGACGTCGACGAGATGCTCGACGGTCTCGGCGTCGTGCCGGGCGACCGGGTGGTCGCCACCACGCCGCCGTCGCCTCGGGGCGTGCCCGCCCGCGACCTGGCGGCGGTCGTCGCCGCCCGCGAGGTCGACGTGGTGGCGGTGCCCGACGTGGGCGCCGCGGTCGAGCGTGCCTGGCGGGCAGCCGACGAGGCGGGCGAGGACGACCTGGTCATGGTGACGGGCTCGCTCTACGCGGTGGGCGCAGCCCGCACGGCGTGCCGGCGCCTCGGGCTCGTGGGCTGACGGCGCCGCCGACCCCCCGAACGGGCCGGCCGCGGTTGCGCCGGGTTTCCCCTCCGGCGGTGCGGCCCCTACCCTCGCACCCCTGTGAAGAACCGCACCTTCGTCATGTGCAAGCCCGACGCCGTCGAGCGCGGCCTGGTCGGCGAGATCGTCGCCCGGCTCGAGCGCAAGGGCCTTACCCTCGTCGCCGCCGACCTGCGCACGGTCGAGCGCGACCTCGCCGAGCAGCACTACGACGAGCACCGCGACAAGCCGTTCTTCGGCGACCTCGTCGACTTCGTCACCCGTTCTCCGGTGTTCCCGATGGTCGTCGAGGGGCCCGACGAGAACACCTGGCTGCTCGTGCGCAAGCTCGTCGGCGCGACCAAGGCGACCGACGCCGAGCCGGGCAGCATCCGAGGCGACTTCGCCACGATCACCACCGAGAACCTGGTCCACGCCAGCGACGGCCACGACTCCGCCGCTCGCGAGATCGGGCTCTGGTTCCCCGGCCTGGGGTGACGAAGGGCCGGGGTCGCCCCCGGCCGGACGCACACGGGCGGTGATCGGCGGCCACGTGCGGCGCGCCCGCCCGGCGACCTGCGATACTGCCGGGGCGGACAGGTGAGCAGCGGAGGGCGGCGATGGCGGCCAACGGCGGCGGAGAGATCATCGGGCGCGCCGACGAGCGCGCCCGCCTGCGCGAGGCGCTCGGCGACGCGGCGACGGGCCGGGCCACCGTCGTGGTCGTCGACGGCGAGGCCGGCATGGGCAAGACGACGTTGCTGCGGTCGGTGCTGGTCGACGGCCCGGCCCGGGTCCTCGCCGTCAGCGGCGACGAGGCCGAGTCCGACCTGCCCCGGGGAATCGTCGACCAGATCGTGCGGCTGGCCGGGTCCGACCCGGTGCCGGCCGGCGCCGACGCGCTGGGGGTGGGCACCGCGGTGACCGCGCTGATGGAGCGGCTGGCCGCCGACGGCCCCCTCGTGATCGTGGTCGACGACGGCCACTGGGCCGACGACGCCTCGCTGCGGGCGCTGACCTTCGCGGCGCGCCACGGGTGCGACCTCGCGGTCGCGGTGGTGGTCGCCTGCCGCACCGACGGCCTCGACCGGCTGCCCGCCGGGCTCGTGCAGGTCGCCGCGGCCACGGGCGGGCAGATCACCCTGGCGCCACTGGGGTCGGGCGACATCGAGGTCCTGGCCGAGCGCGCGTACGGGCGCCGGCTGCCACCGGGGGTCGTCGAGCGGCTGCGCGCCCACGCCGGCGGGAACCCTCTGCACACGCTGGCGGTCCTCCGCGAGGTGCCCTACGAGGACGCGGTCGGGGGCGGCGACCTGCCGGCCCCCCGGTCGTACGCCACGTTCGTGCTCACGCGCCTCGCCGGCTGCAGCCCCGAGGCGCGCGACATGGCGGCCGCGCTCGCGGTCCTCGGCCGCCCGTCGTCGACGACACGCGTCGCCGCCACGGCCGCGGTCCCGGCCGACCGGGCGGCGGGAGCCGCCGCCGAGCTGGCGGCGACGGGGCTCGTCGCCGTCGCCCCGGGCGCCGACGGAGCGCTCGCGTTCGCCCACGGCCTCGTGCACGCGAGCCTCGCCGCCGACCTCTCGCCGTCGCGCCGGTCGGAGCTGCACGCGCGGGCGGCCACCGCCACGCGCGGCGACGAGCGGCTGCGGCACCGGCTGGCGGCCGCCGCGGCCCCCGACGACCGGCTTGTGGCCGAGGCCCGCCGCCGGGCCGACCTCTTGGTGGCCGAGGGGGCGCCCGCCCGGGCCGCCCGGTTGCTGCTGGCCGCCTCGCCGGTGGCCGCCACGGCCGGCGAGCGGCAGGAGCTCGTCGTCCTGGCCGCCAGCCACCTGCTCCAGGCGGGGCAGGGCATCGGTGCGCTGGCCGGCGAGATCGAGGGCTTCGGCGACTCGGCGCGGCGCAGCCTCGTGCTCGGCCGCGAGGCGCTCGTCGGGGGGCGGCCGACCGAGGCGAAGGCCTGGCTCGAGCGGGCCTGGGCCGTGGTCCAGCACGACCCGGACGCGGCCGACCTGGTCGCCCTCGTCGCCGACATGCTCGCCATGGTCGCCCTCGACCAGGGCCGCTGGCCCGACGTGACCGCGTGGGCCGATCGGGCGGTGACCGCCCGCAGCGCCTCGGGCATCTCGGCGACGCTCCTGGCCCACGGCCTGGTGCTCAGCCGGACGTCCGAGCGGGTCGACGACCGCCTCGGTGCGCTGGTGGCGGCCGCGGACACCGACCCGGTGCTCGCGCTCGACGCCCGGGTCGGCCGGGGCATCGCCCGCCTGTGGCGCAACGACCTCGACGGCGCCGAGTTCGACCTGCGCGCCGCGACCGGGTTGCTGTCGCGCCGGGGATCGCTGCTGGCGCGGGCGGAGCTGCAGGCCTACCGCGCCGAGGCGGCGTTCCGCGCCGGGCGGTGGGACGAGGCGGTCGACCTGGCCACCGCGACGGCGTGGACGGTCGACGAGGCCGACGCCGTGTGGCTCGCCGCCCTCAGCCACGGCACCGCCGCCGTCGTCCTCGCCGCTCGTGGCGACCGGGCCGGGGCGGAACGCCACCTGGTGGCGGCCGAGGGTGCGGCCACGGCCACCGGGTTGCTGGCCGCACGCCTGTGGGCCCACCAGGCGGCGCTGCGCGTCGCCGCGGCCGCGGGCGACCACCTGCAGGTCGCCCGCCTCGGCGACGGCGCGCTCGACGAGCCCTGGTCGGCGATCCCCGAGGGCGTCCACCACTGGCGCGCGGTCTACGTCGAGGCGCTGCTGGCCACCGGTCGGGTGCGGGACGCCGCCCGCGTCGCCGTCGAGCTGGCGGTCGAGGCCGAGGGCGGCGACGAGTCCGTGGGCGCGGACGCCGCTCGCGCCGCCGGGGCGGTGGCGGGTGCCGAGGGGCGCGACGACGACGCGCTCGCCGCCTTCGCCGGCGGACTGGCGCTCGATCCCGGGCGCAGCCGTCCGTTCGAGCGGGCGCTGCTCGAGCTGGCGGCCGGGGCCCACCTGCGGCGGTCGGGCCGGCGCCGCGCCGCGATGGAGCTGCTGACGGTGGCCGACGAGCGGCTGCGGGGCCTCGGGGCCGCCCCGTGGGTCGAGCGCTGCCGCCGGGAGGTCGACGGGTGCGGCCTGCGCCCCCGCCGCCGGTCGGGCGACGACGACGCGCTCACCGCCCGCGAGCGGCTCGTGGCCGAGCAGGTGGCCCGGGGGCTGACGAACCGAGAGGTGTCGGGCGAGCTCGGCATCAGCGTCAAGACGGTCGAGCACCACCTCGGGCGGGTGTACGCCAAGCTGGGCGTGCGCTCGCGCAGCCAGCTCGTGCACCGCCTGTCGCCCGAGGTCGGCGGTGTGGTCGACCTGCGCGACGGAGCGCGGTCGGAGGCGGCGACGGCGTCGTGACGGCACGCGAGGCGATCGTGGGCCGCGAGCCCGAGCTGGCGCGCCTCGACGCGGCGCTGGCCCGGGCGCGGGCGGGCACCCCGGTCGTGGTCCTCGTGACCGGCGAGGCGGGCATGGGGAAGTCGCAGCTGGTGGCGGCCGTGGGCGAGCGGACCGACGCCCTCGTCGTGGCGGTCGCCTGCGACCCCGCCGAGGCCGACCTCGACTACGGGGTCGTCGAGCAGGTGCTGCGGGCCGCCCCGCTCGACCCCACGTGGGTGGACGGCGTCGTGCCGGGCCCGGGCACCGGTCCGCTGGACGCCGGCGCGACGCTGCTCGCCGCGCTCGACGACCTGCCGCTCGAGCAGGGTGTCGTGGTCGTGGTCGACGACGCCCAGTGGGCCGACGCGGCCTCGCTCGACGCCTTGACGTTCGTGGCCCGCCGGCTCCGGGCCGAGCCGATGGCGCTCTGCGTCACCTGCCGCACGGCCGCCGTCGACACGCTGCCGACCGGTCTGGTCCGGCTGGCGGCCGATGCGGGCGCCCTCATCGAGCTCGCCCCCCTCGGCCCCGACGCGGTCGGCGAGCTGGCCGCCCGGCACGTCGGCGAGGCGCTCCCCGCACCGGCGGTCGAGCGCCTGCACGCCCACACCGGGGGGAGCCCGCTGCACGTGGCGGGACTGGCCCGCGAGCTCGGCGTCGCCGGCCTCACGGTGGCCGGCGACCTGCCGGCGCCTCGCTCCTACGCCCGCCTGGTCATCACCCGCCTGGCCTCGTGCGGACCCGAGGCCCGCCAGGTCGTGACGGCCCTGGCCGTGCTCGGGCTGACCGCGCCGCTGGCCGTCGTCAGCGCGGTGGCCGGTGTGGACGACCCGCTCGTCGCGCTCGACGAGGCCGTGGCGGCCGGGCTGGTGCGGGTGGTCGACGAGCCGGGCGCCCGCTCCCTCACCGTGGCCCATCCGCTGGTGCGCGCCGCGGTCCTCGAGGACCTGCCGCCGTCGCGGGTGGCCGCGATCCACCGGGCGGCCGGCGCCGTGCTCGACGGGCCCGCCGGGCTGCGCCACCGCATCGCCGGATCCGCGGGCCCGGCCCCCGCGCTCGCGGCGGAGGCCCGCGCCGTCGCCGCCGGCCTGGCCGACCGCGGCGCCCACGGCGCGGCGGGCCGCCTGCTGCTCGACGCATCCCGCATCGACGCCGCCGGCGCGGCCCGCGACGTGCCGACCGCCGTCGACCAGTTCCTGCTGGCCGGCGACCTGGCGGCGGCCACCGCGCTGCGCGACCGGGTGGCGTCGCTGCCGCCGGGGTCGCGGCGGGACTTCGTCCTCGGCCACCTGGCGTACGTCGTCGGCCCCCGCCGAACGGCGGTCGGGCACCTCGAGGCCGCGTGGGCGGCGCGGCCCGTGGCCGGGGCGGGGGACGAGGACGACCACGAGCTGGCCGGGCGCATCGCCGGGCTGCTCGCCACGATCGCGGTCGACCGCAGCGACGGCAGCGGCGCCCGGACCTGGGCGACACGGGCCCGCGCCCTGGCGCCGGCTCGCGCCGCCGACGGTCACGTCGGCCACATGCTGGCCATGAGCCATGCGCTCGAGGGCACCATCGCCGCCGGCATCGACGAGTTGACCGAGGCGCTGGCGGGCGGGGCCCCGGGGGGCGCCGTCGCCGTCGACCTGCACCTCGGGCGGGGGGTCCTCCGCCTGTGGGCCCACGACCTCGCCGGCGCGGCCGACGACCTGGCCGCCTGCCTGGCCGCCGGGGCCCCGGGCACGCTGGTGGCCCGGGAGACGGCCCGGTACCAGTTGGCGGAGCTGCACTACCGGGCGGGCCGGTGGGACGCGGCCGCGGTCGGCGCGGAGGTGGCCGCCTCGGTGGCCGACGCCGGTGACCAGACCTGGATCGCGGCCTTCCCGCACGCCGTGGCCGCGTCGGTGCTGGCCGGGCGGGGCGAGTGGGAGCGTGCGGAGGCCCACCTCGCGGCCGCCTCGCGCTCGGCGACGGCGACAGCCGGCGGCGCGGCCCGCGTGTGGGTGGCCCTGGCCGCGGCGCGCCTGGCCGAGGCCCGCGGCAACGCCGCCGCCGTGGTCGCCTCGGTCGACGCGCTGGCCGCCGGCCGCCGCCGCTTCGACGAGGGGATCGTCCCGTGGCGCGCCCCGTACGTCGAGGCCCTCGTCGACCTCGGTCGCCTCGACGACGCGGCCGACGCCCTGGCGTGGTTGGCCGAGGACGCCTCGACCACGGCCAGCCCGCTCGTCCGCGCGGAGCTGGCGCGCGCCGAGGCCACCGTGGCGCTGGCCGTCGGCGACCTCGACGGCGGCGCGGGCGCGGTCGCCCGCGGGCTCGCCGTCGCGTCCGGTGCCGGCCCCTACCCGCGGGCTCGGCTCGAGCTGGTGGCCGGGCGGCTGTGGCGGGCCGGGGGCGACCTCGAGCGGGCCGTCGCCACGCTCGGCGACGCCGACCGGCGGTTCGCCGCGCTCGGTGCCGCGCCGTGGGAGCGGCGGGTCGAGGCCGAGCTCACGGCGGCCGGCCGGCGCCCCCGCCGTCGCACGGCGACCGCGGCCGCGCTCACGCCGCACGAGGCGGCGGTGGTGCACGTGGTGGCCGAGGGCCGCACCAACCGCGAGGCGGCGGCCGCCCTGTACCTCAGCGTGAAGACGGTGGAGCACCACCTGTCGCGGGCCTACGCCAAGCTCGGTGTGCGGTCGCGCGCCGATCTCGCCCGGCTGGTGCGCGAGGGCCGGGTCGGCGACGTCGGCGCCGGGCCGGACGCCGCCCCGGTCCCGGCCGCGGGGTCGACGGCCGACGGGCCGCGCGCCGTCGCCTCCTGAGCGCGCGCCCCGAACGTCCCCCCGTCAGGGGTCCCCCCGATGCGATCGGGGTGCGCCGCAGCGCACAGTCGTCCCGTGCGGGTCCTCGTGGAGATGCGGCGGGATGGAGACGGTCGGATCACCGGCGTCGTCGCCCCCTGGCGAGGGTCGCCCCGGAGGACGTTCTCCGGGTGGCTCGAGCTCATCCACCTGCTCGAGGTGCACATCGACGACGACAGAGACGAAGGGACGACGACATGACGGCGACGGCGGGACGCACCGGGCGGCGCGCGAGCGCAGCCCTGCTGGCTGCGGCACTGGTGATCGGGTTGGGCGCCTGTGGCGACGACGACGACGGCGAGGCGGGCGGCACCGATGCCGCCGGACTGGCCGACGACGAGGGCGGCTCCGAGGAGTTCTGCGCGGCGGCGGCCGCGGTCGACGCCGCCAACCTCGAGGCCGAGGACCCCACGTCCGCCGACGTCGACGCGGCGCTGCAGGAGGCGGTCGACACGGCGCCGTCCGCCCTGGCGGCGGACGTCGAGCTCATGGTGGACGAGGCCCGGGAGATGAACGCCGCGCCCCAGACCGACGGTCCGCCGCCCATGCCGAGCCCCGAGTTCTACGACTCCGCCGTGCGGGTGGGCGATCACCTGACCGAGAACTGCGACTTCGGCTCCGTCTCGGTGACGGCGGCCGACTACTCGTTCTCCGGCGTGCCCGCCGAGGTGCCGGCGGGCACGACCGTGTTCTCGTTCGAGAACGGCGGCACCGAGTTCCACGAGATCGCGCTCATGCACGTCGCCGACGGGGAGGAGCGTCCCGTCGAGGAGCTGCTCGCCCTGCCCGAGGAGGAGGTGAGCGCGGTCGCCACCGAGGCCGCCTTCGTCCTCGCCCCGCCGGGCGCCGCCAACTTCGTGACCGCCGAGCTGGAGCCCGGCCGCTACGTCGCCGTGTGCTTCGTGCCGATCGGTGCGACCCCCGACGCCCTGGCCTCGGGGGCCGAGCTGGCCGGCGAGCCCCATGCCGTGCACGGGATGGTCGCCGAGTTCACGGTGACCTGATCCACGGACGTCCGGGCCACCGGCGTGCGCCGCCTCTCCCCGGCGGCGCACGCCGTCGGTGCGCGGGGTGGCCCGGCGGTGGCCACGACGTGGCGCGCCGGTGAACCGTCGGTCGCATCCGCGGCGGCCGGGGGTCGAGTCGGCCACGACACGGCGGCGGCCCGACGGCGGCACGACCCTCGGACCGAGATGGCGGGGGACGTCCCGGAGGTCGCCGCACCCGAGCGCACCCCGACCGACGTCGGTAGGCCGGCGCGTCGCTCCCGGTGCAACGACGCGCTCGACGCCTTCGCCGCCGACCTGCCCGAGGGCAGCGAGATCGAGCTGAACGCGCTGGCCGAGATGGCGGCCGAGGCCGTGCTGCACGGCACCGAGGGGGTCGCGCCGGGGCCCCCGGGGGAGGGTTAACCTACGGCAAGCCCTCCCTGCGACCGGCGGAGGACGCCAACACATGCCCGACAACTTCTTCTCCTCCCTGACGGGTCGGGACATGGCCGTCGACCTCGGCACGGCCAACACCGTCATCTACGTGCGCGGCCGGGGCATCGTCCTGAACGAGCCCTCCGTGATCGCCGTCAACGTCCGCGACGGCAAACCCGTCGCGGTCGGCATCGAGGCCAAGCGCATGATCGGGCGCACCCCCAGCCACATCGAGGCGATCCGGCCCCTGAAGGACGGCGTCATCGCGGACTTCGAGATCTGCGAGAAGATGCTCAGCTACTTCATCCGCAAGGCGCACAACCGCCGATGGGGCAAGCCCCGCATGGTGATCTGCGTGCCGTCGGGCATCACGGGGGTCGAGCAGCGGGCGGTCCAGGAGGCCGCCGAGTACGCCGGGGCCCGCAAGCCCGCCTACATCATCGAGGAGCCGATGGCCGCCGCCATCGGCGCCGGGCTGCCGGTCCAGGAGCCCACCGGCAACATGATCGTCGACATCGGCGGCGGCACCACCGAGGTGGCCGTCATCTCGCTGGGCGGCATCGTGACCAGCCAATCGGTGCGGGTCGCCGGTGACGAGCTCGACGAGTCGATCGTGAACTTCGTCAAGAAGGAGTACGGCCTCGCCATCGGTCAGCGCACGGCCGAGGAGGTGAAGATCGCCCTCGGCTCCGCGTGGCCCCTCCTCGAGGAGCTGCAGGCCGAGATCCGCGGGCGCGACCTCATGACGGGCCTGCCCAAGACCATCGTCACCACCACCGACGAGGTGCGCGAGGCGATGGAGGAGCCGGTGGCGGCGATCGTCGACGCCGTGAAGGTCACGCTCGACAAGACGCCGCCCGAGCTCGCGGCCGACGTGATGGACAAGGGCATCTGCCTCGCCGGCGGCGGGGCGCTGCTCAACGGCCTCGACTCGCGGCTGCACCACGAGACGGGCATGCCGATCGCGGTGGCGCCCAACCCGCTCCACGCCGTGGCGGTGGGCTCCGGCCAGTCGCTCGAGCACTTCCACGCGCTCAAGAGCGTCCTCTACGCCTCGACCGGTTACTGAGGCCCTCGAAGGCATGGCGATCTCGCCCCCCACCGGCTCGCGGACGCGGATGCTCGTCCTCGTCCTGGCGTCGGTCACCCTCGTCGTGGTCGGGCTCCGCGACGTGCCGGTCGTGCGCGACGTGCGCGAGGGAGCGGCCACGGTGGTGAGCCCGATCGAGGGCGCCATCAGCACCGTGACCAGCCCCGTGCGCAACGCGTGGCACGGCATCATCGACTACGAGGACCTCCAGCGCGAGAACGAGCGGCTCCAGGAGCAGGTCGCCGAGGCCGAGGCGGCCGACATCGGCCAGACCGACGCCGAGCGCCAGCTGGCCGACCTGTCGGCGTCGCTGAACCTGCCGTTCGCCGGTGACGTCCCGCAGGTCACGGCCCGCGTCGTCGCGGGCCCGCGCTCGAACTTCTCGCACGCCATCGAGATCGACAAGGGCACCGACGACGGGCTCGTCGTCGGCATGCCGGTGGTCACGGGCGGCGGGCTCGTCGGGCGCGTCGACCAGGCGACCGGGGGCACGGCGCGGGTCGAGCTCGTCACCGATCCCGAGTTCCGGGTCGGGGTGCGGCTGGCGACGACCGGGGCGCTCGGCACGGCGAGTGGCCAGGGCCGCGGCGAGGCGCTCACCGTCGATTCGTCGATCAGCCCGTCGACCCCGGTCGACGCGGGCACGGGCGTGGTCACCAGCGGCGTCGACCGCAGCGCGTTCCCGCCCGGCGTGCCGGTCGGCAGCGTGTCGACGACCCGGCAAGGCCCCGGCGGGCTCTCGCTCGAGCTCGACGTCGACCCGCTGGTCGACGTCGACCAGCTGTCGTACGTGACGGTGCTCCAGTGGCAGGCCGGGTGACGCCGTGAGCCAGCGGCGCTGGGTCCCGGCCCGGGCGGCGCTCGTGGTGCTGGTGGCGATCCTGCTGCAGATCTCGCTGGTCAACGAGCTGCGCATCGCCGACGCCATCGGCGACCTCGTGCTGGTCGTCGTCGTGGCCGCCGGCGTCACCGGCGGCGCCGACCGGGGGGCCGCGTACGGGTTCGCGGCGGGTCTCGCCTTCGACCTGCTGGTCGACAGCCCGTTCGGCCTCACCGCGCTCACGTACGCCCTGGTCGGCTACGGGGTCGGTGTCGTCGCCACCGCGTTGCAGCGCACGAGCGGGTGGTGGCCGGTCGCCATGGCCGCCGCGGCGGGGGTCGCGCAGGCCGTGCTCTACACGTCGCTCGGCATCCTCGTCGGGGTCGACTACCCCTTCGGCGACGTCCCTGCGATCGCCCTGGCCCTCGCCCTCGTGGGCGCGGTGCTCGTCGTGCCCATGGAGCACGTGCTGTGGTGGGTGCACGGCGCCCCCGAGGCCGACCGGCTCGAGGTGGTGCTCCGATGAGCCTGCCTGCCGGCGAGGGCCGCGGCCACGTGCCGCGGCTGCGGTTGTCGCTCGTGGCCGTCGTCGCCGTCGCCCTGTTCGCGTCGCTGTTCGCCCGGCTGTACGACCTCCAGGTCGTGGGGTCCGACCGCTACCAGGTGCAGGCCGAGGCCAACCGGGTGCGCACCGTGCAGGTGCCGGCCCCCCGCGGCCGCATCCTCGACCGCAACGGCAAGGTCCTCGTCGACAACCGGGTGGCGGTGGTCGTGGCCGTCGACCGCAGCGTGCTGGGCGAGCAGCCCCAGGCGCGGCAGGACGAGGTGCTGTGGCGCCTGTCGACCGACCTGACCGCCGCCGGGCACGCCACCAACGCGGACATCATCCGCCAGCGCCTGAACGACCAGCGCTTCAGCCGGTACGCGCCGGTGCCGGTGGCGGTCGACGTGCCCGAGGACCTGAAGATCTACTTCGAGGAGCACGCGTCCGAGTACCCGGGGGTGGTGGTCGAGCGCACCGCCCTGCGCACCTACCCCTACGGCCCGCTGGCGGTGCACGTGCTCGGCTACGTCGGCAAGATCAACGACACCGAGCTGGCCGCCCACGAGGCCGAGACCGCCAAGCCGTACACGCTCAACGACGAGATCGGGAAGAGCGGCGTCGAGCAGACCTACGAGTCGTTCCTCCGGGGCACGCCCGGCATCCGCCGCATCGAGGTCGACGCGCAGGGCGACCCGGTGCGGGTCATCAGCGAGCAGCCGCCGCGGGCGGGCGACGACCTGATCCTGACCATCGACGCCGACGTCCAGGCCCTGGCCGAGCAGAAGGTGCAGCAGGGCCTCGCCGACGCCCGCGCCCGGCCCAACAGCGACGGCTCGCGGAACAACGGCACCACCGGGTCGGCGGTCGTCATCGATCCCACCAACGGCCAGCTCATCGCCCTGGCGTCGACACCCGGCTACGACCCCAACATGTTCGTCGACGGCATCGACGCCGCCGAGTGGGAGTTCCTCAACGACCCCGCCAACGGCACCCCGCTCAACGACTGGGCGATCCAGGGCCAGTACGCGCCGGGGTCGACGTACAAGCTGTTCGTGGGGTACGCCGCCCTGATGGCGGGCGTGATGGCGCCCGACACCGTGTTCTCCGACCGGGGCGGTTACCAGATCCCGGGGTGCTCCGGCGCCAAGTGCTACCGCAGCAACGCCGGCGGGGCGGCCTACGGGAACGTCACGATCAGCCGGGCGATCACGATCTCGTCCGACGCGTACTTCTACAACGTCGGCGCCCAGTTCTGGCTGCAGCGCGACCGCTTCGGCGGCGACGACGGCATGCAGAACCTGCTGCGCCCGTTCGGCCTCGGTGACCCGAGCGGCGTCGACCTGACCGGCGAGAAGCCCGGCCGCGTGCCGACCGCGACCTGGAAGCGAGAGTACTGCGACCGGGTGGCGTGCAACGACGGCGTGTGGCGCACGGGCGACAACGTCAACATGGGCATCGGGCAGGGCGACGTGCTGGTCACGCCGCTCCAGTTGGCCAACGGCTACGCGACGTTCGCCAACGGGGGGACGCGGTACGTCCCCCAGATCGCGGTGCGGGCGCAGGCGTACCAGACGGGCGAGGTCACGGCGACCTTCGGCCCCGAGGTCGCCGGGCAGGTGACGCTGCCTCCCGAGGTCCGCGAGCCGCTGCTCGAGGGGCTCGTGGGCGTGCCCCGGGCGGGCACCGCCACCCGGGCCTTCGCCGGGTTCCCCCTCGACCTGTTCCCCGTGGCCGCCAAGACCGGCACCGCCCAGGTCGACAACAAGAGCGACACCGCCGTGTTCGCCGCGTTCGGTCCGGCACCCGACCCGCGCTTCGCGATCTCGGTCGTGTTGGAGGAGTCGGGGTTCGGTGGCACCGCCGCCGCTCCGGTGGCCCGGGCGCTGTTCGAGGGCCTGTCCGGGATCAAGCCTCTGCAACCGGTCGGGCCCGACGGCCTTCCCGTGGGCGCGGCCGAGGGCCTCACGGCCGACACCGGCGGGGCGTATGACTGACCGGGCCGCTCTCCCTCCGGGGGTCCGCTGATGGCCGACGCCTGGGGCCTCGGGCGCATGCCGCGGCGCGAGCGCACGGTGGGCTCGCCGGGCGACCGCGGCCGGCGACGGGTCGAGCCCCTGTTCCACACGCGCGCCCCCGCGGCGTGGAAGCACGTCGACCTCGTGCTCGTCCTGTGCGTGGCCGCCGTGTCCGTGCTGGGGGCGCTGATGGTGCTGTCGTCGACCCGGGGCACCAACCCCGACGCCTACGACACGTCGTTCCTGCGCAAGCAGGTGCTGTTCATCGCCATCGGGGTCGTCGGCATGGTGCTGGTCACGCTCGTCGACTACCGGCGACTGCGCGACTTCGCCTGGCTGCCCTACGCGGTCACGACCATCCTGCTCGCGCTGGTCGTGTCGCCGCTGGGCAGCGAGAAGCGGGGCACGCAGGCCTGGTTCCAGCTCGGCGCCTTCCAGCTGCAGCCCGCCGAGCTGGCCAAGGTCACCGCCATCCTCGCCGTGGCGACGCTGCTCGCCGCGTCCGAGGTGCCGCTCAAGGCGCGCCGCGTCGGCCTGGCGCTCGCCGCCCTCGGCCTGCCGGTCGCGCTGATCATGGTGCAGCCCGACCTCGGCACCGCGCTCGTGTTCGTCGCCATCACCATGGGCATGCTGCTGGTCGCCGGGGCCCGGGGCCGTCACATCGTGGTGCTGACGGCGGTGGGGGTCATCGGCGTGGTGGGGGTGCTCAACTCCGACGTCCTCGAGGACTACCAGCGCGACCGCCTCACCAACTTCCTCGGCGAGGCCGATGCCGATGTCCAGGCCGGGGCCTACAACTCCGACCAGTCGAAGGCCGCCATCGCCTCGGGCAGCGTGAACGGCAAGGGCCTGTTCGAGGGCACCCAGACCCGCCTCGGCTTCGTCCCCGAGCAGCACACCGACTTCATCTTCACCGCGGTGGGCGAGGAGCTGGGGTTCGTCGGCTCCGTCACCGTGCTCGGCCTGCTCGCGCTCATGTGCGTGCGGATCTGGCGCACCGCGCAGCTGGCCCAGGACCGCCTGGGCATGTTGATCTGCGTGGGCGTGCTGTCGATGCTCGTGTTCCAGGTCTTCCAGAACGTGGGCATGACCATGGGCATCATGCCGATCACCGGCATCACCCTGCCCTTCATGAGCTACGGCGGCTCGTCGGTGATCGCGTCCTGGCTGGCGGTCGGGCTCGTCCTCAACGTGCACATGCGCCGCTTCGGCTGAGCCGGCGCTGCCCTCGCCACCACCCGGCGACCTCGTCGGTGAGGCCCGCCCGGGCCGTGCGTGACCTGGAACACACCCGCACCGACACCGCCGCGTGACCCCCGGCACCGGCCGCCGGCCCGGGTCGGCCGGGCGCCCGTTCGGGGCACGGACCGGCGCCCCGCTACCCTTGCGGTGACATGTCATCCGTCTGGACGCAGCTCGAACCCCACCTCGCGGGCGTGGAGAAGCCGGCCCGCTACATCGGGCTCGAGCTGGGCGCACAGCGTCCCGCCGCAGGTCAGGGTGTCGTCTCGTGGCTGCTCACCTACCCCGACACCTACGAGATCGGGCTGCCGAACCAGGGCCTCCAGATCCTCTACGAGATCCTCAACGAACGTGACGACGCAGCCGCGGAGCGCGCGTACGCCCCCTGGGGCGATCTCGAATCGGTCATGCGGGCCCAGCGCATCCCGCTGTTCTCGGTCGACACCCACCGGCCGGGGCACGAGTTCGACGTGCTCGCCTTCAACCTGTCGGCCGAGCTCACCTACACGAACCTCCTGAACTGCGTCGACCTCGCGGGGGTCCCCGTGCGGGCGGCCGACCGCCGACCCGAGCACCCCCTGGTGGCCGCGGGCGGCCACTGCACCTACAACCCCGAGCCGCTGGCCGACTTCCTCGACCTCGTCGTGCTGGGCGACGGGGAAGAGGTGGTGTCCGAGATCACCGCCGTCGTCCGCGACTGGAAGGCGTCGGGCCGCACCGAGGGCAGCCGAGAGGCCGTGCTACGCGAGCTGAGCCACGTCGAGGGCGTCTACGTGCCGTCGATGTACGAGGCGAGCTACGACGGCGCGGCGCTCCGGGCCGTGACCCCCCGCTACGCCGACGTGCCCGAGCGCGTCGAGAAGCGCACGATCGCCGACCTGGCCGAGTGGCCCTACCCCCGCAACCAGCTCGTGCCGCTCACCGAGGTCGTGCACGACCGCCTGAACGTCGAGGTGTTCCGCGGCTGCACCCGGGGTTGCCGCTTCTGCCAGGCCGGCATGATCACGCGCCCGGTCCGCGAGCGCCCCGCCGACCAGGTGCGCACGATGGTCGCCGACGGCCTGCGGCGCACCGGCTACGACGAGGTGGCGCTCACCAGCCTGTCGACGGCCGACTTCTCGGGCATCGAGCCCACGGTCCAGGCCATCGTCGACGACCCGGTGAACTGTGGACAGACGTCGGTGAGCCTGCCGAGCCTGCGGGTCGACGCCTTCACGGTGGGCATCGCCGCCCAGCTACAGAAGGCCCGGCGCACCGGCCTCACGTTCGCCCCCGAGGCCGGCACCTGGCGCATGCGCCAGATCATCAACAAGCTCATCCGCGAGGAAGACCTCTACGGGGCGGTCGACAGCGCCTTCAGCCAGGGCTGGCGCCGGGTGAAGCTCTACTTCCTCACCGGCCTGCCGTCCGAGACCGACGCCGACACCATGGGCATCCTCGACCTGGCGCGCAACTGCGTCGACATCGGGCGGCAGCACACGAAGGGCGTGTCGGTCAAGGCGTCGGTCGGCGGGTTCGTCCCCAAGCCGTTCACGCCGTTCCAGTGGTTCGGGCAGAACACGGCCGACGAGCTCGGCCGCAAGGTGTCCATGCTGCGCGACGAGGCCCGCCGCACCAAGGGCGTCCAGCTCACCTGGCACGATCCCAAGGCCAGCCTGATCGAGGGCCTCGCCTCGCGCGGCGACCGGCGGCTCGGTCCGGTGATCGAGCAGGTCTGGCGCCGCGGGGGCACGTTCCAGGAGTGGAGCGAGCACTTCCGCCTCGACCTCTGGCTCGAGGCGCTGGCCGATCACGGTCTCGACGTCGAGTGGTACGTCTACCGGCACCGCACCGAGGCCGAGGTGCTGCCGTGGGACCACCTCTCGGCCGGCCTCCACAAGGACTTCCTGTGGCAGGACTGGCAGGACGCCCTGGCCGAGGTCGGCCTGCCCGACTGCCGGTGGACGCCCTGCTACGACTGCGGCGCCTGCACCGGCTACGGCATCGAGCACGTGGTGGCGTCGGCGACGCCCCCGGCCGGCGGCAGCCAGGGGACGGGCCAGGACCTGTCCACCGGTCACCTGCCGGGCGCCGTCCCCGTCACGTTGCGGCCCCGCCCGGTCGTCGGGGCGTCGCGATGACCGCGGTCGAGCCCGCCCCCACGCGACGCGGCGGCGGGGGAGCGCCCCACGGGCCGCTGCCGCGCGTGCGCATCCGCTTCGCCAAGCACGGCAAGGTGCGGTTCACCAGCCACCGCGACGTGGCCCGCATCTGGGAGCGTGCCCTCCGGCGGGCCGGCGTCGAGGTCGCGTACACCGAGGGGTTCTCGCCCCGCCCGCGCCTCAGCTTCGGGCTGGCCCTGTCGACCGGGCACGAGTCCGACGCCGAGTACCTCGACGTGATCCTGCGCGACGAGCCCACGCCCTCGACGGTCGAGCAGCTGCCCGCGCGGCTCGCACCGGTGCTGCCCGCGGGCATCGACGTGCAGCGCGCGGTCGCGCTCCCGACCGGGGCCGAGTCGCTCCAGCAGGCCGTGACGAGCTGCACGTGGCACATCGAGGTCGCCGACGTGACCCCGTCCGACGCCGCTGCCGGCGTCGCCCGGGCGTTGGCGGCGACCGAGCTCGCGCTGAGCCGCGAGCGCAAGGGCCAGACCGTCACCGACGACGTCCGGCCCGCCATCGTCGACCTGCGCGTCCTCGGTCCCGTGACCGAGGTCGTCGCCCCCCTCGCGCCCCGCCGATCGGGCGCCGGCACCGAGCTCGAGGCCGAGCTGGCCACGCAGCCGCGTGCCCTGCGCCCGCTCGAGCTGGTCGCGGCGATCGACCCCGCGTGGGTCGTGGCCCGGGTCACGCGCATCCACCAATGGACTCTGGCCGGCGGCGCCCGGCGCGAGGTCGTCGACCTCGGGCCGGCAGCGACGCCGCCTCCGCACGCCGAGGTGCGTGCGTCATGAGAAGGGATCTCACCACCCATGTCCGAGACAGACGTTTCCGGCGCGGAGGCGCGCAAGCCGGTCGCTGACGACGGCGCACCTCCGTCCCCGACGGCCGCATCGACTCCCGCGACCACGGCCTCGTCCGAGGGCACCGCCGACCGCACGCCCTCAACCGATCCGCCCGCCGACGCCGGCGACCGCCCCCGCGACGGGCGGGCCGTCGGGCGTGCCGCGGCCGCCGCCGGCGACGGGTCCAGCGCCGCCGACGGCGGCACCGGCGCCGACGACTCCACGCCCACGGCGGGCGGCGACGCCGCCGGCGACCCCAACCGCAAGCGCCGTCGCCGTGGTTCCCGGGGCGGGCGCAAGCGCAGCAAGCCCCGCACCGAGGGCGACGCCACCGACGCGTCCGACGACCGCGACGGCGCCGGTGACGACACCGACGACGGCCCGATCGGCGCCGCCCGCGGCGGCCGGGGGCGGTCCACCGACGACGCGGGCGCCGACACGGTCGACGCCGGTGACGAGGGTGCCGGCCCCGGTGGCCGGGCCCGCCGCCCGGGTGCGGGCCGCAGCGGTGCCGGCGGGCCCGCCGACCAGCCGTCGAACGGACGGGTCGAGGGCGGGCGCCCGCCGAGTGGCCGGGGCCGCGGTCGCACGCAGGGGGCTGCGGCCGATCGCAACCCCGAGCTCCCCGACCGCCACCGTGAGGGCCGGCCGTCGTCGGTCGAGGCCGCCGAGGCGGCCCTGGTGCCGAAGTCGCCCCCGCCGCGTCCCCGCATCGGCGACAGCATCCCGCCCGAGGCGCTCCGCCAGCTCGAGGGCCCGGCGGGCGACGACGCCGGCGGGCCCGGCGACGGCCCGGGTGACGGCCGCAAGCGGCGGCGCCGGCGCGGCGGCCGGGGCCGGTCGTCCGGCAAGGCCCAGGGCGGTCAGGTCGCGACCACGCCGCGCGACGGCAAGGGTCGCGACGGCAAGGGCCGGGGCCGGGCCAAGGGCAACGACCGTCCGGTCGAGGCGCTGATCGCCCACTCGCCCACCGAGCTCGACGACGAGACGCTCGAGCGGCGGCGCGGCCGCGAGCGCAAGGGCCGCGCCGTCGGCCGGTACTCGATGTGCGTGCACGTCGGCCCCACCGCCACGCAGATCGCGGTTCTCGAGGGCCGGTCGTTGATCGAGCACTACGTGTCGCGCCCCTCCGACGACGTCTCGCAGATCCACGGGAACGTGTACCTGGCGCGGGTCCAGAACGTGCTGCCGGGCATGGAGGCGGCGTTCGTCGACATCGGCACGCCCAAGAACGCCGTGCTCTACCGGGGCGACGTGCACTACGACCCCGAGGACATCGAGCGCTCCGGGAAGGGCGGCAAGGGCGGCGGCAGGCCACGCATCGAGGACGTGCTCAAGGCCGGCCAGACCATCCTCTGCCAGGTCACGAAGAACCCCATCGGCGCCAAGGGGGCCCGCCTCACCCAGGAGGTGTCGCTGCCCGGCCGGTTCGTCGTGCTCATCCCCAACTCGTCGACCTACGGCATCTCGAAGCGCCTGCCCGACGACGAGCGCAAGCGGCTGCGGCAGATCCTCGACCGCGTCAAGCCCAAGCAGCACGGCGTGATCGTGCGCACCGCGGCCGAGAACGTGACGACCGACGAGATCGAGGACGACGTCCGCCGCCTGCTCGACCAGTGGGCGCAGATCGAGTCGCTGGCCAAGCGGTCCAAGGCCCCCACGCTGCTGTACCGCGAGCCCGACATGGCCGTGCGGGTCATCCGCGAGGAGTTCAGCCAGGACTACCGCAGCGTCCTGATCGACGACCACGACCTGTTCACGGCCGTGCGCGACTACGTGGCGTCGATCAGCCCCGAGCTCGCCGACCGGGTCGAGTACTACGACCCCGAGGTCGAGGCGCTGCCGCTCTACGAGCGCCACCACGTGCACGAGCAGGTGCACCGGGCGCTCGACCGCAAAGTGTGGCTGCCGTCGGGCGGGTCGCTCATCATCGAGCACACCGAGGCGCTCACCGTCATCGACGTGAACACCGGCAAGAACGTCGGGCGGTCCAGCCTCGAGGAGACGGTGTTCAAGAACAACCTCGAGGCGGCGGTCGAGATCGCCCGCCAGCTCCGCCTGCGCGACGTCGGCGGCATCATCGTCGTCGACTTCATCGACATGGAGAAGCTCGGCAACCGCGACGAGGTCGTGCGCGTGTTCCGCGACGCCCTGTCGCGCGACAAGACGCGCACGCAGGTGTTCGAGATCTCCGAGCTCGGCCTGTGCGAGATGACCCGCAAGCGCATCGGCGAGGGCCTGCTCGAGTCGTTCACGCATCGCTGCCCCGACTGCGAGGGCCGCGGGGTGCTGGTCGACAAGGAGCTGCTGCCCGACTGACGCGGGACGGCCCGGCCGGCCCGGTGCTCAACCGGCGGCCCGCCGAGTGGCCGCGTCGCGACGTCGCCGGGTAGGCTGACCCGTCCCCTTCGAGGTAACCGCGCGCGGCAACGCGCGCCTGACGAGGCAGATCGCATGTACGCAGTCATCAAGAGCGGCGGCAAGCAGTACAAGGTCGAGAAGGGCCAGACCCTCGACGTCGAGCTCGTCGGCTCCGACGACGACAAGGTCGAGCTCACCCCTGTGCTGCTGGTCGACGGCGAGACCGTCCTCGCCGGCCCCAAGGCGCTCAACAAGGCCAAGGTCACGGCGAAGGTGGTCGGCGAGGCCAAGGGCCCCAAGATCACCGGCTTCACCTACAAGAACAAGAGCAACAACCGGAAGCGCTGGGGCCACCGCCAGCGCTACTCGACGATCGAGATCACCGGGATCTCCAAGGGCTGACGGAGGACGTCATTTCGAAGACCAATGGCGCCGGCTCCACCAAGAACGGTCGCGATTCGCAGTCCAAGCGCCTCGGCGTGAAGGCGTTCGACGGCACGGCGGTCACCGCCGGGTCGATCATCGTGCGCCAGCGGGGCACCCGGTTCCACCCGGGCGAGAACGTCGGCCGCGGCAACGACGACACGCTGTTCGCCCTCGCGGACGGCAAGGTCAAGTTCGGCGAGCGCAAGGGACGCAAGCTCGTCGACATCCTGCCCGGCGACTGATCCGCCCGGCTCTCCGATCGCCCGATGCCCCCGCTCCGGCGGGGGCGTCGTCGCGTCCGGCCGCATGGTGGGGCCCCGGGCGGGCCCCCGGCCGGTGCTCAGCCCGGCCGGTGCTGCAACACGGCGGCGTGGAGCTGCGACTTCAGCGCCACCGTGATCTCCCGTCCCTTGCCGGTGAGGGGCGCGACGAGGTCGATGGCCGCCGGAACCAGCGCATCCGGATCGGCCAGGGCGTGGGCGACACCGGCGTCGACCGCCGCGGCGCCGTCGAAGCGGTGGCCCGTGAGGATCGCCTGCTCGGCCACCCGGTCGCCGAGCCGGTGGGTCACCAGCGCCAGCATGAGCGGGTGGAACTGCATGCCGAGGTCGATCTCGGGCAGGCAGAACCAGCCGCGGTCGGGCCGCATCACACGGCGGTCGTGGGCGAGCGCCAGCATCGCCCCGATGCCGAAGGCGTGGCCGTTGAGCGCGGCCACGGTCGGCACGGGGAAGGTCAGCAGCCGGGCCAGCAGCTCGAGCGTGCGGTCCATGAACGTGGTCAGGTCGTCGCCCGCGAGCGAGCCGAGGAAGTCGATGTCGAAGCCGTTGGAGTAGTGCTTCTCGGCGCCGGTCGTGACCAGGGCGGTGGCGCCCTCGCTGGCGGCGACCACGTCGAAGGCGGCGTGCAGCTCGTCGACGAACACGCTGTCGAACGCGTTCACCCCACGGTCGATGCGGATCACTCCCGCCCCGTCGACCCAGTCGATGTCCATCGGCCCTCCGCTCGTCGCCGCCCCGCTGCCGCGCGGTCGGGCCGACCGTACCCGCCGCCCCCGAGCCGCCGGGCATCGCCCGCTCCCGGTTCGCAGCCGCGCCCGACGACCGTCATACTCACCTGGCAGTGGCCCAGTTCGTCGACGAGAGCAACCTGCACGCCAAGGCGGGCGACGGCGGCGCCGGCGCCGTGGCCTTCCGGCGGGAGGCGCACGTCGCCAAGGGCGGCCCCGACGGTGGCGACGGCGGGTCGGGCGGCGACGTCTGGCTGGTGGCCGACCACAACGTCGCCTCGCTGCTGGCCTTCCGCGACCACCCCTTCCGCCGGGCGACCGACGGCACGCACGGCAGCGGCAAGGGACGGCACGGGCGGTCGGGCGAGGACGTCGAGGTCGCCGTGCCCGAGGGCACGGTCGTGCGCGACCGCGACGGCGAGGTGCTGGCCGACCTCGTCCACGTGGGCGACCGCTACCTGGCGGCCCAGGGAGGCCGGGGCGGGCGCGGCAACGCCCGCTTCCTGTCCAACCGCCGCCGGGCGCCCGCGTTCGCGGAGCAGGGCGAGGAGGGCGAGGAGCACTGGCTGCGCCTCGAGCTCAAGCTGCTGGCCGACGTCGCCCTGGTCGGGTTCCCCAACGTCGGGAAGTCGACGCTGATCAGCGCCATCTCGGCCGCGAAGCCGAAGATCGCCGACTACCCGTTCACGACGCTCGAGCCCAACCTCGGGGTCGTCCGCCTCGACGACGGGGTCGAGTACGTGGTGGCCGACATCCCCGGCCTCATCGAGGGGGCCGCCGAGGGTCGCGGCCTCGGCCACCAGTTCCTGCGGCACATCGAGCGGGCCCGGGTGCTGTGCATCCTGCTGGACCTGGCCCCGATGGCCGAGCGGCCGCCGGCCGAGCAGCTCGAGGTGCTCCTGGCCGAGCTCGGTGCGTACCAGCCCGACCTGCTCGACCGCGAGCGGGTGGTCGTCGGCAGCCGGGCCGACCTCGCCGAGGTCGCCACCGGCGGCGCCGCCGCCCCGCCGGGGGTCGAGCTCGACCTCCGCCTCTCGGCCGTCACCGGCGAGAGCGTCCCCCAGCTCCGCGGCCGTCTGGCGCAGGCGGTGGGCCGGGCCCGCGCCGCGTTGCCCGAGCCCAGCCAGTTCGTGGTCTACCGCCCCGTGTCCGAGGGCTACACGGTCGAGCGCGAGGGCGGCGGCTGGGTGGTCGAGGGCCGCGAGGCGGTGCGCGCCGTCAACCTGTCGGACCTGACCCGACACGACGCGCTCGAGGAGGCCCAGCGGCGGCTCAAGCGCCTCGGCGTCGACCGGGCCCTGGCGAGGGCGGGCGCGCAACCGGGCGACCGCGTGCGCATCGGCGGGCTGGTGTTCGACTACGAGGACGAGGACGCCCTCCGATGATCGTCGTGGCCAAGGTGGGCACGTCGTCGATCACGAGCGACTCCGGCGAGATCGACGACGACGCCATCGGCAAGTTCTGCGCCGAGGTCGTGCGCCTGCGCCGGGGCGGACACCGCGTGGTGATGGTGACGAGCGGCGCCATCGCCGCGGGCCTGCCGGCTCTCGGCATGTCGGTCGTGCGGCCGCGCGACGCGGTGACGCTCCAGGCTGCGTCCGCGGTCGGCCAGAGCCGCCTCATGCGGGTCTACGACGCCGCCCTGGCCGAGGGTGGCCTGGTGGGCGGCCAGGTCCTGCTCGCCCCGCTCGACTTCATGGTCCGCCAGCAGTACCTGCACGCCCGGTCGACGTTGACGCGGCTGCTCGAGCTGGGGGTCGTGCCCGTCGTCAACGAGAACGACGCCATCGCCGACGACGAGATCCGCTTCGGCGACAACGACCGCATGGCCGCGCTCGTGGCCCACCTCATCGGCGCCGATCTGCTGGTCCTGCTGACCGACCAGCCCGGCCTGCTCACGGGAGATCCCCGCTTCGACGCCGAGGCCTCGCTCATCGAGGAGATCGTCGAGGTCGACCACACGCTCGAGGCGATGGCCGGGGGCGTGGGATCCGACCGGGGCAGCGGCGGCATGGCCTCGAAGCTGGCGGCCGCCAAGATCGCGGCCTGGTCGGGCGTGCGGGCGATCATCGCCAAGGCCGACCGCGACGACGTGCTCGTCGACGCGGTGGCCGGCGAGGCCGGCGTGGGCACGGTGGTGGTGCCGCGCCGGCGGCGGCTGCCCGCCCGCAAGCTCTGGATCGCGTTCGCCGTCGGCTCGTCCGGCACCGTGCTCGTCGACGACGGGGCCAAGCGGGCGCTGCTCGAGCGGGGCGTGTCGTTGCTGCCGGCCGGGGTGACAGGCGTGAAGGGCAGCTTCGAGGCCGACGAGGCGGTCGAGATCGCCGGCCCCGACGGCACCGTGTTCGCCAAGGGGCTGTGCCGCCTCGACGCCGCCGGCCTGCGCGAGGTCGCCGGGCTGCGCACGTTCGACCTGCCCGAGGGCATCACGCACGAGGTCGTGCACCGCGACGACCTCGTCGTGCTGCCCTGACCCCGCAGCGGTCGGGGGCCGCAGGTACGGTCCGATCGTGCGCCGGGGTCCGCGACCGTGACGTCCGAGGGGGAGCGCTCGTCCGCGCCGACCGCCGACGGCTTCCCTGCCGGGCCCGCCACGCGTACCGAGCAGGTCGGTGGCCGCCCCCCGCCGGCGGCGGCCGCGGAGCCGGAGCACCTCGAACCCGCGCCGAGGCCGCCGTCGGCCCGGCTCGTCCCGCTGGCAACGTTCCTGGCCGGGCTCGGCGTCGGGGCGGCGGTGCGGGCCTGGCTGCTCGGCGACCGTGCCGCCCTGACGTGGAACGACACGGCCGACTTCCTCACGATCTCGCACGCCTCGTGGATCAGCCCCGCCCTGTGGGCGGGCGCCCGGGCACCCGGCGTCCCCGTCGTGCTCAAGCTGCTGGGCGCCGACGGAGATCGCTACGTCGACGTGCAGGCCGGCCTGGCCGCGGTGTGCTGGGCGGCGCTGGGTGCGTCGGTGGCGACCGCGGTCACCGGTCGGTGGTGGCGCGCGGCTGCGGTCGTCCTGGTCCTGGCGTTCTCGGTGACCACGCCGGTGACGATGTGGGAGCGCTCGATCCTGTCCGAGTCCCCCGGGGTGTCGTCGCTCGCCCTCGTCGTGGCTGCAGGGTTGCAGCTCGCCCGGGGCGTGACCTGGCGGCGGGCGGCGATGCTGGCGGCGGCACTGGTGCCCTGGTCGGCGGTGCGCGACACGCACCTCGTCGTGGCGGTGCTCGGGGGCCTCGCCGCCCTGGCGGCGGTGGCCGCCAGCCTGCTCGTCGAGCGGCGCCGCCGGTCGACGGAGCGCGGGGCCGCCCGGGACCGGAACGGGGGGGAGCGAGCCCGCGGTGGGGACGGCGCGCCCGCGTCCCCGAACGGCGGCGGGGCGGGGGCCGGACGGGACGAGGCGGTGGGCGCCGCTCACGCCGCGACCGCGCGGCGGCGACGCCCGTGGCGGCGGCCGCTCGCGGCGCTGGGTGCCACGGCGATCGTCCTCGGGCTGCTCGTCGCGGTCGGCTCGGCCCACGGCGAGCGGCAGGCGTTCCCCACCCGCAACATCTACGCCGTGCGGGTGCTGCCCTATCCCGACCGGGTGCGGTGGTTCGCCGACCACGGCATGCCACAGGCCGGCGAGTTCCTGGGCCCCGACCGCCGGGTCCCCTACCAGGAGCCCGGGCTGCCGCCGGTCGTGTCGGTGGGCGACGACGACCCCGAGCTGGGGGAGTGGCTCGCGTGGGTGCGGGGCGACGGCCGGGCGACCTTCGCGCTGTTCGTGGCCACCCATCCGGGGTTCCTGTTCTCGGAGCCGATCCGGGTGCCGGAGCGAACGTTCAACAACGCCCGCGGCGACCGCGAGTTCTACGCGGCCGTCGACCGCCCGGAGCTGCCCCTGGTCGACAGCCTCCTGGCCCGGAGGACGGCCGAGGTTCTGCTGGTCGCCGGCCTCGCGCTCGGGTGGGCGATCGGGCGGCGGCGGTGGAGCCCGGCCCTCGTCGCCGGGCTCGTCACCGCCCTGCTGGCCCTTCCCCACGGAGCGGTGGCGTGGCACAGCGACGGCATGGAGACGGCCCGCCACCTCGTGGTGCCGGCCATCCAGTTCCACCTCGGGGTGCTGCTGATGGTCGTGGGGATGTTCCCGGCGGCGCGGGGGCCGACCGGGGAGCACGTCGGCGTCGACGGGGTACGTTCCCCCCATGGCTGACGAGACGCCGCTGTCGATCGCCCACCCCGAGACGCCGCCCTACGGCGGGGTGGTCGTGTTGCAGGAGGTCTTCGGCGTGACCCCCCACATCGAGGACGTGTGCCAGCGGTTCGCCGACGCCGGCTGGCTGGCCGTGGCGCCCCACCTGTTCCACCGCACCGGCGACCCGGTCCTGCCGTACGACGACTACTCCCAGGTCAGGCCGCACGTCCAGGGCCTGAACGCCGAGGACATCCTGGCGGACGTCGACGCGGCCCTCGAGTTCCTCGACGGCGCCGGGTTCCCCGCGGACAGCTGCGGCGTCGTCGGGTTCTGCGCCGGCGGCTCGATGGCGATGTACGCCGCCGTCGAGCGACCGATCGGTGCGGCGGTGACCTACTACGGGGGCGGCGTGGTCGAGGGCCGCTTCGGCTTCCCGCCGCTCGTCGACCTGGCGCCCCGGCTGCGGGCGCCGTGGCTGGGGCTGTTCGGCGACAAGGACAAGAGCATCCCCGTCGACCAGGTCGAGCGCCTGGCCGAGCTGGCCGCCACCGCCGAGGTCCGCACGGAGGTCGAGATCTACGCGGACGCCGGTCACGCCTTCAACCGCGACGGCGGGCCCACCTACGTCGAGGAGGCGGCGCGCGACGCCTGGATGCGCACCCTCGACTGGTTCGCCGACAACCTCACGACCGGCGCCACCGAGTCGGGCTGATCGCGCCGCGGCGCCGTCAGAGGTCGGGGAAGCCGAGGTCGAGGTTCGGCTGGTCGAGCCCGCCGTCGGCACCGACCACCTTGCCGGTGACGTAGGCGCCCGCGTCCGACGCCAGGAACAGCACCGTGGCGGCGATGTCCTCGGGTTCCCCGATGCGCTGCAGCGGCGTCGACCGCTCCATCGTCGTGCGCATGCCCTCGTCGTCGAGCACCAGCTCGAGCGCGGACGTGGCCACCGAGCCGACGCCGATGGCGTTGACGCGGATGCGCGGCGCCAGGTCGCGGGCCGCCAGCTCGGTGTAGTGGGCCAGCGCGGCCTTGGCCGTGCCGTAGGCGAGGTAGCCGCGCCCGCTGACCCGCCCCATCACCGACGAGATGTTCACGATCGCCCCCGCCGGTCCGCCCGGGGTGCGGCCCTCGAGCATCAGCGGCACCGCGGCGCGGGTGAGGGCGTGGGCGGTCGACACGTTCCAGTGGAAGGCGTCCTCGAGGTGGTGGGGCTTGGTGCGCACGAACTCGCGGGGCATCGACCCGCCGACGTTGTTCACGACGATGTCGAGGCGGCCGAAGGCCTCGCGGGCCGCGTCGGCCAGCCCGGCGATCGTGTCGAGGTCGTTGAGGTCGGCCGGCACCACGTGGGCGCGCCGACCCGCGGCCTCGATCTGCTTGGCCACGTCGGCCAGCTGCGACTCGGTGCGGGCCGAGATGACGACGTCGGCGCCCGCCTCGGCCAGGGCCACGGCCGACGCCGCGCCGATGCCCCGGCCCGCGCCGGTGACGACGGCGACGCGGTCGGTCACCCGGAATCGGTCGAGGATCATGCGTGCCCCCTGGTCGCTCACGACCCGGCCCCTCGGCCGGGCGCGGCCCGACACTAGTGGGGTGACCGGAACGCTTGCGTTAGGCAAGCAACTTTCGCGGCGTCCGCGGTCGCGTCAACGGCGGCCCCGGTCTGCTCGTGCCGCTGCCGCCGAGACCACGGCCGCTGCCCCCGGGACCATCGCTGGCGCCGCCGCAGCCGCCGCGGCCGCCGCACTCGACGCCGCCGTCAGCTCCGGCCGCGACGGCGTGAACAGCCAGGTCGTGAACAGGTCGTCGAGCTGCTGGCCCGACACCTGCTCGGCGTAGGCGATGAACTGCTCGGTCGTGACGTTGCCGCCGCGGTTCTCGGCCACGAACCCCTGCACGATCGCCCAGAAGGCGTCGTCGCCCACCGCCTTTCGCAGGGCGTGCAGCGTCATCGCCCCGCGGAAGTACACGGCGTTGTCGAAGAGGAGGTCCACCCCGGGGTCGCCGATCGTGACGGCCCAGAAGGCATCCACGTCGTCGGCCGGCGGGTCGTCGTAGGTGGCCTGGAAGATCTCGTCGACGGTCGCCTGGCCCTCGGCCTCCGCCCACAGCCACTCGGCGTAGGTGGCGAAGCCCTCGTTCAGCCAGATGTCCTGCCAGCGGGCGACCGCCAGGTCGTCGCCGAACCACTGGTGGGCCAGCTCGTGGACGACGACCGCGTCACCGTTCGTGGGGTTGCCCTGCCCGTCGAGCCAGAAGTACTTCGAGTACACGGGCCGGGTCTGGGTCTCGAGCGCGAAGAACAGGTCGTCGTGGTCGTCGACGATGGCGCCCGTGGTGTTCCACGGGTACTCCCCGAACCACCCGCTCAGCCGGTCGAGGATCTCGCCCTGGCGGGCCAGCGACGAGTCGATCTCGGCTCGCAACCCCCCGGTGATGGCGGAGTCGACCGCGTCGTAGACGGGCAGGCCGGAGTCGGTCCGCCAGGTCGTGACGTCCCACTGGCCGATGTCGATGGTGGCCAGGTACGAGGCCATCGGGTCGCGGGCGACCCACCGCCAGGTCGTCCACCCGTGGCGGCTGCGCTGGCCGCGCAGGACGCCGTTGGCGACGACCTCGTAGCCGTCGGGCACGGAGACGTCGAAGCTGTACGACGCCTTGTCGATCGGGTGGTCGTTGACCGGGAACCAGGCGGTGGCCGCCTCGGGCTGACCGGCGACGATGGCGCCGTCGGTCGTCGCCATGAACCCGGCCGGGATGCCGAAGCCCGGGATCTCGAACGTCACCGGTACCCCGCCGTAGGTCACCTCGACGGTGAAGCGGTGGCCCTCGCGCAGCGGCCGCCGCGGGGTGACGATCAGCTCCTGGCCCTCGCGGGTCCACGTGGCGTCGCGCCGGTCGACCTCGACGTCGGTGACCTCGAGACCGACGAGGTCGAGGTGGAACGAGCACAGGTGCTGGGTCGCCCGCGCGCTGATGGTGGCGTCGCCGTCGAGGCGGTCGGTGGCGGGGTCGTAGGCGACGTCGAGGTCGTAGGAGCGCACGTCGTAGCCGCCGTTGCCGTAGGTCGGGTAGTACGGGTCGCCCACCCCGGCCGCCCCCGGCGTGCACTGGCCCCCGCCCCCGCCTCCACCCCCGCCGCCGGCGCCGGCCCCCGCCGGCAGGCCGACCACCAGCAGCATCGCCGCCAGCGGTGCCGCCCCCCATCGGACACGGGCACCTCGGGTCGTCGTCATGCGTCCCCCTCACCGTCGCACTCCGCGCACCCGCCGTGACCATGAGACCACGGAGACGGCGGAGCCGCAACGGGATCGCGACGGTTCGCCGACCGCGGTCGGGCCCGGCTCAGGCCCGCGCGTGCTGACGCACCCAGCTGTGCATGGCGATGCCCGACGCGACGCCGGCGTTGATCGACCGGGTCGACCCGAACATGGCGATCGAGCAGACGACGGTGCACGCGTCCCGGGCACCGGCGGAGAGCCCCGGTCCCTCCTGCCCGAACACGAGGACGCAGCTGCGGGGCAGCTCGACCGTCTCGAGCGGCACCGCGCCCGGCAGGTTGTCGACGCCGACGAGGGGCAGGTGGGCAGCCGCGGCCCACCTCACGAGGTCGTCGACCGTGGCGTGGTGCTGGACGTGCTGGTAGCGGTCGGTGACCATCGCGCCGCGCCGGTTCCAGCGGCGGTTGCCCACGATGTGCACCGCGGCGGCGCCGAAGGCGTTGGCGTTGCGCACGACGGTGCCGATGTTCATGTCGTGCCGCCAGTTCTCGATGGCGACGTGGAACGGGTGGCGGTGGGCGTCGAGGTCGGCGACGATCGCCTCGACCCGCCAGTACCGGTAGCGGTCGACGACGTTGCGCCGGTCCCCGTGCGCCAGCAGGTCGGGGTCGAGCCGGGGGTCCTCTGGCCAGGGGAGCGGGTGCGGCCCCACCCCGATGCCGCCGGGCGACGTTTCCCCGTCAGGTTCGGGGCCCATGGCCCCCGAACCTGACGGGGAAAGCCTGTGGATTTCCTGGGGGCTCAGGCGCCCGCGCCCGTGCCCGGCGACGGGGTGCCCGGGGCGCTCGTGCCGGGGGCGTCCTGCACCGCGTCGGCCGGCGTGTCGTCGGTGCCGGCGGCCAGGCCGAGCTGCGAGCGGATCTGCGCCAGGCGGGCCTGCGCCTCGCTGTTCATCGACGCCTGCTCGACCTCGAGCATGCGGCTCTCGACCGAGGTCTCGGTGAGCTCGGCCATGCCCTTGGCCTTGGCGTAGCGGGCCTCGATCTTGTCGCGCACCTCGTTGAGCGTGGGCACGTCCTGGCCCACGGTCTCGGAGAGCGACGACATCGCCGAGTTCATCTGCTCCTGCATCTTGGCCTGGTCGAGCTGGCTGAGCAGCTTCTGGCGCTCGGCGAGCTTCTGCTGGAGGGCCGACGAGTTCTGCTGCACCGCGGCCTTGGCCTGGTTGGCGGCCTCGGTCGACTGGAGGTGCATCGTCTTGAGGTCTTCGACCTCGCGCTCGAGGGCGATGAGGCGGTTGGCGAAGCTCTCGGCCGTGGCGGTGTACTGCGTCGCCTTGGCCTGGTCGCCGGTCTTGGTGGCCTCGTCGGCCATGAGCAGCGCCTGGCGGGCGTTGCCGTTGACCTTCTCGAGCTCGCCCATCGCCCGGTTGAGCCGCAGCTCGGTCTGCTTCTGGTGGGCGATGACGTTGGCGGCCTGCTCCTTGAGCCGCCGCTGCTGGTCCTGCGCCTCCGCGATCGCCTGTTCGAGCTGGACCTTGGGGTCGGCCCGCTCCTCGAGGCTCATGCCGAGCTTGGCCGTGACGTACGCCCACCACCGTCGGAACACCTTGAACATGCCCTGCACCTTAAACCTCGTGGGCGCCGTCCACGACGCAGGGGCGGTCAGCGGCGCACGCGGCGCACCACCCCGCCCAGGCGGTCGGCGGTGGCGATCGCCTCGGGGACGCCGAACCGGCGGGTGAGCCACAGGTACACGAGCCCGGCGGGCGCCAGCACCACCGCGGCCTCGGGGATGGCGGGCAGGGGCTCGGCCACCTGTTGCGCGCCGTACGCCACGGCGGCGGCGACGCCGCAGCCCGCGGCGATCGGGCCCAGCCAGCGCCCGGCCATCTTGGTGCGCCCGATGCGCCAGGCCAGCGACGTGCTGAGCAGGCGGTACTCGATCCAGTCGGAGATCGTGGCGCCGATCGCCAGGCCGACGATGCCCAGGTGGGGCACGTCGGCGGCGTTGACGCGGGCTGCCTCGGGCAGCGGGCCGAAGACGAACAGGTCACCCCAGCCGCTGATGCCGTCGGGCCCGACGACCAGGCGGTCGAGCGGGAACATGAACAGCACGCCGATGATCGCCGACAGCACGACGCCGAGGACGCCGAGGCGGGCGGCGGTGCGGGCGTCGTCGAGGGCGTAGAGGCCGTTCTGCAGCAGCCGGGCGGCGGACACGGGCAGCAGGCCCATCGACAGGAACGCCAGGGTCAGCCACACCAGCGTCGTGTCGCCCCGGTCGAACGCCCCCCGCTCGAACACGGCCGCGACGATCACGTCGCCCACGACGATGAAGACGGTCGAGGTGAACGCCACGTACCAGGCGATGCGGGCCATGCTGTCCTCGAGCCGGCGGCGGAAGAGCCGGCGCGTGTCGGGGTCGTGCACCTCGACCTGCGACAGGTCGGGCAGCTCGGCGGCGGCGACGCTGACCCCGAACAGGCCGACGGGCAGCAGGTAGAGCACCATCGTGTACGTCAGGGCCGCGATGGCGCCCGAGGCCAGGTAGCTGGCCAGCAGCAGGTCGACCCACCCCATGATCTGGATGGCGCCGCGCCCGAGCAGCACGGGGACGAACCGCCCGAGGACGCTGCGCACCCACTGGCTGGTGTGGTCGAGGCTGAGCTGCACCCGCCCGCCCAGCAGGCGCCGCACCGGGACGATCTGGATGCCGAACTGCAGCACGCCGCCGATGAGCACGCCGAAGGCCAGGTAGACGGCCAGGTCGTGCAGCTCGGCGTCGGTCTCGTTGCCGCCCACCACCAGGAAGCCGACGACCAGCATGGTGATCTGGGCGACGTTCCACAGCACCGGGGCGACGTACGACAGGAAGAACTGCCGGTGGCTGTTGAGCACCCCCAGGCACCAGGCCGACAGGACGAGGAAGCCGATGCCCGGGAACATGATGCGGGTGAGCTCGACGGTCAGCTCGTGCTTCGCGCCCTGGAACCCGGGGGCGAGGATGCTCGTCAGCGGACCGGCGAACAGCACGCCGACCAGGCTGATCACGCCCGTCAGGGCCGTCAGGAGGCCGGCGATCGCCCCCGCCAGGCGCCCGGCCTCGTCGTCGCGGCCCTCGGCCCGCAGGCGCGCGTAGACGGGGATGAACGAGGCCGACAGCACGCCCTCGCCCAGCAGGTTCTGCATCAGGTTGGGGATGCGCAGGGCGGCCTTGAAGGCGTCGGCGGCCGGTGTCGTGCCCAGGAAGGCGCCGATGGCCATCTCCCGGATCAGACCGGCGCAGCGCGACAGCAGGATGCCGGCCGCCACCAGGAACGACCCCCGCGTGCTGGCCGACTCGTCGGGGCGGGCCGGGGGCGCCGGCGGCTCGGGGCCCGCCACGGGGGCGAGCGACCCGGTGGTGGGTGGGGCGCCCGGCGGAGCCGGGGGCGCGAACCCGGACGTGGCGCCCGCCGCGGGGGCGCCCCAGTCGGCCCCGCTGTCGCGGCCCGACGCTTCGTCGTCGAACACGCTGCGCCCGGGGGGCGGGTCGGCGAAGACGCTGGCGCCCGGGGGCGGATCGCCCGCCGGCGCCGTGGGCCACACGACCGGCGGCGAGGCGTCGGTCGGCATGGCCGCTTCGTCGAAGCGGATCGCCCGGTGCTCGCCGGTCATCCAGGGAGCGAGCGGTTGGCTCGCCACACCGGGCGACTCGGCGGTCAGCCCCAGCATGTCGGCGGGGACCGGCAGCTCGCCGGTCAGGTCCTCGTCACGGCGGCGGCCCTCGGCCCCCTCGGGCCCCCGCACCCAGCGGCGGCCCGGGCGGTCCGCGACCGCGCTCTCGCTCAGCCCCAGGAACTCGCGGGCCCGGCGGCGGTTGGCCTCGCCGTAGTGCAGCTCGGTCTCGTAGTCGTCGGGCCGCATCCGCCGGCGGCGCCGGCGCTCGTCGGGCGTGCCCGGACCGGGGTCGGGCGGGGGGTCGCCGGCGGCCGGGGGGCCGGGCGGGTGGCGGTCGTCACGGCGGTCGGTCACGCGGGACCGCCCGGGGGGAGGGTCGGCCCCGCGGCGCCCGGCGTGCCCCCGGCGGCGGCGTCGGTCTCGTCCAGCGCCAGGCGCAGCGCCTCCATCTCGGTGACGAGGGAGTCGACGTCGCTGCCGAGGCCGGCCAGGCCCCCGGTGTCGGTGGTGGCCCGGGCGGTGAGCTCGAGCGTGCGGGCGACGGTCTCGTCGAGCCGGGCGTCGAGCACGCGCAGCTCGCTGCGGGTGCGGTCGATGACGGCGTCCATGCGGGCCGCCGACGCCCGCTGCGATTCGATCGCCTGCAGCACCGAGGCGGTCGCTGGGTCGGTGCCGGGGTCGGCGCCGCCCGTGCCGAGGGCGGCGGCCTGGCGTTCGAGGTCGGCGACGTCGATGCCGCGCCGGGCCTGCACCAGGGTCTGCCCGCGCTTGGCGATGAGCCACGCCTCGTCGACGCCCGTGTCGATGCGGGCGGCGATCTCCCGCAGGCGGTCGTGGAGCGGTCCGGCCGGCGCCCGGTCGACCGCGGCCGCGAACCGCGTCCGGGCCTGGAGGGCGTCCTGGACGAAGCGGCGCCACGGCTCCTGGACGGTGAACGGATCGATGCGCTCGCGTCGCGGCCCGCGGGGCAGCATCCGCAGCGCGTTGGCGGCCCACACGGCCACGCCCGCGGGCACCCCCAGCCACACCGGCACCCCGAGCACGATCAGCACGGCCGCGACGACGATCCCGGCCGCCAGACCGAGGGGCGACAGGATGCCCCGCGCCGCGCGCCGGGTGAAGAGGCGATCGCGGAAGGAGGGCGCGCCCATAGGTGTCGATCACGTTACGCGGGCGTGGATGCCACCCGGCGCATCGGCCGCCGGCCGCCCTGGTCGGGGCGCGCCTTCAGCCGGCGTAGCGCTGGAGCGACTCGGTCACCGTGTCCTGGGCGTCGGCGAGGGCGGAGCCGATGTCCTGGCCGTCGAGGAGGATGCCCTCCATCATGGCCTCGACCGCGTCGCTCTCGTCGGGGTACGGCCCGATCAGCGGGCCCGGCTGGTCGGGGTCGGCGTCGCTCAGCTGCTCCGCCGCGGGGAACAGCAGCACGCCCGCGAGGTCGTCCTGCCAGAACGCCTGCACCTCGGGGTCGTCGCCCACCGCCTTCACCGTCGGCAGGTAGCCGCCGGTGAACAACCAGTTCCGGGCGTTGGCCGGGTCGAGCATGAACTCCATGAACGACCAGGACGCCGCCTGCTGCGCGGGCTCGGAGGTGTTGAGCATGTAGAACGCCCCGCCGCTCGGGAACACCCGTCCGGCCGCCTCGATGCCGGGGTAGGCCCCGGTGCCGGGCACGACCACGCTCAGGTCGACGCTCGACGCGTCGAAGCCGGCACCCGCCTGCTCGGCGGTGATCGACCCCTGCAGGGCGTCGCGGATGGTGGTCGACGCCGTCGACGTCTCGATGAGCATCGACGAGTCCTGCGTGATGAGGGCGAGGTACTGGTCGATGCTGCCCTCGGTGTTGGCGAACACGTTGAGCAGGCCCTCGTCGTTCATCTTCACGAGGAACGCCATGAGGTCCTCGGCCTCGGGCGACGCGAACGTCGCCTCGGTGGCGAGGCCGCTGCGGCCGTCGTCGTTGTTCACCATCTCGCCCCCGATCCCGGTCAGCCAGGTCTCGAAGAACCAGCGGCTGGTCTTGAACGAGAACGGCTTGTCGGAGACGCCCGCGGCCTTGAGGGCCTTGGCGGCCTCGTACAGCTCGTCGAGGGTCTGGGGCGGGTCCTCGGGGTCGAGCCCCGCCCGCTCCCAGTGGGCCTTGTTGTAGTAGAGGACCGGCGTCGACACGTTCATGTAGCCGGGCAGCAGCACGTCGTTCACCGAGTACTTCGACCGCACCGCGGGCTCGATGTCGGTGAGGTCGTAGTCGGCGGCCTCCATGCAGGACTGGGCGGGCAGGACCTGGCCGCTGTCGGCCATGGCCTGCAGCTGGGTGTCCTCGAGGTAGATCATGTCGGGCAGCTGGTCGGTGCCGGCGGCCGCCGCGCTGGTGTACTTGCGGTAGACCTCGGCGTAGTCGGCGCCCTGGTTGGACGCGTTGAGCACGACGTCGTCCTGGCTGGCGTTGAAGTTGGCCACGAGGTCGTCCATGGCGGTCTTCGTCGAGCCGTTGAGGCCGCCGTACCAGAGCGTGACGTCGACGGGCCCGTCCGCCGCTTCGAGCGCGTCGAGCGGGCACTCGGGCAGCGCCGCGTCGCCCCCGTCGCCACCGGTCACGGCGCCCTCTCCGCCCGACGTGGGCGGGTCGCTGCAGGCGGCCGCCACGAGCGCGGCGGTGGCGAGCAGGGCGGGGACGAGGCGTCTCCGGCGGCGCGGCGCGGAACGGGGAGGACGGGTCATCGGGCTCCTCCTGGGGAGCGGGGGAGGGCGGGGGAGCGCCGGGCGGCGGTCATCCCTTGACCGCGCCCGCGGTGAGGCCCCGGATGATCTGGCGCTGGAAGGCGATGAGCAGCAGCACGACGGGGATGGCCACCAGGATGGCGGCGGCGACGCCGACGTTGGC
>Ga0111539_10001087_pt1 | contig 35918 bp, 33 predicted proteins | sample RhiMethybrSRZTD1_FD_79667 | JGI IMG/M metagenome (GOLD analysis project Ga0111539, IMG submission 79667) | Populus rhizosphere microbial communities from Tennessee, USA - Rhizosphere MetaG P. TD hybrid SRZTD1 (version 2) (version 2) | ecosystem: Host-associated > Plants > Roots > Rhizosphere >...
GCACGAAATGGCCAGGGAGCCCGCCGACCGCCGTCGCGGCACGGGCGGGGAGGCTCACCGCCGCCGCCTCCTGGGTCCATCACCTGCTCGCGACGTCGCGCGCCGGCGTTGACCATCCTCGGGCCCGCGAAGACCCGGGTGCGACGTGGAGGGACTCGCCGTGACGCTCGAGCCCCTCGGGCGAGCCGGTCGAACGGAGCACGGGCTCCGCTCGCCGGACGCCCGGGAGGCTCGCGGCAGACACCTACTCGACGATCTCGTAGACGAGCGGATCGCCGCTGATGTCGACATCCTGCCGGCCCTGACCCGCCGCCTCGTTGACGAGGCCGGTGACGTCGAGCTCGGCCCGCAGCGTGGCGACGCCGTCGCAGCTGTTGGAGCCCGGTGCGCAGATCTCGATCCAGTAGTCGCGACAGGTGGTGTCGGCCGGCACGGCGTTCTGCCTCGCGGTCAACAGGAAGAACCCGGCGTCGTTCACGCTGGCCTCGGCGAGGTGGGCGCCGACGTTGGAGCGACGGTCCTTCACCAGGGCGAAGCCGCCGACGTCGTGGGCAGGCTGGCCGCTCGGCAGGACGACCTTGCCGGTGATGCGCAGGTCGACGCTGACGTCGCCTGGCTGCGGGAGGCTGGTGTCCCTCGCACAGGCGCCCCCCGGCCCGGAGGTCGTGGTGGTGGTGGTCTGGTCGGGACCGCCGGGACCGGTGGTCGGAGGGACGCACGCCGACACGACGAACGCGGCGACCAGCGCGCCGATCAGCCCGGCGGCTCTGGAACGTGGCGCCCTGAGCCCAGGCAGGGCGCGTCGCTGACCTCGGAGCTCGTGGTGACGGACGCGGCCCGATCCGCGAGGGGGGTGAACGGTGTGTGCCATCCTCCGAGGCTCGGGCCTCGTGCCGCTCGCCCGCCAGGTCAGTCGTTGCTCATCTTGTGCTCACCGAGGTCGTCGAGGCGGACCTGGCCGACCTCGACCGCCCACAACAGGTCCGTGAGCCGTCGGATCGCGCTGCCGAGATGCCGTCGATAGGTCGAGAACGGCAGGTCGAGGACCGCGGCGGCCGCCTCCTGCGAGGGCGCACCGCGTCGAAACGTCCGGTCGAGCACGCGCCAGAGGCCCTCGCCGCGCGGCTCGCGTGCGATCTGGTCGATCGCGCCGTCGAGCGCGGCGCGCAGCCGCGCGACGTCCGCGCCCTCGTACCCGAACGAGAGGATCGAGCCCATCAACGGGCTGGCACGGAGGCGATCGGGCTGACGCATCTCGCCGAGTGCCGTGCGAACTGCGGCGTCGAACGTCGCTCGGTCGAGCGGTGGCGGTCGCAACGCGTCGGCCGGTGGCGGGCCGGCGCTGCCCGTGAGCTCGCGCTCGCTCAGCACGCCGAGCCAGGCATCGACGGAGAGCCGCCGCCAGTCGTTGGCGTAGACCGTGTACGTCGGGCCGGACGAGCGGATCTCGAACGCCTCCTGGAAGGCGATGTAGTCGAGGGCCGGCCCCCAGAACTCGGGGTCGACCGTCGGGATGAACGACCATGCCAAGGGCTGCGTGACCCAGTCGATCGTTGCGGACATCGCCGCGACGGTGACGGCGTAGGGATCGCGCTGGTAGCCCATCGGACCGCCGAGGAACCGCCCGATCCAGACCTGCTCACCGGGTCGAGCCGGCGATGTGCGGGCCGCGTGGTCGACGATGGCCTGAACGACCGGATCGGCTGCGCACAACGACGGGTCGGTCGGGCACACCACGTTGTAGGCGAACGCAGCGACCTCTCCGTCGGAGCGGATGACCTGCAGGTTCCGGGGCTCGGAGGCGAGCCAGCGTTCGGCTGCGGCGGCTGCGTCGGCGCCTTCGACCCCCTCGATCATGTCGAGCACCGCCGGGTGGTCGCGGGGCTCGCCGGGAACGAACGCCGTCGGCTGGCTCTCCCGGATCGCCAGGTACATCGCCGAGAGCGGGCTGCGCCGGTGCAGCCACATCTTCTGGTGAGCCCACAGCACGCTGTCGAAGGGGTCGGCCCGCCGCAGCCCCGAGACGACGTATTCGTGGACGATCCGGTGGGTGCGCCGATAGTCCTCGCGAGATCGGCGGAGCAGATCAGCCTTCAAGGCGTCGCGCACCAGCTCGTGGGGCTGCAGGCCGTCCGGCGCCCGGGTGACGAACGCGCGGGACTCCAACCACGACCACACGGCCGGCGTCTCGTCGTCGCCGATGGCGCGGCGGAGCAGGTCCTCGGTGGTCAGCCACGCATGCGCGCAGACGGCGAGCGCGGTGGCGTGGGCGGGGCTCGGCACCTCACCGACCACCCGCGCCACCAGCGCCGCCACGAGGTCCGGAGCGTCGGCCATGTCGTCGGGCGGGACGTCTCCGGCGCGGGCCGCGTCGGCGAGGAGCGCAAGCGTGAGGGGGTGGCCGTGACCGAGTGCGGCCAGGCGGTCGACGAGGTCGTCCGGTGCTCCGGCCCGGCTGACGAGCTCCCGGCTCTCGCCGACGCTGAGCTCGCCGAGCGGGTGCAGCGCCACCACGGCCCGCCATCCCGGATCGGTGGTCCACGGTGCCGGTGGCGACTCTCGGCCGGCCAACACGACGACCGTCTCGGCCGGCAGGGACGGCACCAGCTCACCTCGAACCCAGTCGTCGACCCGGCCGAACCGCTCGTACCCGTCGAGGAGCAGCACGGTCGGCTCGCCGCCGGCCCGTGCGGTCGCCCTGTCGAGGGCTCCACGGAACCCTTCGGGCGACCAGTCGACGTCCCGGCTGTCGATGCTGACCGTGACACGTCCCGCGGCGCGGGCGTGCGCGCCCATCTCGCCGAGCAACAGGGTCTTGCCGATCCCGCCCGGGCCGTGGACGAAGATCACGCAGTGCGGGTCGTTGCCCCCCAGCATGGCGTCGAAGCGGGCCAGCTCGGCGCGGCGACCGACGAACGCCCTCCGCCGCGCTTCATCGATGACGGTGGCGAGTCGTGCCATCGCGACCTTCCTGCCCGTGGAGTCGTGACAGTGTAGGCGGCCCTCCGCATCGGACTCGGGCCCCTACCGATCGCGCGGCCGCCTCAGTCGATCTTCGCCATGTTGGCGAAGCGGGTGAACTGCTCGAGGAACGCCAGGCGGCACACGCCGGTGGGACCGTTGCGGTGCTTGGCCACGATGATCTCGGCCTGGCCCCGGTCGGCGGAGTCGGAGTGGTACACGTCGTCGCGGTAGATGAACATCACGACGTCGGCGTCCTGCTCGATCGATCCGCTCTCGCGCAGGTCGGCCAGCATCGGCCGCTTGTCGGCCCGGAGCTCGAGCTGGCGGCTGAGCTGCGAGAGAGCGACGACCGGCGTCTCGAGCTCGCGGGCGAGGATCTTGAGGCCGCGGCTCATCTCGGACACCTCGACCTGCCGGTTCTCGGCGCTGCCCCGGCCGGTCATGAGCTGGAGGTAGTCGACCACCACCATGCCGAGGTCGCCGACCTGGCTCTTGAGCCGCCGGGCCTTGGAGCGGATCTCCATGACCGTGAGGTTGGGGTTGTCGTCGATCCAGATCGGGGCGGCCGCCAACCTGCCGATCGCCTGGCTGATGCGGCTCCAGTCGTCTTCGCTGAGCTGGCCGGTGCGGACCCGCCGCGAGTCGATGCGGGCCTCGGCCGACAGGAGCCGCTGCGACAGCTCGAGGCTGCCCATCTCGAGGCTGAACAGCAGCACCGGCTTGCTGGCGTGCAGCGCCGCGTGCGCCGCCATGCCGAGGGCGAACGACGTGTTGTGCACGAACACGTCGGCGGCGACGAAGTTGTGGGTGGCGGGCACCGTGAGGTCGTAGACCTGCACGTCGCCGGCGTCGTCGATGGCGACGATCTCGTCCCACAGCACGGCGCCGTCGACCTGGCCCGGACCGGGGCCCGGCGTCGGCTCTGGCGCGTCGCCCGGATGCCGATCTGCGCCGACGTCACCACCGCTCGCCCGCGTCGGGCCCGATCAGTCGACCCCGGGCGCGATGCCGACCAGCGCGCCGGCCGCGTGCGCCTCGTGCACCGCCCGGGCGTGGGCGACGATGGCCCCGAACTCGGCCTCCCGGCCCAGCAGCCCGATCTCGGTGGCGAGGGCCCCGAGGTCGTCGGCACCGCCGATGCGCACCTCGTGCTCGACCCACGTCGCCTGGTCGACCGCCACCACGGTGGTCTCGACCATCGCCCCGATGCCGAAGCGGAGCAGCAGGTGCTGCAGGTCGCGGGCGAGCCCGGCGCTGCGCACCGACACGGCGATGCGACCCGGCTCGCCGCCCTGCGGTCGCCACACCGTGGCCGCCACGCCCAGCGCGCGGTTGAGGAACCGGGCCAGGAGATCGCGCGGGAGGCGGAACACCGCGGCCGGGACCCGGCGCGACTCGAGGTCGGCGGCGACGCCGTGGCGGCGCGCCAGGTCGCGGAGGGCGTCGCTGCCGGTGACGTCCCAGGTGCGGCCGCCACCGGGCAGGGTGCGGTCGTCGACGCGGACACCGAACCGGCTGCCGCGGTAGTCGATGTCGGCCGCCACCTCGCGGTTGTCGGTCCACAGCTTGGGGGCGCCGTCGGCCGTGCCGGGCGCCACGACGAGGTGGGCGAGCATGACCAGCTCGTCGGACGGCAGCGGCGTGGTGCCGAACACCGGGATGGCCGCCGGGACCCCCACCACCTGACCGGGGGCGAGGTCGGCGAGCGGCCGCCAGCCGTCGGGCGTGAGGAACGGGTGGCTGGCGGTCGTGCGGACCTCGCGCCCGGAGCGGGTGCGGACCCGGTACACACGCTTGACCCCGTCGTCGACGAAGGCGCGGGGTGCCGTGACCTCGACCCGGCGATCGTCGGTGAGCGTCAGGACCGTGACGGGCTCGCCGGCCGTGCCGGCCCGGTGCAGCTCGCCGGCCGTGCGCACGTCGCCGGTGGCGGGATCGACGATCGGCGTGTCGAACGCCACGCACTTGCCCATGGCGGGCCGGGCGCCGACGATCACCAGGTTGCTGGGCTGGAGGCCCGACAGCAGCTCGTCGAGGTCGACGTAGCCCGTGGGGACGCCCGTGATGGCGTCGCCGCGGCCGTACAGCTGCTCGAGCCGGTCGAGGTTGAGGCCCAGCAGGTCTTCGATCTTCGACGTCGTGTCGGTGACCCGGCGCTGGTTGACGTCGTAGACCATCGCCTCGGCGCGGTCGAGCGCCTTGGTGACGTCTTCGGGGAGGTCGTAGCCGATCTCGGCGATCTCGCCGGCGACACCGATGAGGCGGCGCAGGAGCGCGTGCTCCTCGATGATGCGGGCGTAGCCGCCGGCGCTGGTGGTGGCCGGGGTCGACGCCATGATGTCGAGCAGCACCTGATGGCCGCCGACCATCTCGAGCAGCCCGTTGCGCCGCAGCTCGTCGGCCACGGTGACGGCGTCGACCGGTTGGCCGGTGGCGTACAGGGCGTGGACGGCGTCGAAGATGTGCGAGTGGGCCGGCTTGTAGAAGTCGTCGGCGCGCAGGACGCCGGCGGCCGAGGCGATCGCCTCGGGCTCGAGCATCATGGCGCCGAGCAGCGACTCTTCTGCGTGCAGGTCGTGCGGGGGGACGCGACCACCACCGGCCCGCCGCGGGGGGAGATCCTCAGCCATCTGGCGTTCACCTTCTCAGGGCGGGCCTGTGGGGAGGAAGGGGAACAACCCGGGGGACGAGTTGTGGATGACTGCGGCACCCTGGGGATAGCGGGCCGGTTCCGGCACCGTTTGTGCGCTCTCCGCACACATTTCGTCACCCAGCGCCTGATCGCCCGCCCGCCGTCTGTGGACACCGTGTGGATGCCGGGTGGGGAGACTGGCGCTTCCCACCCGGCAGCGGTTCACTCGGCGACCACCTCGACGGTGACCGGGAACTCGACGTCGGCGTGGAGCTTGGCCGGCACGACGTGGGTGCCGAGCGACTTGACCGGCTCGGCGAGGACCAGCTTGCGCCGGTCGATCTGGGCGCCGGTCTGCTCTTCGATGGCCGCCGCGATGTCGACCGCGGTGACCGAGCCGAACAGCCGGCCCTCGGCGCCGGCCCGGGCGGTCACGGTGATGACCTTGGGCACGAGCGTGGTGGCGAGGGTCTCGGCCGCAGAGCGGTCCTGGGCGTCACGCAGGTCGCGGGCGCGCCGCATGCTGGCGGCCTGGGCGGTGGCACCGGACGTGGCCTTCATGGCCAGGCCCTTGGGCACCAGGTAGTTGCGGGCGTAGCCGTCGGACACGTCGAGGATGTCGCCGCGCTTGCCCAGCTCGGGCACGTCGGAGCGGAGGATGACCTGCATCACGACTCGCTCCCGTTGCCCGCCGCCTGGGGAGCGGGCGCCTCGGCGGCACCGTCGGGGCTGGGCGGGGCCTCGCTGCGCGGGCCGCGGTCTTCGCGCGGGCCGCGATCTTCGCGGGGACCGCGGTCTTCGCGCGGGCCACGGCTGCCACGATCGCCGCGGTCGCCACGACCGCCACGCTGCTGCGTGATGCGGGTGACGTACGGCAGCAGCGCCATCTCGCGGGCGTTCTTGATCGCCTTGGCGACGTCGGCCTGCTGCTGGGCGTTGTTGCCCGTGACCCGGCGGGCCCGGACCTTGGAGCGGTCGGACATGAACCGGCGGAGCAGGTTCACGTCCTTCCAGTCGACGTACTCGACACCCTCGGTGATGAGGATGCTCGTCTTCTTCTTGGCCCTGCGGGCGTTGTCCTTGTTCTTCGAGCGGGACTTGGAGGCGGGCATCAGAAGGGCTCCTCGGAAGGATCGAAGTTGCCGGCGGGGGGCTCGTTGGAGACGTTGCGGCCACCGCCGCCACCGCCTCCGCCGCCGCTCCACCCGCCGTCGCCGCCTTCGCGGCGATCGTTCTTGCTGATCTCGGCGGTCGCCCAGCGCAGGCTGGGGCCGACCTCGTCGGCGACGACCTCGACGACCGAGCGGCGCTCGCCGTCCTGGGTCTCCCACGAGCGCTGCTCGAGGCGGCCGGTCACGACGACGCGGGCGCCCTTCTCGAGCGACTCGCTGACGTTCTGCGCAAGGTCACGCCAGCACGTGACGTTGAAGAAGGACGTGCTCTCTTCCCACTGCTGGCTGTCGCGGTTCTGCCAGCGGCGGTTCACGGCCACGCCGAAGGTGGTGACCGGCGCGCCGGCGGGCGTGAAGCGGAGCTCGGGGTCGCGGGTCAGGTTGCCCACGATGGTGACGTTCGACGACATGGCTGCCTCCTACTCGGCAGCCTGCGCGACCAGGCCGCGGCGAGCGGCCTCGTGGTCGGGCAGGCGCACGACCTTGTGGCGGACGGTCTCGTCCGCGAGCCGCAGCGCCCGCTCGAGCGTGTCGAGGTCGCTGCCCCCCACGAACTCGAAGACCACGTAGTAGCCCTCGAGCTTGTGGTTGATCTCGTAGGCGAAGCGCCGGCGGCCCCAGCGGTCTTCGCTCTTCACGGTGGCACCACGCTGGTCGAGCAGACCGGCGATGCGCTTGACCGTGGCGTCGATCACCTCGTCGTCGAGCTCGGCGTCGATGATGACCATCAGTTCGTAGGCTCGCGGCGCGAGCATCGGCAACTCCCTTCGGACCCGGCGGCGCCGGGGCCCCGCGGGCGCGGAGCAGGGTGGACATGGACCCGGGAACTGTACCGGGCGGCGCGGCGGTTGCTCACATCGGCATCATGCCCACGGGGTGTGACACTTTGCGGTCCGCCGTCCCGACCGTGGCGCCGACCGCCGTCACGACGACCCGCGGCCGACCGCGGCGGGCGGCTCAGGGCTCGGCCGCGGCCGCCGCGCACTCGCCCCCGAGGGCGAGCCTGCTGCCCGGGCCGACCCCCATCCGGTCGAGGTCGCCCCGGGGCACCTCGACCGCGAACCGGTACGTGCCGGGCGACGGGTAGACCGGGCAGTCGGACGTGTCGTCACACGGCTCCATGTCGGTGGACGCCACGTAGTCGCCGTCGGCGGAGAAGAACGCGATCGACAGCGGCGTCGGCGTGTTGCGCATCCAGAACCCGCCGGAGCTGTCCTCGTCCCACACGAACACCATGCCCGCGTAGCCGCCGAGGTCGGTCACCTCCATCAGGCCCCGCTGGCGGGTCTCCTCGTCGGCCGCCACCAGCAGGCAGCATCCCTGGACGGTCCCGTCGGACGAGGTGATCGTCGCCGCCGTCTCGCCGGTGCCCGGGAGCCCGCGGCGGTCGGTCGGGCCGGGGTCCTCGGTGACGCCCGCACCGGTGGCCGCCGGGGCGTCGCCCGACGCCGCGGCCAGGTCGTCGAGGCTGAGCGCGGCGGCCGGCCCCCGGGTCTGGTCGGCGGTCGACGACCCGGCCGCGGGAGGCGCCGACCCGTCGTCACCGTCGTCACCGCAGGCGCCCGCCGTGAGGACCAGCGCGAGCGCCGCGGCGAGCGCGCCCCCGCGCCACCCCCGGCGGCAGGTGCGGCGTGCCGGTGCGCGGCCGGCTCGCGGGCGGTCGGACGAGGGGGCGGGCCCGGTCACCGGGACATCCTGGCACCCGGGCGCGCCACCGACGGCGCGGCCGGGGCCGGGACGCCGGCGCGCCGGCGGGATCAGCCGGCGACGGGCGCGCCGTAGAGGCTGAGGCTCTCGGACACGTCGGCCGACAGGTGGTAGCTCTCGGCGTCGCTCGGGAAGCGGCGGGCCCGGACGTCGGAGGCGAAGGCGCGCAGGCCCTCGACGGACGCGGCGCCCACGTCGGCGTAGCGGCGCACGAACTTGGGTGCCATGCGGTCCTCGATGCCGAGCACGTCGTGGTAGACGAGCACCTGGCCGTCGGTGTCGCGACCGGCCCCGATGCCGATGGTGGGCACGTCGACCGCGGCGGTCACCAGCCGGGCCACCTCGTCGGGCACGCCCTCGAGCACGACGGCGAAGCACCCGGCCGCGACGAGGGCCTTGGCCTCGTCCCGCAGGGCGAGCGCGGCGTCGTGCTTGCGCCCCTGGACCTTGAACCCCCCCATGGCGTGGACCGACTGGGGCGTGAGGCCGAGGTGGGCCATGACCGGGATCTCGGCGTCGATGATGGCCTCGACCACCGGCAGCCGCTTGCGGCCGCCCTCGAGCTTCACCGCCTGGGCGCCGGCACGGATCAGCGTGGCGGCGTTGCGCACGGCCTCGTCGGGGGACGTGTGGTAGCTCATCCACGGGAGGTCGCCGACGACGAGCGGCGCGGGGCCCTCGGCCGACGACGCCCTGAGGCCACGGTGCACGGCGGCGGTGTGGTGGGCGATGTCGTCGACGGTCACCTGGAGCGTGTCGTCGTAGCCGAGCACGACCATGGCCAGCGAGTCGCCGACCAGGATCATGTCGACACCGGCGGCGTGCGCCTGCCGGGCCCCGGGCGCGTCGTAGGCGGTGACCATCACGAGGGGATCGCCGCCTTCGCTCGCCTTGCGGGCGCGGATGGCGGGAACGGTCTGCGTGCGCATCGGCACGTTCCTCCTTGCTCCGTCCAGCGCCACTGCGGCTGCCGGCGGTGACCCCGAAGTTACCGGCGTCGCTACCCTCAACGCCATGCCGGACGCCGCGCATTCCTCGACCGAGACCGTGAACTGCGAGTCGTGCGGGTCGCCCGCCGTCGACACGGCCCGCGTCCGCCGCGTCTACGTCACGCCCGGGGCCTGGGACCTGGGCGCCGACGAACCGGCCGACGACACCGTCCAGGTGGTCGACGAGGTCGAGGCGTGGTGCTTCCCGTGCCGCAGCCAGTACCCGCACCAGCCGGTCGACGACCGCGACGCGAGCGCCGGCGGCTGACCCGATTCGAGGTCGGGCCCGCACGGAGCGGTACCCGCCGCGCGGGCGCGCGCGTCTAGCCCGTGCCCCCACCCGGGGTCGGCCCGGTCGACGGCGGACCGCCCCCGGTGGTCGTGGTCGTGGTGTCCGGCGGATCGGTGGTGGTGGTCGTCGCCCCCGGGCGGCCCGGGACCGTCGGGCGGGGCGTGCCGGGGATGCCCGGGATCGACATGTCGGGCAGCGACCAGTCGGGGCCACCCTGGTCGGGCGGGGGCGGCACGGTCTCGTCGGACGTGTGCAGCTCGCCCTCGTTGAGCACCGTTCCGCTCTTGAGCTGCTCTTCCGTGACCTCGACGAACTCGCCGGTGAGGTTGGCCGCGCCGATCTCCATGAACTTGCGCCACATCTCGGCGGGGAACGACCCGCCCGTGGCCGACCGGCCGTGGACCGGCCGGCCCTTGTCGTTCATGGGCCACAGGCCGGCCTGCCCCGTCTCGGGGTCGATGTAGTCGGCGGTCGGATACCCCATCCACACCGAGGCGGTGAGGCCCGGGACGTAGCCCGAGAACCACGACGCCCGGTTCTCCTGGGCGGTGCCGGTCTTGCCCGCGGCCGGGCGGTCGATGGCGGCGCTGGCCCCCGTGCCGCCGGGCGCGACCACCCCCTGGAGGGCGTGGGTGACGAGGTCGGCCTGCGTCTCGCTCATGATCGGGGTCTGCTGCACCTGGCGCTGGTAGAGCACCGTGACCGCGCCGTCGTCGTCGACCTGCTCGATGCGGGTGACGATGTCGGGCCGCTTGTACACGCCCCGGTTCATGAACGTCGAGTACACGCCGGCCATCTCGAGCGGGGTGGCGCTCACGGTGCCGAGCACGAGCGCCGGGGTGCGCTGGTCCTGCGGGATACCGTCGGCGCCGCCGACGCCCATCGACTCGGCCAGCTCGGCGACCTTCTCGGGCCCCGAGTAGACCGTGCGGCCGTCGCCGTCGGGATCGACGGGATCGACGCCGAGGTCGAGCATGAGCTGGGCGTACGCCGTGTTGGACGACTGCGCGGTGGCCTCGGAGAGGTCGAGCACCCCCGCGGCGCTCTCGGAGTAGTTGCTGACCGGGATGGGGTCGTCGTTCTCGTCGGTCCACTCGGGAAACTCCATGCGCCCCTGGGCGTCGTAGCGCGAGTCCATCGAGTAGCCCTCGCGCAGGGCCTCGGCCAGCACGATCGGCTTGAAGGTCGACCCGGGTTGGAACCCCTGGGACCCGGCGCTGCGGACCGCGTAGTTCGTCTCGTAGACGCCCGCCGTCCACGGGTGCCGGCTGCCGACCATCGCCCGCACCAGGCCCTGGTCGTCGATCGCCACCATCGAGGCTTCGGGATCGCCCTCCCACTCGGGGGTGGCGGGGTCGTCCTCGCGGTCGAGGGTGGACGTGATGGCCTGCACGGCGGCGCGCTGCAGGTCGTAGTTGATCGACGTGTAGATGCGCAGGCCACCGCCACGGATCATCTCCTCGGTGAAGCGCGTGGGGTCGATGCGCTTGACCTCGGACTCGATGTAGGGGGCCAGGTAGTCGGTGGCGAGGTAGTCCTCGGGGCTGGCGCCCTTCAGCGTGTCGGTGAGGCGGACGGTCGAGAGCGGCTTCACCCAGGGGTCGACCATGGGCACGGCGTCGGCGGCCTCGAGCTGCTCGGCCGTGATGTAGCCCTCTTCCTCCATCGCGACGAGGCCCGTGTGGCGGCGCCGGGCCGCCTCCTCGGGGTGGGTGTTCGGCTCGGCCAGCGCGGGGGCGCGGATGAGGCCGGCCAGCAGGGCGGCCTGCCCGGGATCGGTGATCTGGCGCACGTCGATGCCGAAGTAGGCGCGGCTGGCGGCGGCGACGCCGTAGGCGCCCCGGCCGAAGAAGATCGTGTTGAGGTAGCCCTCGAGGATCTCGTCCTTCGACATCTGCTGCTCGAGCTTGATGCTGAGGACGGCCTCCTTGAGCTTGCGGCTGATGCCGCCGTCGCGGGAGAGCTTGAACGAGTTCAGCACGAACTGCTGCGTGATCGTCGAGCCGCCCTGCTGCACGCTGCCGGAGCGCACGTTCTGGAACATCGCGCGCATGATGCCCTCGGGGTTGACCCCGTCGTGCTCGTAGAAGTCGCGGTCCTCGACCGCGAGCACCGCGTGCACGACGACCTCGGGGACCTCGTCGAGCCGCACGTTGGTGCGGTTCCCGTCCTCGGACTGCAGCCGCACCATGGCGTTGTCCGCGGTGCACTGGCCCTCGCCGACGTCGCCTGCGCACACGTACGACGCCTGGTTGAGCCGGTCGAACTCGGGCAGCTCGGTGCGGGCGACCACGACGCCCACGCCCGCGATCACCGCGAGCATGGCCAGCCCGACGAGGAAGATCGGGCGGCGGAGGCGCCAGATGATGCTGCGCTTGCGGCCGCCGTCGCGGCCCCGGCCACGGTCGGGCGGCCGGCCCGGGGCGGGGCCGTTGGGGCCTTCGCCGTCGCCGTCACCCGGGCCGCGGCCGCCGGGACCACGCCCACCGGGACCGCGGCCGCCCGGGCCTCGACCGCCGGGACCGCGCGGTCCGCGACCGCCGCTGTCGGGGCCGGGGAGACCGGGGCCCTCGGGGCGATCGGCGGGTCCGGAGGGCCAGATGTCCCCGTCGCCGCCCGGACCCGCGGGCCAGACGTCACCGTCGCCGCCGGGGGCGGCGGGCCAGATGTCGTCGTCGCCGGGCCGGCCGGGGGGCATCGACGGACGGAGGGGTGCGGGGCCGCCGGGGGCCATCGGCTCGCCCGGCCAGGCCGAGCGGGTCGCCGTTGCGCCGCCGGCGCGCTGCGGCCGCCGGGGAGCGGCGGGTTCGCCCGTGCGCCCCCGGGAGCTGCGATCGGGGTCGCGGCGGGCGCCGGCGGCCCCTGCGGATCGTCGAGCACCGGCGGGCGCGCCGCGGGCGCGGCCGTCGCCCCGTCGGGCCCGGGGGGTCGGCGACGAGGCACCGTCGCGCGGTGCGGGGCGCGGGCGCGCGCCGGTCGAACGGGTCTCGCGTGTCGGTCCAGCCATCCGAGGCGACGAGACTACCCCTCGCCGCCCGCCGCGCCACGTCGCGACGCGACGACCTGCGCTTCTACTCGCCGCCGACGTGGAACACGCGGGTCAGGTGGTTCCAGGCGCAGCCCGGGCACACCTCGACGACGTAGCACGCCACCGACGACCGGCCCCGGGCGAGCTTGGCCATCTCGCGGGCCGACGTCACGCAGCGGCCCCCGGCGGGCAGCCGGGCGCCGAAGGCGTAGGTCACGAGCGTGACCGCCTCCTCCTCGCAGATCGGGCACGGTTCCTGCGTCGGGGTGCCGGCACCGGCGGCCGCGCGGCGCAGCTCGGGGTGGGCGTCGCACACGTCGAGCTTCGACAGCCGCCCCTTGCGGTACTCGCGCACCACCGCCTGACGGGTCAGGCGGTAGTCGACGACACCACCGGTGCCGTTGGAGCCGCGGATCGCCTCCGGCCGGAAGCTCATGGGCAGCGAGGGTAGCGGCGCGCGCACGCCACCGCCCTCCGGTCCGGGCAGCGGTCCGGGCGGCGATCCGTGCGCCCGCCACGCCGTCGGCCGGGGTGTGACGAACGTCGGGTGACCGGCAGGTTGACGTCGGGCGACGCCACCGGCACAATGCCGTCGATATATCGATGCGATATGCGGCGTCGATATGCTCTACCGATACGGCTCGACCGACACCGCGCGACCGATACGGCTCGACCGACACCGCGCGACCGATACCCACCGTGCTCACGCCTCTCCCGACCTGAAACGGCACCCGATGCTCGAACTCGCCGTCCTCGGCCTCCTCGACGAGAACGACCTCCACGGCTACGAGCTGCGCAAGCGCCTCGGCGACCTGCTCGGCCTGCGGCTGGCGATCTCGTTCGGCTCGCTCTACCCGGCCCTCGGCCGGCTCGAGAAGGCCGGCCTCGTCAAGGCCGTCTCCCACCGGCCCGCCCCGTCCGGCCCGTCGGCCCCCATGAGCGGGTCGCTGGCCGGCGAGCTCGCCGCCTTCCGCGCCCAGCGCCGCGCCGCCTCGGGCAGCGGGCGCGGCACGCGCGGCAAGAAGGTCTACGGCATCACCGACGCGGGGCGGCAGCGCCTCGTCGAGATGCTGTCCGACCCCGACGTGTCCGACGACCGCACGTACCCGGTGCGCGTCGCCTTCTGCCACCTGCTGCCGCCCGCCGACCGGCTCGACCTGTTCGAGCGTCGCCGCGCCGAGCTGCTGACCCGCGTCGAGGAGGCCCGCACGCCCCGGCGGGCCGAGGGCGGCGACGGCCGCGTGAACACCTACCTGCGATCGCTGCTCGAGCGCGACACCGCGGCCCTCGAGGCCGACCTCGCCTGGCTCGACCGCCTGATCGCCGACGAGCGCGCCGCCGAGGCCGCTCCCTGACGCCCCGACCCCACCCCGTCCCCACCACCAGATCTCCACACCCGACCGGTCGATCCCCCGGTCGACCACGAATCGGAGGAACCCCCATGAGCACCGTCCGCCTCGCAATCGCCGGCGTCGGCAACTGCGCCAGCTCGCTGGTCCAGGGCATCGAGTACTACAAGGACGCCGACCCGTCCGAGGCCGTCCCGGGCCTGATGCACGTCGACCTCGGCGGCTACCACGTCCGCGACATCGACGTCGTGGCCGCCTTCGACGTCGACGCCACGAAGGTCGGCATCGACGTGGCCAAGGCCATCCACGCCGGCCCCAACAACACGATCCGCTTCGCCGAGGTGTCCGACCTCGGCGTGCTCGTCCAGCGGGGCCCTACGCTCGACGGCTTCGGCGAGTTCTACACGCAGGAGTGCGAGGAGTCGCCGGCCGAGCCCGTCGACGTGGCCGAGGCGCTGCGCGACGCGCGGGTCGACGTGCTGGTCTCGTACCTCCCGGTCGGGTCCGAGCTCGCCCAGAAGCACTACGCCCAGGCGTGCCTCGACGCGGGCGTGGCGTTCGTCAACGCCATCCCGGTGTTCATCGCCTCCGACCCCGAGTGGGCCGCGAAGTTCACCGAGGCCGGCGTGCCGATCGTGGGCGACGACATCAAGTCGCAGGTGGGCGCCACCATCGTGCACCGCACCCTCGCCCGGCTGTTCGAGGACCGCGGCACCACGATCGACCACACCTACCAGCTGAACTTCGGCGGGAACATGGACTTCATGAACATGCTCGAGCGGAAGCGGCTGAAGTCGAAGAAGAAGTCGAAGACCCAGTCGGTCACGAGCCAGATCGAGACCGGCATCAGCGACCGCGACGTGCACATCGGCCCGTCCGACCACGTGCCGTGGCTCGAGGATCGCAAGTGGGCCTTCATCCGGCTCGAGGGCCGCAACTTCGGCGACGTGCCCCTCACCGTCGAGCTCAAGCTCGAGGTGCACGACTCGCCCAACTCGGCCGGCGTGATCATCGACGCCGTGCGGTGCGCCAAGCTGGCGCAGGACCGCGGCATCGGTGGGCCGGTCGACCCCGCGTGCCAGTACTTCATGAAGTCGCCGCCCACCCAGGTGCACGACGACGTGGCCCGCGACACGCTCGACGCGTTCATCGCCGGCGGCTGATCCCGGGCCCCGGCGACGGGCTCCGCTCCGGGCGGCGTGCACGACGTGGTGCGCGCCGCCCGTCACGCGACTGCCATCTGCGATCGCCATCCGCTCCCGGGGGCGGCCCCGAACCCTGGGCATGCAGTTCGACCTCGACCGGTACGCGGCGGCGGCCACCCGGCTGGACCTGACGGGCATCGACTTCGACGCCTTCCGGCGGCTGCCGCTCGACCCCACCACGCTGCGGTGTCTGCGCTTCATGCACGACGTCGAGCACCACACCGTCTGCTACCTGCGCGACCTGCTCGTCACGCCCGCCCACCGCGACCCCGCGGTCACCACGTTCCTCTCGGTGTGGAACTACGAGGAGATGTGGCACGGCGACGCGCTCGGACGGGTCCTCGCGGCCCACGGCGAGGAGGGCGGTGCGCCCCGCGTCGCCCGGCTGCGCCGCGGCCTCGGGCTGCGCGACCGTCTGGCACCCGCCCTCCACGCCCTGGGCGCGGCGGTGGCGGGCGACGCGTTCGGCGCGATCCACATGACGTGGGGCGCGGTGAACGAGTGGACCACCCAGGCGGGCTACGCACGGCTGGCCGAGCGGGCCGGGCACCCCGTGCTGTCCGACCTGCTGCGCCGCATCATGCGGCAGGAGGGCCGGCACATCGCCTTCTACGCCGGTCAGGCGGAGCGGCGCCTCGCGGTCCGACGGCGGACGCGCCGGATCGTGCGCGGGGCGTTGGCGCACCTGTGGCGCCCGGTGGGCGCCGGCGTGATGCCCGCAGACGAGGTGCGGTTCCTCGTCCGGACGCTGTTCGGCGGACCCGAGGGGCGGGCCGCGGCGCAGCGGCTCGACGACCGCATCGGACGCCTTCCCGGCCTCGCCGGCCTCGGCCTCCTGACCGGCGTGGTGGACCGGACCGCCGCGGCCGTCCCGCCCTCCGCCTCGGCGCGGGCGGCCGCGGCCCCCTCGCCTCCGGCGAGGTGCGACGTCGTCAGCGCGGTGCGGCCCGCAGCGTGAGCACCGCCATGTCGTCGGCGGGCTCGTCGTCGACGAACGCCAGGGCCTCGGCCTCGATGTGCCGCGCCAGGTCGTCGGCGCGCAGGCCCTTGCCCTGGTAGAGGGCCTTGACGACGCCCTCCTCGCCGAAGACCCGCTTGCCCGCCCGGCGGTCGGTGAGGCCGTCGGTGTAGCAGACGAGCGACTCGCCGGGGTCGAGGTGCACGACCGTGTCGGACAGCGACACGTCGTCGGTCACGCCGAGCAACGTGCCCGGAGCGCCCACGGGCACGACGTGGCCGGCGGCCCGCCGCACCAGGGGCAACGGGTGGCCCGCCGAGCACAGGATGATGTCGACGCCGTGCTCTGTCGGCTGCACCGCCCCGACCAGGACCGTGCAGAAGCGCGGGCTGATCGGCAGCTCGTCGTCGCCGACGTCGTCGCGCTCGGCGGCCGACCGCATCAGCATGTCGTTGAGCCGCCGCAGCAGGGTCGACGGCATGACGCCGTCGTAGGCGGTCGAGCGGATCGTGTGGCGCACGAGACCGGTGGTGGCCGCGGCCTCGACCCCGTGGCCGCACACGTCGCCGACCGCGACGATCCACCAGTTGCGGTCGGCGGGGAAGGCGTCGTAGAAGTCGCCGCCGACGTCGAGCCCCTGTCCCGCCGCCCGGTAGCGCGCCCCCAGCTCGATGCCCGGGATGTCGGGGAGGCGGGCGGGCAGCAGGCTGTCCTGCAGGGCCCGGGCGACGACCGCCTGCTCGTGGAAGAGGCGGGCGTTGTCGACGATGACGCCGGCCCGGCTGGCCACGGCCGTGGCCAGCTCGACGTCGGCGTCGCTGAACGGGCGGCCGGGCCGGTCGCCGAAGGCGATGATGCCGAGCAGGCGACCCCGGGCCTGCAGCGGGAACACGGCGAGCGCGTCGACCCCCACCTCGGCCATCGCCGCCACGTCGCCGGGGTCGTCGAACAGCGGGGCCAGCATCTCCGCGGCCCGGGCGCCCCGGATGTGCGGGCGCCCGGCGACGAGGGCCTCGCCCAGCTCGCCGACCGCCGCCATGTCGCGGGGCAGGCGGCGCACGAGGCGGTGCAACCGGTCGACCTGCGTGTCGTCGACGTGGGCGGCGCCCACCAGCGGGTGGGGGTTCCCGGGCGAGGGGGTCAGCCGCACCACGCACCAGTCGGCGATGCGGGGCACCGCCATGCCCGCCAGCCGGGAGAGGGCGGTGTCGAGCTCCAGGCTCGACGACAGGGTGCCGCTGAGGGCGTCGAGGAACCCGAGCTGCTCCTGCGACCGCTCGGCCGCCACCGACAACCGGGCGCGGTCGAGGGCGAGGGCGCACTGCGCGGCCACGTTCTCGAGAAGGGCGCGGTCGTCGAGGCCGGGCCGGGTGCCGGCGTCGAACCCCACGCCCATCGCGCCGAACGGCCGGCCGTCGGCGTCCTTCAGCGGCAGCACGACGAACCGGGGGTCGAGCTGGACGCGCAGGCTGTCGAGCTCGGGATAGCGGGTCCGGCGGTCGGTCTCGGAGGTGATCACGACCGGTTCGCCGGTGCGGACCACCTCGGCGGCGGGCAACGGCGACGAGAGCGGGATGCGACCGAACCGCTCGGCGAGCGCGTCCGGCGGCAGGCCGGTGGAGCCGACCACGATGAGCTCGTCGCCCGGGTCGGCCAGCACGTGCACGGTGGCGGTGCTGCCCCCCAGCAGCGTCACGCCCTCGTCGAGCATGGCCCGGACGATCTCGTCGGGGTGGCGGGAGCGGTTGAACCCCTCGACCAGGCGGGTGAGCTGCTGCGCGTCCTCGGTGGCGAGCCTCGGCGCGCGACGCGGGCCCGGCCCGCGAGGCGGGTCGGCGCCCACCGGTGATCGAGGCCCCGTCGTCGTGCCCTGCACCTCGGATGCCATGGCTCGCAGAAGTCTTGCACCCCGTCGAGGCGCCCGCACCCGCCGGGGGACCGTGGACCTCCCGCGCGGTCCCAGGTCACGCCACCACGGTCCGCGCCGACCGGCCGGCCGCGCCAGACTGAGGCCATGGCCTGGACCCGCTTCTCGCTCGCCGGCCCCGTCGGGGTCGCCCTCGCCGCCGACGCCGTGCGCTACGGCCCCGGCGTCCCGACCGAGGACGAGCTCAAGCTCCTCGGTCGCGTCGAGGGCAAGCGCGTCCTCGAGCTCGGGTGCGGCGCCGGTGCCTGCACGGTGGCGCTGGCCAAGGCCGGGGCGCGGGTGGTGGCCGTCGACACGGCGGTGCGCAACATCGACGACACCCGCGAGCGGGCGGAGCGCGAGGGCGTGCGCGTCGAGACGCACCACGGTCCCCTCGCCGACCTGGCCTTCGTGCGGGCCGACACGATCGACGCCGCGCTGTCGACCTACGGGCTGACCGCCGTCGGCGACCTCGACCGCGTGTTCCGGCAGGTCCACCGCGTCCTGCGCACCGACCGGCCGTTCGTGTTCTCGGTCCCCCACCCGGCCTTCGTCCTGCTCGACCCGGCCGGCGGCGAGCCCGTGCTGCGGCGGGCCTGGTGGGACACGTCACCCGTGACGTGGTCGGCGTCCGGCGTCGACGCCGAGCCCGACCGGCCCGTGACGCTGGCGTCGCTGGTGTCCGGCCTCGGCCGGGCCGGCTTCGGCGTCGACGCCGTCGTCGAACCGCCGGCCGACCGGGCCGCGGCCGGCGAGGCCTGGTCCGACACGATGCGGTGGGTGCCGCCCACCCTCGTGGTGCGGGCCCGCAAGCTGGGGAACTGACCCCGCGGCGAAGAAAATCCGCGAACGCGCGTCACGTTCTCGTCGCGTCCCGGTCTCTCTGGGTGATGAGCGGCGTGGTCGCAATCCCCATCCTCGGTCCCCCCGCCACCGGCATCTCCCAGCACGGATGTCCGGCGGTCGCGCCGAGGGGCCACCCGCTCCAGCCACCGGGCGCAACCCAGCGCGTCGGGTGAAGGGCCGGTCGGCCGTCCTCCTGCCGGCGGAGGGAGGGCGGCCGGCCGCGGCCACCCGGCCGACCGAGGTCCGGCGCAGGCGGAGCGACGCGCCCGACCACGCCTCGGCGGCCGAGGGTCAGCCGTCGTCGCCGTCGCCGACCGGGGCCCGGCGGGCCTGCCACCAGGCGAGCACGCGGCGCTCGGCCTCGTCCTCGCCGAGCGGGCCCTCGTCGAGGCGGGCCTCGAGCAGCATCGACAGCGCCTCGCCCACGTCGCGGCCCGGACCCACGCCCAGCAGCTCCATCACCCGGTTGCCGTCGATGTCGGGACGGATGGCGCCGAGCTCCTCGCGCTCGCGCAGCTCGGCGATGCGCGACTCGAGGTCGTCCATGCGCGCCGCCAGCATGCGGGCCCGCCGCTCGTTGCGGGTGGTGCAGTCGCAGCGGGTCAGCTCGTTGAGGTCGTCGAGCAGGGGGCCGGCGTCGCGGGCGTAGCGGCGCACCGCGGCGTCGCTCCAGACGTCGTCGCGGTAGCCGTGGAACCGGAGGTGCAGGAACACCAGCCGGCGCACGTCGTCGATCGTGTCCTTGGAGTAGCGCAGCGCCCGCAGCCGGTCGGCCGCCATGCGGGCCCCCACGACCTCGTGGTGGTGGAAGCTGACCCCCTTGGGCCCGATCGACCGGGTCTTGGGCTTGCCGACGTCGTGCAGCAAGGCGGCCAGGCGGAGCACCAGGCGCGGCGACGTCTTCGCCACGACCGCGATGGTGTGGGCGAGGACGTCCTTGTGGCGGTGGATCGGGTCCTGCTCGAGCCGCATCGCCCGCAGCTCGGGCAGGAACTCGTCGGACAGGGCCGTGTCGGCCAGGAACCACAGCCCCGCGCTGGGATCGTCGACCACCAGCAGCTTCGACAGCTCGTCGCGGATGCGCTCGGCCGACACGATCTCGAGCCGGCCGCGCAGCGACTCGACGGCCGCCACCAGCTCGGGGTCGGGCGTGAGGCCGTAGCCCGCGATGAACCGGGCCGCCCGCAGCATGCGCAGGGGATCGTCCGAGAACGACACCTCGGGGGCCAGCGGGGTGCGCAGTCGCCCGGCCGCCAGGTCGGTGACGCCGCCGTGCGGATCGACGAGCTCGGCGTCGGGGAGCCGCAGGGCCATGGCGTTGACCGTGAAGTCGCGGCGCGCCAGGTCGTCGGTGACGTCGTCCGCGTAGACCACGTGCGGCTTGCGGGAGTCCTCGCGGTACGCCTCGGCCCGGTGCGTCGTGACCTCGAAGACCGTGTCGCCGACGCGGGCGCCGATGGTGCCGAAGGCCTGGCCCTGCGTCCAGACCGCGTCGGCCCAGTCGGCGAGCAGCGCCATGGTCTGCTCGGGCCGCGCGTCGGTGGTCAGGTCGAGGTCGGCCCCCGGCGACACGCGGTCGAGCACGAGGTCCCTGACGATGCCGCCCACGAGGTACACGTCGTGGCCCGCGGCGACGAACCGGTCGGCCAGCGGGCGGACCACGGTGAGGACGGGCTGCAGCCGCTCGGGGATCACGTCGGCAGGGTACCGACGCCGGGCGTGACGACCGGGATCGCCGCCGGCCGTCGCGGTCGCCCTCCGGCCGGCCCGGGGCGCTCAGGTGCCCGACGACGGGATGCCCGGCAGCGGCTCGGGCACCGCGCTCACGTCGAGCGGGGCCAGCGAGCCGAGCACGATGGCCACGTCGGTGGCCGACAGGTCGGTGGCGAACCACACGTCGACGTCGGACGACGACACGACGCCCCACCGGCCGCCGTCGGTCTGGTCGGCGACCGCCCCGGCCAGCGCGCCGGCCGTCACCGCCTCGCCGGCGGGGGGATCCGCGCACCCCGCGCCCATGACGTCGATCCAGAGGTAGGCACCGTCCGGCGCGTCGAGGTCGGCGTAGTCGAGGCTCACGCTCGGGCACGAGCCGCCCTCGGGGTCGGGCGTGACGTAGGCGCCCGCCAGCCCCCACCCCTCGGGCACGCGCGAGAGCCCGAGCGGGGCCGGGCCCTCGAACGCGGCCACGTCCTGCTCGTTGAACCACGGCGTGGCGTCGAGGTCGGAGGGCGGCGGGGGCGCGACCGCCACCTGCCCGCCCACTGCGGTGATGTCGTAGGTGGCCTCGACGACGGTGTCGGTGGCCGCCAGCGTCAGGGCCACCCGGCGCGGCGAGCCGTCGTCCCCCACGGTGAGCTCGATCTCCGCCTCGATGAGCGTGACGTCGGGACCGAGGGCGTCGACCAGCCGGGGCGGGACGGTGGCCGACACGACGGCGTCGCCGGCCTCGTCCTCGCCGGCGGCGCGGTGCCCGACCGCCTGGGCCAGCCACGACGGCAGCTGCGCCAGGTCGACGCGCTGCGGCCGGGCGCCGGCCGCTCCGGGGTCGGCCTCGGTCCACGGGCGTGACGCGAGCTGGTCGGCGTAGGCGGACGAGCGCTGCCACGCCCGGGCGACGCCCCCGCCGCCGATCGCGCCGATCGAGATCTGCTCGACGCTCAGCCCGTCGGACCCGTCCACCCGCTCTCGCACCGCGTCGGGCAGCACCACGTCGCCGGCCAGGTCGTCCTCGACGACCGACGTCTCGCCGTTCCCCCACGGCGCCGGGCCCTCGGCGCGGCTGGTGGCCCGGTACGAGAACGACCCGGCCGTCACCAGGGCGGCGCCGGCCTCGGTGAAGGCACGCGACGCCTGCTCGTCGCCGGAGCCCGAGGGCGACCCCGGCGGTCGCAGCACGCCCCGACCGCCACCGTCGCCCGCCACCACGACGAGCCCGACCAGCAGCACGGCGGCGACGGCTCCACCGGTCACACCCAGCCACCAGCGGGCGGGCCGCGGCGGCGGTGCCATCGGCGCACCGACGGGCGGCGGGTAGGCGAGGCCGGCGTCCGGAGCGGTGGACACCGGCAGCGCGTCCGCCGGAGCGTCCTGCGGCCCGTCGCGCGACCCGGCGCCCGGGTCGGCGGCGTCGCCGCCGGCGCCGCGGGCGGCGGACGTGGTCAGCCGTCGTCCTCCGCGGCCAACCCCCACCGGGGGGCGATGGTCGGCGCACCGCTGAGGCTGCCACCCGCGTCGTCCTCGGCTGCGGCCCGCCTGTGGGCCAGGCCGGCCGCCACCACCACGTCGCGTCCCGGCCCGCCCGCCGACGGCGCCTCGGCGTGCACGCGCGCCCCCGCCAGTGCGCCGAGGGCGGCCGCCGTCGAGTCGCGCAGCGCGTCGAGGTCGTAGCCGCCCTCGAGGAACGCCAGGCGCCGGCCCGGCGGGACCAGCGCCGCCAGCTCGGCGGTCATGTCGGCGAAGTCGCCGGAAGTCAGGCCGAGGTCGGTGAGGGGATCGGCGCGGTGGCCGTCGAACCCCGCCGAGATCAGCATCCACGTGACCCCGATCTCGTCGACCAGCGGCGCCACCACGTCGTCGATCGCGGCCCGGTAGACGTCGCCGGTCGCGCCGGCGGGGACCGGGACGTTGACGGTGCGGCCCCGGCCGTCGCCCCACCCGGTCTCGAGCAGCGCGCCCGTGCCGGGGTACAGGGGGTGCTCGTGGAACGAGACGTAGGTGACGCGGGGGTCGTCGTAGAACGCGTCCTGCGTGCCGTTGCCGTGGTGGGCGTCGTAGTCGACCACGAGCACGCGCTCGCCCTGGTCGGCCAGCGCCGCGGCCGCCACCGCCACGTTGTTGAAGAGGCAGAACCCCATGGCCTGGGCCGGCAGGGCGTGGTGGCCCGGCGGCCGCACCGCGCAGAACGCAGCGTCGGCCTCGCCCCTCCGCAGCGCCTCGATGGCGGTGAGGCCCGCGCCCGCGGCCCGCAGCGCGGCATCCCACGACGCCGGCACCGCCGCCGTGTCGGCGTCGAGACGACCCCCGCCCGAGTGGCAGAACCGCTCGAGCGCCCCGATGTACGTCGGGGTGTGGACCCGCTCGAGGTCGGCCGTCGTCGCGGGCTCGGCCGCGCCGCGCACGAGGTCGTCACCGAGGCCGGACTGACGCACGCCGTCCTCGACCGCAGCGAGGCGCGCCGGCCGCTCGGGGTGGCCGATGCCGGTCTCGTGCTCGAGGAACTGGGGGTGGGTGACGAAGAGGACGGACATCTGCCACAGACGGTAACGGTCCCGACCGGTGGCGCGCTCCTGGGCGCGGCGCCGGGCGGGGGCGACGTTTGCCTACTCTCGTAGGCATGTCCCGGGCCGTCTCCGGCCGCACCCGAACCCCCTCGGGCCAGTGAGCGAGAGAACCACCACCGCACCCGCCGGCGCGACCGTCGGCGTCGGGACGCGGCTGCGGGCCCGCCCGTGGCACGCCGATCCCGCCGTCGCCCACCTCGCCCCCGCCCCCGACCACCTCGGCCCGCTCACCTCCACCGACGTCGAGCACGCCCTCGACGGCCTCCGCCACCAGGGCTACCGCTCGGTCATCACGGCCGCGCTCCACCGCCCCGACCGCCGTCCGTTCCTCGAGCTCGGGTTCGCGGAGACCAAGCGGCTGCACCTGCTCCGCCACGACCTCGCCCACCTGGCGTCTCCGGGATCGCTGCCGGGCATCGACCTGCGGCGCGGCCGCAGGCGCGAGCAGGACGAGGCCCTGGCCGTCGACCGGGCCGCCTTCGCCCCGTTCTGGCGCCTCGACCAGGCCGGGTTGACCGAGGCGCTGACCGCGACGTCGATGGTCCACTTCGAGGTGGCGCGCGACCGCTCGGGCATCGTCGGCTACGCGGTGTGCGGCCGGGCCGGCCAGCGCGGCTACGTGCAACGGCTGGCCGTCGCGCCCGAGCTGCAGGGGCGCGGTGTCGGGGCGGCCCTCCTCGGCGACGGCCTGCGCTGGCTGCGCCGCTGGGGCGCCCGCGACGCGCTCGTCAACACCCAGGAGGACAACGACAGGTCGCTGCGGCTCTACCAGCGCACCGGGTTCGTGCTCGAGCCCGACGGCCTGGCGGTCCTCGAGCGGCCCCTGGTCGAGGGCGCGCCCGCGCCGCTGTCGCCGGCGGTCCCGGGCCCCGTCGAGGGCCCTCCGTGATCCGCCGGCGGGCCACGTCGCGCACCGCCGTCCCCCGCCGTCCCCTGCCGGCGGGCCGACCGGGGTCCTCCGCGTCGCGGTGGGCGCGCCGGGTGCCGGCGATCGTCGCGGTCGTGGCGCTGTCCGCCGTGGCGGGGTTCGCCCCCGCGGCAGCCGCGTCGCCCGGCCAGGCCGAACCCACCCTCGAGCTCGCGGGTCAGACCTCGTGGGTCTCGGGCGCCTCGCCGTTCACGGTCGACCTCCGGGTGGCCGGCGCTCCCGAGGGCGCGACGGTCGACGTGATCGTGCACGACTACGTCGAGTCGCGCGCCCAGTTCCGCGACACCCTCGACGGCGACCTCGGTCCGACCACGCGGCGCATCGCACCCCAGGCGCTGGCGTCGCTCCCGTCGCCCGCCCCGGGCACGGTGCAGGTCGGCTTCACACCCGCCTCCGCGCTCGGCGGCCGGGGCGTGTACCCCGTCGAGGTCCGGTTGCTGTCGCCCGACGGCGACGCCGTGGCCCGCCTCGTGACCTACCTGTCCTACTTCACGGCCGACGACGACGAGTTCCCGCCGCTCGAGGTCGCGGTCGTCGTCGACGTCGCCGCGCCGCCGGCGCTGCAGACCGACGGCACCTACGCGCTGGCGCCCGAGGCTGTCGAGCACGCCCGCCAGCGCATCGAGGCCGTGCAGCGCGCCGGCGACGCCCAGGTCACCCTCGCCCCCCGCCCGGAGACGATCGAAGGGCTGATCGGCGAGGCCGGCGGCGAGTCACCCGAGGTCGACGACCTCCGCGCCCTCGCCGCGAGCCGCCAGGTGCTGGCCCGCCCGTTCGTCGACGTCGACCTGGCGTCGTTGCGTGACGCCGGCCTGCTGTCCGAGGCCAACAGCCAGGCCGAGGGCGGCGCCGACGTCGTGCGGTCACGCCTGGCCGTGGAGCCGGCCGGCGGCGTCTGGCTGTCGGGCGCCACCTGGGGGGCCGACGCCGCCCAGCAGGCGGTCGACCTCGGCCTCGGCCGGGCGATCGTGCCGCCCACCGCGGTCGGAGACGGCTCGTCCGAGCAGGACGTCCCGACCACCCCGGTGCGCCTCGGGGGCGCGGCGGGGCCCCTGGCGGTCGTCACCGACCCCGACCTCGCCGCCCACCTGACCGGCGACGACGGCATGATCGCCGCCCACCGCTTCCTGGCCGAGCTCGCCATCACGTGGCGCGAGGCCCCGAGCGACCCCCGGGCGGTCGTCGTCCACCTGCCCGCCACGGGCGCGATCGACCCCGAGGTCGTCGGCACGGCGCTGTCCGGGCTGGCCGGCGGGCCCGCCGTGCGGGCCGTCCCCGTCACCCAGATCTTCGACGACGTCCCCGTCGACGACGACGCGCCGTCGGTGGGGCTCGCCCCCCACCCCGACGGGCCCGACCTCCGCAGCCTCGCCCCGCCGCTCGAGGCGGTGCGCAGCCGGGTGGCGGGCGTGGGGTCCCTGCTCGACGACCCCGGCGTCGGCGCCGGGCTCGAGCACTCGCTCCTCCTCAGCACGGGCACCGACACGCCCGACGACGACCGCCGCGCCTACGTCCAGCGGGCCGACGACGCCCTCAGCCTCGTGTCGGGGGCCGTGTCGCTGCCCGACGAGTTCCGCATCACGCTGACGGCCCGGTCGAGCACGATCCCCGTCACCCTCGAGAACAACCTCGACCAGGATCTCGCCGTCCGCATCGAGCTCGACAGCGACCAGCTCGAGTTCCCCGACGGCGCGGTGATCGACCAGGTGCTTCCTCCGGGGACGACGCGCGTCGAGGTGCCCGTGCGCACCCGGACGTCGGGTGCGTTCACGCTCGACGTGCGCGTCACCAGCCCCGACCAGACGATCGTGCTCGACACGTCGACGTTCGACATCCGCTCGACCGCGATCTCGGGCGTCGGGTTGGTCCTGTCCGTCGGCGCCGGGCTGTTCCTGGCCGTGTGGTGGGCCCGCAACTGGCGGAAGACACGCCGCACGCGACGTGGCGGTCCCGGTGGGCCCGACGACCCCGACGCGAGCGGCGGGCCCGACGCCCCGGACGCGGCCGCCACCACCGACGCCGCGCCGGTCGCCGGCGCCGTGCGCGCGGTCGTCGCCGCTCCGGCTCCGGGGCCGGCGGGCCCGGCGGTGGCGGGCCGCGGCGCCCCGTCGGCGGGGCACGGGTCACCGGCCGCCGGGTCGTCCACCACCCCACCCGCCCGACCCGGCGAGGTGGCGCCGGGTGGTCCCGACTACCGGGGGTGGCCGCCGTCGAGCCTCGCCGGGAGCGGCGCCGGCCCCGCCGGTCGTCCGGCGCCCGTGGTGCCGTCGATGCCGGACGCGGTCCCCGGCCCGCCGGGCGCGCCCCTCGTGCCCCGGCCCGCGGCGCCATCCCGTCCGCCCGCACCCGCCGACCCGGTGGGCCCGGTCGGGCCGGTCGGACCTGTCGGACCTGTCGGACCGCCACCATGGGCTCCCGGGCGGTCCGACTCCGGCGCACGCGTCCCCCACGATGCGCCGCGCGACCCGGGGCCGGGGCGCCCCACGCCCGACGACGAGGGCCACTACCGCCCCGCCCACATGGCGTCGTCGAGGTCCGGTCGCCGCCTGCCCCTCGGGCCGTCGCGGCGACCGCCGGGCCGCGGCGACCGCTCGTCCTGACGGCCGGGCGACCCTGGCGCGCCCTCCGCCGCGACGGGCGCGGCGCTCGCAGATGCGGGGTCGGGCCCCCGGGCCGCAGGTGGGACGGCGGGACGGCGGGGTGCGGCGCCCGGCGCCCCGCCGGGATGACCGCCACGGACGTCCACTAGGGTCGCCGGACATGCCCGTGCGCATCGTCACCGACTCCGCTGCCGACCTCCTCGCCGACGAGGTCTCGAGCCTCGGGGTCGAGGTCGTGCCGCTGTCGATCCGCTTCGGCAACGACGAGTACACCGACGGCGTCGACCTGTCCGTCGCCGCCTTCTACGAGAAGCTCGCCTCGGCCGACGCCCTGCCCGAGACCGCGGCGCCCGCTCCGGGCGCGTTCGAGGCCGCCTTCCGCCGGCAGGCCGAGGCGGGGGCCGACGCGGTGGTGTGCATCAACCTGTCCGAGGGCCTGTCGGCCACCATCCAGTCGGCCCGCAACGCGGCCAAGGCCCTCGAGGGCGAGCTCGACGTCCGGGTCGTCGACTCGCGGTCGATCACCTCCGGGCTCGGCACGCAGGTGAAGCTCGCGTGCGAGGCCGCCGCCGGCGGCGCCTCGGCCGACGACGTGGTCGCCCTCGTCGAGAGCCTGTCGGGCCGCACGCACGTGATCGGGGCCCTCGACACCCTCGAGAACCTCAAGAAGGGCGGGCGCATCGGGGGCGCCCAGGCGCTGCTCGGGTCGCTCCTGTCGATCAAGCCGCTGCTCGACATCTCGACGGGCGAGGTCGCCGAGGCCGGCAAGGCCCGCACACGCAAGAAGGCGCTCGAATGGCTCCGCGACCAGATCTTCGCCCTGCCCGAGGTCGAGCACCTGACGGTCGCCCACGGCATGGCTCCGGACGTCGACGACATGCTCGCTCTGCTCGCTTCCCGCTTCCCGGCCGACACGCTCGAGATCACCACGATCGGGCCGACGATCGGCACCCACGCCGGCCCGCGGGTCATGGGGTTGACATGGATCGAACCCGCATGACGGCGGCCGAGATCGCCCGTCTCTGACACCGCGTGAGGGTCGCTCGTTGACTACGGTTGTTCCACCGTGGCAGTGACGCCTCCCCCCTCCGGCCCGTCTCAAGCCGCCGGCGTCTCTGCCGGCGCGCTTCTGGGCGCGCGCTACCGCCTCGACGAGCTGCTCGCATCGGGAGGAATGGCCCAGGTCTGGCTGGGCACCGACGAGGTGCTGCGCCGCGCGATCGCGGTCAAGATCCTGCACCAGCACCTCGCCGCCGACCAGACCTTCGTCACGCGGTTCCGGCACGAGGCCATCGCCGTCGCCCGGCTCTCCCACCCCTCGATCGTCAACGTCTACGACACGTGCAGCGACGACGGGGTGGAGGCGATCGTGATGGAGCTGGTGCGCGGCCACACGCTGCGCGACCGGCTCGACGAAGGTCCCATCGACCCGTGGGTCGCCGCCAACATCGCGGCGCAGGTGGCCGGGGCGCTGTCGGTGGCCCACGCCGCCGGGCTGGTCCACCGCGACATCAAGCCGGCCAACATCCTGCTGTCCGAGGACGGCCGGGTGAAGGTGGGCGACTTCGGCATCGCCAAGGCGGCCGAGTCGGCCGACCTGACGCAGGAGGGGTCGTTCCTCGGCACGGCCAAGTACCTCGCACCCGAGCAGGTCGAGGCCAAGCCGGTCGACGGGCGCACCGACCTCTACAGCCTGGGCATCGTGCTCTACGAGATGCTCTGCGGCCGCGTCCCGTTCGAAGCCGACACGAGCTCGAGCACCGCGCTGGCCCGGCTGCACACCGACCCGGCACGCCCCCGGCTCGTCAAGGCCGGGGTGCCGCGCGAGCTCGAGGCCATCACCATGCGGTTGCTGGCCCGCGAGCCCGACGGCCGCTACCCCACCGCCACCGACGCCCGCGCCGCGCTGCTCAGCGCCGGTGCCGACGACCGGCCGCCCGGCGGCGACGCCACGATGACCGAGGGTCGCACCGCGGCCCCGATGCCCCCACCGCCCGGCGGGGGTGGCCCGCCCATCGGCGCTCCGCCCGTCCGCCGCGGGGCCACGCCGCCCGCCGGCACCGCGCCGCGCTTCGCCGACAGCGAACGTCGCTGGCTCGTCCCCACGCTCGTGGTCGTCCTCGTCGCCGTGGCCCTCGGGGTCGCGGGCCTGCTGCTGCAGGGGTCGGGCAACGGCCTCTTCGGCGACGGCGACGGCGACTCGCCCCCCGCCACCGAGGCGCCGCCCGCGGGCGACGTCGCCACGATCACACGCTCGATCGACTTCGACCCCGAGGGCGACGGCGAGGAGCACCCCGAAGAGGCGCAGGCGGGCAACGCGTTCGACGGCGACTCGGCGACGTCGTGGTCGAGCGAGTCGTACGGCTCACCCGAGTGGGGTGGCCTCAAGCCCGGAGTCGGCCTCGTCCTCGAGCTCGACCAGGCGGGGCCGATCACCTCGGTCGAGTTCGACACGCCTCTCTCCGGGTGGCAGGCCGAGGTCTACGTCGCCGACAGCCCGCAGGACACCCTCGAGGGCTGGAACGAGCCGGTCGGATCGTTCGCCACGAGCGACAGCGGCACCGCCACGGTCGACGTCGACGCCAACGGCGGCGCCGTGCTGCTGTGGTTCACCCGAGCCGGCGACAACGGTGCGGTGACGGTCGACGAGGTCCGCGTCACCCGCTGACCTACGCTCGCCGGCATCACCCCAGTCGCCGACGATCGCACCCTCGTGGCCGCCGCCCGTGCCGGCGACCGCGCCGCGCTCGACGCGTTGCTCCGGCGCCACCACGACCGGCTGTGGCGGCTGTGCCGGCGGCTGACCGGCAACGACCACGATGCGGCCGATGCGCTGCAGGAGGCCCTCATCGCCGTCGCCCGCGGCATCCGCCGGTTCGACGGCCGGGCGGCGTTCACGACGTGGGCGTACCGGGTGACGACCAACGCCTGCCTGGACGAGCTGCGCCGGCGACGCCGGCGGCCGGTCCCCGACGCCCTGGGCGCCGGTGGCCCCGGCGACGAGGCGTGGTCCGACCCGATCGACCGCATCGACGGGGGGCGTGCCCGCGGTGAAGCCGGCCGCGGACCCCTGGGCGGCGCAGGGGGCGGACCGGCCGGCGGAGCGGTGCACGGGGACATCGAGGCCGTGGTCGCCGACCGGCTCGAGGTCGACGAGGCGGTGGGGCGGCTGACGCCCGAGTTCCGCGCCGCCGTCGTGCTGCGCGACCTGTGCGACCTCGACTACGCCGAGATCGCCCGCATCCTCGACATCCCACCCGGCACCGTGCGCTCGCGCATCGCCCGCGGGCGCGGGCAGCTCGCCGACCTGCTCGGGAACCGCGCCGATCCGTCCGAGCGTCCAACCCCCGCGCCATGACCCCCGACGACCCCCGCGACCCCCCGCCACCGCCGCCCGCCGACGGCGCGCGCGGCGATCTCGACGACCTGGTCAGCGCCCTGCTCGACGGCGACCTGCGCGGCGACGCGGCCGACGCCGCCCGGCGGCGGCCCGACGTGGCGGCCCGGCTCGCGGGCATGGCGGCGGCGAGGGATGCTCTGCGCGACCTGCCCCCGCCTCCCGCGTCGGCCCGGGAGGCGGCGATCCACGCCGCGCTCGGCGCCTACGACGCCGGCGGCGCTGCGCCCGACCAGGGGTTCGAGCCCGGCCGGGCCTCCGTCGACGACCTCGGCGCGCGTCGCGCCGCCCGATCGGGGCACGGCCCCTCCCACCGGGGCCGGCGCTGGATCGGCGCCGCCGCTGCGGCCGTCGTGGTCGCCGCCGTCGGGGTGGCGGTCGCCCGCTCCGGTGACGACGACGCCACCACGGCCACGTCGGCCGACTCCGAGGTGACGTCGGAGGCCGACGATGCGGGCGGCTCGCTCGACTCGGCCGCGCCCGCCCCCCAGTCGGCGCCCGAGGACGACGCCGCGGCTGCGTCCGAACCGGGGGTCGAGCTCGGGGCCTTCCCGTCGGTCGACGCCCTGCTCGACGCCGCCACCGCCACGCGGCGGGCACAGCCGGCGCCCTCGGTGGGGGCCGGAGCCGACTCGAGCTCCGAGGCGCTGACCGACCCGCTCGCCACGTTGTCCGACCGGTGCCCGGCGGGTGTGCCCGCGGAGATCGCTCGGGCCGGCGCCGAGGCCGGCCTGATCGGGCGCGGCACGGTCGACGGCGCACCGGTCGACGTGTGGTCCGCAGGCACCGCCGACGACCCCCACCTCGTCGCCCTCGACGCCGCGTGCGCGGTCCTCTCCGAGAGACCGCTCGGCTGACGTCACCCCGACGGGCGATCGCGGCGCGTGCGACGGGCCCGGGTGCCCACGTGCTCGCCTCCGGCGAGAGGCCCGGGCCGGTCACGGCGCACAAGTAGGCTGCCCCCATGGCGAACGCCACCACCCCCGCACGGCCGGCGAGCCTGCCCGGGCCGCCCCCGCCGGAACGCGACTGGCCCGCCCAGGCGGCCGACACGATCGAACGCGTCGTCGGCCAGGTCCGCGACAAGACCACCGGCCCCGCGCTCCAGGTGGCTCGCGGGGTGGTGTACGGCTCCTTCGCCGGCATCGTCGGCCTGGCGGTGCTCGTGCTGCTCGTCGTGGCCGCCATCCGCCTGGTCGACAGCTACCTGCCCGACGCCGTCTTCGGCGAGGACCACATGTGGGCCGCCTACCTCATCGTCGGTCTGGTGTTCACGATCGCCGGTGGCGTGCTGTGGGCCCGACGCAAGGGCGGCGGGGAAGAACGCCAGGCGTGAGGGCGTTGAGCAGCGTGTGCCGGCCTCCGGCACATCCGCATCGACCAGACAGGACATCCAGGCAGTGACCGAGAAGCGCAAGGTCATCATCATCGGCTCGGGCCCTGCGGGGCTGACCGCCGCCGTCTACACGGCGCGGGCCAACCTCGAGCCCCTGCTGCTCGAGGGCGAGCCGTCGTCGACCAGCGACCAGCCCGGCGGCCAGCTCATGCTCACCACCGAGGTCGAGAACTTCCCCGGGTTCCCCGAGGGCATCATGGGCCCCGAGCTCATGATGCGGTTCCGCGAGCAGGCCATCCGGTTCGGCACCGACGTCCGCACCGAGAAGGTCAGCCGCGTCGATCTCTCCGGGCGTCCGTTCGGCGTGTGGGTCGGCGACCCCGACGCGGCCGAGCCCACCTATGCGGCCGACGCCGTCATCATCTCCACCGGCGCCCAGTCGCTCATGCTGGGCGTCGAGCGTGAGTCCGAGCTCATCGGCCACGGGTTGTCGACCTGCGCCACCTGCGACGGGTTCTTCTTCCGCGACCACGACATCGCCGTGGTCGGCGGTGGCGACTCGGCGCTCGAGGAGGCGATCTTCCTCACCAAGTTCGCCCGGTCGGTCACGATCGTGCACCGCCGCGACGAGCTCCGGGCGTCCAAGATCATGCAGGACCGGGCCCTCGGCAACGAGAAGATCCGCTTCCTGTGGAACCACGTGGTCGAGTCGGTGTCGGGCGACGCCACGCTCACGGGCGTGACGGTCCGCAACGTGCTCACCGACGAGACCTCCGAGCTGCCGGTGACGGGGCTGTTCGTGGCGATCGGCCACAAGCCCAACACCGACCTGTTCAAGGGCCAGCTCGAGATGGAGGAGTCCGGCTACCTCGTCACCGGGCTGTCGGGCGGGGCCAGCACCACGAACGTCGAAGGCGTGTTCGCCTGCGGCGACGTGCAGGACCACACCTACCGCCAGGCCATCACCGCCGCCGGGTCGGGCTGCGAGGCCGCCATCGACGCCGAGCGTTGGCTCGAGTCGGTGCACGGCTGACCGGCGGGAACAACGAGACGTCCAGGGCTGTTCTGCTCTGGCACAGGGAACGCTGTGATTGCAGGTTCCCCCCAGAACCCCGAGATCCGGCAAGGAAAGGTCACGACGACAATGGCTGGAACCATCAGCACCCTCACGGATGCGACGTTCGACGAGACGATCGGCGCGGCCGGCGAGCCGGTCGTGGTCGACTTCTGGGCCGAGTGGTGCGGACCCTGCAAGATGATCGCTCCGATCCTCGATGAGATCGCGAACGAGCATGCTGGCAAGCTCACGGTGGCCAAGCTGAACGTCGACGAGAACCCTGACGTGGCCCGGCGCTTCGACGTGATGAGCATCCCCACGCTCATCGTGTTCAAGGACGGTTCGGCCCAGAAGCGCCTGGTCGGCGCCAAGGGCAAGGGTCAACTTCTGGCTGAGCTGGACGAGTTCCTTCCCTGACCCTCAGCAAGAGGCGAAATCCACAACCTGTGCGAAAGGCTGTGGACGACATCGACCCCAACTTGAGGACGACCCCTCCTCAGGTTGGGGTTGAGTCTTTTTCGGGCACCGGCTGCCGTGCATCGTCCCTGGTCAGGACGCATTTCGCATGCTCGGCGGCCCCCGTCGTCACGCGCGCTCCTCCGGGGTGTGGACGACGGGCCGGTTTCGGTGGACAACCCTCGATCGCACCCCCAGGGCGCGCCCTCCGAGTCGGCCGTGGCCCGGATGGACGATCACCGCGGGCGATTCGCCGGCGCGTGGCCGGCCACTGCCGACCTGACGACGGCCAGCGTGCGAACGTCTGTTCGTTCAGCTGCCCGGCGGGGCGTCACCGGGCTTCATGACCCGATAGATGCGCTCGAGGTCCTCGAGGTCGGCGAACTCGATCACGACGCGCCCGCGCTTCGGTCCCATGTTGATCTTGACCCGCGTGTCGAGCTGATCGGCGAGGAGCTCCTCGAGCTCGAGGAGCCCGGGTGCGCGGAGCTTGCTGCCCGGCGTGCCACCGTTGGCGGTGGGGCCGTCAGCGCCGTTGGCCCGCTGGCGCACCAGTTCCTCGGTGTCGCGGACCGTGAGGCCCTCGGTGGCGATGCGACGGGCCAGGGCCTCTTGGAACGCCCTGTCGGGCGAGCCCAGGAGCACCTTGGCGTGGCCGGCCGACACCTGGCCGTCGGCGACGAGCCGCTGCACCTGGGGCGGCAGCTGGAACAGCCGGAGCAGGTTGGCGACGGCCGAGCGGCTCTTACCCACCTTGTGGGCGACCGCCTCCTGGGTCATGCCGAAGTCTTCGATCAGCTGCTGGTAGGCCGCCGCCTCTTCCAGCGGGTTGAGGTCGTCGCGGTGCAGGTTCTCGACCAGGGCGTGCTGCAGGGTCAGCTCGTCGCTGACCTTGCGCACGATGATCGGCATGAACTGCAGGCCGGCGCGCTTCGCCGCCCGCCACCGACGCTCACCGGCGATGAGCTCGAAGCGGTCGGAATCGACCTCGCGCACCAGCACCGGCTGCAGCACGCCGAGCTCGCGGATCGACGCGGTCAGGCCCGCCAGCGACTCCTCGTCGAAGTGGCTGCGAGGCTGGTACGGGTTCGGTGCGATCTGGCTGATCGGCACCTCGCGCACTGCCGGCCGGGAGTCGGCTGAGGCGGTGACGTCTTGCGGGATGAGGGCGCCGAGCCCTCTACCCAGCCCGCTGCGCCGCTCCACCGCTCACCTCCACCGCCAGGCTCCGATACGCGATCGACCCGCGAGAGGTCGGATCGAACGTGATGATCGGCTGCCCGAACGAGGGCGCCTCGCTGAGGCGCACCGTCCGGGGGACGATGCTGTTGCACACCTTCTCGCCGAAGTGGTCGCGCACCTCGTGGACGACCTGATCGGCCAGCTTCGTGCGAGCGTCGTACATGACGAGCACCATGGCGCTGAGCTCGAGGCGGGGGTTCAGGTTGCGCTGCACGAGCTGCACGTTGCGCAGCAGCTGGCCGAGGCCCTCGAGCGCGTAGTACTCGCACTGGATCGGCACGAGCACCTCGTTGGCGGCGGCCAGGCCGTTCACCGTGAGGAGGCCCAGCGACGGCGGACAGTCGATGAGCACGAAGTCGTAGTCGTCGCGGACGGCGTCGAGCGCACGCCGCAGCCGCATCTCGCGGCTGAAGGCCGGGACGAGCTCGATCTCGGCGCCGGCCAGGTCGAGGGCGGCCGGGGCGCAGAAGAGGTTGCGCACGGTCGTGGCCTCGACGCAGTCCTCGATGGGGAGGTCGTTGAGCACGACGTCGTACATCGACGCCTGGAGGTCGCGGATGTTGATGCCCAGACCGGTGCTGGCATTGCCCTGCGGGTCGAGGTCGACCACCAGGGTGCGGTAGCCCAGCTCGGCCAGGCAGGCGCCCAGGTTGACCGCCGTCGTGGTCTTGCCGACTCCGCCCTTCTGGTTGGCGATGGCGATCATCCGGGGCAGCGGTCGCTGGAACGGGGTCGCTGCCGCGGTCGCCGTCTCGGTGAGCGAGGCGTCATCGACGGCGAGCTCGGGTGCGGACGGCGGGTGGTCGATGGCGGCCGGGGAAGGGGTCATGGCGTTGTCAGCAGCCTCGTGAGGGGAACGCGACTGATCGCCGCGGAGGTCGTCGAGGGCCGGGATCGCATCGACACCAGGCAGGGAGAACGTCGATCTTCCGGGAGAGGCCTTGGCCTGGGTGGGGGCTTCGGGTGCTCTCTCGGTCATCCGGCACATGTTTCCGGGCCGACGGTGCCGGGTCAAGACCCGTCGATGGCCACGGGTGTTCCACGTGGAACACGCCGGAAGCCCCGTCCGCCCCGAGCAAGATACACCGAAGGAGCGTGAGACCACCCAATACCACCCTCCGCGCGAGTCCTGGCCGCACCCGCTCGGCCCGCCGCGGCATCGGTCGCCGATCTTGCGCTGCGCCACGCCCCCCGTGGGCGCCCGGGACTCTCGGGCGGCCCTCGGATGTCACGGCCCGGACTGTCGTGAACCGTCCGAGGTCAGCGGAGGGCTGCCGCGCGGCCGGCCGCTCCTGAGCAGCCGTCACCCGGCGGGCAGCTCCTGTTCGCCGGCACGGCCGACCGGCAGAGGCCAGGGACGCCGACCGCGAGCCAGGCCAGCCCCGCACCGGGCCCCCACGGCCTGCGCCGACGGCGGACGCAGGCGGTCCATCCAGACCGCGCGGCGCGAGTGGGCCGACGTCGCCGTCCGCCGCAGCACCGTCGTCGGGGCCGCTGTGCCCCCATCCGGCCCCGGTGAGGCGACACCGGGGCCGCTGGGTGGGCTCGTCGGCGAGGCACTCGCCACGACC
>Ga0111539_10001088_pt1 | contig 35916 bp, 38 predicted proteins | sample RhiMethybrSRZTD1_FD_79667 | JGI IMG/M metagenome (GOLD analysis project Ga0111539, IMG submission 79667) | Populus rhizosphere microbial communities from Tennessee, USA - Rhizosphere MetaG P. TD hybrid SRZTD1 (version 2) (version 2) | ecosystem: Host-associated > Plants > Roots > Rhizosphere >...
CGATCCCTTCGAGAACGTCACCGCTCCCGACGCATCCTCGAACGTCACCGTGCCTTCGAGCAGGTGCATGAGCTCGATGTGGCGATAGAGCATGGGGCTGCGATGATACGGCGTCGAGTCCCACGTGCCGCAGACGAGCTCCCCGCTCGCCGACCGATAGTCGGTGTGGTTGCGGCATGAAGGCGTGGGTCCGACGAGCAGCTCGGCCAGCGGTGGATTCGAGGGTTCCAGCGGGGCCGCCTCGTCGATCTGCACGATGGCGCTGGCGGTTCCCGAAGCGCTCGGACACGAGACGATCACGCCGACGGTTCCCGCCGCGGCCCGCCACGCGAAGCGTAGCCCGGAAGGCAGCACGGCGCTCCGGCCCGTCTTGACGGCGACGACACCGCGCGCGGTCTCGATGGCGATCTCGCCCGAAAGCACGAGCACGAGCTCGTCGGAGCGCAGCGCCGCGACACGCCCCTCGCCCACCGGCGCGATCGCGCTCACCGTCGCCGCGTCATCGGCGAATGCCGGCGCCGCGCGGCCGGCCAGCCAATCGCGCGTCGGCGCGACGCTCGCGGCGTACGCGCGCAGATCGATGATGCCGCGAACCCGGGTCGCGCCCGTTTGCGTGCCGCGCCTGACGTCCTGCATTTCCATGGTTTCGATCACTCTGTAGTCTCCAATCAGAAATCCGCGACCTTGCCCCATGCCGAGGCTTCGAACCGCTTCGGGTCGTAGGGCTTCGGGTCCACGATGGGCTCGCCCGCGGTGACGATGTCGGCGATCAGGTGGCCGGATCCGGGTCCGATGCCGAAGCCGTGCCCGGTGAATCCCGCCGCGAGGATGAAGCCCGGCACCTGGTCGATCTTGCCGATCCCGGGCACGCCGTCCGGCGTGGCGTCGATGTAGCCGGCCCACGAGCTCGTGATCGCCGCCTTGCCAAGCTCGGGCACGAGCTCCACGGCGCGCGTGTGCATGGCCTTGATCGCCCCCTGGTCGGGCGCGGGGTCGAGGATGCGCATGCGTTCCATCGGGGTCGGTGCGTCCAGGCGCCAGCGCTTCAGTGTTTCGTGGCCGGAGCGGATCCCCTCGAGGCCGCCCGGGGCGAGGACGCGCCAACGCTTGAGGAACATCGGGAGGAATTGCGGCGAGAAGCGCAACTGCTGCGGCGTCATGTCGACGCGCCCGCGTCCGCTCATGGCGAGCGCATAGCCGAGGTCGCCGCGCCGTGTGATGGAAATGCTGTGGGTGTGCAGTGCGTCCGGCAATCCTTGCGCGCCTGGAGAAACGACCGCGATGGAGGCACGAATCGACGCCTGCGGGAAGCGGATGCCCAGCTGGTGGCAGAAGGACGAGGCCCACGCGCCGCCCGCCATCACGGCGACCTTCGTCTTGATCGTCCCGCTCTCCGTGACGACGCCACACACGCTTCCGCCCTGGAGCTCGACGCCGCGCGCCGCGCAATTCTGGTGGACCGTGCCGCCGAGCTTCATGATCGCCGCGGCCACGGCCGGCGCCGCCCTGCCCGGATCGGCGATGCCGTCGCTGGAAGAGAAGACGCCGCCCTTCCACGCGCGCCCGGTGAACGCTCCACGCTGCGTCGCTTCGGCGCCGTCGAGCACGTGCGTCGTCACGCCCATCGTCCGCGCGAAGTCGCGCCAGCGCGCCCAGCGGTCGAGCTCTTCCGGGTCGTCGCTCAGGTACAGGAGCCCGCAACGGCGAAACCCGGTCTCCTCGCCTGTTTCCGCGGCGAATCGTTCCCAGAGCTCGAGGCTCTTGGTCGCGATCGGCAGTTCGCGAGCATCGCGATTCTGCTGCCGGCACCAGCCCCAGTTGCGGCTCGACTGCTCGGCGCCGACCCTGCCCTTTTCCAGCAGGGCGACGCGCACGCCGCGCTTCGCGAGGTAGTAGGCCGCGAAAACGCCCACGATCCCGGCTCCGATGATCACGACATCGGCGGAAGCGGGAAGGCCAGGCGAGGATTCGATGTGCTGCAGCGGCACGGGCATCGTCTAGCGGGCTCCGTCGGTTGCCGGGCGCGGCGCGACCGCACCCGGCGATTTCGCGCGCTTCGCCCGCGAGCGCCACAGGATGAGGCCCGTGGTGAGCGACACTACCGGCGCGAGACCCGCCAGCAGCAGCACGACCTGGTAGGGCCAGCCAACCAGCCTGCCGGTGTGCAGCGGAAAGATCCACTCGTACATGCGGCCTCCCGGCGGCTGGCTCGCGAGCGCGCGCGCCGCGACCACCGCGCCGGAGGCGCCATCGACATAGACCCGGTTCATCCCCTTGGTGTCGTTCTCGCCCGCGATGCGCTTGCGCACCATCACCAGCCCGCCCTTGCGAACGGCCACGCGCACGACGCGCCCGTCGGGAAGCGCGCGGTTCGCGGTGGCTACGATGTCGTCCAGCGGCCGCATCGGCCCGGCGCCGGCGCGAGGAAGCGAGGGCGGCGATTCCTTCCCGGCCACGGCGTTGACAGCGACCGGCAGTGATTCGTCGAAGACCATCGACAGGCCGGTCGCCGCATTGACCAGCAGGAAGATCGCGAAGACGGCGCCGGTGACCCGGTGCAGGTCGTAGCTCACCGCGACGCGGTTGCCGCCAAGGCGCAGGCGCAGCGCGTACTTCCACGCCCGCGGCCACCACAGGACGACGCCGCTCGCGGCGAGGAAGAGCAGCGCGAAGCCACCGGCGGCCACGACGTACTCCCCGTTCGGGCCGAGGAAGAGCCACTTGTGCAGGATGAACAACGTGACGAAGGGCATGGCCTGCCGGTCGCTGTCGGCGACGATGCGCGCGTCATGCGGGTCCACGAAGAGGTGCCGCTCGGTGCCGGCGCGCTTGAGGGTCACCTCGAAGGCCCGGTCGGGACGCCCCGAAGGCTCGATTTCGACCGCGCGCGCGTCGGGATCGACGGACGCCGCCACGGCCAGCATGCGCTGGTAGACATCCGGCGCCGGCTCGCGCGGCGCGATCACGACCTGCGGCGTGAAGGTCGCGGTGAGCGGGTCGCGGAAGACCAACCCGGCACCGGCACAGCAGACGAGGATCACGACGACACCCAGGCCAAGCGCCGCGATGCGGTGGGCCCGGACGAGTCGCGGCGAGGTCACGTCGTTTCCGCGGGGATCGCCGTTTCGGCGGGGGTATAGGCCAGCCCCAGGGCCTCGGCGACCGCGCGGTTGGTGACCCGTCCCGCGGCGACGTTGAGCCCGTTGCCGAAGTGCGGGTCGTCACGCAGGGCGCGCTTCCAGCCCTTGTCCGCGAGCGCCAGCACGAACGGGAGCGTGGCGTTGTTGAGCGCGAGGGTAGACGTGCGGGCCACCGCGCCCGGCATGTTGGCGACGCAATAGTGGACGATCCCCTCCACCTCGTACGTGGGATCGTCGTGGGTCGTGGGGCGCGAGGTCTCGAAGCAGCCGCCCTGGTCGATGGAGACGTCGACCAGCACGGCGCCGCGTTTCATCCGCTTGAGCAGCTCCCGCGTGATGAGCCTGGGCGCGGCCGCGCCCGGCACCAGGACCGCGCCGATCACGAGGTCGGCATTCAACGCCGCGGCCTCGATCGCGGCCTCGGTCGCGTAGAGCGTCTTCACGCGCGCGTCGAAGCGCGCGTCGATGCGGCGCAGGACCTCGAGCGAGCGGTCGAGCACCGTGACGTCGGCACCGAGCCCCACGGCCATCTGCGCGGCATTCGCGCCGACCACGCCGCCGCCCAGGATCACGACATTGGCCGGGGCCACCCCCGGCACGCCCGAGATCAGCACCCCGCGGCCGCCGCGAGATTTCTCCAGCGCGCTCGCACCGGCCTGGATCGACATGCGCCCCGCGACTTCCGACATGGGCGCCAGCAACGGCAGCGTGCCCGTGGGCGAGGTGACGGTTTCGTAGGCGATGCACACGGCGCCGCTCGCGATCAGGTCCCTCGCCTGGTCGGGATCGGGCGCGAGGTGCAGGTAGGTGAACAGCACCTGGTCCCGGCGAAGCTGGCGGCGCTCGGGCTCCTGCGGCTCCTTCACCTTCACGACGAGGTCCGCCCCGGCGAAGATCTCGCTCGCGGTGGCCACGACCTTCCCGCCCGCCGCGCGGTAGGCGTCGTCGCCGAAATCGATGGCCGCGCCGGCCTTCGTTTCGACCCACACCTCGTGGCCATGGCGGACGAGCTCCCGAACCGACTGGGGAGTGAGGCCGACCCGGTATTCGTGGACCTTGGTTTCCTTGGGGACGCCGACGATCATTTTCACAGCATAGGAAAGTGCCACAGGGCTTTTTGCCGAACGCCCCCATTCTGGCGGGAGAATCGTTCGTTGTGGGAGCCGAAACAGCGTGAGCCACCCGACCCGCGGTGCTAGCATCGAAAGACCATGACCGACCTATCCGCCCTTTCGCGAGGCTCGCCCCTGATGGCGCGCATGCTCGAGCTGGCCGCCGAGATGCGCGTGATCCGCCAGGACATCCACCGCCATCCCGAGCTCGCCTACCAGGAGAAGCGCACCGCCGCCATCGTGGCCGCGCGGCTGCGCGAATGGGGCATCGAGACGCACGAGAACATCGGCGGCACCGGCGTGGTCGGCGTGCTGCGGGCCGGAAGCTCCACGCGCGCCATCGGGCTGCGCGCCGACATGGACGCCCTGCCCATCCACGAGGCCACGGGGCTGCCCTACGAAAGCGTGCACAAGGGCTGCGCGCACAGCTGCGGGCACGACGGCCACACGACGATGCTCCTCTGTGCCGCGCGCTATCTCGCCGAGACGCGGCGCTTCGACGGGCGCATCCACCTCATCTTCCAGCCCGCCGAGGAAGGCAAGGCTGGCGCGCGCGCGATGATCCAGGACGGGCTCTTCGAGCGATTCCCGTGCGAGGAGGTCTACGCGCTGCACAACTGGCCGGCCCTTCCGGCCGGCACCATCGCCACCCGGGCGGGCCCGATCATGGCGGCCGCCGACCGCGTCGAGATCAAGGTGCGCGCCCGGGGCGGCCACGCCGCGCAGCCCCACCTGGGCGCCGACGCCGTGCTCTGCGCCGCACAGATCGTGGCCGCCGCGCACACCCTGGTCGCGCGACGCATCGACCCCAACGCGACGGCCGTGCTCTCGCTCACCAGCATCCACGGCGGGTCCTCGCACAACGTGATGCCCGCCGAGGTCGTGGTCGGCGGCACCGTGCGCACCTTCGACGCCGCAGTCCAGGACCGGCTCGAGCAGTCGCTGCGCGAGGTGGTCGAGGGCACGGCCCGGTCGAACGGGTGCGAGGCGACGCTCACGTACGAGCGCTACTACCCCGCGACCGTCAACGATCCGCAATGCGCGCAGCACGCGCTGGCTGCGGGCCAGGCACTGATCGGGGACTCGACGCGGCTCGACGCGCCCGCGTTCACCTCCGAAGACTTCGCCTTCATGCTGCAGGAAGTCCCGGGCGCCTACGTCTGGCTGGGGCAGAGCTCGCCGTTGCGCAGCGCGCAGCTGCACACGCCCGGCTACGACTTCAACGACGAGGTGCTTCCGGTAGGCGCGGGGTTGCTGGCGACGCTGGCGGAGAGCCGCTGCCCGTCGTGACCGGGCCCCGGCCTCGCGCCGGGGTGACGAATCACTTGATGACGAAGCGCGCGCTCGACGTGGACTTGTCCTCCATCGTCACCAGCGCGATCACCTTGTCCCCCTTGGCGAGCTTCACGCCCTTGGCGACCAGCTTGTCGTTGCCCGCCGGCTCGAGCTTCGCTTCCGACTTGGCGCTGCCGCTCATCACGGTGAGCTTGCCGGAGAGCTTGCCCGTCGGCATGGTCGTGCCATGGTCGTCCAGGTAGAGCTCCACGGTGTCGCCCTTGGCGACCAGCTCGAACTTGGTCTCGCCGGCCATCTGCACCTGGCCACCGTGGCGGGACTTGTCGTCGCCGTGGGCCCATGCGCCGCCGGTGGCGAGGGCCGCGACGGCGACGAGAGCGGTAAGGAGTCGTTTCATGGCGCGCCTTTCATTCGGGTTCGTGCGGCAGCACGAAGGACAGCGTGGCGAAGTGCTCGCACTTCTTCGTCTTGGCCGGATCCTCCGGGGGCCCGTCGAAGGTGACCCCGATGACGTTCAGGCCCTGGTTGCGGACCTTCACGGTCACCGTACCATCCTTCCCCGTCTTCAACGGTTTCGCATCCGGATCGTTGACGAAGTCCGCGAGGACCCTGGCGCCCGCAACGGGCTTGCCCTGGAAGACCACCTTGAGCTTGATCGGTTCACCCATCTTCGCGGGTAGCTTCGCAGCCACCGGGATGACCTGCAGGGTCTGCGCGGCAAGCATCGGCACGCCTTTGCCCAGGTCGCGCCGCAGGTGCACGCCGTACTTGTAGTTCTTCTCGCTCACGACGGCGTCGGGCACCTCGTCGTAGCCCTTGTTGTGCCACTTGCCGTCCTTCGACTTGCTCCACATGCCGTAGTCCATCACCGCGGCGACCAGCGCCGGCTGGTTGTCGATGTTGACCGTGACGAGGGGGCCGTTGGCCGCCAGCTTCGATTCGACTTCCTTGCCGTCCTCGTCATAGGCGGTGAAGCTCGTGACCTTGGGCAGGCGCTTCACCACGTCGAGATCGTCGGCGCCGACACCGAAGACCATCGCGAGCTGGTTGGCGCGCTGCGCGAACCAGAAGCCGTGGGCGTGTGCCGACGTCGCGGCGATCATTCCCGCAGCAAGTCCCGTCGCGATGAACAGCCTGGAAAGGTTTCTCATGGGTAATTCCTGGAGATGGGTCGATTGATGGGAGTGCCTATGCCGCCGAATAGCCTAGAACCGTCTTCGTCTCGAGGTATTCCTCGAACCCTGCGACGCCGTACTCGCGCCCGTTGCCCGACTGCTTGTAGCCCCCGAAGGCCGCGAAGGGGCTCCACTCGGGATAGTTGATGTGCACCTGGCCGGCGCGAATGCGCGCGGCCACGCGGCGCGCGTGCGCGAGGTCGCGCGATTGCACGCAGCTGCCCAGGCCATACACGGTGTCGTTGGCAAGCGCGATCGCCTCCTCCTCGTCGCCGTACGGCTGGATCGACAGCACCGGGCCGAAGATCTCCTCGCGAGCGATCCGCATATCGGGGCTCACCTCGGAAAACACCGTCGGCCGGGCGAAGAAGCCACGCGGCAGGTGCGCCGGCCTTCCGGGTCCGCCCGCGACGAGCTTCGCGCCCTCGGCGATCCCGGCGTCGATCATCGTCTGGATGCGCCTGAACTGGGCGGCGTTGGCGATCGGCCCGAGCTGCGTGGCCTCGTCGCGCGGATCGCCGACGATGAAAGCCTCCGCGGCCTGGCGCGCGAGTGCCTCGACCTCCTCCAGCCGCTCGCGCGGCACGAGCATGCGCGTCGGCGCGCTGCACGACTGGCCGCTGTTGCGGAAGCAGGCCGCCACGCCGCGCGGCACCGCGGATTCGAAATCCGCATCCGGCAGCAGGACGTTGGGCGATTTCCCGCCGAGCTCCTGGGTCACCCGCTTGGCGGTCGGCGCCGCTGCCTGCGCCACCAGGGCTCCGGCGCGGGTCGAGCCGGTGATCGAGATCATGTCGACGTCGGGATGGGCGGCCATCGCCGCACCCACGACCTCGCCGCTGCCGTTGACGAGGTTGAAGGCGCCCGGCGGAACGCCCGCGTCGTGCAGCACCTGCGCGAAGAGGAGCGCGCTGAAGGGCGAGAGCTCGCTCGGCTTCAGCACGACAGTGCAGCCGGCGGCAAGGGCCGGCGCCACCTTGCAGGCGATCTGGTTGAGCGGCCAGTTCCACGGCGTGATGAGAGCACACACGCCGATCGGCTCGCGCAGCACCATCATCGATCCCTGGGGCCGCTCGAAAGCGTAGTCCTCGAGGACCGTGATCATCGCCTCGATGTGCTTCGCGCCAATGGGAATCTGCATGGCCCGGGCATATGAAATGGGAACACCGATCTCCTTCGACAGCGCCTGCGAGAGCTCCTCGGCACGCGCCCGGTAGATCTCGAGGATGCGTCGCAGGAGCGCCAGGCGATCCTCGCGCGACCAGAGGGAATAGCTCGCGAACGCCCGGCGCGCGGCCGCCACGGCCCGGTCGACATCGGCCGCGTTGCCGCCGGCGATGCTGCCGAAGACCTCTTCGGTCGACGGGTCGACCACCTCGATCACCGTCCGGCCGACGGGGTCGACCCATTGGCCGTCGATGTAGAACTTGTGGGCCGTGCCCGGAACCGTGCCGTCCATGGAGCTCCTAGAAATACTTGACCCACGCCTTGTCGGTCGTGCGCTTGTAGCGCGCGAATGCGCGGGTGGGGTAGTACATCACCGGTATGAGCGCGATGGAAATCACCCACACCGGCCAGTATTGGTCGAGCTCCCAGCGCTGGCCGTAGTTGGGGCCCACGAGGACCAACATGGCCATCTGCATGGCGAGCAGCACGTAGAGATGGAAGATGTAGAAGAACATCGGCGCGCTGCCGATGACCGCGAGCACGCGCGTGAAGGCGTTGCTCATCGCCTCGAAGCGCGGAAAGAGCAGGAACCCCACGCCCAGCGTCATCAAGAGGAAGTCGAGCGACGGCGGGTACTTGGTGAAGTTCACGAACGACATGACCGTGTGCAGGAAATCCTGCTGCTGCGTCCAGGGCAGCGTCTCGCCGTAGATGTTGAAGCCGCGCAGCAACAGCAGGAGCGCCAGGCACCCGAGGCCCAGCTGTGTCCAGAGGCGCGCCCGCCGCGCCGGGTCCATCGCCTTCGAGAAGATCGGGCCGGCCAGCCACCCCAGGTAGATCACGCCGATCCAGGGCAGCAGGGGGTAGCTCACCTTGAGCTTGGTGGGCCCGTCGGCGATGAGATAGCCGCGGTCGTGCAGGATGGTCCAGATCCAGTAGCCGGACTCGCCCGGCTGGAAATTGATGGGAGTGAGCAGGTTGTGGCCGAAGACGAGCGCGAAGCCGATCACGGCGAGGATCCAGCGCGGCAGCTGGTGCGTGAGGCCGAGGATGATCATGCAGATGCCGATCACCCAGATCACCTGCAGCCAGATGGTATGCGGCGGGAATCTTTCCACCCACGTAAGGAGGATCACCGTGACCTCCAGCACGACGAGCAGCAGCCCGCGCTTGACCAGGAAGCCCGTCGCCGAGCGCGGCGCGCCGTTCGCCGGGTTGGCGTAGAGCCATGCGCCCAGGCCGGTCAGGAACACGAACATCGGCGCGCAGAAATGGGCGGCGATGCGGGTGAAGAAAACCATGGGCTCGGTGGTGGCCACGTCCATCGGGTCGCTCACCGGGACGCGCAGGTAGAAGCGCTCCCGGACGTGGTCGAACACCATGATCACCATCACCAGGCCGCGCATGACGTCGATCACCTCGATGCGCGATCGGGTCGCCACGGGCGTGGCGGCTGCGGCCTCCCTGGACGCGGTGTAGGGAACCGATTCCGTGGCGATACCGTTGGAGGCTGTCATGGAGGGAAAAGATAGTCCCTTGGCGGTAGATTATTCTGCCGGTTACGCCTCGGCCATGAGATGATTCGGCCGAAATGGGGCGGCAGCGGCGGCATTATCTGCCGAGTCCCGGACCAGGGAGGACGATTGCCCGACTCGCTCAAGCTCGACCGCATCGACGTCAACATCCTCGCGCACCTGCAGCGCAACGGCCGCATCACGAACGTGGAGCTGGCGGAGGCGGTGAGCCTCTCCCCCAGCCCGTGCCTCATCCGCGTGAAGCGCCTCGAGAAGGCCGGCTACATCGTCGGCTACAACGCGCACATCGACATCGCCAAGCTGGGCGAGACGGTGACCGTGTTCACGCAAGTGACCCTCTCCGACCACCACATGGAGGACTTCGCGCGCTTCGAGGCCGGCATCGCCAAGGTGGACGAGGTGATCGAGTGCCACCTCATCAGCGGCGGGTACGACTACCTGCTCAAGTTCGTGACCCGCGGGATCTCCCATTACCAGTCGCTCATCGAGGACATCCTGGGGCGGGACCTCGGCATCACGAAGTACTTCAGCTACATCGTCATCAAATCGCCGATCGTGAAGATGTACTACCCACTGGTGAAGCTGTTCGGGACGCCACGGACCCACGACTGAGCACTCTCGCGCAACCTACGATCTTCTCCACCCTGCTCGCGCGCGTCCAGGCCGGCGCGGGCGCCGCGATGCTCGACGTGCCCGACGATTGGCTGCAGGGCCGCACGCTCTTCGGCGGACTGCAGGCGGTGGTGGGGCTTGCGGCAATGCGCTCGCTCGCGCCCGCCGCGCCGCTGCGATCGCTCCAGGTCACCTTCCTCGCCCCCGTGCCCGGCGGCCCCGTTCATGCGCGCGCCCGCATCCTGCGCAGCGGCAAGAGCACCACCCACGTCGAGGGACGCATCGTCGACGGCGACAGCACGCTCGCCCTCATGGTGGGCGTGTTCGGCGCGCCGCGGACCTCGGCGGTGGCGCTGCGCCCCGAACAGCCGGCCGTGACCTCCGGCAAGCCGATCGAGCTCCCCTGGGTTCCCGGGGTGGCCCCCAATTTCACCCAGCACTTCAAGGCGCGTTGGCTCGTGGGCGCCCCGCCGTGGTTCGGCGTCGACGAGCCCGACAACGTGATCGAGCTCGCGATGCGCGACCGCGGCAACGCGACCGAATCGCACGTCCTCTGCATGGCGGACTTCATCCCGCCGATCGCGCTGTCGTACCTGAAGGCACCCGTGGCCGCCGCTTCGCTCACGTGGATGCTGGAGCTGCTGCCCGAAGACGTGGGCTCGCTCCCCCTCGAGGGCTGGCGCATCGACGCGCAGATGACGGCCGCCCACGGCGGCTACATCAACCAGTCGCTGGTGCTTTGGGGGCCCGGTGGCGTGCCGGTCGCGCTGGGTCGGCAGACAATGGTCGTTTTCGGCTAGCCATGCGATTCCTCCTCCTCGTTGCCGCTGCAGCCTTCTCGTGTGCCGCGTTCGGCAACAGCCCGCCGCCGCTGGACGCCGTGCTGCAGGCGAGGATTGCCGAATCGGAGACGCCTGCCTGTGTCGCCGTCGGCGTCGTCGGCGAGCAGCCGCGCACCGCATTCGGCTGCAGCCCCGAGGCCGGCAAGGTCGCGATCGACGAGAACTCGATCTTCGAGATCGGCTCGATCACCAAGGGCCTCACCGGGATCCTGCTCGCCGACATGGTGCTGCGCGGCGAGGTGAAGCTCGACGATCCGGCGTCGAAGTACTCGCGCCCGGGCGCGAAGCTGCCGACCCGCGACGGGCGCGAGATCACCCTTCGCGACCTCGTCACGCACACGGCGTCTCTGCCGCGCATGCCCCCTGGCTTCAATCCGAAGAATCCGCTGGATCCCTACGCGGACTACGACGCCGACGCGCTTTACGAAGCGCTCGCGAAGACCGAGCTCTCGCGTGACATCGGCACCTCGAGCGCGTACTCGAACTTCGGCTTCATGTGGCTCTCGGAGATGCTCGCGCGCCGCGGCGGGAAATCCTACGAGGCGCTCCTGGTCGAGCGTGTGCTGGAACCGCTGGGAATGCCCTCAACTCGTGTCGTCGTGCCGCCCGCGATGCAGGCCCGGGTCGTCACTGGCCACAACTCCCTCTACCTGCCGGTGCCTGCATGGAACGACGTCATGGACCTGGCGGGTGTGGGCGGCGTGCGATCGTCGCTCGCGGACATGATGAGGCTCGCCGAGGCGCTCGCCGGCCGGCGCTCCACGCCCCTCGACCAGGCGATCGCGCTCGCCGCGACTCCACTGCATCGCCTGGGCGACCCCTCGCTCAACATCGGGTATGCGTGGTCCATGCGCGACCGGGAGTCGCGGCGCACGTACAACCATGGCGGGGGCACCGGCGGCTTCGCGTCGATGATCGTCTTCGAGCGCGAGAAGAAGACCGCCGCGGTGGTGCTGGTGGATGCGAACACGCGGTTCGACGATCTCGCCCTGCATCTCGTCGATCCGGACTTTCCGCTCGCCAGGAAGCGCGTCGCGCTCGTCACCGACGCGACGCTTCGCCAGCAGTACGTCGGCAACTACGAGCTGCGCCCGAACTTCGTCATCACCGTGTTCGAGGACGGCGATCGGCTCATGGCGCGCGCGACGGGCCAGTCGGCGGCGGAGGTCTTCCGCCAGGGCACGGACTCGTTCGCGTACCGCGTGGTCGACGCGCGCCTGGCCTTCACCCGCGACAAGGAGGGCAAGGTCGACGGACTCGTGCTGCACCAGGCCGGGCGCCAGCTGCCGGCGAAGCGGGTCGCTGGTCCGTAGCGCGTCCGACACATCTCACAACAACTCGCGGCGCTGGTCCTGAAACGATTTCCCGCGCGGCGGGCCTTACCTCCATTGTCGACGGAGGTGGACATGGCCATCCTTTGGAAATCGGTTTTGGCGACCCTGGCCGGCGCGGCCGTGCTTTCGGCCCAAGCGGCTCCCTACGACCGCTACCGCCCTTACGACGACCCGTACAGCTACAGCTACGATCGCTACGGCAACGCCTACAAGCGGTATGGCTATTACGACCGCGATGGGTACTACCGGGAATGCGTCAATCCGGCGCCGCTCGTGGACCCGAGCCTCGCCACCTGCGATCCTCCCCGCGGCCGGGAGTACTTCTACACGCCCGAGCAACGCGAGCTGGAGGTGCGCCGCGAGTTCGAGCGTGCCCAGCGCGGAGACTTCGACGGCTCGACGCCCCACCCGCTCAGCAAGAACTATTCGCCCGGCTAGCGCTCGGGCACCTTCGTCCAGGTCTTGTCGGGGTCGAAGCGCTTGATCTTCGCCGCCTGCTCGGCGGTCGCGCGGCCAAGGTCTTTCTCGTACACGACCCCTTCGTGATTGACGACGAAGGTCTTCACGCCGGTGTTGCCGTACGCGGCCGGATAGGCAAGCACCGCGAAGCCGCCGAAGAGCTTGCCGTCGAGCATGTAGTCGTACGCGCCTCCGGTGGCGTTGCTGCCCTGCGAGGTGAGCATCTGGTACAGGTAGCCCTGGTACGGCTCGATGCGGCCGGCTTTCACCTTCTCGCCGTAGCCCTCGCGCACGGCCTGGGCGACCAGGGGTCCCAGCGGGCTGGGCGGTTCACCCGCGCCGGTCTGCCAGTAGAGGCCGTCCTTCTTGCCGGCTGACGAGGCGAAGCGCGCCGCATAGTCGCGCAAGCCGTTGCCGTCGGCATCGGCGGCGGCGTACTCGCGTTGCGCATCCACGATGGCGAGCAGCGTCTGGATGGTGTCGAGCTCGTTGCGACCCACGCGGCGATTGAGGATCTCCTCGCGGCCCGCATCGGCGTCGAAGCTCCACTTGCCCGCCTTGCGCACGATCGGCGCGGGAAACTCCCAGGACTCGTCCCCGACGGTGAGCATCGCCCTGTCGTTGCCGCTCTTCACGACGGCGTTCTTCCTGTCGTAGGCCACGATGAAGAGGCGGCTCTCCTCGCGATCCGCGATCTCGTCCGCCGTCATCAACCAGTGACGAGCCTTCGCGCCGACAACGTCCAGCACGGCCTTCCTGTCGTTCGCGCGCACCGCATCCACCAGGGCCCTGGCCGCGTCGTCGGGCGTGGCGAACGTGCGCTGCGCCGCCGCCTTGGCCGGAGCCGGTGCCTTCTTGTCCTGCGCCACGCCGCCGATCGGGCCCAGCGCGATCGCGAGGACCGTGAGCCATGAGAGTGTTTTCATCGCCGTCCTCCTCCGCCGCCTCGCCCGCCGCCCATGGACCCTCGGCTCGAGCTTCCCCTGCTGCTGGCGGCGCGGCTCGATGAGCCGGCGCCCGCCCCCGAAAAGCCGCTGCCGGATCCGCGCGAGGAGAAGTCGCGGCCACCACCGCCGAAGTCCCCGCCCCGTCCGCCGGTGGCCCCGCTGCTGATGCCGCCCAGGTCCGTGCCCTGTCGGCCGCCACCTGCGCTCACGCGATCGCCGCCGCCTGCGCGGTCGCGCCCTGCTCCGGACATACGATCCGAGGCACTCGCCCCGCCGAGCTGGCTGCGATCCATGCCCTGCAGCTGGGACCGCCCGCTATCCGCGCGGGCGCGGAACTGCTCGCGCGACTGCACCTTCGCCCGGTCGCCGCCGCGGTTGTACTGCTGTGCCACCTTGTTGTCGCCATACGCCACGCCGCGCCGGTGATCGACCTGGTGGTTCCAGTTGCCGCTGCCGACGTTCGTGCGGTTGAAGTTGTTGTAGCGATGGTGGTCGATGTGGACGTTGTTGCCGCCCCAGTTGCAGCCGCCCCAGATGGCCGCGCCCCAGAAGACGCCCGCCGCGAACGCCATGCCGGTCCCGTAGTAGTACCCCGGGGGATACATGTAGTACGGCGGATAGGAGTACCACCACGGGCCGTAGATGGAATACGGGTCGTACGTCGGGACGTACACGACCTCGGGCTTCGCCGGCTCGATGATGATGACGGACTTGCTCTCCTGCGTCTCCGTCCTCACGACCTGCTCGGGCGTGGACTTGAGGTTGCCCGCGTCCTGCGCCTTTTTCCGCAGCGCCTGGATGGTCCTCATGACCGCGGCCTGGTCGGCCAGGAACGCGTCGCCCAGCTTGTGCATCCAGTCGATGTTCTCGCTCAGCCGCTCCAGCACCTGGGGCACGGCGGTGAGTCCCTTCACCGAGGGATCCCACGTCTGCTTCTGCATCGCGTCCTCGAGCGCCTTGTCCTTCACGCCGGGGTTGGCCTTGGTCCAGCGCGCCGCGAGGACGACCTCGAGCGGGTAGGTCGTGGCCATCAGGATCTGGGCGAGCAGCGAGTCGGGATAGAGCGCGATCGGAGCGAGGAGTTGATCGAGCTGCTGCTGCGAGGTCGCCGGGCCCGAGGTGGCCGTGCTCGACGTGGATGCGGGCGCCGGAGACTGGCTCCAGCCTGGTGTCCCGGCCAACAAGGCAGCGATGGCCCACACGGGAACTTGTAACAACCGCGGCTTCGGCATGTCTCCTCCGGTGGGCGCAAACCGATGGGCTATGTTTGACAGTCGCGCGACCCGGCGCAATTGCCCAAACGTGCCGTTACAAGTCGTGCGCCTTCAGCCAGGCGAAGAACTCGCCGTACCAGAGGCGTGAGTTCCGGGCCTTGAGCACCCAGTGGTTCTCGTCCGGAAACCACACCAGGCGCGTGGGAACGCCGCGCACCAGCAGCGTGTTGTAGTAGGCGAGGCCGTTGGCGTCCGGCACGCGGTAGTCGTTGGTGCCGTGCGTGATGAGCGTCGGCGTGCCCATCCGGTGCGCGTAGGTGTGGGGGCTCTGCGCGCGCACCTTCTCCGGGTCCTTCCAGAAGTACGCGCCCAGGTCCCGGGGCCGCTGGCAGTACGAGTCGGCGCTGAAGGTGGAGATGCGATCGAAGACCCCCGCATGGCAGACATAGGCGCGGTATCGCCCGGGGCGAACGTGGCCGTTCATCCACGCGACCAGGAAGCCGCCGTAGCTCGCCCCCGAGGCGAAGACGCGCCGCTTGTCCGCCCACGGCTGCTTGAGCACCCAGTCCGTCGCGGCCTCGATGTCGCGCAGCTCGAGCGTTCCCATGCGGCCCATGATGCTGTCGGCGAACCGATGGCCGAAGCCGCTCGAGCCGTGGTAGTTGACCTGCACCACGACATGCCCGCGCGAGGCGAGCACGTGCGCGTTCCAGCGGTAAGAGAAGGTGTCGCCCGACGCCGTGTAGGGGCCGCCGTGGATCACCTGCAGCACCGGATGCTTGCGGCGCGGTTTGAATCGTGGTGGGAACGTGAGGAAGACCTGTACCTGCTCGCCGAGCGCGCCCTTCACCGTCACCTCGCGCGTCTGCCCCAGGGCCACGCGCGCCATGATCGCGTCGTTGAAGCGCTCGAGCCGCCGCGTCGAACCGGCGCGGAGCGCATGCACCTGCACCGGATGGTTCGCCGAGTCGACGGCGACCACGATGATCTCGTCGCTTCCGGCGCCTGCCAGGTCGAAGCCCTGCACCCACGCCCCGTGAAGGACGAGGTCGAGGCGACCGGTGCGAACGTCGTGGCGCCAGAGGTGGCGGCATCCCTCCTGCTGCGCGGCGAACAGGATCGACGAGCCGTCCGCGGACCAATGCAGCGGGGCATCGACGTCGAGATCGATGGCGCGCTCGATGACGCGCCAGCCCCCGTCGGTCCGCCGCAGCGCGAGGCGATTGGGCATCGTGTGCCTGCGTCCGACGTTCGCGGCCAGGCACGCGAGTGTCGAGCCGTCGGGGCTGTAGCGCGGCGCGTCGTAGCTCCAGCGCGGATCGCCGGTGAGCGGCGTGAAGCGCCGGGTCCGCAGATCCAGCTCCAGGAGTGCGAACGGGTTGTCCGCCCGCCGGCGCGGTGCCGCATCGGTGACGAACGCGATGCGGCGCCCATCGGGCGAGACATCGAAGTGCGCGGCGCAGGTGTCCGTGCGCGGCAGCTCGTGGCGCGTGCCTTCGAAGAGGTCGGTGACGCGCCCGCTCGCGAGGTCCAGCATGAGCAGGTGCGGCACGCGCCCCATCGGCAGGTTGCGGTCCCAGTGGCGATAGTGCGCGTCGGAGGTGACGTAGGCGCTTTCCTTGCGCTCGCCGAACTCCTTGTGCCGTTTCGCCTGCGCGCGCGCGCCCTTCACGTCCGGCCAGACCCAGGACACGAAGACGATGCGCCGGCCGTCGGGCATCCATTTGAAGTCATCGACGCCCGGTGCGAAGTCGCTCTTGCGCTCGGCCTCGCCGCCCGCGGCCGCGATCACGTAGAGCTGCGCCTCCTTGTCCTTCCGGCCGCCCTGCTCGCGCTTGGCGAGGAACGCGATCCGGTCCCCCTTCGGCGACCACGCGGGATTGCCGTCCTTCTCGCCGGCGCTGGTGAGCTTGCGCGGAGCGGTCGTATCCGTCGGCAGGAGCCAGAGGCTCGTGCGCCCCTTGTTCTCCTGCATCGAATGGGAGGTGACCGAACAGACGGCCGCACGGCCATCCGGCGAGACGGCCACGGCCGCCACGCGTTGCAATTTCCAGAGGGTCTCGACGTCGATGGGTTTCATTGTCTTTTCATCAATGCGCGAATGATCTGCGCGACTTCCGTTGGCTCGAACCCGAGCGTCGCATCACCGACCGTCAGCTCGACCATGCGCGTGGCCGGCGAGTACCCGGGCCCGCTCCACTTGAACGTGTAGACGCCCTGGTCGCGCGCGATCCGGCAGGCCGCCGCCTTGAACGCCTTCTCGTCGACGCGCAGGAGCAACCGCATCATGTTCGTGTGCGGCGGATCCGGAAGGATCTCCACGCCCCGCACCGCGCGCAGCTTCTCCGCGATCGCGACGGCATGCCGGTGATAACGAGGCATCAGGGGCAGCCGCTGCCGCAGCCCCGCGAGCGCCACCGCGGCGTTGGGCCACAGGCCGAAGAGCGTGCCGCCGTGGCGCTTGCGCCAGGCGCGCGCCTCGGCGATCACGTCTTCCGGGCCCGCGAGGCACGCGCCCGCGAGACCGCCCAGTCCCTTGTAGAAGGAGACATACGCCGTGTCGAAGAGCGCGGCGATCTCCGCTGGCTTCTTCCGGTAGAAGGGCGTCGATTCCCACAGCCTCGCGCCGTCGAGGTGCGCGGCCGCGCCGCGGCTGCGCGCGTAGTCGACCTGCGCCCGCAGGTCCTTCCATGCCGGCAGCACGCCGCCGATCTCGCGCTGGGGCAGCTCCCACAGCACCGCGGCCAGTTGTCCGGGGATGGCGCGCAAGTCTTCGAGCGTCATGAGCGTGCGCTCGTTGCCGACCGTCACGCCGACAAGGCCGTGCAAGCGCTGGTACGCCTTGTCCTCGTGGCCCTCGAGGTGGCACGTGGGATGGAAAGCGACCACGCGGCAATTGCGGCGATCGGCGTGGATGCGCAGCGCGATCTGCTGCGCCATCGTGCCGCTGGGAAAGAACGCGGCGGCGGGCTTGCCGAGCACCTTGCAGGTCTCGGCCTCGAGCTCGGTCACGATGCCGCCGGCGCCGTATTGATCCTTCCCCACATCCGCCGGGATCGCCGAGAGGATCTCGCCTGCCGATCGGAAGCCGTGGCCCCCGAGGACGCGCGTGCAGCTCGAGCGATAGTTCTCGAGGTCGTCGGTGGGGGGATTGCGTGTTCGCCGGGAAGCCACGGCGGGATTATCGCCCGAGCCACGACATGGCCCGTCCGGCGGAGCCCCGCGCGCGAACACGGCCCCCATCGCTTTGCCAAAGCAAGATGCGCCACCCAGGCGCCACTAGGAGGCACCATGCAACGCAAATCCCTGCTCGCGGCCGTCCTGGCCGCCGCTTTCGCATTCCCGCTCGCCGCCAGCGCGGGCACCGACAAGGCCAAGTCGACGTCGGCCAACGGGGCCAACGACGGTGGCGCCGCGGCCATGTTCAAGTCGATGGACAAGAACGGCGACGGCTTCATCTCGAAGGACGAGGCCAAGGGCACGCCACACGCGGCCGACTTCGCAAGCCTCGACAAGAACGGTGACGGCAAGCTCTCGCCCGAGGAGCACGCGGCTGCGAAAGAGCACATGGCCGCCAAGTCGAAGAGCACCCCAAGCGCCGGCACGGCCAGCAGCACGAGCGATACGTCCGGCAGCAAGAAGACCTACTAGCCCCAGTCCAGGACCTCGAGGCCCGCGATCGCGCGAAACCGCTTCGTGTCGCCCGTAGCGAGCGGCATGCCCAGGCTGCGGGCATGGGCGGCGATCATCTGGTCGAGCAATCCCAGCGGGTCCTTGCGCGTCTCGAGCAAGGCGCGAATCTCCGCGTAGTGCGTCGCGGCCTCCCCCGACCAGGGGAGGCTGCGCACGCGCGCAAGGAAGGCGTGAACCAGCTCGGCAAGGCTGGTTGCGGCCGGATCGCGTGCCAGCTCGGCGAGCAGCTCCGCGCGCGTGACCTCGGAGATGCAGACCTCACGCGGCGGAACCGCGCGGACCTGCGCATCGAGCTTCTCGGACCCGCCCCTGATCAACAGTGCGCAGGATTCCGTGTCGAGGAAGATCACCGACGGGTGCGGGGTTTCGGCGGGTGCGGGGCCTTCGCCAGCAATTCACGCAGGGCGAAAAAAGAGTCCCACGAGCTCGGCGCGGAAGACAGGACCACCTCGCCCGTCTCCGGATCGCGACGAATGTAGACCTCGTTCCCCTCGAATCGGAAAGGGGCGGGCAGGCGCACGGCCTGGCTCCGTCCATTGGGGAACAACTTGGCGGTCTGCTCGTGGGACAAACGGCCTCCAGCAATTCGGTATAGACCATAGTCTATACCTTTTCTTTTGCATTTGTACAGGGCCAAAATGCAATCCTGTATTGCATTTTCGTCCGCTGCTAGTACAATGCGGTCATGGCTGAACTGACCGACTGGCTCGCCGCCCGGATCGTGGAGCACGTGCGCGACCAGGCCCTCGAGCCGGGAGCCCACTTGACCGAGCAGGCCCTCGCGGACCGCTTCAACGTCTCGCGGACGCCCGTGCGCAAGGCGCTGGTCACGCTGGCCAGGTCGGGCGCGGTGGCCCAGGAGCCCAACCGCGGCTTCTTCGTCGCCCAGCCCCCGGCAGCCCTCCTCGCCCCCAGCATCGCCGTCGAGGACGACGACAAGCTCTATTACCGCATCGCCGAGGACCGCCTGAACGGCCGCATCCCGCAGCGCGTGACCGAGGCCGAGCTGGTGCGCAGATATAAGGTGTCGCGCAAGCGCATCGCCGCCACCCTCACCCGCATGGGCCAGGAAGGCTGGCTCGAGCGCCTGCCCGGCCACGGCTGGGCGTTCGCGCCGATGCTCGACTCGGTCAAGGGATACGAGGACGGCTATCGCTTTCGCGCCGTCATCGAGCCCGCGGCGCTGCGCCAGCCTGGTTACCACCTCCCGAAGGAAACCGTGCAGCGCCTGCGTGAATCGCAGCGCGACTTCCTCGAGCACAACGACCGCTACACCGACGCGCAGGCGTTCGACCTGGGCTCCGGCTTCCACGAGACCCTCGTGGGCGGATCGGGCAACACCTTCCTGCTGGATGCATTGCGCCGCGTGAACTCCGTGCGGCGGCTGTTCGAATACCGCGCCAAGCGCGACCGGGCCAGCATCCTCGGCCAGTATCGCGAGCACATGGCGATGCTGGACCTGGTCGAGGCCGGCAAGCTCGAGCGCGCGGCGAAGTTGATGGAGAAACACCTCGTCGGCGCGGGCAAGATGAAGGCGCGCCTGGTCTCGCAACCCCACCCCAAGGAGTAGTCATGAAATCGCTCACCCGCGCGCTCGCATGCGCCGCGATCGGCCTTGCCGCCACCGGCGCCCTCGCGCAGCAATCGCTCAAGTTCCTCATCCCCTCCAACCCCGGCGGCGGCTGGGACCAGACCGGGCGAACGCTCGGCAAGGTCATGCTCGAAGGCAAGATGATCTCGTCGGCGCAGTACGACAACAAGGGCGGCGCCGGCGGCACGATCGGCCTCGCGCAGTTCGTGAACTCCGCGAAGGGCGACCCCAACCAGGTCATGATCGGCGGCCAGGCGATGGTCGCCGCGGTCGAGCTCAACAAGTCGGCGGTGAAGGTGCAGCAGGTCACCCCGCTCGCGCGCCTCGTCGCCGAGTACTCGGTGATCGTGGTGCCGGCCAACTCGCCGTACAAGACGATGGCCGACGTCATCAAGGACTTCAAGGCCAATCCGGGCTCGGTGTCGTGGGGCGCGGGCTCGGCCGGCAGCACCGAGCACCTCCTGATCGGCCTCATCGCCAAGGCGGTCGGCGTCGAGGGCGGCAAGATCAACTACATCGCATTCAAGGGCGGCGGCGAGGCGGTGCCCGCGATCATCGGCGGCCACGTGAAGGTCGGCGCCTCGGGCCTGGGCGAATTCCAGGAGCACATCCGCAGCGGCAAGATGCGCGCGCTCGCGGTGTCGTCGGCCACCGCGATGGAAGGCATCCCCTCGCTCAAGGAGCAGGGCATCGACGTGGTGTTCGGCAACTGGCGCGGCATCTGGGGCGCGCCCGGCATCACGCCGGCGCAGCGTGACGCGCTCATCAAGAGCGTGAAGGCCGGCACCGAGACCGCCGAGTGGAAGTCGATGCTCACGAAGATGGGCTGGACCCCGGTCGTCATTACCGGCGACGAGTTCGGCAAGTTCGTCGACGACGAGAGCAAGAGCCTCGGCCAGCTGGTGGACTCGCTGGGCCTGAGGAAGTAACGAAGTGGATCGCTTCATCGACCTCCCCGCCCTCGGCGGGGAGGTCGCCCGGCTTCCCGTCGTCCTGAGACTGCTCCTCGAGAACGTCGCGAGGACGCAGTCCGGGGCGGAGCGGGAGGCCGCCATCCGCGCCCTGCTCGACTGGGAACGCACACGGACCAGCGAAGCCGAGATCCAGGTGCAGCCGGTGCGCGTGCTGATGCACGACACCACCAGCACCCCGGCCCTGGTGGACATCGCCGCCATGCGCGACTCGCTCGCCGAGCACGGCATCGACCCGGCCGTGCTGAATCCGGTGCTGCCCGTGGACGTGTCGGTGGACCACTCGCTCGCGGTGGAAGCGTATGCGCGCAACGATGCGGCCACCGTCAACATCGCCCACGAGCTGCGCCGCAACGCCGAGCGCTACAAATTCCTGCGCTGGGCGTCGAAGTCGCTTTCGAACGTGCGCATCCATCCGCCCGGCACCGGGATCATGCACACGATCAACCTCGAGCAGCTCGCCACGGTGGTGACCACCGAGGAGCGCGACGGCGAACGCTGGACAATCCCGGATCTCATGATCGGCACCGACAGCCACACGCCGATGGTGAACGGGATCGGCGTCCTGGCCTGGGGTGTGGGCGGGCTCGAGGCGCAGACGGTGATGTTCGGGATGCCGGTGACCTTGCGCATTCCGGACGTGATCGGGGTGAAGCTCACCGGCCGCCTGGGATCCGGCGTGCTGGCGACCGACCTCGCGCTCGTCGTGACGCAGCGCCTGCGCGAGCTCGGTGTCGCCGGCGAATTCGTGGAGTACTTCGGTCCCGGCGTCGCGACCCTGACCGCGGGCGATCGCTCGGTCGTCGCCAACATGGCCCCCGAATACGGCTCCTCGACGGGATATTTCCCGGTCGACGAGGCGACGCTGAAATACCTGCGCGATACCGGGCGCGATGAGGCGGCTATCCACAGGGTCGAGGAATACACGAAGCGCACGGGCCTCTGGTTCGATCCGTCCGCCACGCCGCGCTACACGAAGTCGATCGAGATCGACCTCGCGACGCTCGCGATGAGCGTGGCCGGCCCACGGCGGCCGCAGGATCGGCTGCCAGCGTCGGCGACCCGATCGGCTCTGGAAAAGACGACCGGCTCGCAAGGCCCCTTCCCCATCGTCATCGCCGCCATCACCAGCTGCACCAACACCAGCGACCCCCGCCTGCTCGTCGCGGCCGGACTGCTCGCCCGCAAGGCGCGCGCCGCCGGCCTCTCGGTGCCCGCGGGCGTCAAGACCTCGCTTGCTCCCGGCTCTCCCGCCGCCGCGCGCTACCTCGCCCGCGCCGGCCTCGACGAGGACCTCGGCGCGCTCGGCTTCCAGATCGTGGGGTATGGCTGCACGACGTGCATTGGCAACTCCGGCCCACTCCCTCCGCATGCGGGACATGGACATCCGGTCGCGGTGCTCTCGGGCAATCGCAACTTCCCGGGCCGGATCCATCCCGACCTCGACCTCGCATTCCTGATGTCCCCGCCGCTCGTGATCGCGTACGCGCTCGCGGGCGATGCCGCGCGCGACCTGCGCAAGGAGGGCCTCATCGGCCCCGATGGCCGCCGCGTGGCACTGGACGAGATCTGGCCCACCGAGGCCGAGATCGACGCGGCGGTGAAGGCGGCCACGAAGCCCGAAGACTTCGGTGCGGCCTTCAAGGTCGCGACCGCTTCACCCCCCTGGCACGCGCTCGAAGCCCCGACCGGCGCACGCTTCGCCTGGAACCCGCGCTCGACCATCCTGCGGCGCCCGCCCTTCGCCTCGATGGACGAAGGCTCGCAGCTCGGCCACTACACGGCCTACCCGCTGCTCGTGCTGGGCGACGACATCACCACCGACCACATCTCGCCCGCGAGCGCGATTCCGAAGGACAGCCTCGTGGCCGATTTCCTGGTCGAGCGCGGCGACGACCGCAATGACTTGAACGTGTTCGCCTCGCGTCGCGGCAACTGGGAGGTGATGCTGCGCGCGGCGTTCCACAACCGCACGGTGAGGAATGCGCTCGCTCCCGATGCGCCCGTGGCGCACACCCTGCATGCGCCCAGCGGCAACGTGGTTCCGATCTGGGAGGCGGCGCAGCGCCATCACGCGGCAGGCGAATCGGTCGTGATCGTCGCGGGCGAGCGCTACGGCACGGGCTCTTCGCGCGACTGGGCCGCGAAGGGACAGCGGCTCCTGGGCGTGCGCGCCGTGATCGCCACGAGCTTCGAGCGCATCCATCGCTCGAACCTGATCGGGATGGGCATCCTGCCCGTGCGGCTCGGCGACGGCTGGAGCCCGGCACGCCTCGCCCTCCGGCCCGGCGACCGGATCGAGCTGGACGCGACGCCCGGCAACCTGCGGCCGCGCGGACCGCTGGGCGTGACGATCGCGCGGAAGAACGGCGAGCGCGTCACCGTGCCGGCAACCGCGGCGGTCGAAACCCTGTTCGAGGTCGAGCTGCTGGTCGATGGCGGGGTCATCCCGCACATCCTGGAAAAGAACGCCGTTCCCGCCTAGGAACGGGAACCAGAACTACGGCGGCGCCACCGCAGCACTGGCAAAGCCCGCGTTGTCGAGCGCGCGCCGCACCGTTCCGTCGGCTTTCGCCTCCTCGAGGAACTGCGCCGCCCAGGCTCGCGCCACGGGCCGGTTTTTGGGCACCACGACCACGACGCCCGTCGACTGGATGGCCTCCTCGAGGACCCTCGTTCCCGGGATCTTTTTCGCGACGTCCACGAGCGCCTCGCGGCCCATGGCGAGGGCATCGACGCGTCCCTGGGCCAGCTGCCCGACGGCGTCGTCGGCCTTCGGGAACAGCACGAGCGAGGCCTGCTTGATCGATCGCGCCACCGTGCGCGAGGTGCTCGTCCCCTCGATGGCGCCGACGCGCAAGCCCGCGCGATCGACCTGCGCGACGCTGCGAACGTCCGACCCGGCGCGCACGATGTAGGTGCTGTCGTAGGTGACGAACGCGGGGCCGTGATCCATCAACTTTTCGCGCTCGGCCTCGTGCGGCATGAACGTGATGTCCCATGCGTCCTTCGAGGCCGCGGCGGTGATCTCGCCCGCATTGCGATATTCGACGAGCTGGACGGGCACGCCCAGCCTCGCGGCGGCCGCGCGGCCGAGATCGACGGTCACGCCGCGGACGCCGCCGGATGCCGGATCGCGCGTCGCCCAGAACGCGGAGGGCGAAGGGCCGACGCCGATCGCCACGCGCAGCACGCCCTTGGGCGCTACCTCGCCCACCGGTATCTGCGGCGCGCTCGCGCAGGCGACGAGCAAGGCGGTTGCCAGCAGTGGGAGGCTCTTCATGCTCTCCTCAAAACGCGTCCGGGCCGCGCCCCGGTGGTCCGGCCGTCTCGCCACACGAGCTCGCCATTCACGATCACCGATTCGATGCCGCGCGCAGGACGAATCGGGTTCTCGAAGGTCGCCGAGTCGCACACGGTGGCCGCATCGAAGAGCGTGATGTCCGCCGCCATCCCGTCCTCGATGAGGCCCCGGCCCTCGAGTCCGAACGTCCTCGCCGTGAGCCCGGTCATCTTGTGCACCGCCGTCTCCAGCGGGAAGAGACCGACGTCACGAGCGTAGTGGCCCAGCACGCGCGGGAAGGTGCCCCACAGCCGGGGATGCGGCGCCGAGTCGTGCGGCAATCCGTCGGAGCCGATCATCGTGTCCCTGAACGACAGGATGCGCTGCACGTCCTTTTCGTCCATGGCGAAATAGATCGCGCCCGCCGGCAGCAGCGCGTCGACGGCTTCGCGCACCGGCATGCCGAGGCGCTGCGCGATCACCGCGAGGTCCATGCCGGCGAACTCGGGGTGAGGACGGGACCACGTGACGAGGGTCTTCGAAGCGCCTTGCGAGCGGTCGTACGACAGGATCGTCGACGACGCGTTGTAGGGGTAGCAATCGAGACCGATGGGTTGGTGGTGCATGCAGCGCTCGATCACGGGCAGCGTTTCCGCGGATCGCCCGTGGTTGCGCACGCCCTGCACCTTGTGGTGCGAGATGACCACCTGCACGCCGAGCTCGCGGCCGATCCGGAAGGTTTCCTCGAGCGAGACCAGCACGTCGTCGGCCTCGTCGCGCATGTGCGTGCAGTAGATGCCGCCTCGCGCCGAGAGCGGGCGGCAGACCTCGATCACCTCTTCGGTGGTCGCCGCGCGCGCGGGCTCGTAGTAGAGGCCGGTGGAGATGCCGATCGCCCCTGCGGCGAGCGACTCGTCCGCCAGCCTGCGCATCTCGCCCTGCTCTGCCGGCGTGGCGGGCCTGCTCACGTCGGACATGGCCTGGACGCGAAGGGCGCTATGGCCGACCAGCAGCGCGCAGTTGGTCGCGGCAGGGCTGGCGTTCAACGCCTCCACGTAGTCCGCGAACCTGGGAAATCGGAACCACGATCCCTCGTCGTCCAGCAGGTCGAGGGGCGGCGTGACCGGCTTCGCCATGCCCCTGGGCGCCGGTGCGAGCGAGATGCCGCAGTTTCCCGCGACCACGGTCGTGATGCCCTGGCTCACCTTGGGCGCCATCTCCGGCGCCGAGAGCATCAGGCGATCGTCGTGGGTATGGGCGTCGATGAAGCCGGGCGCCGCGATGAGGCCCGTGGCATCGATCTCGCGGGCGCCCTTCGGCAGGTCGCGGCCGATCGCGGCGATCGAGCCTCCATCGACGCCGATGTCGGCCCGGTAGCGCGGCGCGCCGGAGCCGTCGATCACCGTGGCATTGCGGATGACGAGGTCATGGGCCATGGAGGTCGATCATAATGGAGCATGAAATTCGACGCCCTCGTCATCGGCACCGGCCAGGCCGGCCCCTCCATGGCCGCCCGCCTGGCGGGCGCCGGCATGAAGGTCGCGGTGGTCGAGCGCGACAAGTTCGGCGGCACCTGCGTGAACAACGGCTGCACGCCGACCAAGGCGATGGTCGCGAGCGCCTTTGCGGCACGCACCGCCCGCCGGGCGGCGGATTACGGCGTTGTCCTCGAAGGAACCCCCGGTGTAGACATGAAGCGCGTCAAGGCGCGGAAGGACCAGATCGTCCGCAAGAGCTCCGGGGGCGTGGAGAAGTGGATGCGAGGGCTCGAGAACGCGAAGGTCTTCAACGGCCACGCACGCTTTGTCGACGCTGGCCGCGTCCAAGTGGGCTCGGAGATCCTCGAGGCCGAGCGGATCTTCGTGAACGTGGGGGGACGCCCATCGGTGCCGAAGATACCGGGCGTCGAATCGGTGCCCTACCTGACCAACGAAAGCATGATGGAGGTGGACTTCGTGCCGCCGCACCTGGTGGTGGTCGGCGGCAGCTACATCGGGCTGGAGTTCGCGCAGGTGATGCGCCGCTTCGGCTCGGAGGTCACGGTGGTCGAGATGGGGCCGCGGCTCGTGGCGCGCGAGGACGAGGACGTCTCGGCCGCGATCCAGGAATTCCTGCAGGCGGAGGGCATCGAGGTCTGCGTGAACGCCACGTGCCTGAGCCTTCGCAAGGAAGGCGACGGAGTGGCGGTCGGCCTCGAGTGCAGCGAGGCCGACCCGGTCGCGCGCGGCACGCACGTGCTGCTCGCCGTGGGCCGCGTGCCCAACACCGACGACCTCGGCCTCGACCGCGCCGGCATCGCCACCGACGCGCGCGGCTTCATCCAGGTGGACGACGCGCTGCGCACCACCAACCCGCGCGTGTGGGCGCTGGGCGACTGCAACGGCAAGGGCGCCTTCACGCACACCGCGTACAACGACTACGAGATCGTGGCCGACAACCTGCTCGCCAACGCCGGCCGCAAGCACACCGACCGCGTGCCGGTCTACGCGCTCTACACCGATCCACCGCTGGGCCGCGTCGGCATGAACGAGGCCGAGATCCGCAAGGCGGGCATCCGCGCGCTGGTGGGCAAATACCCGATGTCGCGTGTCGGGCGCGCCGTGGAAAAGGGCGAGACCCACGGCTTCCTCAAGATCTACGTGGAGGAATCGGGCGGCCGGATCCTCGGAGCGAGCCTGCTCGGCACCGGCGCCGACGAGTCCGTGCACTCGCTCATCGACGCGGTGTACGCGAAGACTCCTTATCCGGAGTTCCAGCGGCGCGTGCGCATCCATCCCACGGTGAGCGAGCTGCTGCCGACGACCCTGGAGAAGTTGATGCCGCTGTGACCCCCTACGCCGCCTGCCCCAAGTGCCGCCACTCGCCGCTGCCCAGGGACCAGGCGCTGCCGGCGGCGTGCCCGGCTTGCGGCCTGATCCTCGCGAAGTACGGCGCGCCGCCGCCAGCGCCGGTACCGGCGGAAGGCGTCGAGGCCGAGGAGGGCGGCACCCGACTGGAGCAGCTGGGCGCCCTCCTCTTCCATGTTCCCGAGAGCGTGTCGAAGACGACGTGGCAGGGACGGCGCGCGGTGCTCATCGTCTTCGCGATCTGGACGGCGTGGATCTGGATCGACATGGACATCCGCAAGGGCGATGCCGGCAGCACCATCCTGCACATGATCCTGCTGCCCTTCCACGAGGCCGGGCACTACGCGATCTTCCGCTGGTTCGGCGACTTCATCATGACGCTGGGCGGCACGCTCGGCCAGCACCTCATGCCGATCGTCATGGGCGCAGCGCTGCTGGTGAAGTACCGCGACCCCTTCGGCGCCGCGCTCCTCTTCTGGCTGCTCGGCTTCTCCACCATCGACATGGCGGTCTACATGTACGACGCGTTCGACCCCAAGCTCATGCTGCTGGGTGGGGCGACCGGACAGGAGAGCGACGGCCACGACTGGCAGAACACCTTCGGCGACCTGGGCCTGCTACGGCGCTCGCGCGGCATCGGCCTCTTCTTCGGCGTGGCCGGGATGGCGATGATGCTGGCCGCGCTCCTGTGGGCGGCGCGGGTACTGAAGATGCAGAAGGAGCGGATCAGCGATTCGCTGAAGGGACCCGAGTCCACCCTTCCATGAGCCGGGCGCTCGTCACTGCGCGAGCGGCGCCGCCAGCTTCTCGTAGGGGTTGATCGCCACGCCCTTCCACCACTGCTTGCCTGCCGGCAGCGCGTAGACGGTGAAGTGCAGGTGCGGCGCATCGGCGCGGGCGTTGCCGGTGCTGCCCACATAACCGATCACCTCGCCGCGACGCACCTTGCCGCCGGGCCTGAGGCCGGAGGCATAGCGGTCGAGGTGGGCGTAGTAGTAGGCGAGCTTCCCGGCGGGCTCGTACTGGTAGATCGTGAGGCCGCCCGGCTTGCTGTTGAAGAGCTTCGCGATCGTGCCGTCGTCCACGGCCACGACCGGAGTGCCACGCGGCGCCATGATGTCGAGCGCCTCGTGGGGTGTCTTGCCGCGAAGCTCGTCGAAGTTGTCGCGCAGCGCCGCTTCGTGGCCCTTCACGGGGAACACGAGCGCGCGCGAGGCCAGCGTGCGCCTGGCCGCGTCGACATCGACCGTCTCGCGCGGCACCGCTGGATACGGCGCGAATGCCGCCAGCATCGCCACGGCGCCCAACGCGCCCACCAACCTCATTGCCTCACTTCCACGGGCGTCCCCACCGCCGCGATCGAGACAAGCCGGGTCGCATCCCAGTTGGTGAGGTGCACGCAGCCGTTGGTCTCGCGGTGGCCGACCACCGCCGGGTTGGGCGTGCCGTGGATGCCGTAGTGCTTCTTGCTCAACCCCAGCCACGCGACGCCCACCGGGTTGTTGGGCCCAGCCTGGATCGTGACCTTGGTGTGGTTCGGGTTCTTGTCGTGCAGGAGCGCGGGGTCGTAGTCGAACGTGGGATCGCTCGCCACGCTCGTGATCTTGAGCGTGCCCACCGGCAGCTCGTCGCGCGGAGAGCCCAGGCTGATGGGGAAGAACGCGAGCGGGCGGCCCTGGGCATCGACGGCGACCAGCACGCTTTCCTTCTTGTGGATGCGCAGTGCCGCGGCCTTCTTGGGCGCCTCCGAGCGGACGTCGGGGACGCGGATTTTGGCGCCGGCGGCGAAGTCCACGCCGCGATTGAGATCCCGGAGCAGCTTGGGGCTCGCGTGGAAGCGCTCGGCCAGCATCTCCACGACGTTCTCGTATCCCAGGTGCGGCAGCTTCGCGCGGTCCATGGGATCGGCCGGGATCTTCACGAACGGGCCCGCGACGTCCTTCTCGGTGATCGCGTAGTCCTGCAGGAGCTGGGCATCTGCGTCTCCGAGGATTCCCCAGGTCGCCTTGTCCAGCTGCCCGGTGGGCTTGATCCCGTGGGACTCCTGGAAGGCCTTGAGCGCCCGGCGCATGTTGAGGCCCATGCGCCCGTCGATCTCGCCCGAGGAGAACCAGGCGCGATCGAGGAGGATCTGCGCCCGCACGATGGTCTCGCCGGGGATGGCTTTCGGCGCGGCTTCGGCGCCCGGAACCAGCGAGACGAGCGCGCCGGCGAAGACGATTGCAATGGATGGATTCATGCGAGTAGGACCCTAAAAACGGCCGCGAGTGCGTTCGGCTATCGTGTCGTCATGTCCGCCTACCCTGCACGTCGCGCTTTCCTGCGCGCCCTTGCGGCAATCGCGGTCGCGTCGCCTCTCGTCGGCCGCACGGCGCTGCGCCCCGGCGTGCGTGTGGTGGTGATCGGTGCGGGAGCCGCGGGGCTGGCGGCGGCCAAGGCGTTGCACGAGGCCGGCGCGAAAGTCACCGTGCTGGAAGCGCGCGGTCGCATCGGCGGGCGCGTGCACACCGAGCGCTCGACGTTCGGCGTGCCGGTCGAGGTGGGCGCCGAGTACATCCAGGGCACGGGAGAAGGCGGTCGCATCCAGAACCCCGTCTGGAGAATGGCGCAGGAGAAGGCCTGGAAGACCCTCCCGTTCTCGACCGATTCGGTCGAGGCCGTGCGCGACGGGCAGGACGTGGACGTGGACCGCCTGGGCAAGCTCCTCGACGCCTTCGAGGCTTCCATCGACGAGCGCGCGCCCGGATCGGTGGAGGCTGCGCTCGCCACCTTCATCCAGCGCAAGCGGCTGGGTTCGCGCCGCGCCGACGAGCTGCGTGCGCTGGTGGCGGCGTGGGTCGGCCTGGAGTTCGCCGGCGATATCGACCAGGTGTCGGTCGCAGGAGCCGCGAAGACGCGCAGCTTCAGCGGCGGCAACTACGTGCTGGTCGATGGATTCGACCAGGTGCCGAAGCTGCTCGCGGCGGGACTGCCCGAGGTCCGGCTCGGCGAACCCGTCACCGCGGTCGAATACGGCAGCGCTTCATGCACGGTGACGACGAGCAAGGGCACCTACCCCGCCGACCATGTCGTCTGCACGCTGCCGCTCGGAGTGCTGCAGGCGCAGGCGGTGCAGTTCACTCCGCCGTTGCCGAAGGAAAAGACGGAAGCCATCGCGCGCATGGGCATGGGGCACCTGGGCAAGGTGATCCTGGAGTTCCCGACGCAATTCTGGGGTGGGACCACGAACTGGTTCCTCAGCATCAAGTCCTCGGCGCCGTGGGGCGTGGGATTCTCGAACCGCGCGATCGTGCATCCCTCGCGCAACCTGCTGGTCATGTGGCACAGCGGCTCGCTCGCGCGCGAGCGCGAGGACCTCGACGACGACGCGGTGGTGAAGATCGCGCTCGCCGAGTTGCGGCAAGCCGCCGGCGAGGCAATCCCCGCGCCGACCCGCGCGCTCGTGACGCGCTGGGGCAAGGACCCGTACAGCCGCGGCGCCTACTACTTCCCGAAGGTGGGCTCGACGAGGGCGGATGCGACCACCCTCGCCCAGGCGGTCGGCAACCGGCTCTTCTTCGCCGGCGAGGCCACCAGCATCTACTTCGGCACCGTGCCCGGCGCCGTCCTGAGCGGGCGGCGCGAGGCGGGCAAGGTGATCGCGGCGGCCGGCCAGCAGTAGCCGTTCGGCGGGCGTACCCTGTAAGGCCGACGCCCGCCAGGCCGACAGACGGGCGCCTCCCAACACCAAAAAGGAGCTCGCCATGCGTAACCCCCGCTACCTGGCTTCCGCCGCACTATTGGCAGCCGTACTTGCAGTCCCTTCCGCTTTCGCGCAAAAGGCTCCGCTCGACGGGCGCGCCTTCGCCGCCGAGGCCGGACTCAAAGGCAAGGCGGCCGATGAAAAAGGCGATGTCATCACCTTCGCCGACGGCAAGTTCCATTCCAGCGCTTGCGACCAGTACGGCTACAACAAGGGCGAGTACAAGGCCACGAAGGCCGGCGAAGCGATCGAGTTCGAAGCCGTGACGCTGAGCGAGAAGTACGGCCGCAATGTCTGGAAGGGCACGGTTCGCGGCGGCGAGATCGAAGGCACCTTCGTCTTCTATCCGAAGCCCGGCTTCTTCAACAAGAACCCGGCTCCCGAGGAGCACTGGTTCAAGGGGAAAGCGAAGAGCTGAAGGCCGCGCGCTAGACCCTCTCGCCCACGGACTCCAGCCGCTGGATGCACCGCTCGAGTTCGTGCTCAAGGAGCCTGCTCTCGACTTCGGTGACGACGACCCCCAGGCGCTGGCGTTCGAGCATCGCGGTGAAGCGCCGCCCCGCGTTCAGCAACTCCTCGGACGCCTCGACCTGCTGGGCCCAGACCTTGAGCAGGTCCGTCTTCTGGTGGAAGGACGCGTAGATGCCCACCTTGAGCCGCAGGATCTCGGGGTCGAAGGGCTTGCCGAAGTAGTCCACGGCGCCGACCTTGTATCCGTGCTTGATGAACGGATCCTCGCTGTACACGGCAGTCACGAAGACGATCGGGATGTCGCGGCACTCGGGCAACTGCTTGATCCGCTCGGCGGCCACGAAGCCGTCCATGCCCGGCATCTGGATATCCATGAGGATCACGTCGATGTCGTCGCGCGACTGCAGGATCGACAACGCCTCCTCGCCGGAGCTCGCGCGGATCACGTCGAAGTCCGTTGAAAGGACCGCGTCCAGCGTGACCAGGTTGGCCGGCTGGTCATCGACGGCGAGCACGTTGGGACGCCGCCACCTCTTCGCATCCATGGGCACCCCCCCAGGGGAGCGTGGGGCGTAGGGAGCTTCCTACGCTTGCGTAGCACTCGCCTGCAGCATGGGCCCGCCGCGTTAAGTAAAACGCTCCGTCGCGATGGGCCGATCGGGGCCTCACGATTCGTCGCGGAATGGCGACGAAGGGCGAGGATCAGTCCTTGTGCGTACCCGTCCTGACCGGATGGGGCACCTTCCAGCCGAAGTACACCTCGACCTCGACGATCTTGTTGCCGCGCACCGTGTGGACTTCCGTGTTGCGGAACCGCTCCTTGCCCATGCGCCCCTCATAGGTGACGAACGCGTGGTCGCCATCGACCGTGAGGCGCTGGATCTCGAAGCCGTCGATGCGCTCGCTGTTGGGCCAGCACACCTCGAAGTAGGTCTCCCGGTCGATGCGGTTGTCGAGCGGGCTGGTGAAGTGGAAATCGTCGGCGAGCAACACCTCGATCGCTTCACGATCCTTGCTGGCGTAGGCGGCGAAGCAGGCCCAGACGAGCTTCCCGACGCTCTGTGGCGTGGCCATGGGACGCGCCGCCATCCTCAATGCCTTTCCACGAACTTGCGCACGAGCCCCACCTGCTTCTCCCAGCCGCCGGAGTTGGACTCGAACGCCTGCGCGCGCCGCGCCGCGGGAAGCTTGTCGAAGCCCGACTCGGTGACCGTGAGCCGCGTGCCGTCGTCGACCTCGTCGAGCTTGAACTCCACCAGCGTCGTGGGCTCGGCCTTGTCCCTCATGGAGCGGTCGACAGCGTGCGGGTGCCAGCGGAAGGAAAAGAGGCGCAGCGGCTCGATCCGGTCCACGGTGATGTCGATCGGCGTGCCCTTGTGTGGTTCCTGTGCCTTGGCGACCTCGGGATCGACCTGGGTCGGCGTGATACGGCCGGTCACATGGGCGCCGGGCGTGAACGAGCTGTCGAATTCGGCGCCGAACCACGTCCCGAACGCCTTGGCGTCGGTGATCGCGGGCCATACCTGGTGCACGGGCGCGTGCACCACCACGGATTTCACGATGCGATCGGCCATGGAACTCTCCTCGAAAGGGCCAATGATTTTCGATCCGCCGGCAGGGGGCGAGTTTCGCCCGGACGATCCGATCGGCGCATGAGCCAGGTGATACAACCTGTCACGAATCCAGGCGCCCACGTGGTCCCGCCTCCACTACGATCAAGTCGTCGCTACACGGACCTGACCATGACGCCTCGCTCCTTCGTCGCAGCACTGTTCGCCCTCGCCCTGCCCGCTCATGCGGCAACGCTTGCCGTCACGCCCGCGAATCCCACTCCCGCCGACACCATCGTCGTCGAGATGGTGGACGCGCCGGCCTGCTCGTCGATCGCGCCGAACGCGATCGAGATGACCGACGGGCGTGTCATCCGGGTCCACTACAACGACGGCACCAACATCCGGTGTCTCGTCGCGACGGGCCCGGTGAAGGCCACCGTAGGCCGACTTCCCGCCGGCACTTACCGGATCGAGTTCGTACCGAACCTCGGAGCCGCCCAGGGCGCGGGAGCCGCGACGACCGTCACGGTGACCAATCCCACGGGTCAGCTGGACGATCCGCCCTTCGACAACTTCAGCGGCCAATACGTGACCGACACGATGGGCGAGGGCGTGGTGGTCGTCCAGTCGGGGAAGACGGCGTTCGTGACCTTCCTCTACGTGAGGCCGGACGGCGGCACCGGGTGGGCCGTGATGCCGAATGCGCGCTGGGGCGCCGATGCGAACTTCGCGATGCGTTTCTTCGGCGAGATCTGGCGTCCCGAGCCGAGCGGTGGAGCACCCGGCACGGGACGGCTGACGGCGATGATCGGCTTCGGCTCCTTCTACCCCGGCGGCATCTTCGACCAGGCGCGCATCGAGACGCACATTCCGGAAATGCAATCCCGCACGCTCACCCGCCACCGCTTCTAGCGACGAGTCACATCGGGCCCTTCTTCATCGCTTCCTGCATCTCCTTGTCCGAGACATCGCGCTTGTGCGTCGCCACGGACCAGGAGTGGCCGAACGGATCCTCGAGCACGCCGTAGCGATCGCCCCAGAACATGTCGGACATCGGCATGACGGCTTTCGCGCCCGCCTTCAGCGCGGTATCGAAGGTCTTGTCGGCGTCCGGCACATACAGGTGGATCGTGACGGGCGAGCCCTTGAGCGTCTGCGGGCCGACGGACTTGTACTCGGGGCTCTCGTCCATCAGCATCACGTGCGAGTCTCCGATGCGGATCTCGGCGTGCATGATCGTGCCGTTCGGACCAGGCAGGCGCGAGCCTTCCTTCGCGTCGAACGCCTTCTTGTAGAAGTCGATCGCCTTGGCCGCGCCGCGCACGACGAGGTGGGGAGTGACGGTGTGCATTCCGGAAGGGATGGGTTGGACGGCCATGGCGCGCTCCTTTCAGCGGGGGTGAAAGGGCTTCGACAGCGCGAGCGCGCGGCAGAGTTCCTGTGTTACGACATCTTGCCGGGAGCAAGGAGCTCCATCCAGCGCAGGTCCGGCTCGAGTTTCCAGTCGGTCCACCCGCGATGGCGATAGAAGCCATACGCGCGTAGCTGGGTATCTACGCCTGTCGTGAGCCACGCGCGCGTGCAACCGGATTCCCAAAGCCACGCTTCACACAGCGCCATCAACTTGCCGCCGATGCCCCGCCCCTCGTACTCCGGAAGGACTGCGACGACGGCGAGCTCTCCATTCGACCGATCGGCAATCGCGAACCCGACGACCTCGCCGGCGTCGGCGCACAGCCAGCCCTTGTTCGAGATCGAAAGGCTCGCGGTGACGGTCTCGACGGTGATGCCGATCCTCGCCAGCTGTGCGACGGTCATGGCGTTTTCGCGCGTCTTCGGCCGCAGGACGAAGAGCGCCGGCACGTCGCCAGCGACGATCTCTCGAAACTCCATGGGACGTTGCTCCCCTTGCATCAACGGGCGATGCGATCGTACACGGCGCCAAGTTGCGGTCGCGGCAATCCCAGGACCGGCACGAGCAGCCTCTCCAGCATCCGCCAGAAGCCCAGGCCGTCGAGCACCGGGTTCAGCATCTCCGTGATCACGCAGTAGTGGCTGTCCTTCGTGCCACGGTGGTGCTGGGCGTGATGCCGCGAGGACTGCAGCAATCGCAGGCGCTGCAACGCCCGGATCGCCAGCGGCACGCGCGAATGGCGCATGTGGTTCCACTTGTGGACCTGGTTGGCGTTGCCGCCGAGCAACGCGAAGAGACCCACGTGCCAGGTGAGCGCGCCCGCGAGCCCGGCGATGGCGACGATCGCCACGCCCACTGCGGCGAGGTCCCACGAGCTCGAGAACCAGCTCTTGTCCACGAACGCAGCCGCGTCGCGGTGGTGCAGCAGGTTGGGGCGAACGATCCAGCGGCCGATGACGGGCGTGGCTTCGGTGCCGTAGCTGTCTTCGGCCCAGTGCACGGCGCCGGAGACGAAATCCGCCAGGAGCCACACCGCCAGCAGCTCCAGCGCGATCACGCTGCCACCATCAGGAAGAGCATCACCTGGCAGGTGACCAGCGCGACCAGGGCGCTGATCGACCCGTGTTGCTGCGTGGACGACGACAAGCCTTCCTCTTCGTACCCGAACTCGAATTCGCCGGCTTTCATTGTTTTCCCCTTTGCGCGGCCGGGCTGGTCGCGAGGCTACATACGCATCGGTTGTGCCAACGACGTAGCTTCCGCAAGTTATTGATTGCATTGGCCTCTTGCGACTTGCGGTAAACATTACTGGCCAGTCGATGAACATGGGGCGTACATTCCTTGCACGCCGCATCGACGGGGGACGCTTGGCTGCCACCGGACTGAAGGCTTCGGACCGCGAGTTCTTCGCGGCGCTCGAACGCGTCATCTACGTGAACCCGTTCAGCGAAGCGCGCGCGCAGGTAGTCGAGAGACTCGTTCCCGGCGCCACCCGGGCTCAGCTCGCGCTGGACGAAGA
>Ga0111539_10001092_pt1 | contig 35851 bp, 32 predicted proteins | sample RhiMethybrSRZTD1_FD_79667 | JGI IMG/M metagenome (GOLD analysis project Ga0111539, IMG submission 79667) | Populus rhizosphere microbial communities from Tennessee, USA - Rhizosphere MetaG P. TD hybrid SRZTD1 (version 2) (version 2) | ecosystem: Host-associated > Plants > Roots > Rhizosphere >...
TGACGCCGAGCGAGAAAATATCGGAGCGTGGGTCGATCGACTTACCCCGCAACTGCTCGGGAGACATGTATCCCGGCGTGCCAACGATGCTTCCGGCCTCGGTCAAACGCTCCTTCGTCTCCGCATCCGGATCATGCCGCGCGATCGTCGCGAGTCCGAAATCCAGCACCTTCACCTGTCCACGCGGCGTGACGATGATGTTCTGAGGTTTGATGTCGCGGTGGATGATGCCGGCGGCGTGGGCTTCGGCAAGCGCTTGCGCCGCCTGCATGCCGACCTCCACCACCTCGCCGGGAAGCAACGGGTTCTTCCGGATCCGCTCGGCCAGGCTCTGACCGTCGATGTATTGCATGACGATGAAGACGCGGTCGTCTTCTTCGCCGACCTCATGGATCGAGCAGATGTTGGGATGGTCCAGCGCCGCGGCGGCCTTGGCTTCGTTGATCAGCCGTTGCCGGGCCAGCTCGCTACCGTCCCTCCGCTCGGACAGCATCTTGATGGCGACCTTGCGGCCGAGCGTGCTGTCTTCGGCGAGAAAGACCTCTCCCATCCCGCCGGCGCCTAGCTTCCCGATGATGCGGTAGTGGCTAATCTCTGTTGGTGGCAACAGAGCGATTCTAAGCCGCCGTCAGCCTCGGCGTCTCAGCTCCTGAATACCAGCGCTGGCGGCATCGTCGCATTGGGCGCACCGGTGCGGATTAGAATCAGACTCTTATGCCGAAGGGTGCCCTTATATTGGCCGTGCTCTGCACGGCCCTCCCGGTGATGGCCGGATGCGCGGACTCGAGCGCGGAACAGGCTGGCGGTTCGAAGCAGCCGGCCAAATCCATCAAGACCGAAGCGGTTCGTCAGGAGTCCTTTCGACGCACGCTCGACGTGGTCGGCACGCTGGCTGCCGAGGACCAGGTCACCGTCTCCTCCGAGGTTGATGGTGTCGTTCGGCGGATCCGCGCCGATCTGGGCGATCGCGTCGCAGCAGGCCAGCCGCTCGTCGAGCTCGATCGCGAGAAGCTGCAATACAGCCTCGACCAGCAGCGCGCGGCGCATGCGCGCTCGCTGACGAAGTACGGCGCCGCCGACGGCGAGCAACTGCCACGCATCGAGGAGACGCCCGACGTCAGGCGAGCCAGCGCCGAGCTTGCCCAGGCCAAGCAAGCCTTCGCACGCGCGACCGAGCTCCACAAGCGTCAACTCATCTCGCAGCAGATGCTCGATGACGCGGATACGGCCCTGCGCCTCAAAACCGCCGCCTATGATGCTGCGCTGTCGGAGGCCAAGAACCTGCGGACCGACATCGATGCCTCGTCTGCGGCGATGAAACTCGCCGAGCGACACGTTCAGGACGCGTCGATTCGCGCACCGTTCGACGGGTACATCCAGCAGCGGCTGGTCTCCGTCGGCGAGCTGGTCAAGGCGCAGATGCCGGTCGTCACTGTGGTCCGTGTGAACCCCCTCAAGCTGCTCTCGGAGATTCCCGAGCGCATGGCGCCCTGGGTCAAAGTCGGACAACCGCTGACGCTGATCGTCGATGCCTTCCCGGACAAGCGCTTCACGGCCACCGTGTCGCGAATCAGTCCCGCGGTGAACACCCAAACACGCACGTTCGCCTTCGAGGCGCTGGCGCCCAATGAGGAGTCGCTGCTCAAGCCAGGCACCTTCGCTCGCGTGCGGCTCGAGACCTCCCTCGTTGAGCAGGTCATGACGATTCCCTATGCCGCGATGCAGTACCGCTACGGCGTCTACCGCGCCTTCGCCGTTGAAGGCGACAAGCTGGCGGCGCGCGAGCTCAAGACCGGCGATCGTGTCGGCGATCGGATGGAGATCCTCGCCGGATTGAAAACCACCGATCGCGTGGCCATCTCGGATGTCGATACGCTGACCGATGGCCTGAAGATCGCGGACGAGGGAGAGTAGCGATGTTGTCAGAGCTCTGCGTCCGCCGGCCGGTGTTCGCGACGATGCTCGTGATGTCGCTCGTCGTGCTCGGCCTCTTCTCCTTCCGCGATCTTGGCGTCGATCTCTTTCCGAAGGCCGATCCCGCCCAGGTCAACGTTCAGCTGCGGCTGCCGGGCGCGTCGCCAGACGAAATGACGTCGGCAGTGATCATGCCGATGGAGAACGCCCTCAGCGGCATTGCCGGCATCGACCAGATGACGGCAAACGTCAACGCCGGCGGCAACGCCAACATCCAAATCCGGTTCGTCCTCGAGGCCAACCTGGAGGACGCTGCCAACGCGGTTCGCGAGAAAGTGGCCGGCGCGATGCGGACCGTCCCGCCCGAGACCCTGCCTCCGGTCGTTCAGAAGCAGGACCCCGACGCCGATCCGATCATGAGCATCATGCTCTCGAGCAAGACCGCGAGCCTGCGCACGATCACCGAAATCGCCGACAAGCAGGTGAAGCGCGCGCTCGAGTCGGTCAACGGCGTGGGCGCCGTCACCATGAACGGTGATCGCTCCCGCGAAATTCACATCGTGGTGGACGTCGAGAAACTGAATGCGCACGGGTTGTCGATCGACCAGGTGGTCAACGCCATCCGGCAAGAGAACGTCGAGATCCCCGGCGGAACACTCGAGCAAGGCAAGTGGGAAGTCGGCCTGCGCACGCTGGGCCGTATCGAGGCCACCGCGCAGTTCAACAACGTGATCGTCGCCACCGTGAACGGCGTCCCGCTTCGCGTCTCCGATATCGGATATGCGGAGGACTCGGTCAAGAAGGTGGCGACATCCCTCTTCATGGCCGACGGGAGCCCGGCCGTCCAGCTCGAGATCCGCCGCGCCTCGGGTGAGAACACCATCACGGTCATCGAAGGCATCAAGGAGAAGCTCAAGGGCGTCCGTCAGACCCTGCCTCCCGACGTCGTACTCGCCATCCCGACGGACGACTCGAGGTTCATCTACGCGTCGATCGCGTCGCTGGAAGAGCACCTGATCTGGGGCAGCCTGCTCGCGTCGCTGGTCGTGCTCTTCTTCATCAGGAATCTGCGGGCGGTCATCATCGCCTCGGTCGCCATTCCGGCGTCGATCATCGCCACGTTCACGTTGATGCGTGCCATGGACTTCACGCTCAACAACATGACGCTGCTCGCGCTCACCCTCGCCGTCGGCATCGTCATCGACGATGCGATCGTGGTGCTGGAAAACATCTTCCGCTACATCGAGGAGAAGCAGCGCTCGCCGTTCGACGCCGCCATTCAGGGCACGCGCGAAGTCGCCCTGCCAGTGATGGCCACCACGCTGTCGCTCATCGTCATCTTCCTGCCGGTTGCCTTCATGACCGGCTACGCGCGGCGGTTCATCTATCCGTTCGGCTGGACGATGGCGTTCGCGATTCTGGTGTCGATGGTCGTCAGCTTCACGCTGACGCCGATGCTCAGCTCGCGCTGGCTGAAGCTGTCGCACCCGGCCGAGGCCGAGGACACCAAGCACCATCGGCTGTTCCGCGCCCTCGATCGCGGGTACAGCGCCTCTCTCAAATGGACGCTCGCCAATCCGACGTGGATCATCGGCATTTCGGTCGCGGTGGTCGCGCTCACCGTGCCGCTGAACTGGATGGTGGGACGTACGTTCGTGCCGGCCGAGGACATGAACGAGTTCACGGTGCACGCCGACACGCCGCAGGGCACGTCGATCGAAGGGACGACCGAGATCGCGCGAAATCTGGTGAAGGAGATCGGCGAGCTCGAAGGCGTGTCACAGATGGCGTATATCGCCGGCGCCGATCGCTACACGCACTTTCACCTCTACTTCTATCTGCAGCCGTCGAACGAGCGGAAGGTCACGCAAACGCAAATCATGACGCAGGTTCGTCGCGTGCTGGCGCGCCATCCTGCTTACGCCTCGAGCATCGTGGGCAGGAATCCACTCGGCGGCGGAGGCAACTTCCAGCTCCAGGCGGCACTGCTCGGCCCCGATCTCAAGACGCTTTACGAGTACTCGCAGCGGATTGTCGAGAAAGCCAAAACGACCCCGAGCCTCGTTGACGCCAAGTCCGACTACAGCGATGCCAGCCCCGAGGTGCAGGTGGCCGTGGATCGATCGCGTGCCGCCGACCTCGGTGTGCGCATGGCGACGATTGGCAATACGCTCCGGTTGATGGTGGCTGGCGACGATGAGATCACGACGTATCGCGAGGCGGGCGAACAGTACCCGGTGACGATTCGCGTGCTGGAGAGCCAACGCCGCGACATCGATATGGTGGGCAAGCTGACGGTGACCTCGGCGTCGGGACAGCCAGTCCGGATCGACAACATCGCGCGGCTGGAGCGCGGATTCGGGCCGACGCGCATCACCCGCTCGAACCGGCAGTTTGCGATCAACATGAACGCCGACACCGCCCCGGGCCACGCTCTCGACGAATCGTCAGGCGATCTCCGTCGCATCATTCAGGAGGCCAAGCTGCCGCCCGGCTACACCTTCCAGATGCGCGGTCAGACGCAGAATCTCGACGAGACCACCGACAACCTGATGTTGGCGATCGCGCTGGCCAGCATCTTCGTCTACATGGTACTGGCGGCCCAGTTCGAAAGCTTCGTGCAGCCGCTCGTCATCATGACGGTGCTGCCGCTGTCGATCCCGTTCGCGCTGTTCACGATTCTGGCAACCGGTCGGACCTTGAACCTGTGGAGCGCGCTCGGGATTCTGCTCCTCTTCGGCATCGTGAAGAAGAACTCGATTCTGCAGGTGGACTACACGAACGTGCTGCGGGCGCGCGGCGTCCCGCGCGACCAGGCCATCGTGGATGCATGCCGCACGCGGCTGCGTCCGATTCTGATGACCACTCTCGCGATCATCTTCGGACTGCTCCCCACGGCGCTCGGCGTCGGCATCGGCGGCGCCCAGCGCTCGGCCATCGCCGTCACAATCATCGGCGCGCAGTCGCTCTGTTTGTTCCTGACGCTGCTGCTCGTGCCCGCCGCCTACGTCAAGCTCGATGCGCTGGAGCAGTCGTTGGCCAATCAGCGCCTGAGCGCCTGGCTGTCGAAGGTGCGCACGCTTGGGTGGCGAGTGGGAGATGCTCCCACTGCCCCCGGGCGCGACTGACCCTAGTGCTGCTTGCTCAGATAGTCATCCTTGAAGTGCTCAGCGAACGACTCGGCAGCGGACTGAAAGTTTCCTTTCTTCACGTTGTAGGCGTAAATGACCGCGCTGCTGTCATGCTCGATCACTTGAATCGCGCCTTCGAATTTCGTGAACCCGCCGCCAAACCCGAACGCCAGCTTGGCGACTTTCGTCCCGGTGCTGTCCTCGCGCTGCGACGACACCGTCTTGATCGTCCACTTCGCTTTGTCGGGATCGGTGACGACCTGGACGGGGACCTTCTTCTTGACGAGCGCAGCCGCGATCGCCGACCCGAAGTCGATCTGCTTCGCCTTGCTACTCGCGTTCCCGCCGTCAACGGTCTCGCTCGATTCGATAAACACTCGAGGCGTCTGCGCGTAGACGACCGAGGACGTCAGCACCAGTAGGGTCACGAGGACCACTCTCATCGTTGTCTCCGTTCTCGAAATCATCTGCACAGTCTTCAGCTCCGCGTGAGGTTGATGGTGATGTTCATGTTGTAGCAAGTGGTTGAGACGTAAGTGAATGAGAGTCGGAGATCCCTGCCAAAGAATCCGCCGCTCCCACTGTAGGAATACACGCCGCACTCCATGCTGAGACTTCCGCTCTCGCTGCCAAGGGAACCGGTGGCGCCGATGGTTGCGTCACCAATCGGAAGGCTCATCGGCGCGATATCCGGACAGCGCACCTGCAGCGGGGCGATGTTGATGTTCCCACCACCGCTCTGAGTGACCGAGGTTGTCGTCGAACAGGTCGTGGAGAGATTCAGTTCAGGAAACGTGATCGTGGTTGATCCACTGTAGTTTCCTGCGACGTTCGGGATGGTGTTCGAGGGCCCGGTGAGGCTGTCGCTCCCGTCGCCGCATCCGACGGTGACCATCGTGCTGGCGAGCGTTGCAACCAGGATGAAACGAAATGAGCGCATCGCGAACGTATCCCTCCTGCAGAGGTATCGGTCCGCGAAGATGAACCCATTTGCTGTGACTTAAGAATGTGTGCCAGCGTGGAGGAAAGTGAGCCGAACTGTGAAGTGAAAGAGCCCCCTTCACGCACGTTCGGCAGGATCGACCTCTGGACTGGAGCGAGCCGTAGCGACACCGAGCGGGTCGACCGACCGCGTACGGCTGCTTACGCGCAGGGCCGTGAGCAGTGCTGCCGCCTGCAACAGCGCAATGGCGATGAGCGGCTGCCTGAAACGGCCCGCATCGAGCACCGGACCAAACACGAGCGGCGACAGCGCCTGGCCGGTGTCCAGACCGGAATAGACGAAGCCGTACACCCGGCCGAACGAGCTGCGGCCGAAGCGACTCGTCGCCGCGCGACGCACCAGCAAGTCGCGGCCGGGACCGGCGAACCCGACCCCGAAACCGAGGCCGACCATCAGCGGCCAGAGGGCAACTGCCGGCATCTTGCCCGAGGCGAGCACGGCGGCCATGACCGCGGCGAATCCGAGCGACGGCGGCACGATCCGATCGGCACGATCCCTCAGAAAACCCGCCGACAGCATGCCTGTGCCGCTGCCCACCAGGTAGGCCGTGAGCCCGCTGCTCGCGACAATGAGCGACACGCCGTAGACGTGACTCAGGATCGCTGGAGCAAAGTTCTGCAGAATACCGAACGCCATCGTCGTCAGCAGGAAGAACGCGAACGACAGCCATACGGCACCCGAGGCCAGAAATGCGAACTGCCCCGTCTCATGCGGTGCTTCGTCCTTCGCGGCACGCGATGTGATTAGACCTTCCCCATCCACGAGTGAGCGACGACGGAGACAGAGTGTGGTGAAGACAACGGCACCAATCGCCGCCGCGCCGAACCCCGCGATGTGCCAACCGAGAGCGCTGGTGATGCCGGCCATGAAGATCGGCGCAATCGCCCACCCCACATTGCCCGAGACGCCGTGGATCGAAAACGCGTGTCCCAATCGCGGCTGACTCACCCGCTGGTTGAGCAAGGTGAAGTCGGAGGGATGGAAGATGCTGTTGCCGATTCCGGCCAATGTCGCGCTCAACATCAACCAGGGATAACTGGTGGCCAGACCCAGCACGACGCCCGAGAGCGCCAGCATCCCGATGCCAAAGCAGAGGACACGCCAGCCACCCACGCGATCGACGACGAATCCAGCGAGCGCCTGTCCGATGCCGCTGATCACGAAGAACGTCGTGGTGAGCAGCCCGACGTCGGTGTAGCTGAGCGAGAAATCGCGCATCAACCACGGGAACAACGGCGGGAGCATCAGGTGGAAGAAGTGCGATGTGCCGTGCGCGAGCCCAACGAGCGCGATGACTTCGCGGTCGCGGGGTGCCTCACCCGCTATGGGGTTCACTTCTTTTCCTCGGCGCGCGCGGCCGCCAGGATATTCCGCAGCCCGTAGTTGCCTTCGTGACAGGCATACTCGAACGGTGGCTGGCTCGCATCTCTCGTCAGGTTCATCGCGAACGTCCACGGCTTGGCCCACGTATGGGAATCGTCGAACGTGACCGACCACTCGAGCGTGTCAGGACCGAGCGGCGTGAACCGTTCGATCATGCGCAACTGTTCGCTCGACCCGCGGTACGGCGTCTTGTCGGTGAAGTTCGTCGTCTCGACGACGAGCGTGTGGCCCTCCCAACGTCCGCGCGCATCGCCCATGTATTGACGGACGCTGGACGCGATGTGTGGCCGTCCGTCGAGCGGAATCACGCGCGTGTCGTGCACCATCTCGTAGGTGATGGTCACCACGCCGGGTCCCTGCTGAATCTGGTAGGAGTTCCCGTAGATGGCCGGCATCATCGAGCCGGGAATGCCACGCGTGATGCACCGGTCGTAGAGGCTGCGGTCCTCCCATGAGTCGGCCGGCCCGCGCCCCTTGCGCGCCGCCTGACGGGCGGCCGCACGCTGCTGCGACTCCCCGGTTTGCGGCGGGACCTTGCCTTCCGGGGGATCGACGACAAGCCACGCGCGGCTGTTGACCGCGTTGTAGTTTTCGAACCAATGCATCGGGCTGGTCGCCCCTGGGAACTCGCTCAAGGTTGGCGCGCGCTCGATCGTCTGCTGCTGCCGCTGTTGAACGATCTTGGCGAGCTCGGCCGGCGTGACGTCCTCGAGCCGGCGGCCGGCGAACTCGTCCGGCCGTTCGAATGGAATGCCGCTTTCATCACTATTCGTGTACGGGCCGGCGATGTCGGGATCGCCCCACGGCGTTTTTGCCGGCACGTAGGTGCCACGCGGCGGCAAGGCAGCCAGCTTCTTCCGCTGAGGCACCTCGCCCGGCTTCACGGGCTGCGCACGCTGCGGCGCCTGGGCCGCAGCGATTCCGCCGCCGACGACAATCCCCAACGCTGCGATAATGACCAGTGATTTCATGATCGTACGAGCGTAATCCTACATGAACTTTCTGGACAGCCTTCCCATCGGTTCGATGGCCGCTGCGCTTGTGGGCGCCGCCGTGATTCTCGTGTGGCGTGTGCACGAATCGCGACGGCCGGTGACCGTCCGCGGCCTCGTGATTCCGCCGCTCGGGATGAGCACCGGGTTTTCGATGTTCGCGGCGCACGCCTTCCGCATCCCGTGGACGTGGGGCCTGGTGTCGTTCGCGCTGGGCGCAGCAGTCTTCGCACAACCCATCATCGCGAGCAGCCGTCTGACGCGCGAGGGCAACGCGATCATGATGCGGCGATCGCCCTGGTTCGTCGCCATCATCCTCGTGCTGGCAGCACTGCGCCTGGCGCTGCGCGACTACGTGGGGGCCTTTCTCTCGCCGCAGCAGACCGCCGGTCTCTTCTTCGTGCTGGCGTTTGGGATGATCGTCCGCTGGCGAAGCTCGCTGTTCTTGCAGTACCGGCGACTGACGTCCGGCGAGCAGTGAGGTCACCGATCGACGACTGTTACTCCGCCCACAATGGAATCCCGAGTTTCATGCCCAGACCAGGCAAGCGCATGAGCGTGGAGGTGCCGTGGGCGATCAGGCGGTCGTCGGCGCCCAGCACTTCTGCCTCCGCGTAGGAGAGCTTCTTGCCTGCCTTGATCAACGTGCCGGTGCAGCGGAGCGCCTCCACGCGCGCCGGCGCGAGGTAATTCAGCTTCAGGTCAACCGTGGTGAGGCCATCCTCGTCGCTGTCCATCGACAGGAAGCAGGCCCAGTACGTTGCCGTGTCGATCAGCGTCGCGATGTTGCCGCCGTGGACGACGCCCAGGGGTTGCAGGCGGAATTCCTCTGCCCTCATCTCGAACGTTGCGCGGCCCCAGGCGAGGTCGGTGATCCGCATGTCCATGTGGCGCACAAACGGGGCCTGGTCGATCAGAGCGAACAGACGTTCGCGATACTGCGGATTGAACACGCGCGCGGCGGCCGGCTCGATATTGCGCCCGGTTGTCATGTCGAGGCCTCAATATTCACCGTGGTCCGTCCTTCCGCGCAACAGTTCCCATCGACGAGTCCGAGCCGCTCGCTTTGCTCCGCGAAGGCTGTCCATCTAATCTACGCACATGCATAGGACGGGATTGGTTTCTCTGATGCTGGCAGTATGCGGGCTGTCGCTGACCGCGCAAACGCCATCGACGCCGGTAACGGCGGCGCAACAGATTCACGCTGACTTGAATCAATTGATGCGCGGCGTGCTGTATCCAGCCGCCAATGTGGTGTTCTCCGCGCAAGCCGATGACCCGGGAGACGTGAAACCCGCCCCGGGCCATGACCCCTCGATGTCGACGGATCCGCTCACGAGCACGTTCGGCGGTTGGGTCGCCGTCGAGAACGCAGCATTGGCACTCGCCGAGTCGGCCAACCTGCTGTCGATTCCGGGTCGCACGTGCTCGAACGGCGCTCCCGTTCCAACGATGGACCCCGCGTGGGCGATGTTCGTGCAACAGGTTCGTGACGCCAGCACGAAGGCCTACAAAGTGGCCGCGGCGAAGGAGATGGAGAAGATGCTCGACGTCGGCGAGACGCTGAGTGCGGCGTGCGCCGGTTGCCACCGCAAGTGGCGCGACCGCAGAACGCCAGCCAACCGCTGTCGATAACGTCAGCGCGAGAAACCGCTCACGGCCGTTCCCAGGGGAATTTCGACGTCGGCGGATTCGCGTAGCGCTTCATCGTTAGTGTCAGCTTCGCGCCGGCGCCCGGCGCGAGGCGCACCGTGAACTCGCGCGCGTTGATCGGCGTGGTTCTCCCATTCACGTCCGCGGACAGAATCTGGTGCTCGCCGTATCCGCCGCCTTGCACCACCAGGGTCCGGGCCGTCGTCGAACTCACATTCACCAGCGTCACGACGGTGCGGGTGTCGGTCAACTCCGACACCAGCGCGCCCACATCGTCGGGGACGCCAGCCCGGCGGCGAACCGGATCGAAGTATCGCAGTCGCGCGCTCAACAGACTCCCTTCGCGACCGGGCACCAGCGCGCCCCACATCAGTTGCACCAGTCCGGCCACTGCTGCCGGATTGAATTCCATGGCGTTGTCGGCAAGTCTGGTTTCCGGTGACGTGACGTCCTTCTGCATCGCCGCGATGCGTTGCGGGATGCTCTCGAGATCGCGCTTCAACACCGTCTCGGGGAACCCGGGATTCTTCCCCTCCAGATACTCAGCCCAGGCATTGCGTCCGATGCGCGGCCGGTCCGCGGGATTCATCGACCAGTACCACGTCTCGAGCGCGCCGACGTTCCAGGGCGTGGCCCGCCAGCCATACCAGCCACCGTCCCCGCGCATCGATGGAAACTCGGCGCGCCCGTTGACCGTGCGGACGTGGGCATTGACCGCGTCGATCATCCCGCGCCACGCATCGACGTACTTCTGATCGCCGGTGACGAGCAGCGCATTCCCGAATCCGACCGTCGCCCGCGGAATCCGGTTGCGATCCTCGCGTTGGCCGGTCACCGGATTCACCGGACTGAAGCCCCACCCGTAGGCGTTGTTCCACCATTTCCCCTCGGGTCCGCCGTTCGTGCCATCGAGTGCGACGTAGCTCGGGATGATGCCGCCGTTCTGCTTCATGCGCGCGAGCCACGCGTCCATGTACTCGACGATCCAGCGTTTGTACTTCGCCTCGTTGTCCACGAGGTATGCGTTGAGCGGCAGGGTGGTGGCGACGAGATTGAGGAAGTGATCGCCGACCACGTCGGTGTACTCCTGATAGTGCGCGAGAAACTGCTCGTAACTGCTCTCACCGTGCAGTGCGACGAACTTCGAGACGTCGAACGGATCACCAACCCAGTCGAGCGCGGTCGCCTTCCGGAGCATCGGACCGCGGCTGCCATTGATCATCGACTTGATGATCTTGTGTTGTGGATCGTAGTTCGGCGCGCCGGGATCCTCTCCCATGTAGAGCGCCGCATAGGTCCGCGCCCGTTTCTGGTACGCGGGCAGCGTCGGTGCCGACAGCGCCAGCACGTTGAACGTCCGAAGTGCTTCGCCATGGTGCATCCAATCGGACTGCACCGAAAAATCTTTGTAGTACATGCCCTGACGGCCGATCGGCACGTCGGTCGTCCTGGCCTCGGTGAACTGGCGAATCATGCCCTCCCACGCCTTCAGATTCAGCTGGAGAATCTCGTCGCTGGCGCCCAATGCATGCAGCTCCGGCCACCCGGTCGTGTTCTCGAAGGCATCGTCCGGGCCGTCGTTGGCGCCCCATCGGACGACGTGCTGAAAATAGCCGCGCTCGTCGTAGTACTTCGCGAAGAACGCTTTCACGGCCGGGACGCTGTCGGCGAGAATCCGTCGCTCCAGCCGGGCCCACTCGGGCGCGGGCATGAGGGTGGCGATATCGACCGTGGTCCCTGCGGCGCCAAGGAAGGCGAGCGACAGAAGACAGAAGACCGACAGGAGCGATATCCGACGAACGAGATTCATCCGGCAACTCTACGCCGACGAGCCAACTTGTCAAAGGGGTCATCCGTCTATAGCATATGTGGCTATGACTGCTATAGACCGCCGGATGCTGGACCGCGAGCTGAAGAAGGGATCGGCGGAGCTGATCATCCTGTCGATCGTCGAACCCCGCCCGCGTCACGGCTACGAGATCAGCAAGCTGATCGAAGCGCAATCGAGTGGGCAGTTGAAGTTCCACGTCGCGTCCCTCTATCCCCTGCTCTATCGCCTCGAGGAGCGCGGGTGGCTGCACGGCAAGTGGGTGGAAAAGCCAGGACAGCGGCGCCGCCGTTTCTACAGCCTCACGGCCGAAGGCCGCCGCGTGCTGGCGCGCCAGCGCGACACCTGGAAGGCCTTCGTCGATGCGATGCGGCTCATCACCGGAGTGGACCATGCCTGACCATCCGACCAGTCCCGCCTCCTGGGCCGCGGACCTGCGGGCGCGGCTCGACAGCCTTCGTCTCAGCCCGGCGCGTGAAGCCGAGATCATCGAAGAGCTGTCGCAGCATCTCGATGCGCGCTACGAGGAGCTGATTGCCACCGGCGTCGCCCACGACGAAGCCCGGCGCCTGGCGCTCGAGGAGCTGCGCGAACCGGACACGCTGGCCCACTCGATGCGACCGCTCCGGCAAGCGAACGTACCGCCGCCGATCACCCCTGGTATGCGGCGCCGCTTCGCCTTCGCCGATCTCTGGCAGGACGTCCGCTATGCGGCGCGCGTGCTGCGCAAGCAGCCTGGCTTCACCGCGGCCGCCGTGATCACGCTGGCGCTGGGTATCGGCGCGAACACCGCCATCTTCAGTCTGATCAACGCCACGCTGCTGCAGCGTCTGCCTGTGGCCAACCGCGATCGGCTCGTGTACGTGTGGCGAGGCAACGTCGGCGGCGTCTTTCCGTACCCGCTCTACGCCTCCTTGCGCGACAACAATCGCGTGTTCGACGGATTCGCCGTGTGGGGCGGCATCACTGCCAGCCTGAACGCCGACAACGTCACCGATCTCGTGCAGGGGGTCATCGTCACCGGCAACTTCTTCGAGACGCTCGGCGTCCGTCCCGAGCGCGGGCGACTCCTGTCACGCGAAGACGAAGCGACGGTTGGCGGGCACCCGGTGGCCGTCATCAGCCACGGACTGTGGCAGACGCGGTTCGCGGCCCAGCCCGACATCATCGGTCACGACATCCTCTTGAACGGCCACTCCTTCACCATCGTCGGCGTGACGCCGCCCGAATTCCGCGGACCTCAAGTTGGTGGGCAGCCCGGTCTCTACGTACCGATGATGATGCAGGCATCATGCGTCCACCCCGCGCAGCCTATTCGGGCGAGATGAACCCGGATTTACTCAACAACAAGACCAATAGCTGGCTGTTCGGTGTCGCCCGCCTGAAACCGGGCATCACGCCCGAACAGGCGCGCGCGGATCTCATTCCGATCGAAGCCACCTACGCCACCACAGTGGGACCCGGCGCCCGCGCGACTGGCGTCGCGGTGTTGCCCGTGGACGAGGGAAATCCGGCGCAGCGTCAACGCATGCGAATGGTGGCGCTCTTACTCGGCGGGGTCGTCTCCGCCGTGCTGTTGATCGCGTGCGCCAACATCGCCAACATGCTGCTCGCCCGTGCGACGGCGCGCCGCCGTGAACTCGCTGTGCGCCTCGCGCTGGGCGCGAGCGCCGGCCGGCTGTTCCGTCAACTGCTCACTGAAAGCGTGCTGCTGTCGCTCGTCGGCGGACTGCTTGGTCTCGGACTGGCGTGGGCCATGGCCCGCGCGGTCGCGGCAGCGCCGCCACCTCGAGGCGCACTCCCGCTGGCCGTGGAGTTCGCGATCGACGGTCGGGTGCTGATGTTCTCATTCGCCTTGTCGGTACTCACGGGCATCATCTTTGGCGCGATACCGGCCCGCAAAGCGACACGACCGAGCATGGTGCCCGGCCTCAAGGATGCGGCGTTCGATAGCGCCGAGCAGGGCCGGCGTGTGAGTCTGCAGAAGACGCTCGTCGTCGTGGAAGTGGCACTCTCGATGCTGCTGCTCATCCCGGCGGGTCTCTTTGTGCGAAGCCTGCAAGCCGCGCGCGCGATCGATCCGGGAGTCGATGTTGACCGCATCGTGTCCGCACCCCTGTCGATCAATCTCCTCCGCTACACGAGCGCGCAGGGACGCGAATTCTACCGGCAGATCATCGAGCGGGCGCAGCGCGTGCCGGGTGTGGACGCGGCCAGCGTCGCGCGGGTGCCAATCCTGAACGGCACGTCGCGCATGCTTGGCTTCCTGGTCGAGGGACAGCCGGGGCCCGAAGCCGATTTCGTGTTCAGCGAGGGTGGCGCGATCACTCGGTCCCGCAATCAGATCAACGCCAATGTCGTCAGCCCGGGGTTCTTCAAGACGATGGGCATTCCCCTCACGAGCGGGCGGGACTTCGGCGATCAAGATTCAGCCAGCAGCCCGCGGGTCGTCGTCATCAACGACGCGACGGCCAAGATGCACTTCGGAAACGCCAACCCGCTCGGCGCTCGTGTGAGTTTCCGCGGACAGCGGGGGCCGTGGCACGAAATCGTCGGGGTTGTTGGTGACAGCAAGTACGCGACGCTCGGTGAAGAGGGAGCACGCATGGTGTTCATGCCGGTCGCGCAAAATCACGAGACCGGCATGACGCTCTACGTGCACACGTCGATTCCGCCCGAGGCCGTGGTTGGCAGCCTGCGACGCGAGATCCAGGCGCTCGAGCCCAACCTCCCCGTCCCCGACATTGCCACCATGAGCGATACGGTTGCGACCTCGCTCTTCGCCGCGCGTCTGGGTGCCTGGCTGATTGCGCTCTTCGGTGGCCTGGCGCTGCTGCTCGCCGCAATTGGCGTGTACGGTGTGCTGTCGTTCTCCATCGCCCGCCGCACTCGGGAAATGGGGATTCGCTTCGCGCTGGGCGCGAAGGTCAGTCAGATCTTTCTGCTGGTCATCCGCGATGGGATGGTGCTGGTGGGCATTGGCGTGACGATCGGCATGACCGCCGGATTCATCGCTGCGCAGTCGCTGGCCAGCTTTCTCTACGGCGTGTCCACTTCCGATCTGGCGACCTTCGTCGTCTCGACGCTCGTCCTGCTGACTGTCGCGCTCGTGGCGTGCATGATTCCTGCACGGCGCGCCACCGGCGTCGATCCGATCGTCGCCCTCAGATACGAATAGTCAGCCACCGACTGTCATCGATAGCGCTCGCAAAAACGAGACGAGGTCGGTGCGTTGGCCAGCGGAGAGACCCAGCGGACGGATCGCCGTGTCGAGATTGGGATTGGCGCGGCCGCCCCGATCGTAGAACTCGACGACGCGTTCGAGCGTGCCGACGCTGCCGTCGTGCATGTATGGCGCAGTGAGAGGCAGGTTGCGGAGGCTGGGCGTCTTGAAGCGGCCGCGATCCTCCACCACTCCAGTGACCTCGAATCGCCCGGGATCTCGTCCCCAGCTCACACCGGTGTTGTGGAACTCTTCGTCAGTGAACAGAGGACCGGCGTGACAGCGGCTGCATCTGGCGACCCCCGTAAAGAGCGCATATCCGCGTCGCGCCGCCGGAGTGAGCGCGGCCGAATCACCGGCAAGGTAGCGATCGACCGGGCTGCCTCCTGCGCGTGCGCCGCGGACGAAGGTGGCGATCGCCTGCACCAACCGATCGGCTGATACGGGTGAGGCGAAGGCCAACTGAAACGCTGCGTCGTAGCTCGCATCGCCGGACAGACGTTCGGCGGCGACATTCACGGGGAGACCAAGATCCTCTCTGCCGGCAATCGCCTGTCTGACCTGATCCAGGACGCAATTCTCGACATCGTCGAAGACCTGATACCACTCATCGAGCGGCTTGATGTCGACGGCGCGTATGCCCCGATGGTGCCGGCGTCGGAGTTCAGCGACCAGATGTCCGCCGATGAAGCCGCCCGCGCCTGTCACCACGACAAGATCGTTCGTATCCATCTCGAGAGACATGGCGCTCACGATGACGACGTTGGTCCGAGGCCCAACGCATGATAGTGCGCCACCGCAGCGAACGTTTCGGGATCGAGAATTCGCCAACAGTCGATCAGGGTCCGCCGAACGCCGTGAGCGCGCAGGAACTCGGGATCGATGCGCGAGAACTCGTCATCGGGAAGCGCGAGGACGATCGTGTCCGAGCGACGGATGCAGTCCTTCAACGAGCCTGCGGCCTTGAAGCGATTCCTCCACTCCCCCGTCTGCCCTTTGTCGTACACGAGAACGGAATATCCGGCGGCTTCAAGCTGCTGCGCCAGCAGCAGCCCAGGCGAGCCATCGGTCGACTCGGTATCGGCTGTGAACGAGACCCCACAGATCCCGACGGTTCGGTCATTCGGTGTCGTCGTTTGAATGAGGCGGAAGAGACGGCACATCACCTCTTTGTTAATGACATCGGTGGCACTGGCCAACGCGTCAGACGTGCCGAGCTCGCGGGCCACCGCCGCAAATGCCGGAACGTCGCCGGGGAAACACGGCCCCCCGTAGCTCAACCCGCCAGTCAGATACCCGCGGCCCACGCGCCGATCCAGCTGGAGAACTGAGGTGACGACGTCGACATTGGCGCCCGGCAGCTGCTCGCACATCTGGGCAAGGAGGTTAGCGAACGTGATCTTCGTGGAGACGTACGTGTTCAGAGCAAGCTTGGCAAGCTCGGCGTTGACGAAGTTCGTCCGCACGATCGGCGAAAGCCGCCGGCGCCCATGCGTCAGAATCCGCTCGAGCCTCTTCCCCGCGACTGGATCCGATTCACCGATGAGCGTGAAGTCCGGGGTCAGAAACCCGTCGATCGTTTCGCCAAGTGCCACGAACGCCGGCGCGTAGCAGAGGCCGAAGTCGAGGCCCGCCCGTCCCCCGCTGGCGTGTTCGAGCGCCGTTCGCAGCACGCCGGCCGTCCATCCTGGCAGAACGGTGCTGACGATGACGACCAGGTGATAGCGCTTTGTATGAGCGATGACGCGTCCGATCGTCGCGCACGCCGATAGAAGAGAGTCAGGTGTGAAGCCACTCGCGTGCTGCGTCGGGAGCACCAGAAACGTTGCGTCAGCCATGAAGATCGCTTTTTCCGGGTCCATCTCCAGTCGGACGTGGCGACTGGCTCGCACGAGAATCCGTCCGACGTCCTTTTGATCGAGCGGTGATTTTCCCGATTGAATGGTCGCGAGCCTTTCAGGATCCGCGTCCATACCAGTTACCCTGCAGCCCTTGTGGGCCAGGCAGACAGCCAGAGGCAAGCCGATCTTGCCGAGGCCGATGACAGCGACCCTGGGCTTCTTGATTGGACTTCCGGATTTCAGCAGCCTGTGTAACACGCGAGAGGCTTTCACGAGTCGTCGGGTTCTGCGCTCGCCGAGTTTTGCCGTGACGTCCTCTTCGAAGTGCTTGAGTCGCCGGGCGAATGCGCTGGCCATCTTCTCAATGTGCCCTCGAAGGCGGACCGAGTCGATGGCCCGTCTCACCCCTCTCGCGGTGAGCTTGTAACGGGCATCGCGGAGGTCGGAACACTGATCGCCAGCCAGCGCGACGTTGCGGGCTGTCTCAGGTCCGCGCTTGTGTCCGAGGAACCCCACCGAGCCGTAGTTGTGATTCTGGTGGATGGCCGTGACCACCTCGGTTGCGTCGATGTACAGACCGGGTCCCGACCGTGCTTGATGTTGCAGCCACCTGTCCCAGCGGCGGCGACCGATCGCAAATGGCGGAATCTCGCCGAAGAACCCTCGGGTGAACAGAAAGTAGTCAACGCAGATCGGATCGTCCAACTGGCCTCGTGCGAGAGCCTCGCACCGGAGCGCGTCTTCCCATCCCGGCTGAAATGCCAGTTCTTCGACGACGTCCAGCTTCCGCCGCCTGCCGCACATCAGGAACGGCTTGTGCAGATCGCGCAGGCGGCGTGCGGCGGCGGCGAAATCCTTCATGAGGATGATGTCCGCGTTGATGTAGCAGAGCAGATCGTGTCTCGCACGAGCGTGCGCGTGTGCAAACAAGTCGTTGAGCAGCGGACTGCCATATTCGTTCCGGGCGATGTGCGAAACGTGGATCAGCCCGAACTCACGAGCAACATCCGCAGCGCCTTCCTCGTCGCCGAGCAGTATCACTTCGCCGTCAGGATCAAGCTGCTTCCAGCTCTGCAGGGCGTTCCGTTGAATGACGCGCGTGTGGCCTGAAAACCACTTCGGTGTGGTGAAAAAGCTAATCATCGACGCGTAAAGGCACCGGGAGTGACATGAAAATTCTGTTCTCGATGCGTCATGTGGGCTTCGTTCGCAATTTCGAGACCGTCTTGTGTCTCCTCGCCGAGCGAGGGCATGACGTGCAGGTCGCTTTCGAAGACGACGGACCGCGAGGCGATCGGGAATCAGTTCAGCAGCTCAGCGATAGATATCCTTCGTTGACGTTTGTCGACATCCGACGTGAGCCATGTATCTGGAGAGGGCTGGCACAGAGGATGCGCGCGGGCTTCGACTATCTCCGCTACCTGCATCCGGTCTACGACGATGCGCCCAAGCTTCGCAGACGAGTGGAGGAGCGGGCGCCCGCCTCCCTCGTACGATTGACTCGACTTCCTGTTCTGCGCAGCCGGCCCGGGCTTCGAGCGATCACCGCATTGGTGTCCAGGGCCGAACGGACGATCCCACCGAACCCCGAGGTGGAACAACTCATGGCTCGGACCCAGCCGGATGTCGTCGTGGTGACACCGCTATCCTGGTTCGCGTCCTCTCAAGTGGATTACGTGCGGAGGGCGAGAGCGCTCGGCATTGCGACGGCGCTCTGCGTGCGAGGCTGGGACAACCCCACCTCGAAAGGTTCGATCTACGAGGTGCCCGACCTGCTGACGGTGTGGAACCACGCGCAGAGAGACGCGGCGATTGTGCTGCATGACGTCCCAGCAGAGCGAATCGCGGTGACCGGCGCCCATGCCTACGATCACTGGTTCGAGTGGCGCGCACGGCCGCGGCAGGAGTTCTGCGACCGTGTTGGACTGCCTGCTGATAAGCCATTCCTCCTGTACGTCTGTTCCTCGCGCTTTGTCGCGCCTGATGAAGCGGCATTTGTCAGGAGGTGGATCGACTATGTGCGCACAGGGAATCACCCCCAGCTTCGCGACGCTGGAATTCTCATCCGCCCGCATCCCGAGAACCCGCAGGCGTGGGGCATCGTCAAGCTGTCCGGACAGGACAATGTGGTGGTGTGGCCGAAAGAGGGATCGTCGACACTCACGCGCGGAGCAAAAGCGGATTACTACGATTCCCTCTCCCACTGTGCAGCCGTGATCGGCCTCAACACGAGCGCGTTTATCGAGGCGGCGATCGTGGGACGTCCCGTCTATACGATGCTCACCCCGGAATTCGCCGACGTTCAGGAAGGCACACTGCACTTCCGGCATCTGGTCAAGGCCAACGGGGGAATCCTCGAGGTTTCACACGATGTGGCGACGCATCTCGGGCAGTTGGCATCGGCATGCTTGCAATCGACAGAGAGGACATCGCGTGACGACCGATTCGTCGAAGCGTTCCTGCGCCCGCATGGGTGCAACGTACCGTCGGCGCCGCGCGTGGTCGAGGCGATCGAAGCCGTGGCCCAGGTCACCAGGAAGCACGCAGCCAGGACGCCGCTGTCGGTTCATGTGTGGCGTGCGGCACTATTCCCGCTGGCTGTGCGCAGTGAGCTCGCATTCTTGATCGCCAAACAACGGGCCAAGGGAAAGGATTGGGTGCGCGTCCGTGCCTTCACGAAGCTCTTGCGTCGCTCGTCTCGCGTGCGTCATCTCGATCCTCGCGCGATGCCCGAGGTGCGAAAAAAGACCACACCGAGAAAGACCCGGCAAGCGGCTGACTCTTCGGCATTCGAATCACGCGCCCAGCAACTCGTCAAGCGAGCGCTCGCACGTTTGAGTGATGGCGACACGCCCATTCTGGTCGGGCCCTGGTTGGGTGAGGTCGGGTTCGAAGTGCTCTACTGGATTCCGTTTCTCCGCTGGGTCCAGACATCGTCCGGCATCGACACGCGTCGCCTCATTGCCGTGTCGCGCGGAGGAACCGCAGCCTGGTATCAGAACATCTGCGGCGGCTACCAGGAGGTCTTTGATTACGTTCCTCCTGACGAGTGGTACGAACGGAACATGAAGCAGGCTGGCTTGCACCAGAAACAGGAGGCGGTTGGAGAGTTCGATCGGGACATCATCACGCAGGTCCAGCGCTCGCTCGGGATCGGCGCAGGCGAAGTCCTACATCCCTCGTTGATGTATGAGCTCTTCTTCCCGTTTTGGCGGAACCAGGCTTCGATCCGGCTGGTGCAGATGTTGAGCACCTACCGTCTGTTTCCTCCGCTCGAGACAGCGGACGTCGATGGCCAGTTGCCAGAGGAGTACGTGGCCGTCAAGTTGTACGCCAATGATGCGCTTCCAGGCGTCGAGGCCAACCGGAAGATCGCGGAAGACATCGTCCATCGGCTCACCGATCACACCGATGTGATTCTCCTGGACACGGGTTTGCGTCTGGACGATCATCGCCCGTTCCCGGTCGCCGATCAAAAACGGCTGACGCGGATCGACCGGCTGGTCAGTCCCAGGAACAATCTGGCAATTCAGACGCAGATCATTCGTCGAGCCAAGGCTTTCGTCGGCAGCTTCGGCGGTTTTTCGTTTCTCTCCGGCTTCTGTGGCGTCGATTCGGTGGCCCTGTACTCGCACCCCACGCAGTTTCGCCCTCACCATCTGGATGTGGCACGGCGCGTGTTCGACACGTTGAACGGTGGCGCGTTTGTTCCGCTGGACACGGCCCACATTGCGCTGTTGCAGGACGTGTTGAGCCGCGAGCCAATCAGCGTGTCTTGATCGTCACGATCAGTCCACGTCGTCTGGCGGGATGAACGGCTTGATCCGGCCTTCGAAGAGCGCCCGGTTGTTCTCCATACACGCGTATTCGAGCAGCTTCGTTTCTGGATCGAGCGGCCATGTGTCCTTGACGGTCCAGGGGCTGGTGTAGGTCTTCGGATCGTTCACCGTGAACGTGTGCTCGATGGTGTTGAAGTCCACGCGCTTGAAGGTCTGCGTGATACGGGCACGAGCGCTCATCGGGTGGCCGATCGTGTCCACTCGCGTATAGCCGTTCAGGTTCACCGTTTCGACGACGAGCGTGTCACCGTCCCAGTGTCCCACTGACTCGCCAAACCATGACGGCGGCAGGTCTTTCGTGAACGCCCGGCCGTCGGTCGGCACGATGTGGAACATCGAGTTCTGCTCGAAGAGCATCACCAGATTGTCGTTGTCGTGAATGATCTGCAGCGGGTGCGGGCCGTAGATCGATCGAGACATCCCGAACGGCAGGCAGTTGCCGACGTAATCGCCGTTGGTCTGCATGAACGCCTCGTAGCCGTCCCATTTGCTCTTGCCCCACGCGGTGTATGGCAGGTCCTTGACGAAACCAGGAATGGCCTTGTTGGTGACGTCGGCGCGGCGCGTGTTGTCCCACACGCCGGTCATGCTCGGCTTGCCGTTCGGCAGACGTGGAGCCGGACGTGCCGCAGCGGCACGAGCCGGCGCCGCCGAGCCTCGGCCCTGTGATATGACCGGCACCGAGGCCAGCGCGACGATCAGACCGAGTGCGCCGGCTATCGCGACGGCCTTCATTTGCCACCTACCGAGGAGCCGGCAAACACCCGGCGGCCGTCCGGCAATAACACGCGATTGGCGTTCGCGCGCTGCGAGCCGTCGCGGCCCCTGAAGCCTTCCACCGTAATGGTGTCACCGACTTTCAGCGAGTCCTTGCGCCAGCCGTTCCGGAAGAGCGCGTTCGGCGCGCCGCCCTCGACGCCCCAGTTCGACACCTTGCCGGTCTCGTCCTTGACGTCCATGAACACCCAAATGTGAGGGTTGCCCCAGTCCACCCGTGTCACTGACCCAGTGAGGGTGACCGGCTTGTTGCGGTCGAATTCGGCATCAAACGAATGATGGGCCGCGGCGGTCTGGGCCCACAGCAGGGCGAGACACAGAGCAAGACGTGACGCGTTTTTCATGCGAGCCCTCCTGAGACAGGTCAGTTGTACTGCGCTATACCCCGCGGCGCAAGGGAGTGTCTCGATTAGCCTCCGGTGAGTATTTGCCAGAGGGCCTCCCAGGGCGTCAGACCACCGCTCTCAGCGATGGCCCGTCGGATGGCCTGCGCAAGGTACACGATGGCGAGCAGCGCGAGAACATCACGGAGCAACCCAACGAGAGCCCCGAGTACACGCACGATCGGTTGTCTGGCCAGTTCGTGGCGTGCTTCCCAGCCGACCTCCCGGATGACCTCAAACGCGATGATGAGCGCCGGTCCGACGACGAGCCACCAGATCGACTGCCTGCCGATGAGGGTCTGCGCGCACAGAAACACCCACGTCATGACCGCCACGAAGGTGAAGAACAGCGTGACGATCTCGACGCCCCTGCTCGCGCCGCCAATCACGACCAGAGTCTTGGCACACAGTTTCTGAACCGGTTTCATGGGCACAGGATGACACGAGAGATCCTGACCGGCCCTGCGTTTTCGCGCGTGCGTCCCCGTTCACCTCGGCGTCGCTCGTGGGCGAATGGTGTCGAGTTGAAGCGCCGCGGCCTGGCGCACCTCGGGATTCGAGTCACGAAGGAGATCGCTCAGAAGTTCCTCGGCGGTCGTAAGATAGTCCGGCGAGTCGGTCGTGCCAGTGAAGCGCCACCCGAGACGTTTGACGACTGCGAGGCGGACACGCGGGTCGATATCGCGAAGGCCGGCTTGGAGAAGGCGGCGCGAGTCACTCGTACATGCACTCACCAGCAGGATGGCTTCGGCGCGGATCGCAGCGTCGGGATCGCGCGCGAGCTCATTGAGCGGCTCGCACAGCTCCATGTCCTTTGGATGACCGAGCAGCGCGCGCACGGCGGCGACGCGCATGGCCGGCTCAGGATCCTGCAGCGTTTGCCGGATCCAGCGGTCTATCGTCTCGTTGCTGTAGATAGACCGGTCCGTCGCGTACAGATTCACGAACGTGGCGCGCTGAGGACTTCCCCGCCGAATGAGCCGCTCCACTTCGGGTTCGTCCTCCGCCGTTCCCGCCTTCGACTCAATCAGCATCAAGCCGGCCGTGAGCCTGGCGTCCGGCGTGGCGGCCGCGTCATGGAGGATGCCGGAGAGTATCCGAGGGCCGCGCGAGAACCGCCAGAGAGAGTCGGCCTCGTCGAACGCGGCTACGCCGCGACCTCGCACGGCGGCCTCGAGCGCACGCATCTCCGCCGATTCGACGCTCTGCCGGTGGAGTTCGTGAGCGACCAGCGGCCCGCCTATCACGAGGGCGAGCCCGACGGCGACGGTGCGGATGCTGATCCGAGGACCGTGTGCGTTGGCGTCGCCTTCCGAGGTCAGCACCGTCGTAAATACCGCAGCGATGACGGCGAGGAAGATGCCGGCCACCAGTTGCGACGCCGCGTTGCCAGCGCCTGTCGGGTGCGCCCCGGCGGCTCCAGCGAGGCCGTAGGCGATGCCGTTCACGATCGACATCAGCAGAAAGCCAACTGCGAACCCGCCACCTGCGAACGTGGCGACTTTGCCGAGGCGACTTAACGAGATGGACGGAGGATGTCGTCTCACAGGCGTCGGAATGTCGTATCGGCGGCTGGAAGGACTTCGAAGAGTCTCGGCCCGGCGCGGCCGATTTGCGATAATCGCTCGTGTCGGAGGTGCGTGTGAGAACTCTCTCGATTGTTGGAGCGCTTGTAATAGTGGCGCTGGGGTGTATCGAGGCACAGTCGCAGAATTACCGTGACCCGAGCATTCCGCGCACCAAAGATGGACAGCCGAATCTCTCTGCGCCAGCGCCGCGGCTGAACGGAAAGCCAGACCTCTCTGGCGTCTGGCAGGCCGAGCGGACACCGGTCAACGAGTTCGTGCGCGTGCTGGGACCGGGCTTGCCGGCCATCCAACCCGACTTGAATGACATCACCAAGCATGTGCTCAGCGTCCTCTGGGATGTGCCAGGCGGCGAGCAACTGCTTCGGCCGGAGGCTGCGGCCATCATGCAGCAGCGACAGAAAAGCGGCCGGGACTTCCCGACTGCGTACTGCCAGCCGGGCAGCATCCCTGCTTCGATGCTGATTTTGGACTTCAAAATGATTCAAGCCCCTGGCGAGATTGTGGTCCTCGCCGGCAACGGCGATCCCGCGCGGCAGATCTACATCGACGGCCGCAGCCTGCCGAAGGATCCGGAACCAAGCTGGATGGGGTCGTCAGCGGGACGCTGGGAAGGCGAGACGCTGATTGTCGAAACCACCGGTTTCAAGGACAGCGCCTGGCTGGATGGCTTCGGACACCCGCGAAGCGAGGCCATGCGGATCACCGAACGCTATCGTCGGCGTGACTTCGGCCACATGGATATCGAGATGACGTTCGACGACGCGCAGAATTACACGCGACCGTTCGGTTTCAAGACCACGGCGACGCTGCTCCCCGACACAGACGTGCTCGAGTACATCTGTACGGAGAACCAGAGAAGGTATCGTCCTCCGACACCGTAGTTCTACGGCACGATCAACGTGGTGCGGTCAACCGAGGTGCCCTCACCGACCATCAGCGTGTAGGCCTGGTTCGCCTGCTGGCACACGTATTCGAACACCTCTGTGCCGTCTTCCCACCGCAGGTTCGACGTTCCGGTGAAAGGCTTCGTGTACGCGCCGGGATCGTCCACCGTCAGCTCGTACTTCATCGAACCCACCGACGTGCGCGTGTACTTCTCGAGCAGATGGAGCTGCTCGGTGTGCGGGAGCTGGCCGCGATCGATCCAGAAGCCCTCGTTGAAGCCGACCGAATCGACCACCAGCGTGTCACCCTCCCACCAGCCGATCGAATGGCCGTAGTAGCTCGGCGTCAGATTCCGGGGATGTGAGCGACCGTCCATGTATATCGTGCGGTAGGTGTGCGGCCCACCAATGTCGAAGATGTAGGCGAGCTTCAGCTCCGGCAGTTCGAGGAACTCGGCGCCGTACGGCGTAAGCCACTGCCGCGGTCCGCCCGACGGCTTGCAGCGCGTGTGCGGCTCCAGCTCGTTGCGCCGGCGATCGTCTGACATGGCCAGCGTCCAGTCCATGTACGGAACCGGTGTGCATGGCGCAGCACCGCCACCACCTCGCCCTCCCCCAGGGCCACCAGCGCGCCCAGCAGCGGCGCCGGGACCAGCAGCGCGCCCTGCGGCAGCGCCTGGATTGAGCGACGCCGGTCCCGCCACTCTGTTGGCGTTGCAGAACCCGAGATTGCCGCCGACCCAGACGCCTTTCCGCATCGTCGTATTGCCGATCACGATGCGGCCGTCAGCGGTGCGCGGGGCTGGCTCGTTGGCCAACCGGGCGCGCGCGTCTTGCTGCCGTTGCTGCTGGGCAGCGGCCGCATTCTGGTCTTGTCCGCTCCCCTGAGGTACGGCGACCTGCACACCAGGCCTTCCCGGCGTTTGCGCTTGTAACGCCCCGCCAGCGACCACCACTAAAGACACGGCGACAGTAACTCGGATCCCTGACAGTCTCATGCCGCGGATCCTAGCATGCAGTCGGTGCGGATGAGCGTCGCGCGGAACATTTCGCCGCGTGACTGGTTTGCTATGATCGCCGGTCCTGGCGCGCCCGAGGCGCGAGTTGATTCAGTCAGTTTGTAAGGAGGAAGCATGCGCGGGATATTCATCGGTATCGCAGTGCTTGTGCTTGGCGCCGCCACGGTGTCGGCCGACTTCAGCTACACGCAGACGACTCGTGTCACCGGAGGCACGCTGCTCAACATGACCCGTTTCATGCCCGGAGCAGGTCAGCTCAGAGAGCCGACGACGCAAACCATCGCGGTCAAAGGCGGCAAGATGGTCACCTACAACGCTGATTTGGCCATGATCATCGACGCCGATGCCGAGACGATGACGCAAATCGATTTCAAGAAAAAGCAGTACGCCGTCATCACGTTTGCCGAGATGAAGCAGGCGATGCAGGCGATGCGAGCACAGCTCGCTCAGGCGCAGGCGCAGTTGGCGCAGGCACAGGCGCAGCAGCAGGCACCGCCGGTCAATCCGCTCGACGCGATCAAGGTCTCCGTCAATGAAACCGGGCAGAGCAAGGTGATCTCGGGGCTGAACACCAAGCAGTTCATTCTGACGATGGAGATGGGCGGCGCTCCCGCCGGTGCCCCACCCAATACCCCCTCCAACAAGACGACGACGGATACCTGGATGGCGCCGACGCTTCCAGGCTATGAAGAAGTCACCGCGTTTGGCGTCAAGATGGCGTCGAAGATGTCGGATATGGCCACGCCGGGAATGAATCCGATGGCGATGTTTCGAGAGGACGTCGCGAAGTCGGTCAACACCATGGCCAAAGAGATGTCCAAGATGACCGGCATCCCCGTCTATCAGACGATGACGATGACCGGCATGCAGCCGGCCGGTCCGAACGTCGGCGACGCGGCCAAGGGAGCGGCAGTGGATGCGGCCGGCCAGGCGGCCGCCGGCGCCGCGCTCGGCAAGACGCGCCTCGGTGGTCTCGGAGGCGCACTCGGCGGCTTCGGTCGAAAGAAGGAAGAAGCAAAGCCCGCTGACCAGGCCGCGCCAGTCACCTTGCAGCCTGTCGTGCTGATGGAACAGGTCACTGAGCTCAACAGCCTCTCAGCGACGGTCGATGCCTCGAAGTTTGCCGTTCCCACCGGGTTCAAGCAAGTCGAGCACGAGATGAAGAAGCTCGTGAAGCAATAGCGACTGGCGTCGCTAGCGACTCGCCCCACCGCGGATGTGGGCATCGTCCCGCTCGTTCTCGGCACAGTAGTGTTCGAGCAGGTCGGTGTCCGGCATGAGATCGAGGACCACGCTGAACGCGATCGGCCGCGTGAACGTCTTGGGATCCGTAATCGTGATCTTCAAGTCCATGTGGCCGTAATCGCGGCGGCTGAACCGTTCCTCGACGCGCATCTCCTCGCTGTGTGGTGTTCCCCGGGCGTCCAGCCAGCTCCGGTCGTTGAAGCCGATCGTGTCCACGACAAGTGTGTCGCCCTCCCACCGTCCCACCGAATAGCCCTGCCAAGCCGGTGATGGATCGACGGGCAGCTTCCGGCCATCCATGAACACTTGTCGAAAGGTCGTTTCCACTTCGTACAGGAAGACGATGACGCCCTTTGAGTGAATGATCTTGAACGGCTCGGGAAGCAGGTCGCCGTGAGGGACGCCGTCCGGCAGACAGTTGAGGAGCGGATTGAACGTCGTCGGCTGAAGGTGCTCTTTCAACCGCGCCGCACCCGCGGGCGTCAGTGGCGCCGCGTCGGCCGGAAAGTCGGCCAGCACGTTGCGGAAGTACCGCGAGTTCAACGATTCACCAAGGCCGAACAGACCGCCCGGAGCGCGCGGGTCGCCCTGCACCTGCCACAGGCCGGACAGCTCGGGCTTGCCGTTCAGGCGCGGAACGCGCCCGGTCATGTTCACCTTGCCATCACGTGTGCGAGGCGCGCCTGCCGTGGGCTCGTGCAGCCACTGCGCACGCATCGACACACCACCGATCAGAGTGACTGCTGCGATCCACATCAGAAAATAAGGCCGGTTTCGCATAGGGCCAATTAGAGCACGCCGGCTGACGACGGCCGAGGTTGCGGTACCGAGCGAACAACGGTGAAGAGTTCATCGTATGTGCGAAGCAGCGACATAACTCGGGAGGGCTCGGCCATGCGTCTTATTCGCAGACTCCTGCTGCTGACCATCGTCGGTGTCGGCGGACTTGCGGCATTCAATTACTGGTCTCAGAACGGGTGGTCGGTGCGGCCCGGAGCCGCGTCGCTCGAAGCGCAGATTGCGAAGCAACACGCCGCAAAGCTTGCGACGCGGGCGGCAGCAAAGGCCCACGACGCTGCGAGCACAGTCGGCGACACGGTCAGCGACAGCGCCCTGACGGCGAAGATCAAGTCAAAGATGGTCCTCGATGACGAGGTCACGGCGCGCGGCATCGATGTCGACACGTCCGGCGCCATCGTGACCTTGAGCGGCGTTGTCAGATCCGCAGATGAACGTGACCGCGCCGTGCAACTGGCACGAGAGACCAAGGGCGTCACGAAAGTGGTGGACAAGCTGCGAGTCCGAGCGTCGTAAGACGACGCGTCGTAAAAGGAAGAGCACGCGTCGTAAGACGACGATCGCCGGCCAGCCGGTGTCTTACTCGTCTCCTTGATCCGCATCGTCCAACCCGGAATTTTGTGGAATGGCTCCGGTCATGCTCGACCACACACGACGCAGCCAGTTTCCGGGCTGCATCACTTCGTAGGTCACGAGATTACCGTCGTCTTGGATATACGTCCGAAACTGCCCATTCGGAGATTGAATGAACGATGGGGTGACAGCCTTGTCCGGGAGATTCGGGGCATAGACAGGCAGTTTGAAGTGAAACCCGTCCCGGTACGTTGCCACCAGGGCGTCGAACATCGCCTCGTCGGTCGTGCCGGTGCCAGGAATCTTCAGCCCGAGATAGAACTCGCCGCCGCGCTGATTGTCACCCGTCTGTTTCAACTGAATCAAAACGACTTCGTCGCGATGGGAGCCCTCCACCACGTCGCCGGAGATCTTCACCAGCGAACGCTGCGTCGCCGGCGCCCCGCCTCGGTATTCTGATGGATCGTCTACCTTCGAGTCGTTGAGCATGGCGTTGCCGTCGTGACGCAACCTGCCCATGCTCGTTTCGTTGAGTTCCTTCTCCTGCGCCCACACAGGTGACGCAAGCAGCACCACGATCGAAGCAAGCACCAGTTTCATGGGTCTCTTCCTTTGCGGCTGCCGATAGTGTGCTACTTTCGTCGCACGCGATGACGACCGTTTTCGCCCAAGGGGCCGTCGAGTACGTCGGTGGAAGCTCGCGCAGCATGCTCAGCATTCTCGGCGAGCAGTTCAACTCGATCTTCAACACCGTGAGCTACAGCGTCTCCGATCACCCGGTCCTGTGGGGAGCCGGCGCCTGCGTGGTCGTCTGGCTGCTCCTTCGGCGTCGGTGAGACGAAGGCCGCAGCTCTACAAGATCTGACGGCCAATCAAGTTATTTTTATAACACATTGCTCGTCGATCGGCGTATAGTGACGCCGCGCGTCTCGCGACATTGATGATCAGAGTCATAGCCTGGACCGCGGCCACAATCACGATGGCGACATTGACGGTCGGCGCGCAGTCCCCGCCTCGTCCGAATCAATCGAGTCTGCGCGATGAACGTGCGTTCGCCACCGAGCTGCAGCGGGCGTTCCGAACTGGCGACCGTCAGGCAGTGGCAAGCCTGGTTCGGTATCCGGCGCGGGTATCGGTGCGACAGCGGCCTTACCCGATCTACGTCAAGGATCGAAGCGCGCTCGAGCAGATGTACGACATGGTGTTTACTCCCCACTTGCGCTGCGCCGTTGTCGAGAGTCGCGAGCCTGTCGCCGGGGGACCGCGGCCACAGCACACACTGCTCCTCGCGAGCGGCGTGGTGTCTCTCGCCAGTGGCCGCGTGATCGCCGAGCGCACTCAAGGCAAGTACCAAATCACGCGGCTGACCTCGTTTGGCGATACGTCCACGCGTCTCAAACCGCGCCCGGTGACGTTCCCGAGCGGACAACGGACCGTGGAGCTCGGCGGACGCGTCGCAGAACTCGGTGCTGACGCCTACATCGTGGTCGCGAGCGTCGGCGACCGCCTTCGTGCGGCCATCAGCGGCTTCCCGGCGGGAAGCCTGTGGTTGCGCGTCTCACGACCTGGCAGCAAGACGTTTCTCGACGGCGCCGCCCATGCGCGCGATGGCAAAGGAGACAGCGTATGGGAGGCGCGGCTCACTGAGGCCGGCGAGTATCTGGTCGAAGTGGTTCGTCGCGCGCCGTACTGCGAGCCTCCGGTGATCAGCCACCTGCTGTCACTGACCCTGACCGCGAGAGACCTTCGTTGACGCCCCCGCGTCTGCCCTCGCGCTAGAATCGCGCAGGAAGGATTCCTCTATGACCGTCTCGCTCTCGATGCGGCTCACAGCAGCCGTCGTGCTATCGGTGGCCGCACTTGCCTCGCCCGCGCGAGCCGACGTGCAGGAAAAGACGATGACTGTGCGTGACCTTACGGTCCACTACAAAGTGGTTCTGCCGAGTGGCTACGACCCGGCCAAGACCTACGCGGCGATCATCGCGCTCGGCGGCGGCCCGCAGACGATGAACACGGTCGATGGGGTGTTGAACAGGAACCTCCGGATCGAAGCCGAGAAGCGTGGATACATCGTCGTGGCGCCCGCCGCGCCGGACGGTCAACTCTTCTTCGAAGGTGGCGACCGCATCTTCCCCGACTTCCTGAAGCAGATCCTGGCCGACTACAAGATCGAAGGCGGGAAATTCCACATTGCCGGTCCCTCGAACGGCGGCATCGCCGCGATGCACGTCGCGGCCGCCCATCCGCAATACTTCCGTTCAGTCACCGCGTTTCCCGGTTACCTCTGGGAGCCGACGCCCGCCAAGCTGCAGGCGCTCTCGAAGATCTGCGTCTTCATGTACGTGGGCGAGAACGACGAGTACCGGTGGCACGACGAGATGAAGCGCGAAGCAGAGTTCCTGCGATCGAAGGGCGACGTCGCGCGATACACCGTCGAAAAGGGACAACCGCACCGTCTCGAGACGTTGGCCGGCGAGCACGCGGCGCGCCTCTTCGAAGGATTCGAACAGGCCCGCAAGGGGTGCAGTTCGTAATCGCGGACACGAACTCGTGCTCGGGAAGATTGCGCTCGAGGAGCACTTCGCGCTGCCAGAGACGCTGGCGGATTCGACTCGTTATGCAAGCGGACAGTCGTGGTCGCTGCTCGAGCAGCGGTTGCTGGATCTGTCCGATCACCGCGTGTCGCAGATGGACGCGCACGGCATCGCCTACGCGATCCTCTCGTTGAACTCTCCCGCCATTCAGGCGATCGCCGATCGATCTCGCGCGATCGAGATCGCCCGCCGTGCCAACGATGTCCTCGCCGACGCCGTCGCGCGCAAGCCGGATCGACTTGGCGCATTCGCGGCACTCCCGCTGCAGGATCCCGACGCGGCGGCCGAGGAGCTCACTCGCGCGGTCAGAGAGCTCGGATTCAAAGGCGCACTCGCAAACGGATTTTCGCAGGTCGGGAGCGGCGAGGACGTCGTGTATTACGACCACCCTGCGTATGCCGCGTTCTGGCAGCGCGTCGAGGAGCTCGACGTGCCGTTCTATCTGCACCCGCGTGAACCGCTGCCATCGCGCGAACCGATCTACGAGGGTCATCCGTGGCTGCTGGGACCAGTCTGGGCATTCGCGGCGGAGACCGCCGTCCATGCGCTGCGTCTGATGTGCAGCGGTCTGTTCGATCGGCATCCTCGTCTGACGTTGATCCTCGGCCACCTTGGCGAGGGATTGCCGTACAACGCGTGGCGCATCGACCATCGCTTGCGCAAGGTGCCGCAGGGCCTTCCCGCGCGGCGGACGATCACGGAGTACCTCCGTTCGAACGTATTTCTCACGACGAGCGGCAATTTCCGAACACCAACACTGGTCGATGCGATCGCCGAAGTCGGCGCCGATCGCGTGCTGTTCTCGGTTGACTACCCCTTCGAAGAGACCGCCGACGCAGCCGAGTGGTTCGACGGCGCTTCAATCTCCGAGCGTGAGCGGGTCCGCATCGGCTGCGAAAACGCCACCAGGCTGTTCAAGCTTTAGTTCTCCCGCCCGCGAATTGGGTGTTTAATAGAGCGACGAACAGGCGCGCACCCGCCAAGAGGCGCGCCCGCTCATGGAGTTTCATCATGCGGCACGTACCAATCACTCTGGTGGCGCTGCTCCTCTTCGCCACTGTCGTCTCGGCCCAGACGGTGACGCCGTTCAATCCAACACACCCGGACTCGTTGGCTCTCACGATGAACGTGTTGGGCAACACCGACATCATCGTGGCTCGCCTGATGACGTTCGATCGCAACAACGACGGTCTCGTGGCGAAGGATGAGCTGCCGGATCGGATGCATCGTCTGGTTAGTGACGACGGTGACGGAGCGCTCGATTACGACGAGATCCTTGCGCTGGTCGCTGTGCCAAAGTCAGTGACCGCCATCGGCGGCGGGTTCCCGAGACCTGGCGGGTACACCTTTGGAGACCAGCTCCAGCTGTCGTCACGATCGCACGTGATGGAAACGCTGGACGATCTCCGTCTGCCCGCATCCACCCGAGCGGATGCGCTGAGGGTGGTGGACCCGTTCATCGAATCGTTCGAGGCTCAGGCAACAACGGCGTTGCTGAAGGACCTCGCGGGTCTGCTCGGAGAAAACCAGTTGGCGAAGGTCAGGGCCACAGTCGATCGCCAGCTGGCCACGCGCCTGACGACAATATCCCTGCCTGACGGGACCAGTGTCCGGCAGTTCGTGGCCAGCCCTGATGTCGCGGCCGTGCTCAATCAGTTCCACCTTCCAGCCTGGCAGCGCGCGCTGGCATTGGAATCGGTCAGACACTTCAAGGACCGACTCCGTTCCGGCGAGGCCTTACGTACGGCGCTCCTCGAACACTTGAAGGGCATCCTCAGCGAGGAGGAGCGCGAGGACTTTCGCGCCGCGCTCGCGCGTCGTCCCCTGGTCAAGTCCGGCGGATGAATCGCTACGTCACATTAGTTTCAGTTGGCTGGTGAACGGACGCGATGACGAGAACGTCAACCATTCCTTTGCGGCGTTCCAGCGCGAGCCCAAGTTGTTCCTTCAGGGCAACGAAAAGCGACCCAGCCTGTGAAGAGGCGTCCTCGTCACTCGCAGCGTACCGCCACGTCCGGTAATGGTCGCGCCGCCAGAGCCTCCAGGAAGACTCGGCCTAACGGACACCACTTCGAACGCCAGCTTCTGCTCCTGAGCCTCAGAGGTGAGGCCAAGCCCGATGCCGATGATGACGATCGCCAGCCGTCTCACGGGTTGCACTACTTTCCGCCGGCGAACAGCACCTCGTTCCAGTCATGCAGCGTGTGACGCCCGACGACGCCGTTCAGGACGAACGGGTCTCCCTTGATGAATTCCTCGGCCGCATCACGCGAGGTGAACACACCGAGCGCGCCGATCGGTGGCGAGCCATACGGTCCGGCCATGAGCAGGACGCCTCTGGCGTAAAACTCGTCGAGCCGGGCGCGATGGCCGGCAAAGTTCTCCTGCGCTTTCTGCAGGCCGTCGGGTGCGACCTCGTAAAACATCAGCACCTTCATCGTCGGGAGCCCTTCTCCATTGTTGGTCCATCAGCAGTCATGGCAGGCTCGCTTGTCGCCGCCTCGAAGGCCGCTTGCGCCACCTCCTGCCCCAGCCGTCGATAGCTCTCGAACTGATCCTCAGCGTAAAACTGGTCGCTGGTGCTCTCGTGTGGGAACGCCGGGTGGCTCGCTTTGTACTGCAGCACGGAGCTGTCCTCGCGGCCCGTCATCGACGCCTTGAGGTAGATGAGCGTCCCCAGTGAGCCGTCGCTGTACTTGATGCGACCGACCGCCGATCGCGCCTGGCTCCAATGCGACGCGGAGTCGGGACGGATAGCTTTGACGTCGATGGTGATCGTGGCGCCGAAGTCCACCTCGCACATCCGGATCAAGGTGCCCAGCCCCTCGAAGGTCAGCTTCGGATCGCATTCGCCGTCGCTGATGACGATGGTGCGGCACCGGCGCCTGACGAGCTCGTAGGCAGCAAGGTTCTCAAAGTGACCACCGTCGGAAATCATCAGGAATTTGGACTTATCGCTGGCACCACCAAACAGCTCGGCCAGTAGATAACTCAGGTTGAAGTGCGGCGACGGGAGCCCGGTAGCCTCCCTGGCAGGGTTCGGGAACCACCATCCAAGACGGACGTTGAACAGCGTCAACAGGAAGGCCACCACCGGCGACGTGTGGTAACCCATGTTGGGACTGGCTGCCGCTCCCGAGACGGAAATCGCCTGGCCCAGCGTTGGCGCACCAAAGCGGCCTCCGTATTCCCTGGTCGGAACATAACCGAGCTCCTCGGTCTCGCCAGCCTGCGTGCGCGAGAGATATCCACTGCCGCATGAGACGGGCGTCAGCGTGAACGCCGCGCTGTGCCGCGTATGCAGTGCCAGATCGCTCGACCCGCCGAGATTGAGCGCACAGTTGACGATGTGCAGCGGGCCACGCGCAGGGCCCTCACGCTCCACGAGATCGGCCAACGGGAGATCGTCCTTGTCGTCGAAGCCGGTGAAGTTCTGTGGACGTCGCTCATTCGCCGTGAAGCGTGTCGCTCCGAGGTAGCAGCGAACGAGTCGATGCCGATAGAAGGCATTCAGACTGAATTCGTTGATGTCCACGCGAAGCGCCACGATCACCAGCGCCACCACGCAGACGGCGCCCAACATCAGCAGCACCGTACGCAGCGGCAGAACATCCTCGCCGGGCCTGGCGACGACTCCCAGCCAGCTCTGGCCCGCGTTGAACACGATCACGGCGTCAAGCACGTAGGCGATGGCGATCAACAGGCCGGCGATAAACACGAATGGCGCAATGACGGCGATGACTTCTTTGACTTTCGTGGCCGTGCTCTTCTTGGTGGCGTCTCCGGTACCGGAGGTCGTTTCGGAGTTCCCGGCAAAGAGCCCGGCGACCACCGTCCCGATCCAGCCGCCACCGGCCGTGAGCATGGTCATCGGATGAAGGCCGATCGCCCACTGCACCCACTGCGGCGCGTACACGGCGGCGACGGCGATCACGATCCACGCGGTGGCGTAGATGCCGAGCCAGGCTCCGAGCCGGCTCCACCACTCGCGGACACCATCGGTGGACTGCCGGCCCATCATGCCGATCATCGACACGATGGTGAGGACGAACGCGACCGCCACGAGCGGTGGCCCCCAGACGAACGCTTTCCACACGCTCGTCGTGTCCCACTCATGGAACAACAGCATGACCACGCACAACAACGCATGAAGCACCAGCACACCAACCACAGGCGCACCGATGGCCGTCGGGAGGCTCTTCCAGTCACGCCAGCTGACCGAGCAGTGCGACAGCAGCCACAGCGATGCAAAGACGACCGAGAGCGGAAACGGCCAGTGGCGCAGCGCATTCGTGAACAACGCACCGTAGGTGTTCACCTGGCTCAGCGCGAAGGCGCCGGAAGGCGGCGCGAGACCGCCGGTATCGCCGATGCGCTCGCCCCAGAGAATCGCGGTCACGAGAAAGGCAGCGATCATCATCGGTGCGACGACCGCGCCCTGAACCCATGCCTGGGTGTAGTTGATCCGGTCTGGAGGGTCTACGCGCAGCCTCGCATAGACGAACGCGGCGATCCGGACCGCGACCGGTTGAAGGACGAAGCCGGCCAGGACGAGGAGAAACGCGACGGGGATCGTCGCAGCAAAGTTGCTCGGGCCTCGATGAAACGGATCGAATCCGACCATCCTCGCATACAGCCACGCCGCGGTAATGCAGATACCTCCGAGGAGCAGGCCGACCGGCCATTGCCTGGCCTGCAGCAGCGCCATCTTGTCGTGGCCGGTCACCACGAGCTGGTTGCCTGAGATGCCGACCACACCACAGATGAACAGAATGATGGTGATCCATCGCCAGTCGCCGACGCCCGGCCACTGCTGGAACAGCTCGAACAACGGCCGTGGCAGCAGGAGGACACAGGCGATGGCGAGGATCACCGTCGTCTGCACGAGTAGCGCATTGCGCAGCCAGATGGTCAGCATCGACCAGGTGTCAGCGCTGAAGAATCCGATGGTCGGGGACAGATAGTTCGAATAGCGGCGAAGGTGACGGATCGACGTGGTCCAATCTGCGTCCTGCTCGAGCCAGCCCGGCTGCCGCTTGCATCCGGCACTCAACCAGGCACCGATGTAGCCGCCACCGGACACCGTGGACAGATAGTCGATGCTCTTCAACGCGCCGAGGCGCTTCAGTGTCTCGAGCACACCGAGGCCGAAGGTCGCGCTGCGGATGCCGCCGCCCGAGAA
>Ga0111539_10001093_pt1 | contig 35850 bp, 32 predicted proteins | sample RhiMethybrSRZTD1_FD_79667 | JGI IMG/M metagenome (GOLD analysis project Ga0111539, IMG submission 79667) | Populus rhizosphere microbial communities from Tennessee, USA - Rhizosphere MetaG P. TD hybrid SRZTD1 (version 2) (version 2) | ecosystem: Host-associated > Plants > Roots > Rhizosphere >...
CATTGAAGCTGAGCTATCAACTGATGAACGCCGACGACGTGCGTCGAACTCTTGATACTGTTGCCGACCAAATCATTGCTGCCAACACGGGAAAACAGATCGTTCTGCTTGGGATTCAGCGTCGGGGCGTTCCGATGGCCCAACGGATGGCGAAGTATATAGAGGCCAAAACCGGAAAGAGTCCCGAAATTGGAATCCTCGATATCAACCTGTATCGTGACGACCTCACGAAAGTAGCCACGCAGCCGGTCGTTCGCCAAACGGATATACCGCCGGACATCGACGACAAGGATGTGATCCTCGTGGATGACGTCCTTTACACCGGACGCACGACCGCCGCCGCACTGCGGGCGTTGATCGATTTCGGACGGATGCACACGATCCAATTGGCCGTTTTCGTCGATCGAGGACACCGCGAGCTTCCGATTGAAGCAAACTTCATCGGAAAGAAACTGAAGACACGCAGCGATGAAGTCGTGGAAGTGCGGTTAAAAGAAATCGACGGTGAAGACGCAATCTGTGTGATGGAAAACACGTGAAACGAAAAGATCTGCTCGGAATCCAGGAACTCGAGACGGAAGAGATCCTGGAGATCCTGAACACAGCCGAAACGCTGCAGGAAATTGCGTCACGCCCGATTAAGAAAGTTCCCACACTCCGCGGCAAGACGGTTATCAATCTCTTCTTTGAAGCTTCCACCCGAACACGAACTTCCTTTGAAATTGCAGGAAAGCGGCTTTCGGCGGACGTCGTCAACGTCACGGCTTCCACGAGCAGTGTCTCAAAAGGCGAAACGCTGATCGACACTGCCAGAACCCTTGATGCCATGGCTGCCGACTGCGTCGTGATCCGGCACAGTTCGTCGGGCGCGCCGCAAACGATCGCACGTATGACAAAAGCGCGAGTGGTCAATGCGGGGGATGGAGCGCACGAGCATCCCACTCAGGCACTCCTGGATGCCCTGACGATACGTCAGCGCAAAGGGCGCCTGGACGGACTCAAGGTAGCCATCGTTGGAGACATCGCACACAGCCGAGTCGCCCGTTCGAACGCTCACCTGCTGACGAAGTTCGGTTCGCATGTGTGGTTGTGCTCGGCTCCGACCCTGATGCCGCCCGGCGGCGAAGACCTCGTGGCCACAAACAAAGAGTTGCTGCATCGGACGCATTCCATGGCAGAAGCCCTGGAAGGAGCCGACGTCGTCATGATGTTGCGTGTTCAATTTGAGAGGATGGATGAGTCGTTTTTCCCATCTGTGCGTGAGTACTTTCGTTACTACGGTCTGACGCGCGAACGTGTGGACAAGGCGAAGTCCGGTGCCATCATCATGCATCCGGGGCCGATGAACCGTGGCGTGGAGATTGCGACGGATGTTGCAGATGGACCTTATTCCGTAATCCTCGACCAGGTTTCGGCCGGCGTGGCTGTACGCATGGCCATTCTCTTCCTGATGATGGGAGGCCAGAGTTCGTGAATTTGCTCATCAAAAACGGCCGTGTCGTCGATCCCGCCCGCAAGCTCGACACCGTGGCTGACGTCTTGATCCTCGATGGAAAGATCCGCTCCATCGGTAAGCCCGGCAAACCCGACGTTCCGCAGTGGGATGCGTCAGGAAAGATTGTCGCGCCGGGCTTCTTCGACATCCACGTCCATCTCCGTGAACCCGGAACAGAGGAAGCAGAGACGATTGCAACCGGAGGTCAGGCCGCAGTCGCGGGTGGATTCGTCGCGGTGGCGGCGATGCCAAACACCAAACCGGCGAACGACAGCCCTTCGATCACGGCATACATCCTTTCGGAAGCCAGGCGTTCATCGCCTGCCCTGGTGTTCCCCATCGGAGCGATCACCAAGGAACAAAAGGGAGAAACACTGGCCGAGATCGGAGAAATGATTGAGGCCGGGATTGCCGGGATCTCCGACGATGGTAAGCCCGTCATGGACGGCCGTTTGTTCCGGCGTGCCCTGGAGTACGCGCAGCTCTTCGATATTCCCGTCATTCAACATTGCGAGGACCTCAACCTTTCGCGTGGCGGCGTCATGAATGAAGGCGCAACTTCGGCCCGGCTTGGCCTGAAGGGCATGCCCGCTGCAGCCGAAGACAGCATGGTCTCACGTGATTTGATTCTTGCCGAGGTGACCGGAGGTAAGTACCACGTTGCGCATCTCAGCACCCGACGTGCGGTCGAAATGGTGAGAAGGGCAAAGGCGCAGGGGTTGAGAATTACCGCAGAGGTGACCCCTCATCATTTCACGCTGACCGACGGCGCCGTTTCTGATTACAGCACGAACGCCAAGATGAATCCGCCCCTCCGAACCCAGGACGACGTGAACGCCCTTCGCGAAGGCATCCTTGATGGTACGATCGATGCGATTGCCAGCGACCACGCGCCACATCATATAAATCTGAAGATGCTGGAATTCGACAGGGCGCCCTTCGGGATTACTGGCCTCGAGACGGCGCTCGGCCTGGCGATGACTCAATTGAAGCTGCCGTTGTCACGACTCATCGAAATGCTTTCGTCAAATCCGCAACGGATCATGAAAGTGACGCCGTGGGGTATTTTTGAAGGAAGCGACGCCAATCTCACGATTCTGGACTTGGCAAGGCAGTGGAAATTCGATGTGAATCAGTCGCGCTCAAAGAGCCGGAACTCTCCGTTCCATGGGTGGGAAATGACCGGAAAAGCTGTAGCGACAATCGTCCAGGGGAAAGTGGTCTATGAAGACCGGGTGTAGGAAGAAGACTCATGCCCCCCCTGAGCAGGGGGCAGCGCCGCGAACGCGGCGCGGGCGGGGGTCCACACAGGGCAACCCGCTGGCCTCCTTGAAGCATCTGCTGGTACGAAAATCGGAAATTGGACGAATCCTGCATCTCAAATCCGAAATCCGAGATATCACGTTGGACGGACGCGTGCGAAGTAGGCGGTGCAATCCGATATCTCGGATTTCGGATTTGAGATGCAGGATTCGTCCAATTTCCGATTTTCGTACCATGACTCGACTCTTGACCGCCGTTTTCTTACTTCTGCTGTTCGTCGCTTTCCCCGCCTTTGCACAGGATCCGCAACAGACCGTCGACCGAGTCATGAGCCTTCCTGCCGTCCGGGCTGCCCAACAATTCGTCGATTCGGATCACGACCGCATTGTCCGAGAGATCATCGCCATCAATGAAGTTCCGGCGCCTCCCTTTAAGGAAACGGCGCGGGGAAAGCTTTTCGCTCAGTTGCTGAGGGACAGCGGCGCCGCCAGCGTCGAGACCGATGCTGAAGGGAACGTTCTCGCACTTCGTAAAGGTGCAGGTTCCGGCCCCCTCATTGTCATCGCCGCTCATCTGGACACGGTATTTCCCGAAGGCACCGACGTGCGCGTCCGGCGTGAAGGCAATCGGCTGATGGCGCCGGGTGTCGGGGACAATTCCCGCAGTCTTGCGGTGCTGCTGGTGCTGCTCCGTGCGCTGGACAATGCCAACGTCCAGACGACATCCGACATTCTCTTTGTCGGCGACGTCGGAGAGGAAGGACCGGGTGATCTGCGAGGAATGCGATACCTCTTCCAGAAAGGTCCCTACAAAGACCGGATCAAAATGTTCATCTCCCTCGACGGTGCCGGAAGCGGAAGTGACATCGTGACAGGTGCTCTAGGCAGCCGGAGGTATCACGTGGTATTTCGAGGGCCAGGGGGGCACAGCTACGGGGCTTTCGGACTCGTGAATCCCGCATATGCGCTGGCAAAGGCTGTCGACCGGCTGTCGAAGATCACTGTTCCCTCAGTCCCGCGAACAACCTACAACGTCGGTCTGCTCGGAGGCGGCACGTCCGTGAATTCCATCCCAAATGAAGTGTTCATGGACGTGGACCTCCGGTCGGAGTCTCCTCAGCAATTGAGCAGGCTTTCGGACGAGTTCATGAAGCAACTGCGCGCGGCCGCCGATGACGAGAATCGAGCAAGATCCACGAATCAGGGACGCATCGAAGTGGAGGCGAAGGTTATCGGAGAGCGTCCTTCGGGTACGACGCCGGCCAATTCCACCATCGTGAGAGTCGCAACGGCCGCAGCAAACCGCTTCGGGTCCGTACCAACCAACAGCACCGGCAGTACGGACGCCAATATCCCCATTAGCCTCGGCATTCCCGCAATCACGTTGGATTCGGGGGGATCCGGTGGACGGGCTCACGCGCTGGACGAATGGATCAGCGTGGAAAAGACGAGCAGCGCGAGAGGAATCAACCTGGTAATGACGACGCTGCTGGCGTTGGCAGGAGTTCAGTAGGCTCCCTCAACGTAAAGAGGCGATCCGATTAGCCAGGCGGACAATCTCAGGATGCACACGGCACTTAGACCGTTCGTCCCAAAACGCGTGGTATTCCCTCACCTTTCCTTTTTCGTCGCGCATCTTCAGAGTTATTGCCGTCAAAACACAATCGCGGCAGGCGACACTTACCGACGTTCACGATTCCTTGAAGCATCACCTTGGTACGAATAATCGGAAACTGGGCGAATCATCTTAAATCCGGAAAGCCGAGATATCAGATTGAACCGCCCGGGCGGCTCTGTCTGTCCAATCTAATATCTCGGACCTCGGGCTTTGAGATGCAGGATTCGTTCGATTTCCAATTTCCCGTGCCTGTAATGCTTTAGGTCTGTTGCTTTGAACTTCATGAATCCCGATGGACTGTCTCCGGCGAAAACGCGGGCAGGCAAACGGCAATGTATTCCGCGCCACCCTCTGCCGGCGAGCTGTACTGCACCCATTCGCCGGCTTGCACGATCACAGCCTGGCCCGCTTTAACATCCAATGTTTGCTTCTCGGTCTTCACCCGCAGCATTCCCTTTAGCACCACGGTGAACTCGTCGAACTCCGGTTTCTGGCCAGGTTCCTCCCAGCCAGCAGGACTCTGCATCCGAGCAATGCTTGTCGAGGAGGTCCTGGTATTCACCCGGCCAATGTACTCTTCGATGATTTTAGGCTTGTTCCCCGCCGCCTTAATCGTGGCTGGAGCCGGCACGAGTATCGCCATGGCTAAAGCGGGTTGTCCGGCATGGCGAGTGTGCGCCACATATGAGCGACCGGACTTCCGTCATTCCCCAATCCTTCCTTTGGCTGCTTGAAGTGACGCCCGATGATGTCGAGGAAGGGATCAATCGTCACAACAACCCCCGGCTCGAAGGCGTAGAGGTCATTCACCGTGACCATCCGAGGCTCCAGGTACCACTTATGCTTTCGGATCATTTTGTAGTCCGCCTGCATGTGAGGCAGCGGCACATAGTCCTCACCGAAGACATTACGGTAGAGATCGGGGTACTCGTATCCATGTTCCTTGTCTTCGAAGAACCGGAGCGCCTGATGGTAACGGATGGCGAAACTGGTTTTCTCGGGGACATAGGGCTCATACATTTGCGCCCCCCAGTATCCATGATCCGACTTGATGATCTCCTGAACGGTGTCATGTAACAGGCAGGCGAGCACGATCTCGTCGCTCATCTTGTTTTTCAGTGCGCGATTCGCACTCTGAAAACAATGGTTCGCCGTGGCCGTAAACCGCAGCTTGAAGAAATCGACCAGCGTGGGTCTTTCCGGCACTGGAGTGAGCTTCTTGACCTTGCCGTTCGCCTGCGTGGTCAGAAAAAGGTTGCCGACGCCTCTTCGATAGAAGCGAGTGTCGATTTGCGACTCGACTTCGGCAGCCGTTGGAAACTTGCGTGTGGAAGGCTGGCTTCCGACGGGATTCAACTGCTGGACCATATAGGACTCGAGAGCTTCAGCTCTGGCCTCGTGGCTCATCAACTTCACAGCCGCAGGTCCGCCAAGACTGGCGATAAACAGTCGACGATCGATTTGCATGCGTCCTCCGATTTCGTCGCGGATTATATAGAATGATTCGCCTTGGAGGAAATCATGGAACTGCGAGGCGCAAACGTTCTCGTAACGGGCGGAAGCAGCGGTATTGGCCGTGCAATCGCACGCTCGCTCGTCGACGCCGGATCAAAAGTAGCGATTACGGGCCGCGATGAAAAACGGCTTGCAGAGGCAGCCCATACCCTGAATGCCCTTCCGATCCGTGCGGATGTCAGCAACGAGTCTGACGTTCTCAGGACGTACGAAGCGGTCTTCAAAGCCTTCGGCCACCTCGACGTGCTGGTGAACAATGCCGGCAAGGGCATCTTCAAACCGCTGCTGGAGATGCAGCGAACGGATTTCGATGCCGTGCTCGCGACCAATATGACCGGAGCGATGTTGATGGCCCGCGAAGCCGCAAAGCATTTCGTTTCAAGGAATCGCGGAAACATTGTGAATATCGGATCGACGGCGAGTCATCGAGGTGCGCCAAACGGAACAGCGTACTACGCCAGCAAAGCCGCGCTCCGAAGCATGACCGAGTGCTGGCGTTCGGAACTTCGTCAATACAATATTCGCGTTTTCCTGATCAATCCCAGCGAAGTCGTCACCGGCTTCGCCGCAGCTTCGGGTTTCCAGCAAAAAGATAACCCCACCAAATTACGCGGAGAGGATATTGCCCACGCTGTCAAGTGCGTTTTGGAGATGGACGAAAGAGGCTTCACTACGGAATTAACAGTATTTGCAACAAACCCAAAGGATTAGTATCTTACTCCCACCCCTATGAACAGGACGGCAAGCATTTTTACAGCCCTCCTAGCGTTATTGATCGTGACGTGTGTCGTGCTCGCGCAGGACCAGGTCATTTCGGTGGACGTTGATGTTGTTCTCATTCCCACCACAGTCACCAACGATCGCGGTCAATACGTCGGCGGACTCGACAAAGAAAACTTTACGATCTTCGAGGACAGGGTCCAGCAGGAGATCACGTACTTCTCAACAGAAGACGCACCAATGAGCCTGGGCATCGTCTTAGATGCCAGCGGCAGCATGAATCAAATCACTGCCGCGGCTCGACGAAACGGCGGTGGTTGCATGAGCGCCGGTACGACAGACGATCAGTATTTCCTGATGGTCTTCTCCGACAAGCTCAAGGTGAATACCGACTTCACAACCGACCTCCGAAGCCTTCGCTCTCAGCTACTGACGGTGAATTCCAAAGGTAGTACGGCATTGTTCGACGCTATTTATGCCGGTCTGGCAAAGGTTCGCGGCGGACTGAATCCCCGAAAGGCTCTAGTTGTCGTCAGCGACGGCTATGACAATCACAGCCGTTACTCCGGAAGAAATGTGCGCGAAGCATTCCGGGAAACGGACGTGCAGCTTTACCTGATCGGCAACGAAGGCGATGGCGGTTTGCGGGAATTGGCCGACAGCACCGGGGGGCGATCCCTATCGTCTCGGGCTCGAAACTACGAATTGGGTACGATCTGCAACGAGATCGTAAGGAATCTCAAGAACCAGTACCTCCTGGGCTACCACTCGTCGAATCCTGCTAAAGATGGCAAGTGGCGCAATGTGACGGTGAAGCTGAATGCCCCCGACGGCCTTAAGCTGAACGTCCGATCCAGGACGGGCTACCACGGACCCAAAGATAACGAGACAGCTGCAAAGTAATCAAAATCTGAGGCGCTGCTGCAATGCACGGATTACTCTCGTTCCTGTTGAGCGCATGGATTCTCGTTGCGCAGACGCCAGCGGATTCCTATTTCTATTCTGTCGCCTATTTTGAAGTCGCACCCTCTTCAAGGACCGCTGCAGTATCGGCGTTCAAACAGTATCGCGACGCGAGCCGCAAAGAAGACGGCTTTGTTCGCCTGGAGCTCTTCGAACAAGCCGACTGGGACGGGCATCTCGTTCTGATTGAAACCTGGGCCAATCCTAAAGCGTTCGACCCTCACACAACTGCTGCACACACTCGCGAGTGGCGGCAAAAGATCGACGGGGTTCGCCTTAGCGAGTTCGACCAGCGGCCTTATAAAACGCTGTCGTTGGGCTCTGGCGTAACGCCTGCCCGTGCCAACACCACGTTTGTCATCGCGCATGTCGATATCGGCGGTCAGGGAACAAACGCCGCAGATCTTCTCCGGCGGCTCGCCGAGGCGAGCCGCAAGGAAACCGGCAATGTGCGATTTGATGTGCTGCAGCACAACATGCGCGCCAATCACTTCACCGTCATCGAAGCCTGGCAGGACGAGAAGGCTCTACAGGCCCATGCCGCTGCCGCCAACACGCGTCAATACCGCGACGGCCTGGGGCCGATAACCGGAAGCCCGCTCGATCAACGGCTCTACAAGCTCCTGGAATAAGTGCGAGTGGCACGCTTACCGCGTTAACTAGGCCCAGTCGAGATCGAAACGCACCAGGTACTTTCTCCAATGCCGGATACGCATAATCTCATCAACGTCGAAAATGGTTTCCCCATCCGAGCATGGACTCGGGGAGTCGCCATCGAACCGGAAGCGGAAAAGCAGCTTCGAAATGTCGCGCAATTGCCATTCGTGTTTCGATGGATCGCGGCGATGCCGGACGTCCACTGGGGAATTGGGGCAACCGTGGGCAGCGTTATTCCGACAAAAGGCGCGATTATTCCAGCCGCCGTCGGAGTCGATATCGGCTGCGGGATGATGGCTCTTGAAACAACGATGAACGCCCGCGATCTGCCGGACAGCCTGAAGAAGATTCGTGAGTGCATCGAACGTGCCGTGCCGCATGGGCGTACCGAAGGGGGCCGCCGGGGCGATCGTGGCGCCTGGCATAACATCCCCGCCCGCGCGGCGGCGGTATGGGGCGAAACATTAAAGCCAGTCTACGATCTCATCCTGCAGAAGCATTCCAGTTTGAATCGTGGAAACGACGTCAATCATCTGGGCACACTCGGTACCGGGAATCACTTCATCGAAGTCTGTCTCGACGAATCCGATAAGGTCTGGCTGATGCTTCATAGCGGATCGCGAGGCGTGGGCAATCGGATCGGGACGTACTTCATTGAACTGGCGAAGCGCGACATGAAGAAGTTCTACGTGAACCTGCCGGACCAGGACCTGGCGTACTTTTCGGAACACACCGAACACTTCGACGACTATGTGGAAGCCGTCGGATGGGCGCAGGACTACGCACGATGGAATCGACAGTTGATGATGGAGGCGATCGTCTCTGCGCTTCATCAATCGGGGCAACTGCCTCCATTCAACACCACAGCGCAGGTGATCAACTGTCACCACAACTACGTCGCCCGGGAAAAACACTACGGAGAAAACGTGCTCGTCACTCGGAAGGGTGCGGTTCGAGCTGCAGAAGGCGATATGGGAATCATTCCGGGAAGCATGGGGACGCGTTCATACATTGTTCGAGGAAAGGGCAATCCCGAAAGCTTCAACAGCTGCAGTCATGGTGCGGGCCGGGCAATGTCTCGCAAGGAAGCGAGAAAGCGGTTCACGGTGAACGACCACATTCGAATGACGGAAGGCGTGGAGTGCCGCAAGGACAAGGACGTGATCGACGAGACGCCGGCGGCGTACAAGCCGATTGATGCCGTGATGGCGGCACAGTCCGATCTCGTGGAGATTGCGCACACATTAAGGCAAGTCGTTTGCGTTAAAGGCTGATCGTCAGAACCGAAATACGGGACCGATTGTCACTTCCCCCTGAGACACAAGCTTCCCGCTGAACTGAATGATGCAGCCGCCGTTGCAGAACGTCTTGCTCTCCGGGTCTACCCAGAGACCTAGCCATTGCGCCTGCGCTTTGAAACCCACTTTTTTGAACGGAAAGACTTTGATTCCTGTGCCAATGCCGAGGGAGAAACGCGTAAATCCCGGGAAGCCTTCGCCGCCCGAGATGTGAGTCGCACCGACGCTACCCATGATGTAGGGCCTCGCCCACTGAGGCCACTCGTCCAGTACGTACTCATGGGCGCAGTCCAGGTGGAACTGATCGAGAGTTACCCTCTGAACGGACGCAATAGAAGGGCCCGTTACGCGCAGGCGTGTGTCCTGTCGAATCCATCGGAATTCCACGACATCTTCGTCGTGGTACCTGACGCCCAAGGCCACGGCAGGAGCTGGGCTCGAATCCAGCACGACGCGAGCAGACACGCCTTCGGGATTTGGCTCGGTGCGAAAGCTCATGTTCGTCCGATAGCCGAAGAGGGGGGACAACTCCACGTTCACGGGATACTCGGATTTGTGTTGAGCCGCCAGGGGGTGCGCAAAGAGGACCAGCACAATGCCGACAATGCCAGCTTCTCGCCGAATAGCCCACCTCCATTTAGCCACTACAGGCTATTGAACGCGCAGGAGCAGGAGAACTGTCAGAAGTAGCAGGGAATTGCGTCTTCTATGTCCGCAAAATACGATGGCCGCGATGCTTCATCGGCGCAGCTCGATCTCAATGTTGCTGATCCTTGCCGGGTTCTTTCTTGTGGCATGCAGCAGCTACTCCAAGGAACAGGAGCGGGAGATGCAGCGAATCCGGGACATGGTGACCGCGGATCCCACAAGCGCGAATCGACCAGATAGTGGAGGCATTACGCCGCTGCAGTATGCGGTCCTCAACAACTATCGGCCGCTAATGGATTGGCTGCACGACCACGGCGCCGATCCGAATGCGAGAGGTCGCGATGGAGAAACGCCTCTTCACACCGCGATCATCTCGGATCACAGCCCGGACCACAGAGTACTTCGCGCGCTTCTGGAAACGGGCGCAGATGTGAATGCGGGCAATAACTATGGCGATACGCCTCTTCATCGTGCGGCTTATCTGGGAACCACAGACAAAGTCCGGTTTTTGGTATCGAATAAAGCGGACGTCGAACGTCGTGCGCAGCGTGGAGAGACGCCGCTGTTGTATGCATCACGTCCGGAAGGTCATCCGGAGGCGGTCCTTGCTCTTCTGGAAGGTGGCGCCAACGTGAATGCCGCCGACAATTTCGGGATGACACCGCTCCACGGCGCCGCGATGATTGGTGCTGTCGAGGTTGCACGAGTCCTGGTAGAGAAGGGCGAAGCGGGCATCAACATCCAAACTACCGCGGGCTATACGCCACTGCACGTCGCTGCGCTCTTCGGACAGACGGACTTCGTCCGGTATCTCCTCGAGAAAGGCGCGAACCCCAGCCTGCGCGATAAGGACAATCTGACGCCTGCCGAACGCGCCAGTCGATTTCCTGCTGTGAGTTCTTCCAATACAGGAAGCCATCCCGTGGACACCGCGGCAGCCGTGAATCTGCTGCGGACCTCCACCCCTCAGTAGCCCTTCGTTGACTCTGATAAAGATCGCTGGCACCATTCTTCGCAATTCAGCCCTCGACCACACGGAGGCGAAATGCGTCGAATCAATCGCATCATTACGATCGGGTTCCTCGTCACTTTGACCGTCACATCGTCCCGAACTCACTCGCAACAAGGTCCAACCACGGGATCGATCGAAGGAGTCATCGTACGTACTGATACCGGAGAGCCCATTGCGGGTGCTCAGGTGACATTGAATCTTGCGTTGGCTGCAACGCCGACAGGGGGTTTTGTGGCGGAAGGCACCCTTACTCCCCTTACTCCCATCCTGGTCGCGCCCGGTCAAACCGCGCAAGCTCCGCAAGGCACGGCGGCCCCTCGTTCTGGCGTCATTCAACCCATAACGACGGGCGCGGATGGCAAGTTTTCCTTCAAAGACCTTAATGCCGGATCGTATCGTCTCGCCGCGACGGCGAATGGTTTTGCGCGACAGGAATATGGGCAGCGAACCCCCACAGGGCAAGGTCGCCTCTTGTTTGTCGCGTCCGGCCAGACACTGAAAGACGCTAACGTTCGGCTGCTGCCCTCCGGTGTGGTCAGCGGCAGAGTGTTTGACGAAAATGGACAACCGGCAACGGGCGCGCCTGTCCAGTTGATCCGACCGGTTTATGCTCCGGCAGGTAGAAACTTACAGACTGCGGGCACCGGAAACGTCGATGATCGCGGGGACTACCGCATCTTTGGAATAACGCCAGGACGGTACTATCTGGTCGCGGGAACGGCTCCTGGGACTCCTGCAGGTCGGGGAGCAGCCGGCGCGCGCTTTAATCTTGTTTTCTTCCCAAACGCTTCAGACGTCGAACAAGCGTCCACCATTGAGGTCAGATCCGGCACCGAGACTTCATTTGATTTGCGAACTCGCCGTCAGGTCCAGTCGTTCCGGGTGCGTGGACGGATCCTGAACCCGACTGGCATCGCACTTCCCAAAAACGTCAGCATCATGCTTTCCTACAGGACTTTAAACGGAGGTGGTTCCTTCCTTAATGGCATTAACTTCGACTATGCGACGGGCAACTTCGAACTTCAGAACGTCTCCCCCGGCGAGTACGTTGTCACCGTTCAAATTCCGGAACAACTCCCTATCGTCCGGGGCGGTCCAACCGACCCGGCCGCCTTGTTTGCAAGACAAGCAGCGCAAGCTTCAATGCCGTCAGGACAGGCGCCGATTCGTGTGGTCGACGCGGACGTTGAAGGCGTTGTTCTGACTCTGTCCTCGGGCCACACGGCCAACGGGCGAATCGTCGTTGAAGGCCAGGCGCCGGGATCGGTTTCCAACCTCGAAAGGATCCGGCTTAACTTTGTGCGCCCACTGACCGCTCCTTCGAACCAAACGCCCCCTGTCGCATCGCCTCCCGCAGCCGATGGCACATTCCAGGTTGCCGGACTTCGCGAGGGCGAGTTTCGCGTTCAAGCTCCCTCGTGGGCCTTACCTGGTTTCTACTTGAAGAGCATAAAGTTTGGTGGCCATGACGTCCTGTCGGAGCCCCTTAAGTTCAGTGGCGCAGATGCTGGGGAGTTTGAGGTCGTCCTGCGCGCCGGAACAGCCCAGGTAACCGGCACGGTCGTGGACAGTCGGTCGCAGCCGGTACCAGGAATTCCGTTCGTAATGCTTCCGAATCAGCACAGTCGGCTCGACCTCTATCGCCCCGGAACTACTGACCAAAATGGTCGCTTCTCGTTGCCCAATGTGCCTCCCGGAAGCTACAAAGTTTTCAGCTGGGAGGCTGTTGATACGAGCCTCATCTACGATCCGGAATTCCTAAAGCAATACGAGCAACAGGGAAAGACGGTGCTGGTTACGGAATCCTCTAATCAGAATGTTGAAGTGAAGATGATTCCAGCGCCGTGAGGATTCAGATCGTCTGTCCCCGATTTAAACCGGTTTAGACCGTTTCGAAGGGGTGATCGAGATTCTCGGGGTCGTAGAGGATGCGCTGGCACGCGTCGCAGGCGATGATCTTGTCGTTCTTGCGGATTTCCTGGAAGACCTGAGGACGGATTCTCACCTGGCAGACTTCGCAAACATAATCACGGGCTGCGGAAATGCCAATCCCGCCACGGAATTTGCGGACGCGCTCATAACGCGGGAGCAAATCGCCTGAAATCTGCGTCCCCAGTTCGTTACGTTCCTTCACGCAAGACTCCATAGCGCTGACATCCCTCTGGTGCTCGCCCTCGAGTTCCTTGCGCTCCTGATTCACGCGCTGCTGATCTTCTTTCAATCTCGCTTCGGCGTTCCGAATGTCCTGCTGGTTCGATTCGGCTTCGAGCATCAGCGACAGGATACTGTCTTCAACTTTGCCGATGGCGGCCTGCGTGTGCTCAATTTCCTTTTGAAACGCTTTGTACTCTTCGTTCGTTTTCACGTTGAGCATCTGCTCGCGGTACTTGGAGATCTTCGCTTCGAGCGTGCTCACCTCGCCTTCGAGTTTCTTCCGTGTCGCGAGGCTGTTTTTTGCTTTTTCCTGCACGGCAACAAGATGCGCCTGCGAGTCGCGCAATTTGTCGTCGAGGGCTTTGGAAATTCCGGGGAATTTTTCGATCCGGGCTCCGAGTTGTTGGATTTCCAAATCGACAGTCTGGAGACGTATCAGGCATTTCAGATCGGCGTTCATCTTTGATTTCTAGAATGGGCCCAGCAGGACTTGAACCTGCGACAGCCCGGTTATGAGCCGGGAGCTCTGACCAACTGAGCTATGGGCCCTTTTTATTGAGCGTCGGGCCGACCGCCTTCCTTAGCGCCGGATGCCCACGGATCTCGAACAAACGAAACAAAAAAGGGCGGCCATCAGGCCGCCCTAGAGTCTACCTTAATCCCTTCCGGTCCCATCGAGGAAAGCTCGGAGCCTCCGGCTCCTGCTCGGATGACGCAGCTTCCGCAGCGCCTTGGCTTCAATCTGCCGGATGCGTTCGCGCGTGACCGCAAAGTTCTGTCCCACTTCTTCAAGTGTGTGTTCGGTTCCGTCCTCAAGACCAAACCGCATCTTGATCACGCGTTCCTCGCGCGGAGTCAGCGTGTTGAGCACCTGCTCGGTCATTTCCTTCAAGTTGATATTGATGACCGCATCTGCCGGCGAGACAACACCGCGATCTTCGATGAAATCTCCAAGGTGCGAATCTTCCTCTTCACCGATTGGAGTCTCGAGCGATATCGGCTCCTGCGCTATCTTCATGACCTTCCGTACCTTCGAGACCGGGATATCCATTCTCTTGGCAATTTCTTCGCTTGTAGGTTCCCGTCCGAGTTCCTGAACCAGGGCACGTGACGTACGGATCAGCTTATTGATGGTTTCGATCATGTGCACCGGGATACGAATGGTGCGGGCCTGATCGGCGATGGCACGGGTGATCGCCTGCCGAATCCACCATGTCGCGTAAGTCGAAAACTTATATCCGCGGCGGTATTCAAACTTGTCGACGGCTTTCATCAGGCCGATGTTGCCTTCCTGGATGAGGTCGAGGAACTGCAGGCCGCGGTTGGTGTACTTTTTTGCAATCGAAACGACGAGACGAAGGTTGGCTTCCACCAGTTCCCGCTTCGCAATCTCGGCTTGAATCTGGCCCTGCACCATTGTCTGATGCGTGCGCTTCAACTCGAGAGCCGTCGACTTGGTTTCTTCCTCGACGACGGTGATTCTCTTGCGAATCGCGAGGATCTCTTTCTGGATGGCTTTCTTGGCATCCTTGCGAGAACGTTCTGCCTTCGCTTCCAGCTTTGCGACCTCGCGCTCGAGCGGCCGGACCTTCTCAACGGTCGACTTCATGAAATCCATGAGCCGCATCTTCTCCATGTTGGAGAAATCGATCGAGCGGATCATTTTCGATAACTCGACCCGGGTGCGTCCAAGATTCCATCGCGCGCGAATAACCGGGCCCTTCTTGGCCTTTGGAACCGTTTCCAATTTGAGGCGCAGTTGCTTGACCTTCTTGTAGGCCTTGGAAATGTTGTCGATCTTGAAGAGGGTTTCCCCGAGCCGTTCTTCGACTTTTTCATCCGTGAGTTCTTCGTCGCTGAACTGGATCAGGTCTTTGATCACGCTCGGGTCGTTCATGAGCTGATCGCCCAGAGAAATGATCTCCGTGATGATGACGGAAGAGCGGGAGAGCGATTTCAACACTTTGAGCTGACCGCGCTCGATCCGCTTGGCGATTTCCACTTCACCGTCGCGGGTCAGAAGAGGAACCGTCCCCATCTCGCGAAGGTACATGCGGACGGGATCGTTTGTTTTCTCGAGGGCACCCGGTGTCAGGTCCAGTTCGACGTCGGCTTCCGGCTGCTCGGGGCTGCCTTCACGTTTCTGCTCCCCGGGGATCTTGTCCAGTCCTGCAAAACTCGGATCTTCCGTATCGATAACTTCGATTCCGGCGGTTCCGAATGCCGTAAACAGATCATCCAGATCTTCGGCAGAAGCGGTAAGTTCAGGAGGCAGCAGGTCGCTGACCTCGTCGTAGAGCAGGTAGCCCTTCTCCTTTCCAATGTCTATTAACGTTTGTACTTCATCGTACTTTTCTTCGAGTCCCAAAGTATCCTCCGAACCTCTAACGATAAGCCTCGCCCCAATGTTTTCAAGGGTTCGGCAAGATTCCTTTACGAATGCGGTTTCTTTCCAACAGTATTTCCTGACGCCGGGTCAGCAACTCCGCCGGCGCCGCTTCCGACCTGTAACTGTTCAGTTTCTGCTGGATTTCGCGCTCCTGCCTGGCGAGGTGCGCGTCATAAAGCTTGTAAATCGAGGCGATCGCATGTTCGACGGTGAGAGTCGCCGGAGCCTCCATGACCGCGGCACGAACCTCACCCGCCAGCTCTTCATCTCCAAGGTCCACCAATGCCTTCTCGACATCCCCCGCAGTGTCCAGCAAGCGAGTAACCACCGGCCAACTCCAGACCTCCCTCCAGAACTCGTCGTTGCGGAGGGGTTCGATGGCCTCGCTGACCCCCTGGTTCTGCACGAGCGCCTGGATCAATTGTTTTTCGGCTTCCATCAGTTTTTTAGAAGTCGTTGCGGGCAGCGGCGCACGGTGAACTGGCTGGAAATCCGGCCTCCGGGCCGTTAATTTGAGCCGTTCGAGCACGAGATTTTCCGGAACCTTAAACGCCTCTGCGATGGCTTTCGCGACTTCCAGACGTTCGACACTGTCCTGAATCTTGGAGACCGATTCCAGGACGTCGCGCACAGCGGCACCCTTCATGGCCGGGTCTTCGAGGTCGAAATTCTTTCCAGCCTCCGAAATAAGGTACTGCCAGAAGTGGGGGGCCTGATCCAGCAGTCGCCTGTAGACTTCCCCGCCTTCCTTTCGGACGAAGTCGTCCGGATCCAACCCCTGCGGGAGTTTCAGGATCCGCACGCGCAGATTCTTCGCCAGAAGCAGTTCTATAGACCGCCTCATGGCTGTTTGACCGGCGGCATCCGGGTCATAGTTCATGACGACTTCCGGGACGTACCTTGCGGCGAGCCCGACCTGGTGCGGCGTCAAACTCGTGCCACAGGACGCGACGACGTTTTCGATCCCATTCTGGTGAAGACTCAAGCAGTCAAAATACCCTTCGACCACAACCATTCGTCCGGCCTTCTGTGCCGCCGCCCGGGCGACGTGAAGGCCGTACAGGACATAGGATTTCGTGTAGAGAGGTGACTCCGCTGAATTCAGGTACTTCGGCTGCGCGTCGCCAAGAGCGCGCCCCCCAAAGGCGATCACCTTCCCGCGTTCATTCCAGATCGGAAACATCAGCCGCCGACGAAAGCGGTCGTAAACTTCTCCCCTGTCGTTCTTTACGAAGAGGCCACTCGAGACGGGGTCGCTGGGAAGCAAATAGTCGAGCAGACCTGAGGAGGGCGCATACCCCAGGCCAAATCGGTCGACGAATTCCTGATTGATCTTTCGCTTTTCCAGGACCTGCCGTGCGGGGCCAGCTTCGTCGGAAGTCAGCATTGTTCGAAAATAGGTGGCTGCCTTCTCGTGAAGTTCCAGAAGTTCGCGACGCTCGTCGGTCTTTCTGTCCCCAAACCCGGTTTCTGCCGGTATGGGAATCCCACACTTCTCAGCAACAATACGGACAGATTCCGGAAAAGTTACTCTTTCGGCGAGCATCACAAAGTTAAAAACGTCCCCACCCACCTTGCAGCCGTGGCAGTAGAAAAACTGTTTGTCCCGATGAACTGTGAACGATGGCGTTTTTTCAGTATGGAAGGGGCACAGGCCCTTGACCGTATTCCCTGTTCCCTTTAGTGCAACGTAATCTGAGACCACTCGACTTATATCGGCAGAATCCCGAACGGTATCGGAAGTATTTTTCATTGCACCTGCCGCGGGGTCGAAAAACGAAGTCTGGTAATGTAAACGGGGAATGGCAGGAATAGCAACTCTAAATTGGGTATAGGGAGCGACGGTAACTTCTCCTGAGGGTCGTATGATGGGGCTTCAGAGAGATCCTCTCGGCCTGAAGCCCGACTCCTTATGATTTCCATCACAACCAGTGCGAGTTTGCGAGCAAACATCCGTGTTTTGCTGAGTTCCGTCTCTCCGCACTCGTCCTTGACGACCCGTACCGCGGTCGTGATTGCCGTCCCTGGCAGGAATTCGAGTCGCTTCCCACAGGTGCACGGGGAACACCAAAGGGTGTACGGGAATGGCACGAGGTAAAGAACTGATTCCAAGATACGAAGGGGCATTTTCAAGGTGCCAAAATACGGCACGATCCACCAACTTGCTGGGACATTCGAGATGAGGTGCGAAAGGCAGTTGTCGTGCTATGCGTTTCCGCCGCACTGTTCACTCGCCATTCCTGGTGCGATCGGCAGCCCTCGGCGATTACCTGCGAGTGATCACGATGGGCAATTGCGTATTCACACACCGCGGTCCCTTGTCATCCATCGCCGGCGTGAATTTCCAGCCCGCAACCGCTGCGCGAACTGCATTAGCCACGAGTCCGTTCCCGCCAGACGACTCCAGGACGGTAACGTTGCCGTTCTCTTCAATCCGGACCTTGACCTGCACGGTCAGCTGGGCGTTCTGAAGATACGCAAGGGCCTGCGTAGAAAACGTCGGCTCCACCCGATGCTTTAATCGATGGAGCGCGAGCTGCGAATCCATCTGGAAGCATTCTGACCGCGGCCTGGAGTTCACCGGCGCGGACCTGGATTCACTCGCCGCAGCCACCCTTGTTTCGGGCACGGGGGGAACGACCGGTGCCGGGGGAGCGCACGAAACCATCTTCGATCGGAGATCGGAGCCGAAAGACGGTTCGGGGATCACTTCCGCAATCTGATCGCGGATCTGACTCCCCTTGACTGTATCGCCGCCCGAACATACCCGATTGTAGGACTCGACCAGCGGATCAAGAACTTTGAGGTATTCGGCTCGCATCATGTCGAGGGTTTCCTCGGTACCGGCATCCTTAAATGAAGCAATCTGACGATAAACCGCTGCGGCTTGCCGGTATTCCTTCGACTGAAAGTTCTTTTGCCAATCCAACAGCACTCGGTCTCCGGCAACCTGAAGCTTGCTCTGGGCGAGCTCCAGATATTGCGTGGCGAGTTCATGCTTTGGTGCCAGGCTGACTGCAGCACGAAAACTCTGCAGCGCTCCGGGAAGCATCCCCTGCTTATATTCACTAAGCCCCTTCTTGAACAGTAACTCTGCGGCTTCAGGCTCGACGGCGGCAAGCTCCGCACACCTGGGCTTCATGGATCGCAGAAGACTGAGGAGCGCGACGGAATCACCGCTGTTCAGACTCTTGCGTGCGTCGTCAACAGCGGCTTTGCAGCGCACGACGGACTGCTCGGCTTTCGCCTCATTCGCCAGCGCGATCACCTTCGGCGAATACTGCTGCGCGTCGACGGCGAATTCCGGGTTGATCGCGTAGATTTCCATCAAATAGGACTTGGCCGACGACGGATTGTTCAATCCGATGTTGGCCAGGGCCAATTGGAACTTCGCCGCAGTTTTTTCCTTCGCCCGGCCAGACTGTGCTCGCAGCGATTCGTTGACCTGCGAAAGCAGCTGGATCGACTCGTTGAACCGGGCCTCGAAGTACAGCGATTCCGCGCGGCTCAAAGTACGTTCCACGTCGTCCTGAGAAAATGCCTGCCGTGCCAATCCTGCGGAAAGAGTCAGCGCTATAGAGAGGGTCAGAATGTTCCGAAACATATAAACCTTCGCTTTGGCTTAGGGGAAAACCACTTGAATTGCCGCGTCCTTGCCTGTGACGCGGTATCGCTTGTCCGGATAACCCGGATTCTGAAAAACCAGCACGCTGCCGATCGGTACGCTGACGTCTCCCAGCGGCGTCTGGCCAATGGGTGTCAGCCTGGCGCCGTCGACAAAAACCTGGGCCCAGGGCCTCGCATTGATTTGAACCTTCGTCGAAAACGAAATGGTCGCGGTGGTCGTTGCGTCGGGCGTGACGTAATGCGTCACGGCCTGACGCAGTCCCTGGTAGCGGTATTCCAGAGTCTGTCGTCCGGAGGGGAGTTGAAGGGTCGTCGGAGTGGATCCCAGATTCTCTTCGCCGCGATAGATTTCAACAGGAACCGCTGCACTGATCGCAAGATTGCCCATCAAGGTCCTCGCGGCCGGAGCTGCAACTGTTGAGACCGACGATGGCCTCACGGGCTGGACGTCGATCGTCCGCAAGATGGCCGCTCGTAACGGTTCAGCCGCCGATACGGACGCCGGACTTACGCTCCCGGGTTGCTGTGTATTTGTCGGGAGCGGCGTTGTCAGCGTTGGGAGCGCAGGCACCGCCGATCCGGTTCTCAGCTCAACGCTCCGCGAAGCCCGCGCAGCGGTCGGTGATGGAGCCGACGCCTGAGAGTCTGTTCTGTTCGGAAGGACGAGCACAGCAACAAGGACAACGAACGCGACTGAGGCGACCACAATAGATCGGTTTCTGACTCTCCCCTGCGATTGCTCCTGCGTGTCCGAGGCAGAACAGTGACTGGAAGCAATGGTCTGGTGCAGCAGATTCTGAGCTTCCACGTTGTCGGGATCCGCATCGACTATCCGCCGTAGAGCAGCAGCCGCTTCTCCATGGAGAATCCGATCGTTTTTGGAGTGCGCCTCATGCGCAAGTACCAGCGCGTTCGAGAAATCGTGCTCCAGCTCAGAACGCACGGACTGCTGGATTGTGCGAGCTTCCTCGTGGGTGGGTTCGATTTTCAGAATCGCGGTTGTTACCTCGAGGCATTGCTTTCGGCGTTTTTCTTCGAAAGCCTGCCTCGCCAGATACACCAGGCCGACCAGCCCCGCAGCGGTGGACTTATCAAAGGGCGACCGTTCACCCGGCTCCAGCAGGATTGGAGTTGATTCTACAGAACGCTTAACGTCATACATCTTTGCACCAATTCTTTCGTTCTTGTTTACTGGTTCGACGACATCGAAAACACACCGACTGTGGCTACCGGCAAGCGGCCTCCGTGAATCGTCAGATTCCGGTGGTTCTTCCCGACCCACAATTCGGCCTTGTGTTGTCCTTCATCGAGCGGCATCTCCAGTCCACTCTCCCGCATCAATTCCGCACGATCTCCAACTCTCAAACCGGCCGGCACGCAATTGCACCGAACCTGCGCTTTCCCCTCGCTGTTCGCGACAAACAAAACATCGGCAGTCTGGCGTGATGGCAGAGAAATGAGGGTGGGCACCTTTCCGGGTGAGAATTCGAAACTCATCTCCACTTCGCCCGTCGGTGTACTCACTCTTAAACGACGAACTCCGGGCTGGATCCCCGTGACCGTAATTTCACTTTCCGTGATATCTCCGATGAAAGCGTCGTCCACCCACACGACACTGGTCGGTTGATCGCTGACAACATGCAGATCCAGCGATGCGGGTGACAGATTCGGCAGCGGCTCGAACTGAGCAGCAGTATCCGCAGAGCTTGGCGCGGGGGCGAGACCTGCTGAAACCGGAGCATTCTGGGAAGCGGGGGCCTGATTGCCGGGAACCACTGCCCCTCCCGGAGATCCCTCAATCTTTGCGCTCGCATACGCAAACCAAATAACGCCAAGAGCTCCAAGCACCACGAGTCCAAAGAGCGCAACCTTAATAAAGGAGGAATAGGGCTGGACGGACTCTGCCGCCAGCCGAGGTGCAGCAGCCTGAGAAACTTCATGGGTATCAGTCGGCGGCGCAACCACAGGATCCGGTACCGGATCCGGCCCATCCGGCTCGGCCGGACGGGAGGTAACCGGCTCGGCGGTCTGGAACGGCATGGGCTCCAACTGTGACGGCTCAGGTTGGGAAGCTGTCGGGGGCTGGGCAATGCGGACAAGCGACCGTTCCCAGTCTTCGTTGTGCAGTCCCTCGACGTCGAACGACAAAAACTGAAGCTCGGGATGATTCGGGATGAAATTGCGCGCCTCGTCCAGCAACAGGCTGAGTCTCTTCCGATCATCCGACATCACCATGCGCGCCTTCTCGAGCAGGCCAATGCCGATCAGATAACGAACCTGCAGATTGCCCGGATCGATGTTCTTGGCTTTGGCGAAAGCTTCGAGGGCTGCCTCGACTTCGTGGTCCTGAAGGAACGTCAAGCCTTCCGATATGAAAGTCTGCAGTTCGGTGGAATGAAGAGCCTTCTCTTCGACGCTCTTTTTGAGATTCAGGAGGCCCTCATCGTCCGGATACTCCGCCAGGGCATTGATGCATTGATAGACAGCGCGGGCATAATTCCCCGTACTACTCAGCCCAAATATCGCGTCCACGAATTCGGCGCGGCGTTTCAACCTCCGCTGGCTGTCGGCGAGCGATTCGATGCGGTGAATCTCCCCGTCGAGGCCAGGCATAGCGGGATGCAGTTCCCGAATGAGGTGCCAGCGTTTCAGGGATGAGGCAAAGCTGTCGGAAATTTCTTCGTTGCGGGCTTCAGTAACAAGCGCGGTGAGCAAATCCCTCCGGGCGGTCGCGTTCTGCAGAAGTTGAGCCAGCTGCGATTCCATGGGGTAGCGATTGAGGGCATGCTGGATGGCGCGAATGCGTTCGTCCAGATCGGGTTCGCCTTCAAGTTCTGAACTGAGCCGGCGCACGAATTCCAGCCGGGCTTCTCGTTCTTTGTTTTCGGCCTCCAACCGCAGACCTTCAAACAACCTGTTATCCGGGTACAACGACAGCATCCGATCGCACGTGAGCAGGGCTTTCGAAGTCTCGCTGGTGGTCAGACAGGCCTTGATTTCCAAGGCGGCCTCAGCGGCCTCCTGATCTTCAATGGGGAGCGGGTCATGAACCTCAGCTCCGTAGGGAAGTGTTCCGGCCACGGTCTCTCCTTCCGATGAGGGGATTGCCTGGAAGGGTCGCTTACGTTGAGGTCAGCTTAGGTCCTCGCGCGAATTCAAAGTCACCAGTTGGATACAGGTGTCTCGCTTTCGCTTCTGACACTTTGGCATTAATTCCTCTGTTTATAACAGATAGCGATTGGGCCGGTGCTTGCATTAGGAGGCGTGACTGGAGGAATCATGAGGCACTTCCCGAACAAGACTATCCCCGTAATACTCGTCACCTGGTTGGTCCACTCCGTAGCACCTGTCGCCGCAGCGAACCCGCTCAATCCCGACTCTGTGAGGCATCAGGTGCACCTGTTGGATGTTGGGACGGATACGAGGGTGGTGCTGGAGACGAAAAAACTACTCGAAGGCGCGATCGCTGCGATCGGAAAGGACGACTTCGTCATTCTTCAGCGGGACGGCCGGACGGAAACAGTCGCGTACGAAGAAGTAACGCAACTCGCGGTGCGGAACCTGCGATATCGGGCAAGTGAAGAAAAGCGCGGAACGACAGCTCGAAGCGTCGCGGCGGGCCTCGGCGCCGGCAGCGTCGTCGAAGTCAGAACATCGTGGGGAAAAACCTTCTCTGGCCCAATAGTTCAGGTGAGCGATCAATCCTTCGAATTGCAGTCAAAGAAGCAAGGCACGACCGTCAGCATCGCATATCGCGATGTCGAGGAACTCGGGACCAGGACGTCCCATGCACGGATGATTCTTATTGTTGGTTTCATCCTGATGTTCCGAATCGTACTGAAGAGGTTCGGAACTCTATTCGCCACCGCGTCGTGACGCCATGAAGGACTTCCGAATAAGGATCATCGCCATAATGCTGCTCGTCTGGCTGAATTACCCGGCGAGACCTCTCGTGGCTGCGGGTCCGATGCACTCGGACTCTGTCAGGCAGCAAGTGAAGCTGTTCGATATCGGCACCGAGGTGAAGCTAATACTGAAGAGCAAGAAGACGTTCCAGGGCGCGATTGAATCGATCGGGCCAGAAGGCTTCGTGATCGTTTTTCCACGAGATGGCCGGATGGAATCGATCGATTACGACGATGTGGTGCAAGTCCGCGTGAGGAATTTGAGATATCGAGCGAATGCGAATCAAAAAGGAACGACGGCTCGCAGCGTCGCAGCGGGACTGGGCGCGGGCACTGTCGTCAGTGTCAAGACGTCGTGGGGTGGAACTCTGACAGGCCGCATTGTTCATGTGCGCGAGCAATCTGTCGAATTGCTGCCAAACAAGGGCGCGTCGTACAGCCTTGCCTATGACGAGATACGGGAACTTGGGACCAAAAAGTCGCGCGCCGCGATGTTTTTTGTGATCGGCTTTGTCCTGATGTTCCAGGCGCACTGAAGGAACAGCAACTCTTCAATCCCGCAACGTCGCGATGGTAACGCCGCGTCCGCCCTGGTTCGGCGGCGCAGATTCGAAATGGACTACATGCGGATGGCTCTTCAGGAGGTCTGCAATCGCGGCGCGTAACGCACCGGTTCCCGACCCATGAACAATCCGAACCTGCGGAAGCTGCGCAAGAAATGCCTCGTCGAGGAACTTGTCCGTCAGACTCGTCGCGTCGTCCACGGTACAACCCAGGAGATTGATTTCACTCGAAGCGGGCTCCGAAGAAACACTCAAGTGAACACCAGCGGGAAGTTTCAACGCCGGCTTGTCGATGACATCCAGGTCTGACAGCGGCCGACGCAGACGGATGTTACCTACCATTACCTCCGCCTCATTCCCTTGCAAGGCCATGACAACGCCCGAAACTCCCATGGAATCCACGCGAACCCTCGATCCCACTTCAACGGGCTGTCGTTCGACGGGCTTACTGACAGCAGGCCGTGCCGGACGATCTGCCACCTTTTCTTTCTCTTGCCGGATCTGCGACGTGGCGTGGGCCGTCACGGCATCGAGCTTCTTCTGATACTTCTTCTTTAGAGATTCTTCCTGAACCGTCTCGAGTTCCCTGGCCGCCCGCGCCGCCATTTCATCCGCGATCTGTTGAACCCGGCGCTCGGCGCGAGCGAGCTCTTCTTTTTGTTGCGACTTCAGGGAGGCCAACTCCTGATCCTTGCGGGCCTCAAAGTCCTTCCGCTGCGTTTCAAGGGCAGCTTTCTCGTTTTCAAGATCGGATATGCGCCGCCGAAGCTCCTCGACATAGAGCGCGACATCGGCCTCGCCCGTATCCAGAAAGGCCGTCGCATTGCGCAAGACGGCGCCGGGCATGCCGAGCCGTTCCGCAATCTTGAGACCGCTGGACGCCCCGGCAAGCCCATGAATCAATCTGTAAGTTGGCTCGAGTGTCTGCTCGTTGAATTCCATCGCCGCGTTGGAAACATCCCGCGTTGTCTCGGCGTAGACCTTCAGGCGGTTGTAATGCGTTGTGGCTATCGCGAGGCAGCCCACTTCGCGGAGCCGTTCAAGGACTGCCTTTCCCAATGCGGCTCCCTCCCCAGGTTCGGTACTGCTTCCTATTTCATCAAGAAGGATGAGCGACTCGGATGTTGCGGACTCCAACATCGATTTTATGGAAAGAACGTGGGCCGAAAATGTACTCAGATGATTGGCGATCGACTGCTGATCTCCGATGTCGGCGAGAACCTGATCAAAGATAGGCAGGGTCGCCTCATCCGCAGGTACCGGAATTCCGGACTGAGCCATCAGAGACAGGAGCCCCACGGTTTTTAGAACGACGGTCTTTCCGCCGGCGTTCGGTCCGCTGATGACAAGAATGCGGCGCGTGGAATCCAGATCCAGAGACACGGCGGAAATTCGGCGGCCTTCGCCTCTAAGATTGTCTTCCAATAACGGATGTCGTGCCTTGACGAGGCTGAGCAGTGAGCGCGCTGAGAACACGGGACGCGTGCAGTCAAATTCGCGTCCGAAGCGTGCCTTTGCAAAAACCACCTCGATTTCGCTATGCAATTGGCGACCGCCCGCAAGCAAGGAGACGCTTTTCTGTATGAGGTCGGTAAGTTCCGCGAGAATTCGAACGATTTCCTGGAATTCCGCCTCATGCAATCGAACCAGTTCGTTGTTCAACTCCAGGACCGCGAGTGGCTCCATGAAGACGGTTGCTCCGCTCGAAGATGTCCCGTGAATAATGCCGTCCACACTGCGCTTCTGATCGCTCCGAACAGGTATGACGAAGCGGCCATTACGAACCGTTACCAGTTGATCCTGAAGCTGATCGGAATACTCGGGACTGCGTAGCATGGATTCGAGTTTGCTCGTGACACGCCCACGGGTCACATCGATCGCGCGTCGAATCCGCGCAAGCTCCGGGCTGTATCGTTCATCGATTTCGCCATCATGAACGGCGTGACCAAGTCGTTTGGCAAGTTCACGCAGATCCGGCAGCCTGGCGGCTTTGCGCGCAAGACCGGGGAACGCTTCGGCTTCGTCCTTCCACCGAATACGCAACCCTTCAATCTGTCCGAGGAATACCTGGATTGCTTCAATCTCTTCGATTTCGAGCCGCGAACCCGCCACCCGCAGCTTCTCCATCGCGGGCCCAAGGAGTGGAACTTCGCGAAACGGCACCCTTTGCACGCGCAGATACACCATCGCTTCCGCAATCAGGGCGTGTTCGGCTTGAAGTTCGGCGAGGTTTGTTGACGGAGTAAGGGACTGGAGCAGGGCCTTGCCTTCTCCAGTCGAGACATATCGGGAAAGGAGAACCTTCAGCCGTTCGAATTCCAGGGCATCGAGCGAGACGTTCATGGCTTAGACCCGGTTGATCAAGCTTGCGACCATTCCGGCTCCGAAGCCGTTGTCGATATTCACGACCGTGACGTTGGAAGCACAGCTGTTCAACATGCTCAACAGCGCTGTCACTCCCCCGAAGCTGGCGCCATACCCCACACTCGTGGGAACGGCAATGACAGGAGCCGCCACCAGTCCTCCTACAACACTGGGCAGCGCGCCCTCCATTCCTGCAACCACAATGAGCACCCGCGCCGCAGCAAGCCGTTCTCGCCGATCCAACAACCGATGGATTCCGGAAACGCCGACGTCGTAAAGCTGTTCAACGCTGTTGCCCATTACCTTCAGTGTCACAATCGCTTCCTCAGCGACGGGGATGTCCGAGGTTCCGGCTGAAATCACCAGCACCGTTCCCTTGCCACGAACTGTGTCGTCACGCCGCACCACGATGGCGCGCGCGGCTTCGTGAAACTCAGCAGATGGTTCGACTTTCTGTACTCGATCGTATTGTTCGACATTCGAACGGGTAACCAGAATGTTGTGTTTCCCGGGAAGCATCGATTGAACGATTCTTGCAACTTGATCCGGAGTCTTACCGGCGCCAAAAATCACTTCGGGAAAGCCCTGCCGCAGGGTGCGGTGATGATCCACATTGGCGAATCCAAGATCTTCGAAAGGAAGTTTTCTCAGCTTCTCCAGTGCCTCATCGTCAGAAAGCGCACCGCTTCTGATCTCTCCAAGAATTCGTCGTAGCTGCTCCTCTGTCATAGGTGGAGTTCGAATTGTACATCGTCAATCAGGCTGGTAAGGGGTGCTTTAAGCCTCGTGAACAGGGCGTGATCCGCGGCCTCGATCTCGACGAACAGTCCATGAAGGACAACCTTGAATGCCCTCGCGAGTTCCCTGACGTTCAATCGCGTAATCAGGCCGGCCTCGAATCGCGCAGTCACTTCCTGCGGCAGGTTGTCGATCCCCTCCGCAGCCGCCGCTTCCAAAAGACGAGTCCGTAAACGCGCGCGTTCCTCGGCAGTAAACACAGATGGATCCTTTTCGAAGGTTCAATCGTACTCTTCTTGAACAGGAGGAAGGAAATGGCAGGCAACCTAGATTCCACAATGGTCACCAGTGCGCTGGAACTACCGGGATATCGGATTGTGCGTAACCTTGGAATCGTTCGAGGAATTATTGTGAGATCGCGAAGTGTCATCGGCAGTCTGGGCGCGTCACTGCAAACGATTGTGGGCGGCAACATTACGATACTGACAGATCTCTGCGAGACGACGCGCGAGGATGCGTTTATGTTGATGCTGCAGCACGCGGCAGAGCATGGAGCAAATGCGATCGTAAGTTTTCGCTACGACACCACGGAGGTGATGTCCGGCGTTACGGAAGTGCTGGCTTATGGGACGGCGGTTCGGGTGGAACCGGAGACTACGTCTTAGAAATTCAGCCGCAGATGACGCGGATTATCCGCTGTGCGGCTAATTGCGCTGATGTCCCTACAACTGCAACAGGAGCTTTCCGTCCGCCTGCTCCACCGGAAACGTCCGGACGCATTCCGCCGTCTCGCCACCCGCGCCAGTCGCGAGGTCAAAGTGATGAGCATGCAGCGGGCAAATAACTTTTCCGTTTCCCACCAAACCCTCGGATAGCGGTCCCTGACGATGCGGGCAAAGGTTCTGTGTCGCAAAAACCTTTCCGTCGCGTTGCCGGAATACCGCGATCTCCTGGCCGCCGATGACGTAGCAGCGGCCCTGCCCCAAAGGAATCGCATCGACGTTGTCCAGAAGAGTGCAGGTTACAGTGCTTGTTTCAGCCATTGTTTTCGGCGACCTCCAGCGCGTGAGCTAACTCCGGTCCGCTGAACTGCGCGGGATATACCGGCACTTCAGCCTCTTTCCATGGATCCTGATAGGCATCGACGGCTCTCTGAATTTCGGCGTCGAGTTGCGCGCAAATTCCCAAACTGTCCGAAACGAGGATCTGTCGAAGCGTTTCAATCCCCACGCGTTCGACGAATCCGTAAGTGCGTTCCAGATATTTGCCGTGTTCGCGGTAGTACTGCATGAAACGGCCCATGTAGAGCAGGACGTCATCGTGAGTGTCCACGGTGCAAAGCAGATCGCCTTTGCGGACGCTGCCGCCGGCAGCACCGCCGACATAGATTTCCCACTTTCCGCCTTCGATCGCGACGGCGCCGAGGTCTTTGACATAGGCCTCGGAACAATTCCTCGGGCATCCCGCCGTGGCCAGCTTCATCTTGTGTGGAGACTCGACACCCTGGAAGCGGCGTTCGATTTTCTGCGCCAGGGAAATGGAGTCGCCAACGCCGTAGCGGCAGAAATCAGTCCCGACACAGCTTTTGCATGTCCGAAAGGCCTTGGTGTAGGCGTGCCCGCTGGGCATGCCCAGGTCCTTCCACACCGATGGCAGGTCTTCCTTCCGGATGCCCAGCAGATCGATTCGCTGGCCACCCGTCAGCTTGACCATCGGCACGTTGTATTTCACCGCGACGGTGGCAATACGCATCAGTTCGTCCGCGCTGGTCACGCCGCCATAGATACGGGGCACGACAGAGAACGTGCCGTTCTTTTGAATGTTCGCGTGCACGCGATCGTTGATGAATCGCGCGTCGCGCTCATCCTCGTACTCGCCGGGCCATAACGTCTTCAGCAGGGACGCGAGGCCGACCTTGCTGGCCGGATCTTCCCTGCCATCGGCCAGTTGAGCGAACGTCTCGCTGACGGACTTAATGCCGCGTGTGCGTAACTCGCGAACGAGTTGGGATTTTTCCAGCGGCACTCCGGGAACGTAATAATGCTCGGCAGGGTCGATGGCGACTTCGCCGAGGCAGGCCTCCAGGAGTTGAGCGACGAGGCTTTTGCAGGATCCGCAGCCCTGCCCCGCCCGCGTGCAGGCACCAACTTTCGAAACACTGTGGCAGCTCTTGTTTTGAATGGCGTTTACGATTTGTTTTTTGCTAACGCCGTTGCAATTACAAATCTGCGCGCTGTCTGGAAGATCCGACGCCTTGAGCAACGCGACGCCCGTGGGCGAGCCAAACAGAAGATCCGCGCGGCGCGCCGGCGCCTTCGTTCCATTGAGGAACATTTGCAGCAATGTGCTGGCCGCCTCAATATCTCCCAGGAGAATGGCTCCGGCGATCTCGCCACCGCGCACAATCAATTTCTTGTAGATGCCTTTCGCCGGTTCCCGATAGACGACCACTTCATCATCCGCGCTCGCGGGCTTGGTGATGCCCATGGATGCCAACTCCACACCCATGACTTTGAGTTTGGTGCCAAGCTTCGAGCCCTCATAAGCCGAGTCCGGCTGAAAGCCGGTCAGCACATCGGCGAGCACATTCGCCTGCTCCCAGATCGGATCAACAAGGCCGTACAGTTGACCGCGATGCTCAACACACTCTCCGACCGCAAACACCGCGGGATCGCTGGTCCGCATCTGATCGTCGCAGACAATGCCGCGATTGACCGTTAGCCCTGAGGCGGTTGCAATCTCGGTGATCGGCCGGATGCCGGTGCTGACCACAACCATGTCGGTTTCAAGCGTTGAGCCATCTTTGAATTCGAGATGCGTGATACGCCCATCCGTGCGGACGATCTTTGAGGTGATGGCGTTGCACAGCACCTTGATTCCCATGCCTTCGATCGTCTTTCGAAGCATGTCGCCGGCTTCAGGATCCAGCTGCACGGCCATCAACTGAGGCGCAGCCTCGAGAACCGTTACTTCCACACCGTGCGTGAGCAAGCCGCGGGCCGCCTCCAGGCCCAGCAGGCCTCCGCCGATGACAGCAGCCTTTTGGTTGTTCCTCGCGCAGTCCGCGATCCGCGAACAATCGTCGATCGTCCGGAACAGAAACGTACCGGAGCAGCCAAAGCCTTCCATCGGAGGCACAAATGGGCGCGACCCTGTCGCGATGATCACATTGTCGTAGGGCTCTTCAATGAGGGGCGCGGAGGGCTCGGCAGCGGCATCGGCGCTATAGGCAAGCGCATCCTTCTTAAGTGATGTGCCGATCACCACCCGCCGCTCGCGGTCGATGCTGTGCGCCTTTACGCCCGCATGAAGCCGGATTCCGTTTTCCGTGTACCAGGAGAGCGGGTTCATGAAGATCTCTGTGGCCGACTGGCTGCCATTGAGAACGTTGCTCAGTAGTATCCGGTTGTAATTCCCATAGGGCTCGGCGCCAAACATGGTGATGTCAAACTCATCGGGCGCCCTTTTCAGAATCTCTTCCACGACACGAGCGCCGGCCATGCCGTTGCCCACAACCACAAGTTTCCGTTTACCGCCGTTCAAGATCTATCTCCCGTTTCGTACTGTTCCGTCCGCAAGAAGAAGCGAATCAACATCCAGATGGTGATGCAGGCCACCAGCGAACACACCGCCGCGACGGCCGCGACATCCATCGACACGGCATGGTTCTCCATCGCGTCCAGCGCGATCGTAAACAGCCAGAGCTGCCCCAGGAGGATGGCCGTGATCAGGGCCATGACCATCTGCAGGACAACGTTCATCCTTTCGCGAACCCGCGTGCCGACATTCATGCTGTGCCTTCCTCCCCTCCACGAACCCACACCTGTGCGTTCTGTGTCACGACAGACAGCCGCGCCAGTGCGCGCTTGGGCGGACCCGCAAGGACGCGCCCGTCTTCCGCACTGAAGAATCCTTCGTGACAGGGGCAAACGAGCTGTTTCGTCGTCGCTTCAAAAATCACCGGGCACGAGAGGTGTGTACACCGTTGATCGAAGGCGACGAACTGCTCCTCGGACAGGCGCAGGAGAATGCAGGGATCGTTTTCCGTCGGATAACGAAACAGCTTGTAGCCGCCGATCGGCAATTCTGTAAGGCCTGCAATAGCGACGCCGTCCGGCTTTTCTCCGCGAATTCGTTTCACAAGTTTCCGCCCCAGCGTGGCGCAGGTTCCGACAAAGAAAGCCAGTGACGTCAAGCCGAGAAACTTCGTGAACTCGCGCCGTGTCACATAGCTGTCCTCTCCGCTGGGAACGGGAAAGTCCTGCTTCCAATGAGAGTTCATCGACCCATCCTCGAGCGCAGAGCGAACTTAGAAAACTGACTCACGCCCTTTTGAGTGAAGGTGGCAATGTGCTTGAAGCATCCTGTGGTGCGAAAATCGGAAATTGGACGAATCCTGCATCTCAAATCCAAAAACCGAGATCTCGGATTGCACCGTCTGGCGACCTGTGACGACGAAGTGAATGCGTCGTGGCTGTATTTCGCCCGTGTCTGTCCAATGGGATATTTCGGATTTCGGATTTGAGATGCAGGATTCGTCCAATTTCCGATTTTCGTACCAGAGGATGCTTTACGTACGTTGATTCCGTGCGGGCGTGAAGCTGATTTGGACGTTTGTGGAATCACCATCAGCCTCCCCACACCACCAGCTCCGTCACATCCGGTACCTGCTGGTCTTCGAACTCGGGCATGAAAGCCGTGATGTCGAAGTCGAGATAGTCGGTGCCGGGCGTACTCATCAGGTGCACCTTCGTTTTTACGATCTGGCTTCCGAACTTGAATTGATTGATGGGTTGCTCGACGCGCATGCGCTCGATGTCTTCAGGGCGGCCGTAGTAAAGGGCCTGGCTCGGGCATACGGTGGCGCACATGGGTTTTTTGCCGATGCTGGTGCGATCGAAGCACATATCGCACTTCATCATCTGGTCGATCTGCGCGACGTAATGCGGCACGCCAAAAGGACATGCCAGCACACAATTGGAACAACCGATGCATCGCGGCTTCAGCGAGCTATGAACAATGCCGTCCTCGGTCTGCTTAATCGCGTCGGCTGGGCACACCTTGGCGCATGCCGGATCTTCACAGTGCATGCACACGACGGGAGATGTCTGCGTGCTGATCGCTCGATCGACAAATTCCAGGTGGATCATGGAACGCCCACGATGCGTGTCGCATTCCATGCAGGCCTGCATGCAGGCTTTGCATCCGATGCACCGGGAAGGGTCGATGAAGAATTCGTACCCGTTCATGACGTCACCTTCTCCACGCGGCAGGCACACACCTTGTACTCGGGGATCTTTGATATTGGATCCAGGGCACGCTTGGTGAGAAGGTTTGCAGACTTTTTGCCCGGCCAATGATAGGGAACGAAGACCGTGTCGGGCCGAATGGTTTTGACCACCTGTGCCGGCACGCGGATCTCGCCGCGCCGGGTTTGAACCAAAACCATGTCGCCATTGGCAATGCCGAGCTTGCCCGCAAGCAAGGGATGGAGTTCGCACAAGGGCTCGGGATACTGATCGACAAGCGGACCGATGCGTCGCGTCTGATTTCCGCTGAGATACTGCGAGACCACGCGGCCTGTCGTGAAGAAAATTGGATACTCTTCATCGACGTCTTCTGCCGGCGGGCGATATTCATAACCGTAAAAGCGAGCCTTGCCATCGGAATGATGAAACTTGCCGCCCTCGAAGAGCCTCGGTGTTCCTGGATGACTGAACGACGGACAGGGCCAGAAGATACCCATGTTCTTCTCGATCCTGGCGTAGGTCATACCGCTGTAATCGGCGGATCCTCCCTTCGATGCGGCGGCCAGCTCGCGGAAAATGTCGTCGGTGATCGCATACGGAAAGTAGTCCTTGCATCCAAGACGGGAAGCAAGGTCGGTCAATATCTGCCAGTCGACGCGGGCATTGCCCGGCGGCGTCACGGATTGCCTGAGCCGAACACACCGGCCTTCACCGGTGGTGACGGTTCCTTCGTCTTCTTCCTGCAGGGAGCCGGCAAAAACGACATCGGCGTGATGCGCTGATTCCGACAGGAAGAAGTCCACACAACCGTAGAAGTCCAATTTGTCGAGTGCCGCACGCGTTCTGTTGGCGTCGGGAATGGAAACCAGTGGATTGAAGCTGATCGAGAGCAATCCGCGGATTTCTCCCCTCTCGATCGCATCGAAGATCTCGCAGGCGCTCAGCCCGGTGCGCGGAAGGTCCGATTCTGCGATGCGCCAGAAGTCCGCGATGAATTTCCGATGCTCGGGATTTTCGATGTCGCGAGCACCGGGGAGTTGATTGCATCTCTGGCCGTGCTCACGACCCCCCTGGCCGTTTCCCTGACCGGTGATCGTGCCGTATCCCGAACCGGGTTTGCCGATCCTGCCGCTGGCCAGCACGAGATTGATGTAGGAAAGGCAATTCTCAACGCCCTTTGAATGATGTTCCACGCCGCGCGCGTGCAGCATCATGGACGTTTCGGCAGGACCCCAGATCTCTGCCGCGCGAACGATGCTGGAGGCGGGCACGCCGGTGATGGCTTCCGTGTATCGCGGCGTGTATTTCGCGACTAAAGTTTTCACGGCGTCGAATCCGAGCGTATTCGTTTCGATGAACTCCGGATCGACCCAGCCACGCTCGATCATCACGTTCAGGATTCCGTTCGCCAGCGCGCTGTCGCGACCGGGCCGTACCGGCAGAAAGAGATCCGCCGTTCGCGCAATCGGCGTCATGCGTGGATCGATGACGATGATTTTTGCGCCGTTGTCTCGCGCCCTCCACACGTAGTCGGTCAGAATGGGGAAACACTCGCCGATATTCGCGCCGCTGATGATGACGGCCTTCGCAAGGGGAATATCGCTCCAGGGATTCGCCGCCCGATCAACGCCGAACGCCATCTTATTGGCAGAACCCGCGCTGACCATGCACAGCCTGCCGTTGTAGTCGATGTTGGCCGTACGCAATGCGACGCGCGCGAACTTTCCAACCAGGTACGCCTTTTCGTTCGTCATGGAGGCGCCGCCCAGCATGGCAAACGCATCGCGACCGTACTGGTTCTGGATTCGTCTTATCGCGTCAACGGTACGATCGAGAGCTTCGTCCCAGGTTGCCTCACGGAAACCGTTGTTACCGCGGACGAGCGGAGCAAGCAACCTGTCGGGATGCTCGTTCTGCAGGTAGCGCTTCACTCCCTTTGGACAAAGCATTCCGCGATTGACCGGAAACTCTTCCCAGGGCTCGAAGCCCACGACTTTGTTGTCATGAACTTTTAGCTGAATCCCGCACTGAACGCCGCAGAAACAACAATGGGTTTTGACCAGCGTACAGTCCTTGTGCTCGTCCCAGCCTCCCGCGGGCTCGTAGTTCAGATGAGGGCCGTAGTGGTCGATGAGGACATCTTCGTCGAAAGCAAGTCGCGCCATATTAACGCCCGAGCACCTTTCCCTGGTTAAGCGCCAGAAGGCGCCGCCTGCATGGCGGACAGATTTCCTGGTAATGCACCTCTCCGTGAGGTGTTGCAAAACGGAAGTTGAAACCAAGCTGATCGAGCACAGTTTTCAAATCGTCGACCTGGAGTTGCGAGGCATACGCCTCGCCGCAACGCCGACAATTGGCACTGCCACTGACAGCACCGGCTTGCTTATAAAAGGAGACGCCCAGCGAAAGAGGCCTCTGAATGATGTGAAAGAGTTTTCCAAACGGCAGATAGAGCAGCAGGCCAATAACGCTTGCTGCATGCGCCATTCCGATGAACTGGAAGCCGGAGCCCGCAAGAAGCTTCGCGCTTACCGAAAGCATGAGGCCCGTGACGCACACGGCGAACAGCAGAAGAATCGGAAAGACATCATCGGCGAAAGTCTGAATTGCAAACTCGCCCTTGTCGCTCATGCGGAGCCTGACGGAGAGCACCAGCCCGACCAGAAGAATGACTGCCGAGATATTCAGAATGTTGAAGTGGAGGAACCCGCGAATGCTGTGAACAGGAAACTGCTCCACAGGGAAACCTGCGACGAAGACCTGATAGATTTCAGCATTGCCCGGCAGCGACTCGAAGTGAATCCACCCGAACACCAGCGGAAACGTGACGCCGAACGCGAGCATCCCGCCCCAGGAAAGACAGGCATGCATGATCCAACGCTGCCGGCTTCGCTTCGTGATGAAACGTTGGAGAACAAAGTTATCGAGAAGAAGTTTTCCCAGGCGGCCCGTGTTCTTCGTAAGCGACGGTAGTCCGCGCTTCCTCGTAAAGAATGACTGCATACCGCGCTTGAGATACATCCGCGTCGGTGGACGTTGAGACCAGACCGCGTATCGATAAACGACAGCAAACACTGCAAAGACGCTGCCGACAGCGTAGGTGGCCAGCGCCCAATCAAAGTCCGTAAGGCCTCGCGAACCAAGCACGACTAAAGCTGTCGCAATCACAGCCGCGATGGCGCCGGCCCGGAAAGCGACTCGATCGAACGCATGGATGCGGTGCTCGGTCATCGCGGCTCCATTTATGCAATATCCGTGCCAGTGGACTACTTTCGTATCAGATTGATTTTAATGATGTTAATAAAGAGGAAGACCTGCATGAAGAGTCAGAAAGTTACAAGAACGTAGGGGCCCCTGTGGTCCGCTACATCGTTGTGCTGAATAGACTCGGAACAATCCTTCAAAGGCTCCAACATCAGAGAAGTCTCGCGCCTGCCTGAGGCAGGGAGGCGGTGCCGCCAAAGGCGGCGCGGGCGGGGTCACCGAAGCCGATTCTTCAAGGTTTGCCGTTTGGGAGACGCTCCCCTTGCGCCGCGGCCGCGGCGCCGCCCTCTTGACTCGGCAGGGCGCAACCAACAAATTTGTCGCGAGATGGTTTTACACCTACAAAACTGCCCACCTGAAGTTGCGCGGCTAGAAAAGTTTCGGGGCCCAAAGACTTCAGAATCTGCAG
>Ga0111539_10001094_pt1 | contig 35846 bp, 35 predicted proteins | sample RhiMethybrSRZTD1_FD_79667 | JGI IMG/M metagenome (GOLD analysis project Ga0111539, IMG submission 79667) | Populus rhizosphere microbial communities from Tennessee, USA - Rhizosphere MetaG P. TD hybrid SRZTD1 (version 2) (version 2) | ecosystem: Host-associated > Plants > Roots > Rhizosphere >...
CAAGAAGCTCAAACTGATACAGACCAAACAGCAACAGGTGGTAACATAGGACAAGAAGCTCAAACTGATACAGACCAAACAGCAACAGGTGGTAACATAGGACAAGAAGCTCAAACTGATACAGACCAAACAGCAACAGGTGGTAACATAGGACAAGAATCTGCACAACAAGCTAATCAAAAATCATTTGGAGCAGATATTGACCAAAAAATTACCCAAACTGCAACACAAGTGGCTAAATCTTCAGACCCTGATAGTGAGGATGAAGGAGATGTTCACCAAGTAATCAATCAAATTGCAAATCAAGCTGTATCTGGTGGGAAAAATGTCAATCAGATTATTAACCAAATATCTACTCAAATAGCTAATGATCCTTCCGGTGATTTGGCAAAATCATTAGGAAATCTAGCAGGCTTTTATGGATCAGGCAATAAAGAGCAAGTAAATCAAGCTATCAAACAAATTGGCACACAAATAGCAGTAGGTAATAACATAAATCAAGTTCTTGTTCAAGTATCCAATCAAGTGACAAATAATTACTTCAAAAATAAAATAAAAGTAGACATAGATAATGATCGGGACAATGACAATGTCAAAATAATCAAAAAGGTATATAAACGAGATAATTCGTGTCCTACACAATCAGATTCTATACAACTCACAGGAAAAATATTACCAAAAGGTGTTATAGTTTTAGCAGATTTCGAGCCATGTCAATTAAAAGATGGACGGGCGACCCTCAATATTCCAGATACTCCTAACCTAAAGTTTGTAGTATTGTTTATAGACAAAAAAGGAAATAATCATGAAGGTGCAATAGTTACTAAACAAAAAGTTCAAAGCCTTAGCAAAGATAATGGTCTGTATGTAGTAAATTTTGATAATAAAATGACAGGAATTAATCCAGTAACAGGAAAGAAAATAACTTTAGATGAAATCAATGGGTTAGCATTATATAATACAGCAAAACAATCACTCAATTTCAAATCAGGAAATAGTTTAGCTCTCACTGCTGTTCTCAAAAAATAATTTTTTTAATTTTTTTATTTTATAAAATTACTAATAAATATTTTTAGATTCTAATATCAATAAAAATGGTGAAAAGCTATTTATCTAAACGTCACTCTATTATTGCTCTTTCACAAGAAATTAAAAATGGAAATCTAAAACCTACAAATTTAGTAGAATACTATTTAATAGCTATTAAAAAATTAAATCCAAAATTAAATTCTTTTATAACCGTTCTAGATGAACAATCTTTGCAAGAAGCAGAAAGGCTTGAAAGTGAATTGAAAAGAGGGATTTATAGAGGCTTACTTCATGGGATACCCTTTTCTATCAAAGATATTATTGCTGTTAAGAATGTACGATTAACTGCAGGTTCACAACTATTCCAAAATAATATCTCTAAATTCGATGCCACAGTAATTAAGTATTTGAAAAAAGCTGGGGCTATTTTAATAGGAACAAATAATTTGAATGAATTTGCAGCAGGTATTACTGGTAAAAATATAATCTTTGGACACTCAAAGAATCCGTATTCAATAGATAGATTGTCGGGTGGTTCGAGTGGTGGTTCCGCAGTAGCGGTTGCAGGAGGATTAATACCTTTTGCATTGGGGACTGATACAGGGGGCTCTACAAGAGTTCCTTCATCTCTTTGTGGTATATGTGGATTCAAACCTACGTATGATTCTATTAACAATTATGGAGTCTACAAATTATCACCTTCTCTAGATCATATTGGTATAATGGGTCTTAGTTCTATAGATCTTGCTATAGTATTTAGTACTGTTCGAAAAAAAGGAAGATTTGTAGATTATATGAATGAATTAGAAATACAAAAATTATCGTTATTTAATATGAGAAAGCTCTTGTTACACAACAAACGAACTATTGCTATCGGACTTCCTTGTAATTATTTTTTGGATTACTTAGAAAACGATGTAAAGTATTCCTTTAATAAATTTATCAATTTATTAAGAAATGATAAATCAATTTCTTTTACCAATGTGAAAATTAACTCAAATAACTTTTTTAAATCTTGGTCTCTTGTAAGACTATTTGAAACATATAATATTCATAAAAGAGGAATTAAAAAAAAAATTAATTATTATGAGCCTGATTTTAGGGATCAATTAATAGAAGGATCTAAAATCACATCAAGTGATTATCATGAAGCTCTGAACATAATAAAAAAACTAAAAACTACTTTTTTATCTTTATATAAAAAAATTGATTTTATGGTTTTACCAACAACTATTATATCTGCTCCTTTACTTTTAGAAAGTTCCGTAAATATTAAAGATAAAGTTTTTACCGTTAGAGAATCACTCTTGAGAAATACATTTCTATTTAATAGCATTGGTTTTCCTGCGCTGTCCCTTCCTTTTAGCTATTCCAGTTCCTCTAAGATGCCAATAGGAATGCAAATAATAGGGAGGCCTTACGATGATTATAGGGTGTTAACATTTGGAAATTATATTGAAAACCACGAGATGAACAGGATGTAAAAAATCTTACATGTGATCGTTTGATGAGAATTTTATTTTAGTCTAGTGAGATTATATATATGTATAAAAATGTTATTGTTGATATTGGTAAAGACTAAACAAATCTTGGGGATATTAGGTATATTTATGGCAGTCTTAGGGGGAGTAGCATGGTTTTTTCAAGAAAAATTGCCCGCAATAATCTTATGGGGTGGAGCTGCTATGATTATGTTTCAACTCAATAAGAGATCAAAAAAAAAATATAACAATGGTATTTAAAATTAAATATTCATTAATGGAAACATAATAAAGTAATAGAAAATTAACTTTCTTGGTTAAACTCCATGGGAAGAACGGCATGTATAGCCGAAAAAACTACATTACAACTATGGCAATAAAATTCATACTTATGATATGCTGGGTCTTGAATATCTTCCGATAGAATTACATAACGTGATAAATGACAACAAGGACATCCATTTAGATATTTATCAAACACCTTTCTTTTATCTTTGTTATACCCAATCCTCATTTAATTAATTTTTAGTTGTTTTAAACTTAAACTATTTGATTAAATTCAGGGTTGTTTTTTTATATAATAATGATTTGTATATAAAAGAGAAAATATTTTATAGAACATTATACTAGTGAAAATACTTTTATTTTTAAAAAAAATAAGCAAATTTAAACACGTTATTAACCAATAATGTTTGTTTAAAAAAATATTTGAGACATAGAATAATTATGAAATATAAGTAGGTTTATCAATCAAGCAAAACTCCATTATGGGAGGTAATGTAGAATTACAATTAGGACATTTGACTGAATCTATTTCTTGGGAAGATATTTTTCCAATTACATAATCTCTGCAAACAGGACAATATCTTATTGACCTAAAACAATATTCCATATTATACTATAGTCAAAGTAACTATTAAATATGTCTACTTTTTTTAATTGATAAAAAAACATTTTTTAATAAAACTTTATAGTAATAATCTATATTATCTCTGTATGTATCAACAAAAAATTGATGACGATCTCCGAAGCATTGCACAAGGAAATGTTCTCTCTGATGACTGGAGTAAAAAAATTTATTCTGTTGATGCGAGTGAGTTTGAGATTGTTCCTACTACAATTATCCAAGTCAAGAATAAAGACGATGTTTCCAATATCTGCAAATATGCTTTTGCTAAACAATTATCTCTTACTGGGCGAGGTGCAGGCACCGGCCTGTTAGGACAGTCTTTAAGCAGTGGTATATCTCTTGACTTTACAAAATATATGAATAAAATAAGTGAAATTGAAAATGATTATGTAATAGTCCAACCTGGAATTGTCAAGGCAATATTGGATAAAGAATTAAAAAAGAAAGGTAAATTTCTTCCACCTGACCCTGCAAGCAGTAATTTTTGTACAATAGGAGGTATGATAGCAAATAATTCTAGTGGAATCCATGCATTAGGCTATGGAAATACAATTGATTTTTTAGAAGGTATAGAAGTCATCTATTCAAATGGATTTATAGAATCGTTATTTAAAAATATTGATTATAAACAAGATTTTGCAAAAAAAGAAAGCAATACTCTTAGAACAAACAAACTCAACCAATTATTCAAATTATTTTCTTCTAATATTTTACAATATATTTCATTAAAATTTCCAAAGGTAACAAAAAATTCTTGTGGATATCGAATAGATACTGTATTTGATATTAATAAAAGATATTTACCACATAAAATATTTGCATCATCTGAAGGTACTTTAGGAATAACAACTTTAGCTAAATTCCGAATTCTTGATTTGCCTCTTTATAAATCTGTGATGGTGATAGGATTCGAAAACATTCTAAAAGCAGTTAAGACAGTCCCAACAATTCTAAGTTTCTTTCCTACATCTTTGGAATTACTTGATGATTCTGTATTATGTTATGAAAAAATAGTGAGTAATAAATTAAATTTTAAAATTAACAATAATAATAATGGAGGAACACTACTTTTTGTAGAATTTGCTGGAGATGACCTTGTTAAAATAGAATTAAAGTTACGCTTATGTAAAGAAAAATTACATGGATATGGAGAGATATTGGAGGTAACATCAGACTATGTTAGTTGTGAAAGAATTTGGTCAGCAAGAAAAAGTGCGCTTAATAATGTGATGAAATTGACAGTGGGCAGTAGAAAGCCGATTAGTTTAATTGAAGATACTATAGTCAATCCTGAGTTCCTATATGATTATACCATCTTTCTTTTAAGAATATACAAAAAGTACAAATTAGATTATATTTTTTATGGACATGCTGGCAATGGAAACTTACATACCAGACCTATACTGGATACTGCATCAAGTAAATATAACAATTTACTCGCTTCACTTGCAAGCGATGTCTTTTCTAAAGTTTATGAATTATCTGGGAGCATTACTGCGGAACATGGTGATGGTATAAGTAGAACAAAGTATATATCACAAATGTATGGGAACAGGATATTTGAGATATTTAAAAAAATTAAATTCATTTTCGATCCTACAAATATAATGAATCCAGGAAAAAAAGTAATATTATAAATTTAATAGTCTCAACTGTTGGAAGAAGACCTTATTTTAATTGTAAAAATTAATTATTTATAAAAGTAGTAAAAATTATTTATAATAGATTTATTCTCAAAATTCTATTTATGAATTTTATGGTTATATCATAAAATTATTTTTTAATTTGATTCCATCCTCAGTAATGATAAATGAATTGTTATCTGCCTTAACCTTACTATGCATGATTCGTTTTCCATCAGGTAGTAAAATATAATTTTGTGTAATTGTTAATTTTACTTCATCTACTATAAATGTTCCACTAATTATGATTGTGTCTTTACCATAAACTCTTGATTCAATTAGAATTTCACCATTTTTATCCGTTATTAAAAGATGATCTCGTCTTAAAACCTTTTTATCCAATTTTGAGTTACATAGTAATAAATTATTTTTTTTAATCTCAATAATTTTATTACCATTTATGTCATAAACTTCTGTATTTATAAAGGGACCATCCTTATCCGCATCAATATCGAAAAGTTGCGAATTTTTATAATATGCTTTTTTAGGATTCCCAAAAATAAAATTATTTCCAATCAACAATTTATATTCCATTTGATTATTATCTTCAATAAATACCAATTAAGTCTATCTTTTAAAATAACAAAAATAGTACCTTTGAGAGTAATTAAAGAAATATTTAATTTGATCAACAATGAAAGCTTCTATAAATTGCCAAGACTATAATTCTCATTCAATTTGATATTTCTTTCGTAGTGCTAATAGTGTCCATCTCCATCTCCGAGTTGGAGAATGAAAAATTTTGCATTGTTCTGATTTATTTAGTGAATTCTTATTCTAACTAATGTTCTAAGATAATTTTTCTTTTTAATTACTAGGATTTCTTACTATTCTATATTCTCAAGGAATTAAATATATAATTCAATTTTTTCTCTATACTTGTATTCATTATAAATGTAATTTAATGTTCCTAAAGATGGATTAGTTAATTAATTAATTTGTTTCTAAATCGAAAATAAGAAATTGTAAGTCTTATACTATAAGAATAATCATTGAATTGAAGTGAATTTATTATTTAAATTTTTTCTTTTATGAATATTTAACTTCATCATAAGTTGATGTATAAACTATAGGTTCTTATTCTTTTACTCAAGGAGTGGTACTGATTTTATACTTAAATAGCTTCTCTTAAAAAATAAATAAAACTAAAAAATAAATTATTTGATGGACTACAGTTTTTTAGGATTATTAATATTGTATATGCATTTTTTTTCTTCGGTGCTCTGGTGGGGAATAACGTTCTTTGTAATTTTTATATTAAGACCTATTAATCAAAAAGGATCATTTTCTTTTCTTCTTCAAAGAATTCGTCTATTTGTGCTTCCAATATCCACCATATCTATCACATCTGGAATAGCCTTAACCTTTATTAATATAAACTTTGATTCATCTAGATTGTTTAATTCTTTGTGGTCCTATATGGTAGTTCTAGGAGGGTTATTTTCAATTCCTGTTTACTTATCTATTTTATTTCGAAGTAAACAAAGGAATATCAAATTAGAATTAGGTAAGAAGGTAACTCCCAAAAATACTCATTTTCATCCATATTTGTTCTTCGCTTTGCTTTCAAGCACTCTTATTATCATGATACTTGTAACGCAATTGTTTTCTTAATTAGAGAAATGTAACACAGGTAACTTACCCGAACCCATACTATATTTCAATTTTAATATTATTAGATTTTTATCTGGGTTGGTCATATTATCGCTACTTGAAGTACCAGCGCAGTATATTAATAATAATAGTTATATTTTTTGTGAGCTTTTTCTTATTAATCACCCTAGATATATCTGATTATACTTCGATTGTTGATTTCAAGAAAAATACAAGAAATTATTCGTTTGGCGAAAATTATAATATCGATTCTAATTTGGTTAAGACCCATACTTTTAATGATACTAAGGAAGCAAATTCCAAATCTATTACTTTGTTAGAGAAAGTAGTAAATTCTATTCTTTCTATTCAAGTAGTCCATAATTCTGGAGATACAATTAAGAGATCACTTATTGCTCAAGTAACTAATGCTATCCTTGTCTTAAAAGATGATGATTCTGATAATGACAAAATTATTTGTAATAATTTCCTTAATAAATTTATATCTAATATAAAACTATATGAACGAATAGGAGTGTTTAAATCTAATAGTTCCAACAAAATTCTATATGATGTTATGATTCTCAAGAATTCATTATGTGACCGATCAAACACAAATATGCCTAAATAAAGTCCATATTATAAAAGTTTACTCCTAATTGCCATTGAATGTTTCTGTATTTTTAAAAACTTGAATATTTAATGAAACGATTATTTGCCTCAAAGACTTAATGTCCAATTGATATAAACTAAGATTATCGATATGTTCACACCCTTTAATCGATCAAACTTTTTTTAAATTATTAATACAAATGGAGACATAATAAAAATTTTCTATATAAAGAAATCTTTCCAAACCTTCAAAAGGTTTTTAGGAATATTCTCTGTCACTATTGTTTGTTATTATAAGGTTCGAATGGCTTAAACTACTCTATCGAGCTAAGACTTTGGAATACAAAGGGCTTTGAAACTATTCACAGGGAAGAAGATATACCAAGTAAAACAGCAATTTATAAAATCCCAAAATTAAAAAAAATTATATTATTCCAGTAAAAAAATAACTCAGAGAAATTTTTAATTATATTCTTAAATTGTTACTCTAAACAAAACAATTTAATACCTTTGTTACTATAAATAATATTCGGCCAATATGATACCAGTTATTCTATCTGCAATAGTTGGATTAGCACTTTCTGAAATAACAATATACTATTGGAAGAAAAAATATCCATCAAAAGTATATCTATTTGAGAGACGAATCCACCATGGAGAGATAGGTGTAATATTACTTTGTATTCTATCTGTTGGTAAAATTTCCCCTATATTATCTTCATTTATAATTGGATGGGGGTTTGGTCTTATCAGGGATGATTTTCAAGACAAATCGAAATGGTTCAAGTTTCTGAAAAAGTGATGAAATAGATATATCTTTAATTTTAAGAATATAAAATAAACTCAATATAACATAGAAAAAAAGTTACTTACAGTTAATCTCGTAATTTACCTTAAACATTGTAATAATATTATCTAAACTTTCATCTAGAGAGAAGCGACAAATTGTTATCCATGTATTATTTTTCATTACTTCTATTTTACCTTGTAATGAATCAGAGTATTCGGATTCAATTTCAAAGTTGTATCTAAATTTTTTTTCCAGTTGATTAATAATATTTTTTGAAGCAGTAATTAAAATTTTTCTCAATAAAAATTTTTATTCTATTTATTATATTATGTTTGCGAAGGGTATAACGTTTAAGTTAACGTTAAAACTTACGAGGTATAAAATAAAACAAGAAAACTATCTATAATTATACTATAATTTTTTAGACAGATATAACCTGTCCTTCTTATATAAGCTTGTAAATTATTTATAATATAAAAATTGTAGAAATTATATTATTTCAGGTTTTTGTGCCTTCGATAATCGATTTCTCGTTGTTTTTCTTCCTTCATATGATGTAGTCTGTCTTTTTCATTTAAAAACTGTTTCCCACAGTTATTGCATTTTCGAATAATCTGTTTATGTATATCTTTTGCATGTTTAAACAATTCTTCAGACGTTCGAAATTTTTCTTTACAATTCGTACAATTATTTTTCTTCTGCAATAAAAATTTCAACATTTACTTATATTTACTCTAAACTACTATTAAAATTCACCGTTATTTTAAAACAGTATAATTTTTTTGATATTTATTAAAATATTTAGAAAATATGCAATTAGCACAGAAATTGATCGAAAACTATAATGTCATTTGTCAACCACTTTATTTCTCTATCAGGAGTTAATTGTTGTTTTGGCATTTACTCATCCTTGAAAGTATGTAAACTTTCAGTATAGATAGAAAATGCAAGGAATTGCTAGATTATGCATGGAAATTATTCTATCTGCTGAAAATTCTCCCCTGTCGAAATTTAAATAAAGTTTGGGGTTTAAATGAATAATTGGATGGTATAATTACCATATGAGAAGGAAGATGTGTGACTTTTAGAAAAAGTATAAATGATGCCAAATTAAAAAAGGTTTATTTTAATTGAAAAACTATAAAAAAGTAAAAGAAAAATCTTCTTTTGTTAACTCTATTCTAGTTGCTATTAACAAAATCTATTATCATAAGAGCGAACTTTCAAAATTTTATATTGTAGGAGGAATTGGCTTAATTATAAACTATTTAATATCTTATTTTATTTTTACCACTTTTCACCTTGATCATATTCAATCAAGTATTTTTGGAATTATTGTTTCTTTAACCTCTAATTTTCTGTTAAATAAACTTTGGACTTTTCAAGATAGAAGGATAAAATACGATATAGTATTAAGACAATATGTAAAATATTTTATTTTCAATTCTGTTGGAGTAATAATACAAGTATCAATAGTGGCTGGATTTGCTAAGACTAGCATTGATTATGGTTATATTGTAATAATTGCAATATCTATTGCATCGATTCTAAATTATATTGTCAATAAAAAATTTATTTTTAAAAATACAAAAGAAATTGTAGATGTTCGCAATAAATTTTGGAGTTAATAAATGATATGATATGTTTTTAGAAAATATATAATTTCTTAAAGTCAGGAATAATATATGTAGTATTGTTTTTCAAATAAATATTTTAATATTAACTAGTTGAATAAATTAATCCCAAACTTTTGTATTAGATGTACTCATGATCGATATATTTATTTATTTCAAACATTGTCTAATGGAGATCTTGATTTAGAAATAAAGTGATAGTTTAATTTTCTAAAATCATATATTCTATATAAGCTATGAATATATTTGTAGTGTTCTAATTCTGATAATAAAGACCATCTTATTTCCTAAAACCTAGTATATATTACAAAACTATGGACAATGAAATTTAATTAATCTTAGAAGGAAATAGAATAGGATTGAGGTCTACTGTCTTAATACTTACTGGAATAATGATTCTTTTATTTATATCAATTCAAAAGATTCTCTGGTAATTAACTATCTCATGGCAACTTAATTGATTATTAGAAAGTATATCATCGAATTATCAGAAATTATAAATGAACATATCAAAAAATCAAAGTAATGTATGTAAACTACTATGCAACAGATAGATTAATAATATATTAAAAAAATTATCCCTACGAAATGCTAAAAAATGCACCACAGGGATGGAAAATTCTTGATTGTGAAAACAAGGTATATTCAAACGAATATATCCAACTATATGAAGATTTATTGGATATTAATGGTTTTAAAAAGATATACGTTAGAGGAAAAAGAAAAAATTTTGCGACCCTAGTACCTTTCCTTTCGGTAGATAAAATTTTAGTAATTAAAAGTTATCGACATTTAGTCGATTCAATACAATATGAAATTCCTTCTGGATATATTGAAGATGATGAATCTCCTCAGGATGCTGTCATAAGAGAATTTAGAGAAGAAACAGGGTATAGCGCCAGTAAGATTTTATTTGTAGGAGAGTATACACTTGATTACTCTATGTTTGAACAAAAAGGTTACATATTTGCAGCTTATGATCTTTTACAAAATCAGCAACAACATTTAGGATTAATGGAAAGTATCACAATGGAATCATTAACTATAGAGCATGTCAAAGAAATGCTTTTAAAGGGAAAAATTTTAAATGCCGCTTCAATAGTAGCCTTATATAGATCTCTTGATTTTCACGAAAAAATTGTAAGCAAAAATAATTTTAATGATTAACCTCTTTTAAAACCTTTTCAAATATAGCCATGCCTTTGGAAATTTCCGCATCAGTAATAATAAGTGGAGGTAATATTCTAATGGTTTTTTCACCCGAGGGAAGAACTAATAATTTATTCTTAAATAATTTCTTAATTATCTTATTTCTAATATCTTTTTTATGAAATTCAACCCCTATCATTAATCCCAGACCACGTACCTCTCTTATTTTAGTATCTTTATGTTCTAAGTCCTTTAGACATTTTTTTAAAAAAGTTCCCGATTTATTTACTTTTTCTAAGAGTTTTTCCTTGTCAATAATATCAATTGTTTTTCTTCCAATAGCCATGTCTATTCTACTTCCACCTCCCCAAGTGCTAGATAGTACACCAGGTTTACTTGGTTCAAACTTTTTATCAAATACTACCGCTCCAAGTTGCAATGCTTTTGCAATTGTGACAATAGCTGGTTTGATACCGTAATGTTGATATGTCCACCATTTTCCCGTTCTACCTAAACCAGTTTGAACTTCGTCTATAATAAGAGGTATGCCATATTTTATCGATGTTTTATGGAGATTGCTAACAAATTTTTTACTAGCTACATTTACCCCTCCTTCTCCTTGAATTAGTTCTATAAGAATAAAGGAAACTTTATACTCAGTCGCTATTTCCTTAATACTATCTATTTGGGGATCATCATCTGAAATACAAAATTTTATCCTCTTTACAGGGAGTTCAGGAAAATTAACCTTTTGCACATTTTTACTAAAAGTAAAAGTAAGTGCACCTAAGGTTCGTCCATGAAATGCATTAATACATGAAATCCCAGGTAAGGGACCATTTAGTCTATAAGCAAGTTTAATTGCATTCTCTACTGCTTCTGCACCACTATTAACAAAAAAAACTTTAGAATTCGAATTGCTAATTGAAAGTAATTTTTCAGCCAGTTCCCAATGTTCTTCACAATAAAAATCCTGACCTGCTATTTTATGGACACCTATATTTCCATATCTTTTAATACTCTCATTAAGTTCTGGGTGGTTATAACCTAAAGGACATGAGGCAATATTAGAAGTAAAATCTAAATATTGTTTTCCATCTATATCTTCAAGGTAACACCCTTGGCCACTCTTAATTACTAAAGGATAGACAAATGTTGAATTATAAGCAAGTTTGTGTATTTTTTTTACTATTGACAAAGATTTTTTTCCCATAATAATATCATTATGGTGATTATTATAATTCCCACTCAAATCAATTGTATAAAGGTATTTGATAATAAATTGTTTAATAAATATAAGATCTATATTATTGATATGAGATTTATAAATGAGCTAACATATGAAAATTATATCAAAAAAAATCAAGTGGATGTCTTTCATAAAACATTTGATAATGCGGTTGAATTTACAAAAAAACAATTCAATAATGATTATCCCATTATTATTAATAATGAAAAAATATACACTAAAGATAAATATAAACATGTATCACCCATTGACAGGCGTATAATACTTGGACATGTTTCCAAGATATCAGATCCACTAATAAGAAAAGCTATAGAGTCATCGTATCATTCATTCGCAGATTGGAGCAAACTTAATTATAAAAAAAGAATTAGAATCCTTAAAAAGGTAGCAAATACTATTCGATCGAAAAAATTTCAACTCGCTGCTCTATTAACATTCGAAAATGGTAAAAATAGATATGAATCTATTGCAGATATAGATGAAGCAATAGATTTTATTAATTATTATTGTAGTGATATGATTAACAATGATGGATATGTTACTAAAAATAATTCAACAAAAAAGAATCCAAAAAACATAAGTGTAATGAAACCTTATGGTGTTTGGGCAATAATATCACCTTTTAATTTTCCGGCGGCTATTTTTGTTGGAATGAATATTGGAGTCATTATCACAGGAAATACTGCTATTGCAAAACCCGCCAGTAATACCCCTTTAATTGGATATAAAATTGTCGAAATTATGATAGAATCAGGTTTACCACCTGGTGTCTTAAACTACATAACAGGTGATGCTGCAAAAATAGGAAAAATTATAATTAATAATGAAAAGATTTCGGGTATAGTTTTTACAGGGTCCAAAGATGTGGGATACAGTCTTTATAAAACTTCTGCCGATATAAAACCTCGATTAATAATCGCAGAGTTAGGGGGAAAAAATCCAACCATTGTTACAAAAACTGCAGATTTGGACAAAGCTGCAGAGGGAGTAACTCAAGCAGCTTTTTCTTATGCAGGACAAAAATGTAGTGCATGTTCAAGAGTGTATGTTCATAAAAAGGTAAAGAAAGAATTTATTGAGAAGTTAATATCAAGGGTTAAGAAAATAAATGTAGACAATTCATTTAAAAAAAATTGTGATGTAGGCCCATTGATTAACTTCAATGCCTTTCAAAACTTTAACAAATTTGTAAATATTGCCTCACAAGAAGGAAGAATTCTGTATGGAGGAACAGTTATAGAGGAAGGGAATTTAAAATATGGATATTACGTGCGCCCAACAATAGTAAATGAAATATCGCTTGATAATATTCTTTTCAAAAAAGAATTGTTCGTGCCATTTCTGTGTATTGCTGAATTTGACCAATTTTCGGAAGCTCTAGAACTATGTAATAATTCTGAATATGGATTAACAGCTGGACTTTATTCAAAAGATAAAAAAGAGATAAATGATTTTTTAAATAATATAGAATCAGGAGTTGTCTATGTAAATAGACCAAAAAGTGCAACTACAGGTGCACTTGTTGGAAATCAATCTTTTGGTGGTTGGAAAAATTCTGGTTTCTCAGGAAAAGGAACAGGTGGAAAATATTATCTTACACAATTTATGAGAGAACAAAGTCAGACAATAATAGAATAGACTCAAAATAAGTCTCATAATCATAATTTGTTATTACCAATTACAACTAATTTTAATTTTTCTAACGATCTTATAAATTACAAAATAAGCTTTCCGATAGAGATTAAATTAGGTATTAAATTTTTAATGATTTTTTCACTACTGATGTATGAATAGATTTTGTCTACCAAAAATTATTATATAAATAATTAAACCAATTATAAAAAAGTCAATTGAAGGAGCATGATCTATTATTTTCGCTACGAAAGTTATTGTTGTGGAAGGGATATATCTTTTATTATTCTCATTTTAACAATATTCTTAAATTATATACTTATAAATCCATATGTATTTAAGAAAATTCTAGATGAGTAGTAAACGGCCTATTGGTTTAACAATAATTTCTATTTTGATGATAGTCAATGGTTCATTTTTATTATTTAGTGGTATAGTAGTTTTTTTTCTAGCCTCAAATTTTGCTACCACTTTAAATACCCTTGATCTTTTTTATTCTAATAATACAGTAATAAATCACACTAATTTTAATAATGATATGAATTCTAATATAATCTCCAATTTTAATTACTTTCTGTATTTTATAGCAGTTACTATAACCATATTTGCAGTTATTCATTTTTTAATATCGTATGGACTGTTAAAAGGTAAGTCGTGGGCCCGTAATATCACTCTAATAATATCTTTTATATCTATACTAGGTAACATTTTTATGATTATAATAGTGTTAAGTTTGCTCACTCTAAGTGAATCAATTATGAACAATCTATCTATAGTAGGTGGAAATATATTGACTATAATAATAAATATCATAATAATCTGGTATCTATTAAAAAAAGAAGTTAGAGGATATTTTGATTATAGGTCCCACCAGAAATCATCCTTTTCTTCATCTTTTGATGACTTACGTTAATGAGTTATCAACTCCTCATGGTTATCTAAAGTTAGATGTTAATAATTCGGTTTGGACTATTTCTTTTACTCTATGATCAATTTTAGAAATAAGTTCGGAGATTTCACTCTTATTTAATTGTGGCAAGTGATCAACAAAATCCTTTTCCCATACATTTCCAGCTTGTATTTTGTTTCCATTTATATCTGTTCTATACCTATTCCTTAATGCAATATGAGAAAAATCATCTTTTAATGAACCATGAAAATGCCAAATAAAGGGGGGTATGCTAACAACATCTCCATCTTCAAGTATTTTTGTTTCTGCAGGAGTTTCCAATTTTTCAATAATATTTTCTTTAAATAGACATACAATTCCTTTCCCATGAGTTGTGATGAGAATTTGTTCAGTTTCATGATAATGTAGAGTAGTTAAAGCCCCATTTTTAAAAAATACGTGATACATTTCATGTTCAAGAGAATTAGTGTGATTTAAAACCTCTACCATAACCACTTCACCTCTAAAATAGTCCTTATTGATGGCTTTTTTCTGTGAGAAAAAAATATTATCCTTAGACAATGATTTAACGTTAATTTTTAAATATTTATTTCTAAGCATTATATTCTAATAGTAAAGCAAAGTTGAATATCGAAAAAATAAATTTTGTTTTATCTATATTATTTTGATTTTGATATAGATTTAGTTCAGGATTTTATTCTTCCTCTTACAAATCAAGACGAATATTCTTTATTAATAATTAGAATCTTAGCGGAATTAAATATACAAAAGCATACATTGTAATGAGACTAAAAAATAATATCTATTGGATATCTATTTTGATAAAGTGATTATAAAATTATTATATTAGAACAACCTAACTTCTGAATAAGCATAATTCTTACCTTTGTAAATTTAATAGAATAAGGAAAATAAATAGCCTTAGGTCCAAATAGCAGGGATAAGATAACGTATTTCTTTCAATAGAATTTGTAAATTATTCAATTTTATTATACTAACTGAATAACTATATTAGAATATTATAGATTAAAGAAATGGTTATAATTGGATATAATATAATATAATTTGTTCATAACATATAAATATATATTAAGACAAATATTACCAAAATAAAATATTTCTTTATAAAGGATAGAAAAATTTATTGCTATTTAAAATAAAATGGCTCTCAGACTTAGCTTTAATCAACGAATATTACATATTAACTCTTTACTTCGTTGATTTTCAAAAAGTTGAAATAATCAGCCATATTAATTGAGTAGATATATGCGTTATTCTAATGTTACTAATATTAAAGAATCAAATATTGTCTTAATGGGAGTACCAGATGAATCTAAATCTAAAGCATCAAGGAAAGGAACAAAAAATGGACCCAATTATTTAAGAAAAGCACTATTCACATCAGAATATTTTAAGAGATCAGGTAAAATGATACCTATCTGTCCAATAAAAGGGAGCTTATATATAAAGAAAGTTTTAGACATAGGAAATATACAGCGTAGTAAATTATATTTTAAACTTTCTAGCATTATTCAACAAAATAAAATTCCTATTGTCATTGGAGGAGATCATTCAATAACAACTACTGCATTACATGCCATAAAAAATAGTACAATGAAAGAAATTAATTTGATCTATTTTGATGCTCACCCTGACTTCGTCACATCTACAAAAGATTACTATGGATCAGTTGTTAGTGATTCTATTGATTGTATAAATATTAAGAAAAGTGTGTTTGTAGGTATTCGTGCTTGTGAACCAGAAGAGGTATTTAACATGCACAAATATAGCGCAAATATAATTGATCCGATAGATATTCAAGAGTTTGGAACAAAAAAAATTCTCAAAAAGATAAATCAAATATGTTCGAATAAAGCTGAGAATAATATTTATATTTCCATAGATTTAGACTGTTTAGATCCTGCATTTGCACCAGGAGTTTCAGTTCCAACTCCATGTGGGATTAATCCATTAGAATTGCTTTATTTTATCAAAGAAATATTAAGAAAAAATAAAATAATTGGATGTGATATTGTGGAATTATCTCCTTCTTTTGATATTAATAATATTACTGCCAATCTTGCTGCTAGATTACTTAAAGAAATTCTAGCTTCTATAATAATAGAATCTTAACTGTAAGATAGTAACAAAATTGCTACATTCTTTCTCACTTTAAAGTCAGCTACATCATTATATTTATTAAATAATTCAATATTCTATAATTATAACCAAAGTTTACAATTATTTCAAGTTTCATATAGTTAAAAATTAATTAAATGCTATTTAATACGCTCTATATTCATTTCCAAGAATTTCCGTAGCTATTTTTAATTGCAAAACTTCATTTGCTCCTTCATATATAGTTGTTGCTCTAGAGTCAAGGAAATGTCTAGCAACTCTTGATGTCTTTTTATAACCTTCTGCTCCAAATATTTGAACTGATCTATTAGTAACATCTACACAAGCGTTTGTAGCATAATATTTTGCTATTGCTGATAACCGATCGCATTCATTTCGAAAATAAGAGTATTTTTGGTTTTTTCTATTAATTTTGAAGATCCATCGATCATCTTCACTTTTTAAAGTCTCCAAGTAAATCTGAAGTTGTTGTCGGATTGTTCCAGCTTTATAAACAAGCCATTTTGTACTCTCTAACGCTACAATTATTTGCGCAATGTGTTGTTGCACCAATTGTTTCTTTGCTAATACCGTTCCATGTTGAGATCGACTTTTAGAAAATTGTATAGTCTCTTTTAAACAATCTCGCATCACTCCGATAGCACCTGCAGCAACACTTAATCTACCGTCTATTAAAGCGCTAAATGCTATGCTTAATCCATTACCAGATAAGCCAAGTAAATTTTCTTTTGATATTTTATAATTATTGAATTCTATTATAGCATTCTTTACAGTTAATAGCCCAACTTTATTTAAAATCTCTTTTTTTTTGATTGATGGTGAATTTAAATCTATAATAAAAGCAGAAATTTTTTTATCACTTCCTTTTTCCTTAGCATAGGTAGTTATTATTTTTGCAAACGTTCCATTACCTACCCAGTGTTTTTTTCCAGATATTATAAAGTGATCTCCACTTTCTTTAAATGTAGTTTCTATTAAGGATGGATCACTTCCAGCATTGGGTTCTGTTAAGGCAAAGGCCATTATATCTCTCCCTTTAGTAGTATTAGGAAGGAATTTCTTTTTTTGTTCCTCAGTTCCCCAATTTTGTAAAATCATTTGTCCAATAGATGTATGACAAGAGAAAAAAGTTCTCATCGAACCTCCTTCCTCTCCAATTCGTTCTAATGCAAGCAAATAACTTAAAATATCATATCCTAAGCCACCGTATTCTTTTGAAATAGGACACCCTAACATTCCTATTTTTTTGAAAAAAGGAATAACTTTTTTATTGATTGATGCCTTGAGATAACTTTTTTCCTCCTCTTCTCTTAATAATTTGCAAATACCATCGATTTTTTGTAAAAACAATTTCTGATCTTTGGATACGTCAAATTTCATTTCTGAAAGGTTAGAAAAATGATGGTTTTTCATTTTACAAAATATATACTTTCTGTAAAGATAAATGTTTTAGATAATCCTAATAGAAAAATTTTCACCTTTAAAGACATTTAAAGACTTAGAGGAAATTGTCAATTATGATATATGATCTGAGGTATCAGTGATGATTGATAAAGACATACACATACTAATTTATTTATTTGAAAAACTGAAAATCTGAGTATTCTCTTCAAACACTAAAGAAGGGTATGATGAATCTTTTATTCTATGAAATATTTTTTCATTATTTTTGACATATTTAGATTGGTTAATTTCTGAAATTCTAGAAAATGTTCATTTTTTAAATGTCGAATAACAAATCTAACCTCTTTATCACATAACTTGCATTTGGCCTTTCCAAACATAGTAAATAATATAGTTGGGGGATAATACTTAACTTTTATTCTTATTTTCTAAAAAATATTAGATTCCAAATCGAAATAAGATTCGTATTAAAGAATGAAATTCAAATAATTGTTATATTATTGTTTTATTTCATTAAAAATTTCATCTTTATCTTCATATTTTCTTTGTTGTGGTAACATTATATAAACGCAAGCTCCTCCACACATTGTACAGGGAACATTATTGCCTTCATGTTGGCCTTGTCTATTATGAATTCTCTCTGCTTCCTCTGGATTTATAGAAAGTTCTATTTGCTTTTGCCAATTTAAGGTTCTTCTTGCATTTGTAATTGCCCTATCCCATTTTATCGCTTTCTCTCTAATCTTTACTAAATCCCCCGCATGAGCAGCAATTCTATAGGCAATCAAACCTTCTTTTACATCTTCAACATTGGGCAATGATAAATGTTCAGCGGGAGTCAAATAACATAAAAGATCAACGCCTTCTGAAGCGGATATTGCAGCACCTATTGCACTTGCAATATGATCATACCCTGCTGCTATATCAGTAACGAGTGGTCCAAGTACATAATAGGGAATCTCTCCCATTAATGATTTTGCCAATCTCACATTTGCTGCAACCTCATTTAAGGGAACATGACCTGGCCCTTCAACCATAACTTGGATGTCCTTTTCATGTGCCCTCTTGCATAACCTTGCTACATTTATCATTTCCTGTATTTGGAGCTCATCATGTGAATCCAGTATAGAGCCAGGTCTTAATGCATCTCCTAAACTAAACGTCACATCATATTTTCGAGCTATTTCACACATATAGTCAAAGTGTTCGAAATATGGATTTTCTTTATCGTATTTTAACATCCATGCGGCAGTAATTGTCCCTCCTTTAGACACTATACCTGCATGTCGTTTAACTTCTAAAATTCTTTTTGCTATTTCTTTTGTTATACCTGAATGAATAGTAGTATAATCCACTCCATCTTTGGCGTGTTTTTCAAATGAATTTAAAAAATCATCCTCAGTTATATTCAGAGGATTCTTGTATTTTTCTACACCGTAAGCATAGGCTTGATAGATAGGAACCGTACCAAATGTAATTGGTGCAGCATCTAAAAGCGTTTCTCGGATCAAATCTAAATTTCCCCCATCAGAAAGGTCCATTATGGTATCCCCACCATATTTCACTGCCACTTTGGCCTTTGAGACTTCTTCGTCTAAGTTCTGATACAATGTTGAGGTTCCAATATTAACATTAACTTTAGTTTTTAGTCCCTTTCCAATACCAACAACTTTTATTTTTTGTTTTCGTATATTATTTCTGGGAATAATTATAGAACCATTTGCTACTTTGTGAATTATGTAATTGATATCTATATCTTCATCTTTTGCAACCTGAATCATTTCTTCAGTAGGAATGCCTCTTTTTGCACTGGTCATTTGAGTACCCATTATTATTCAATTAGATATAGCACAAATGAATATAAAAGAATGTCTCCATTTATTTAGGAAATTTTGAAATCGTGATACAAGTCTAATTCGGTCAATTTATTCCAAACCTAATACTATTACATTAGTATGTCAAAATACCTTTAATATAAAGAAATGAAAGATCTCTCATGAATTATTTCAGTAATGACGATCATTTCTCCAATAAATTTCCTCAGTCTTATCAGAATGAACCTTTTCTCTTAGAAAAACTTCTTTTTAGATTAGCTAAAAAATGGATTGCTGGATATAATATAGATGATGCGTTAAGTTATGCTTTAAATGCAAATGAAAAAGGTTTCAGCTGTATTATCAACTATCTTGGAGAAGATTTGAAAAATCAAGATACTATAAAAAAAACAGTATATGAATACAAAAATCTTGTTAAAAAAATGAAAGAATTGGATATTAAAGGATCAATCTCAATAAAACCGACACAACTCGGGCTATCTTTGGATAAGAATTTCTGTCTCGAAAACTTATTAGAGATAAATTTTATTGCAAAAAAAAATAATATTTTTATTTGGATAGATATGGAATCTTTCGAGAACATTGATTCGACTTTGACAATTTATCAAAATGCAATGGAAGAAAATAGTGAAATAGGTATTGTGTTCCAATCATATTTAAAAAGAAGTTATACTGATTTGGTAAAATTATTGGCATATAAGCCCAATATACGTTTAGTCAAGGGCGCCTATCATGAAAAAGAAAAATATGCCTTCAAAACAAAAGATGAAATCGATAACAATTATATAAAAATGATGAAACTTTTATTTTTGCAAGGAGGTAATCTTAGAGAAAACCAAATTTTTGCAATTGCAACTCATGACGATGATTTAATTCGCAAATCTTTAGATCTATATTATTTACATAACTTTAAAAAGGAACATTTACAATTTCAATTTTTAAAGGGAATTAGGGAAAAACTAAAAGTCAATTTATTATCACAAGGATTTAATATTTATGAGTATGTACCGTATGGTGAAAATTGGCTTCCTTACTCCCTACGAAGACTAAGAGAAAAAAAAAGTAATGTAATTCTATTATTACGTTCATTAATTTCTACTTGATCTACAATTTCCTATTATCTAAATTTTATCGTCTTTATATTACCAGCATTTGCAGATACAATAACTCTATCAAAATTTAATTCGTCAGGATCTGGCGTTATAGCTATTGCACTGAAAGGGCCAATATTTCCAAATGTATGTAGTTTACCATTTTCACCAAATTGCACCCTAACATCTTTAATTTCTTGGAGATTATTATTGTTCACCTTAATACTTATTGTTTTGATTGAATGCATTGCATCGCTTCTTTCAAAAATCTCTACAGTCAATCCTGCTCGAGGTATAAAAACTGACATAACAACAATAACAACAATTACAAACCCACTATACATAATGTATTTTATTTTTTTTTTATTTAGTCGTAAAGGTGACTTTCGACCAGAATCATTGTCCCATCTTCCCATATTATATTATAAAATTGCATTATATTAAAGCTCATGATTAAATCATAGGGGTTTATTTATTTATGTCGTTGCTGTGAATTTTAAATTATATAAAATTTAATTAATAACCGTTTGGACTTTATATTGATGCATAGTGCGGATAAGTCTGACTCAACCTATATTCACGAAATCATGAGTAAGAATGTGATAAAGGTAAATTCTGAAATTTCTGCCTTCGAAATATCAAAAATCATGGTAAAACGGAGAATTAGTTCTGTAGTCATAATAGATCAGAAGGACAAAATTATAGGCATAGTTACAGAGAAGGACCTAATAAAAGAAGTATGTGCTAAAAACCTCCTTGGAACTACATTACAGGCAGCAAAAGTAATGTCATCTCCTTTAATAACTATTAGTAAGAATTCCACTATAAATGATGCAACAAAACTAATGGTAGAAAAAAAAATAAAACATTTGGCAATTCATGACAATAATGATATAATTGGAATACTTACTACATATGATTTAATTAATTTATTAAGAAATAAGGTTAAATCTATAGAGTTAGATTCTAATCTGTTAGATGCAATTTCAATGGCTGATATTCCTTTAGAAGAGGGTGGATTTTCTCTTCCATTATCTGAAGATGAATTGAAATAAAATAAAATAAACAAGTCGAACATTCAAATTATTTTATATGTTTCCAATTTTTTTTACTTACGGGTAACACTATACCATTACTTTAATAATCAATAAATAGTTTAAGATATATTTTGAAGTAATGGATACAGATCGTCACACAGACGACGAAATAAAAAAATTCTATAATTTAAAAAATATTGCAGTCGTAGGTATGTCGAAAAATCAAGAAAAACCTTCTCATTTCGTACCTGAATATCTAATTAAGAATGGTTATAATATAATACCAGTAAATCCAACAACAGAAGAAATTTTGGAAAGAAAATCCTACAAACGTGTTTCAGAAATCAAAGAAGACGTTGATATAGTAGACATATTTCGAAAATCAGAGGATATTGTCCCCGTAGTAGAGGATTTATTAAGGAAAAAAAACATAAAAGTAATCTGGTTACAAAAAGGAATTTTTAATAAACATGCAAAAGAAATTGCAAACAAGAATGGAATCGAATTTGTATATAACAGATGTATGCTGGAGGAACATGAAAGATTGTTCCCAGACAGCAATATAAATTAAAATTGAAACTAAGAGGTCTAAAATGGGACAAACACACCAAGTGTTAATATAGTATTTGTCATAAAGTTTAATCCTAACATACTGTATAAATTAAACCGTCTCCTTTTCATACACCCCTCTTCATACATCTTTTGTCCCAAATTATTGATAGCACGTCTTTAAAGATAATATTATTAAAAAATATATTCTAAAACGTGTAAACATATTATTAAAAAATATCAAATTCGAAGAAATTAATAAAATTAGCCTTAGAAGGTAAAAGAATGATTATTCTACTGTTACTTTGTTCTCTAGAAAGAAATTATGATATTATCATTTGTCATTTTAGGATTAATTACCCTTATTCTAGGAATTATATTTTACTCTCAAAGCAAATCCTTAGTAGGACCAAACCTTCCTGTATGTATAACAATCCATCGTGGACAAGTAAGGGATTTATAGTAATTTTGATCGGTGTGTCTTTGGTTGGAATTGGTTTTTTGCTTTTAATATAATGGAAATATATTTCTGTAAAATTAAAATTTTAAAAGAGCGAATATATCTTAAGTAGCTACTCTATCCATTTTTACAATACTTTTTAAATAAAGATTCTTAATTTCAAGTTTAATGAATTCATATTCCCTTCATTTTCTATTGAACAATTATGAAAAATACCTCTTTACCATTTTAATATTAGCAACAATTTCTATAGTAGGATTTACTATAGAGAAGGCATATCCTCAACAAGAAGATTCACCATTGAAAGGGCCTGCAATGAATGATCAAAAATCAGATGAAACAAGATCTAATTCTGATGCTAAATTTACTCCTAAAATGTATGTAAAAATTACATCTCATAAAAATGCTGACACAGTTCCTGCTGGCGAACTTAGTATCAATGGAACATCTAGTGATACTGCCTCCAGAGATTGTGTAGTAGAAGTCGATTGGAATAACCAAAAGCCATCTCAAATAGTAACACCTACCGGACCTGGAGGCTCGAGTGATTACTCGACATGGACATTTAATTATACAAAAGAATATCATGAGATAGAAGTTGGACCTAATGAGCTAACATCAAAATTAACATGTATCAACCCTGGACCTTTAACAAAATGGTTCAGCGTTACATTAACAGGTGAACAGCCACCATTTCCAAGACCACTTCCTGTTCCTTAAAATTTTTTATATACGGGATCTATATGATTATAAAAAAATATAAATTATTTTTGCTCCTCTAATGAACATATCTATTGAATTTTAAATATTTTTTAACTAAGAATGATAATTATATTATTTCAAAACAAGAAATATTTATAATTATCTTAATTTTTATTATTGCATTTATCATAAGAGCTTATGACTTAGGTAAGTTAGGTTTTAATAATGACGAAGCAATTTATGCTGGTCAGGCAGCATCACTTGCGAATTATAGTGAATATCAAGAACAATTTTCAATCTTTAGAGCTCATCCCTTATTATTGCAATTTTTGATTTCTATTTCTTTTTATTTTTTTGGTATAAACGAATTTACTGCTAGAATCATTCCTGTGTTTTTTGGTTGTGGTATTGTTGTAATATCTTATTTTATCGCTAAAATTCTATACAACCAACAAACGGCGATTATCTCTTCTATTATTCTAAGTTTACTTCCATACCATGTAGCAATTTCCAAACAGGCACTTGTCGATGTTTCAATGGCATTTTTCTTTGTTCTGAATCTTTTACTAATTTTATTGTATTATAGGCAAAATACCATTTTGCTTCTGTATGGAATAGGGATCACTTCAGGTCTTAGCTTTCTTTCAAAGGAAGTTGGAATAATCTCCTTTGCTATTTCTACTATGAGTTTAATTATCATAAATAAAAAATTAAATTTTAAACATCTTCTAATTTTTACTTTGTCTTTTATATTTATAACGTCTCCTTATTGGATTTCTTTTATTACTATAGAAGAAGCGCGTGAATCATTATTACAATATATTGCTTGGCAAAGTTCTAGACCAGCAAATCATGATAGTGTTTATTATTTTTTTATCCTATTTACTGATGTTTTAGGCTATGTGTTAGCTTCGTTACTAGTCGTTGCCTACATATATATCATATTTAGCAGAAAAAGTTGGAATTTTTCAAATATTGTGCTTCCTTTTCTCTGGATTGCTATTCCCTTACTTTTTTATCAAATATTGTCCGTTAAAGGATATCATTTTCTTTTTTCCATTACTCCCTTTCTTCTTATCTTTGCTATTTCTTTCCTTGTAAGAGATTGGATTAAGAGGATTCCTAGGAAGGAGATATTGTTAATTGGTATAATTATACTGGCATTACTTTCAAATAATCAAAACATTAACGAATATTTCTTGTCTAGTTCTTATAATCCTGTTCTCGGTTCCGAATCCCTCTTTCATATGAAAGATGCGGCGATGTGGATTAAAGAAAATACGCCAGAGAATGCCACAATCCTTACTCTGTATACTCATATGTCGAATATAATAAAATTTTATTCTCATAGAGATTCAATAGCATTGCAATCCAACAATAATCCTTCATATCAAAAATTTGAAAATATAGATATTTCTATCTTGGCTAATAAAATAAATTATATTGTTTATGAAAAAATTCAAATTGATAATGGAAAATTCTTACAAAATAAAGCATTAGAACTAGAAGATTACGTTAAAAAGTATGATGGAGTCCCGGTCTACTTTAATTACCAAAATTATAGTAATTCTGAAAATAAGAAAATAATTTCAAGTCCGGCAATAATAGTATATAAGTTTAATTAATGACATGATTTTTATCTGGATTTATTAAAAGACAATTACTAGTTTATGATCATAACCTTGGAGTAAAATGCTATTGAAATCCCTCTATTTTTTACTTTTGGTTTTTTTTTCTTTCTCGTTTAGTAGTACCGTTTTTGTTATTACCCTAACCTATTCCTATGATAATATCGATTTATCTCAAGGGAATAAAACACCTATTGATCATGTGGTCGTTATTTCTCAAGGACGAAGAAGTTTTGATAATTATTTTGGAACCTTTGAAGAAAGTAATGGATTTCCGAAAAATATAAGGATTCCCATAAATCCATTTCAATTCTCACCATCATTTCAGAATTTTACAATATCATTGAGTTTTAAGAGTAATATTTCTAATGCAGGAAAAGAAAGTTTTATTATCAACAAAGGAGGAATTGGAAAAGAGAGTCCTGGAAATAATTTAAACTTTGGTATATGGCTTGATGAAAAAGAACATTTAGCTGCTGGATTCGAATCAAAGACCGGACAAGATTTTTTTGTAGTATCACAAAATAAATATACAGATAATAATTGGCATCATGTTTTATTAACCTACAATCAGTCTGTATTAAAATTGTTTGTAGATAAAAATTTACAAGCCGAGAAAAATACTCAAGGGAATATTCCAGATGACAATAATCTTCCATTTATTAGATTAGGTGCAAATTTTTTAAAAAAAAATAATTTTTATGTTGGTAATATAGATAACGTGTTACTTTGGAACCGATCATTGAATGAAAATGAAATTTCTTCCTTCTTTTCAACTCGAGATATCCCACAAGGATCGATTGTAGACAATCGATTAAGTACGAATAACATTAATTACACTAAAAATTTTCCTTTGAATTTTACCGGGAATAATTATTTCGATTTAAAATTAGTACCTAATATTACAGAAGGTTTAATAGAACCTTTTCATTTAACAGATACTAAGACACCTAATTTAAAATATGGACCAGTAGTTTATGAGAAATCTTACAATTATGGGTTTATGGATGGCTTTATTTTTGCTCAAAATGATAACAAGATCAAACCAATGGATAACACAAAGAAAGACAATAATACTATTGTAATGGGATTTTATAACAATAGTGAAATTGGCCCATATTGGTATCTTGCTTCAAACTTTGTTTTAGCAGATAATTTTTTTAGTGCCACTAGAGAGACGGATTTAACAAATAATTTGCATTTATTTACGTCAGAAGAAGGGAATTTTAAAAAATATGTTCCTGCTACGGGTCTATCTATTAATTCCACGGTGTTAGATTTATTAGAAAAAAAAGAAATTCCCTGGAAAATTTATGTGGAAAATTATGATTCTAACCTAAATTATAGCAATGAGAATGAATCATCAAAGCGTTATCTTACTTTAAATCCTATACTGGGAATTCCTAGATTTGTGGATAATGCCACACTTAATGCAAAAATACAAGATTTGAGTAACTATTTCCATGATCTGAAGCATAATTTCCCTTCCGTTTCGTATATTATTTTACCTGATAGTCAAGAAAGTAGCCCTAAAGATATTTTAAAAGGCCAAGAGTCAGTTGTTTCTTTAATTATTTCATTGATGCAAAGTAAACACTGGAAGAGTAGTCTTTTTATATTAACTTATAGTGGCTCTGGTGGCTGGTATGATCATGTGCCCCCCCCGCTAAATTCTAAATTCGAACTCGGTTTTAGAGTACCTACACTATTTATTTCTCCATATTCTCATAAGGGCATAGTAGATTCTACATTTTATGACACACTCTCGATTGTAAAATTCATAAAATATAATTTTAATCTCAAACCAGTTGACAATAGAGATTCTCTATCTAACAATTTTTTAACAGCTTTTGATTTCGATAAACCTCCAAGAAATTCAAACGAAACTGTTGCAAATCTACTAGAAAATTACCAAACCACTATAACAAAAAAGAATCCCATTCTAAAAGAAAATATTTTTTTTATGTTTTATCTATATTTGATAGTTTTAGTAGGTATTATTTTATTTTATTTAATTTTGAGGTTTATTATAAAAAAATAAATATACTAGTTCAATTATGTCCTAAGATCTTTACTTATTTATTATTTTTTTATAGACACAATTGATAAATTTATGTAGCCCAATATCTTATTTTTCTTCAAGAAAAAGAAGAGGTAAAAGATTGTTTGTTACTAAAGAGAGCATCTAAATGAATGTCAATAACCTTTAAATAAATTATTAACTCTGATTATTAATTATATTTTTATTAAATTTATGATGGAAGAAAAAAATTTATAATATATATTATTATTAAATAATTAACCCAATTGGTTCAATAGTATAAATAAAAAAGAAATTATTTTACATCTTCAGAGTATAATTTTTATGATAAAAATTTATTAGGAGATATTATAAACTAATGGTAACAATTGCTACTTAAAAATATTATTTTTCATTTATATTATGCTTAAGTTCTGTATTACTTAAACCACAACTAGCACATTTAAAAACTGTTAACTTATCTTTATGATTTTCTTTCATTTTGCCCCCACAACACGGACAATTCATATTATTATAAATCATGAATAGATATATAAAAACCATTAAGTCAAGCAATATAGTGAAAATTGAAAATGCTCTATGTATCGTATACTTCTTAAAGATATAAAAATAATCTATTGTAATTCCAGTTGTTTATATTCGTTTATCGCTTTGGTTTCAAAATTAAATGCCTTCGAAAGAAGATCCATCGATATTTTATTTTCAGTATGATTCCCAGTTAGAAGATGTTTATTATAATGATTGTAACTTGCCATTTCACTCTCAATTGAAACAATATAGTTATTGAGAATGGATTTGTACTCTTGTTGTACTAAGGTATTTTTCGCGGATAATAGGATCTCTTTTAGATTGTCAATATATTCTTGATTTTTCTTTACTATTGTTATATTATCCTTGTTAAGCGATTGATTTAATGTAGTAAGGTAATTTTGATAATTGGTCGAAGCGTTATTTACTCTATCAAATAATGATTGGATAATTTGTTTTGATCTCTCAGAACTCGTATTTCCTCCATTTTTATCGTGAAAAAAAGCATAAGCATTCTCTAATGAACCTAGAAAAGTAACAACAATACATGAAAATACAATTACCTCAATGTTATGAAAAATTTTTTTATCTTTCATTTAATCTAATTAAAATTTCTTATATATAACAGTTAACTACTTTAGTTAATTTTTTAATTTCTTCAAAAGTTCTTTATAATCAATTCAGAATGATTTTTTCTTTTTTTAGTATTGCTATTAATCGACCGAAGAGTAGGTAGAGATATAATATTTTGACGAAATGAAGAATATAAATCTCTAACAATGATAGTATCAGAATTGCTTAAAAGTATTTTACATTTTCTTTTGTCTAATTCATAAAAAAAATCAGCTAATCTTTTTTGTTCATTATAATCAAATCCATGAGAAGTGTAATTAGTAAAATTCGATGTTTCATTAAGTGGATGGTATGGCGGATCAAAATAAATAAAATCATTCTCTTTAATTCTTTTAGTTATATGTTGGTAATCGTAAGTTTCAAAAATTATATTTGCTAAATTTATAATTTTATTTACTTTAATAAGATTTTCGAGATCGCAAATTTTAGGTTTTATATAATTTCCAATGGGAACATTAAACAAACCTCTTTTATTAACTCTATATAAACCATTATAGCATGTCTTATTTAGTGTTATAAACCGTGCGGCTTTCTGAATACGATTGAATCTCAATGTTTCTGCTCTTAATTTATAATAAAATTTTTTTGGATCCTTATGATATTCAATTTCATTATATTGTAATTCTTTAATTAGATCATTTAAATTATCTTTTATGATTTTATAGACATTTATCAATTCAGCGTTAATGTCAGATATATGAACATAGCAATCCCTTTTGATTTTAAATGATCTTACTATATAAAAAAATAATGCTCCACTACCCACGAAAGGTTCAAAATAATTATTAAATTCTTTAGGAATAAAATTTTTTATTTGAGAAATAAGACGTGATTTTCCTCCTGCCCATTTTATAAAGGGATGACAAGTTTCAGAAAAATTTTTTCCTAAAGAATTCATTTTTAGCGAGATATTATCATGTGTATCCATGAGAATTCATCCTTTCTCCTCAAATATGCTGGAGATTCTTCTAGGTAAAAAAAACAATTCTACTTTAGAAGTCATTATAAATAAGTTATAAAATCTTTATTATTAAGCCTACGGTTGATTATAATATAATAAATGTTTTCTTTGTATAAATATTATATTTTCTGCTGAGGACTCCTGATTTTCTTCATAGATCTATTTTAAGAAACATAAATAGAGTCAAAATAAATCAATAGGAATTATTTTTGATCATTTGTTAATTTGCCAGATCAATTTATCTGTTTCTAGTTTTTTTGAGTATTATTAATGAAATTTATATATTATATATTGGGTAAACTAATGAATACCAGCAAAAAATTAGAGAAATAAACCTCTGATATAAATCCATATAAGAATATGAAAGTGAAAAATTAATTTATCTAAAGGTATAAGGGAAAGTTTTTTGACATAACTGATATAAAGATTTAAAGATTAAGAAAAAGATCTTAAAGATACTAAAGGAGGAACCAATATGTCATTAGCCCATTCAGTTGCATTCTATCTAACATTGTGACGTTAACAGATCCTTATGGAGTATGTCACCCTTTTTGAGTACGAATATAATTACCTTTGTTCGAGGCAAATATGATATAAGGAATATCGTACGCTTTTTATAAAAGATTCCTACTGCTTTTAGAGGTTTATGTACAATTATTATATGCTTTGGGATATACAAATTTACCAGAGGAAAGAACTTATTTGGCGTTATAATTGTAATCGTTTGTATTAAAAAGGATATTAGAATACACTGATAATCTTTTTAGTGAAGAGATCCTTTCTTGTTTTTCTACTTCAGACCCATTGATTGCTTCACTCAAATACTTTATGGAGTTATCATATGAATTTCTTGCTATGGGATAGGGCACTCCATCTTTGCCTCCATGAGCATAATTATATTTGACAGGATCGCTCCATGATGCTCTATTCCCGTATATGATTTCAGATATCAGAGATAAGGCACGTACGGTAGATGGACCCACTCCAGTTTGTGAAATTAAATGCTCATAATTTGTAGGACAAATATCATATAATTCATCCATTGTCTTCCAATTGAGTTTCCGAGGCATCTCATATTTCTCAATATATGTATGATTCTGCTCTACAAAATTATTACTGTCATAATGGAATCTATTCGTTGAGATCCATTTATCTAAATTCTCTAAGCTGTTTGGTTCTACAATTTTATAAATAGAAGATTTTATTGAATTGGATCCTTCCTTTACTATATCCACACAACATTTGCGATTTTCCTCGGCTTCTCTGGAAGTCATATTTAGACATAATGGTATTCTTTCATTCCCTATTATTCCTTTATGAGGTTCGATTATAAAGTTGATAAGATCATCAGATATCCAATGATATCTTCTAGCTAATTTATACTTTTCATTTAATCCTTGTTGTATAATTGTCCAATTACCATTATCATCAAAAAAAATCATATGATGATATAAATTAAAGCCATCTTGAATTGCAGAATTGTCTATTTTTGCTGACATCTTACTGGCATATAATAATTTATTAATTTTATCTGTAGATAAATTGTAATTTTTTTCAGCAAGATTAGAAATTTCATATTTTGGTTTAGTTGAATTTTTTCCTTTGCCACCAGATATTGTTATTCCATGCTCTTCACAATTTAATGATTGTTTCAAAACACCAGTAACAACGGTAGTTAAACCGGAGGAATGCCAATCAAATCCTAACACGCATCCAAATGCTTGGAACCACAGAGGGTCCGATATTCGATTAAAAAATTCCTTCGAACCATTCTCATCTATGATTATTTTACTTATCGCTGAGGAAAGTTTTATCATCCTCTTTATTAAATAAGATGGAGCATGCCCACCATGTAAAGGAAGATTTATCGTACCTCTTTTCAATGCTAATTTAATATCTTATTGTCTAGTAATAATTTTTTTCTCAAAATAACATGAAAATTCCATTTCATACATTAATTAAAGTTAATTTTAATATTCTATATATGGATAAAAAAAAAATTTTTATAACAAGAAAGATCAATTCTCGAGGAATAGAATTATTAAACAAGTACTATGATGTCGTATTGGCAAATAGTAGTGATTCTCCTACCAAAAAAGTTATGATTAAAAAAGTTAAAAACGTTTATGGAATTCTCTGTACACTATCAGAAAAAATAGACGCTGATATTATGAATGCTGCTGGTTCTAATTTAAAGGTAATTAGTACATACAGTACAGGATATGACCATATTGATGTATGTGAGGCTACGAAAAGAGGAATTTACGTTACTACTACTGGCAATATATTATCCGAAGCTACTGCTGATCTAACTTTTGCATTGATCCTTACAATCTCTCGAAAGATTTTAGAAGGTCACTTATATATAATTGAGGGAAAATGGAAAAAAGGCTGGACACCTGATTTATTTCTAGGCACTAATATATATGGCTCAACTTTAGGAATTCTTGGGCTAGGAGATATAGGTTCTGCTGTTGCTAAACGAGCAAATGGATTCAATATGAATATTATATATAACAATAGACACCGATTATCTAAATCAAGAGAAAATAAATTGAATGCAACATTTGTGACATTTGAAAAATTATTAGAAAATAGTGATTTTCTATCGATCCATACAAACTTTGATAAAAAGAATTTTCATTTAATAGATATAAGAGAACTACAAAAAATGAAAAAAACTTCATTTCTAATTAATACTTCTAGGGGAAGTATAATAAATGAAATTTCTTTAATAAAAGCACTAAAAAATAGATGGATTGCGGGAGCAGGTTTGGATGTATTTGAGACAGAACCAATATCAAATCAATATGAACTATCGAAATTAAAAAATGTAATCCTCTTACCTCATATTGGCAGTGCAACAGTACAAACTAGGGAGAGAATGTCTAAAGTGGCAGCGATTAATTTACACACTATCCTTTCTAACAAAAAACCATTAAATCTTGTAAATAGAGAACTATTACAAAATCTTTGTTAAAGGTGGCAATTCAGTATAATTTTGATTTATTTTCGCTTAACCGTTTAGAATAAACATCTTGATAGTCCTCGGGTGATCCCTTTATACAATTGGTGGAAACCATTTTAATATTTTCTACCTTTAATCTTCCCTCCGGAATTGATTTAGTTTGTTGTAATTTATTTATCTTAAATTTTATTGGTTCTAGATGTTCGAGGCATGACACTCCAATTAAGTATTCTTCATTTTCTATAACTGATAATATGTAGGAGGGTGGAATATCACATTGTGTATCTTGATTAAAAAAAGAACATTTTGTTGGTAGGGTCAATTATAAAATTAATTACTAGGAATCTTTTATTTAATTCAAACTAATTTCAAAAGTAAATTCAAAACTCATTCTATTAAAAATTTAATAGATTTTATAGGATGGAATTCCGAAATTTTTTTAAAGAGGTTTATAAATCAGTATATCAATTACAATAAAATAATATGGGAAGCAGAAAAAGACGTACAATTAAACCTCAAAGAAAGACTAAAAGTGTGGAAGGTAGATGTCCAAAATGTACTACTATAGTCAGATTCAATGTCTCTGGCCCTGTGGGTGATGAAATATATGAATGTAAAGGATGTATGTCAAAATATCATATTGATGAACTCTAAGTAACTTTGTATAAAACACAATTATATCATTTGTTTTTATTAGAGATATAATTCAATTTACTTCCTCTTATAACAATTTATTATACTTTTATATGATATTAATATATGAATCAGAAAATAGATTACTTAGGGCAGGTTTATTTATACAGTAGTGGCATGCCGGTGGATCTAATTGAACTTGCAAAGTCTAAATTAGTCAACGAATACGGCGTATTGGCTGATGATATCGTGTTAATTGAGGTTCCCGAAAATGTTCCAATGGGAGCCGTCATGGTTACTTTATGGCCGCATTATCTTTCGGTTTCAAAAGTAAAAAGAGTTAGAGATGGATCAATTTACGCTCCACAGTTATTTAATATCGAACTTGACTAACAATTTTTATACTTGTAGTTAAAAATTAATGTCCCTTTAGTCAATGATCTATGTGAGAATTTCATTTTTCTGTAGACGAGATCGTCATTTGGACTGTCCACTAGATCTTCCTATTAGTGATGTATGTGGTCCTGACTTTGACTGCTCTTTTGATATAAAATTAACAAAATGTGAATGTTCCTGTCATTATTAAGTAATGTATATAACATTTAAGAGTTCCAAACATCATTCTTAAGAGTAAAAACTATATAGAAATTCCATACATTCTTAAGATAGAAAACTTGAAGACTGTGTGCTCATTCTGTAATTCTCCTATTGCTGTTGGTCAAAGTATATGTAAAGATTGTATCACATTATATGAAATTAAAATCGGGAACCATGAGAACGATGGGTGTGGATGTGACTCCTGAAAAGTTACAATTAATCTTTTTCTTACTTACAAAATGAGGGTCAGAAAATGGTATCACAAATCATTAGATGTTTCTTCATACAGCCACCACTTCATCATTCCCGAGGAGTTATTCTACACCTATACTGTCTAGCAAGTTTATTGATTTCTTTTTTATTTTATTATTTATTTTTACGCTAACTAGACCCTCTAGAGGTTGACCATAAAAAACAACCGAATCGATAGGAGCAAGAGCAAAAACTGCTAAGGCTAGCATATCTTCCTCACCATCGATAAACATAATAGCTTTTTCTTCTTCCATTAATATTTTTTTTATTGTAATATATGCTTCTTTTGCTATAGTCCCCTTTGGATTTTTACATCGATATTGTTTGAACTGAGTGCTGGTTAAAAAGAAGGTTTCAAGTTCTAAAATTTTAGATTCTGTTCTTCGTATACGTCTTTCTACGCAGTCGATAATCGATAAATCGGGAGTAAGATCAAATGAAATAATTTTTTCTGTTGTAGCATCTCCTACTGTTATCAAAGCTTTAGAATCTTTCACCAAAGAATAAATTTTTTGTCTACATATTTCTTCTTGTTTTATTAATTCACCAAAAGGTTTTTTGAGAATATTTTTATGTTCATCTTTAAGAGGCATTTTCTGCTTGCTTTAAGTTATTGGTTTCGGAAGTCTCTTTTTTTTCCTCATACTGTTCCTGATCTTGCATTTCAGCAGCTAAAACGCTCACTCTTCCAGCAACGAGTTTTGAAATCTTTAAGAATGATTTTGTTTGTCTTGATTCAGGATCTGATATGATAACAGGTTTACCAATATCACTTCCATGCATGATTTGTGGATGTAAAGGGATATCTCCGATATAGGGAATCTTAAACTGGTCACTTATTTTTTGGCCTGCCCCCTTTCCAAAAATATGTATGTTGGAATTGCAATGTGGGCATTCTAAATAACTCATATTTTCTATGACTCCTATAATAGGAACATTCAACTTGTTAAACATCCCTATTGCTTTGACTGCTACATTCATTGCAACTTCTTGTGGTGTTGTTACCACTAAAATTCCAGTAATTGGTATTGTTTGGGCAATTGTTAATGGTGCATCACCTGTTCCTGGAGGTAAATCAATAATAAGATAATCGATTTCGCCCCAATTTACATCAGTTAAAAATTGTTTAATAATTCCGGAAATTATAGGTCCACGATAAATTCCTGCTTGTTGGGATTGTTCATAAAAAAAACCCATTGAAATAATTTTTACTCCGTCTGAAACAGGAGGCTGAATTTTACCATCTACTACCTGAGGTGAATCTTTTAATCCAAGCATTAATGGTACACTTGGACCATAAATATCGGCATCTAATAGACCTACTTTTGCACCAGTTTTTGCAAGTGCTAGCGCCAAGTTAACAGAAACTGTTGTTTTTCCTACACCTCCCTTGCCACTAGCCACTGCAATGATATTTTTTACCCCCGGTAATAGCTCATCTAAAGAAATAGATCTCCCTTCCATCACCCTTGCAGTAACCTTTAGATCTAAATCTTTAATACCTAAATCTGAAATCGCATTTCTTACATCTTGTTCTATTTCGCTGTTGAAAGGACATGCAGGAGTCGTAAGTTCTAAGGTGAAAGAGATTTTATTATTATTAATAGCCATTTCCTTTATCATACCCATAGAGACAATGTCTTTATGTAATTCAGGATCTATTACTTTTTTTAATGAAGTAAGAACCTGGTCAACTGTAACCATCATAATACAAACC
>Ga0111539_10001096_pt1 | contig 35773 bp, 31 predicted proteins | sample RhiMethybrSRZTD1_FD_79667 | JGI IMG/M metagenome (GOLD analysis project Ga0111539, IMG submission 79667) | Populus rhizosphere microbial communities from Tennessee, USA - Rhizosphere MetaG P. TD hybrid SRZTD1 (version 2) (version 2) | ecosystem: Host-associated > Plants > Roots > Rhizosphere >...
TCCGATGGAGCTGGCGGAGGGATTTGAACCCCCGACCACCTGATTACAAATCAGGCGCTCTACCGGACTGAGCTACGCCAGCCAGACAAAGAGCAGATAATAGCACTTCCCGTGCCAGAGGAGCAAGTCAAGGCCCGCCATCCTTTTGCAGCCGGAAGGTCCTTTCCCGGCCTCCGAAGCCGGTTCGCCGCCCTCCCGCGGGATTCCCGCCGAGTCCAAGGTTAACCTGCTGAATGCCTTGAGTTTTTCCGCTGTCTGACCGCCTCGAACAATACAACGCCAGCCGCCACCGATACGTTTACGCTGCCCACGTGCCCGCTCATCGGAATCGACGCGAGCGAATCGCATCGTTCTCGCACCAGGCGCCGCAGGCCTTCCCCCTCAGCGCCGAGCACAATTGCTGATGGCAGGGTGAAGTCCACGGCGTCGTAGGCCGTCGGAGCGTCGGCCGCAAGCCCAACGGTCCAAACGCCGAGGTCTTTCAACTGCTCGAGCGCCCGCGCAACATTCACGACTTCAGCGATCTTGACGTGAGCAACCGCGCCGGCGGACGCCTTCGCGGCGACGCCCGAGCGGGCTGCAGATCGTCGAGTCTGCACAACGACTCCGGTCGCGCCAGTCGCATCGGCAGTTCGCAGAATGGCACCGAGGTTATGCGGATCCTCGATACCGTCCAGTACGACGATCAAAGGCGGAGCGCTCGCACCACGCACGAGTTCGTCAAGGCTGTAGTCGACTGCGTTATCGATGTCAGCCACCACCCCCTGGTGGACGCCTCCGCGCGCGCGCCGGGAGAGTACATCGGGAGCCACGCGCTGGGCGCTGATGCCGTGTGCCGTCGCGAACGCGAGCAAGTCGCGCATGCGATCGTCACGGCGCTCGGCGATCCACAACTGCTTCACGCGTCCAGCGCGGAGAGCCTCGATGACCGGGTTGATCCCGTAAACGATCATGAGCTGCGGGCTACAGGGCCCCAAGCGCTGAGGCGAACTCGCGCGCGCGTTCCGCGGCACCAGGGATCGGCGTGATGCCGGACGCCTGCAGCGCAGCGCCGGCTTCGATTGCCGGTACGGCGAGATCCAACTCGAGTCCTTCTTTCTCACCAGTGAGCGCCAACCGGATGGGATGAAACAGCGCCTTGCCCTTCTGGCCGGTACGTTCGCGCACGCGCGCAGCGGCCGCGCGAAAAGCGTCCCGGTCAGCGAGGCGGCCGCTGGTGCTCAACTCCTCGGCAAGCGCTGCGATCACCGCATGTGAGGCGAGCGCTTCCTCGCGAAGACCGGTCTCGGCAAGCGCACGGGTCGCCGAGTAGTCGAAGAGAAAAGCCAGCCGCCCCGGTACCTGTTCGAGTCGATCGACCGAGCCGGCAGCGGCCGGAATAATCCGCTGCAGGAAATCGAGGTCGGCAGTCGTAGGTTCGGATGCCCATCCGCGTTGCTGCAAGTACGGGATGGACAATCGGGCAAGCCGGCCCGGATCGGCAGCCTTGAGATAGTGCCTGTTCACCCACGCGAGCTTATCGATGTCGAACACACCCGCACTGTGACCAACATCCTGCAAGCGGAATCGTGGCGCCAACCGCTCGATCGGAACGAGCTCTTCCCCCTCGCCGGGGGACCAGCCGAGCAGCGCGAGGTAATTCGTCAGAGCTTCGGGAAGGTATCCCCGCGCGCGGAACTCCGCGACCGATGTCGCGCCGTGACGCTTCGACAGTGGACTGTGATCGGGGCCCATCACCAGCGAGACATGCGCGAAGACCGGCGGCCGCCATCCAAACGCCTCGAAGATCAGCAGCTGGCGGGGCGTATTGGAGATGTGATCTTCCCCTCTGATGACGTGCGTGATCTCCATCAAGGCGTCGTCGATCACAACGGCGTAGTTATAGGCAGGCACTCCGTCCGACCGGACGATCACTGGATCGCCAATGACGTCGGTGTTGAAGGTCACGGTCCCACGCACGAGATCGTCGAAGCTGACGTCACGGTCATCCGGCACGCGAAAGCGAATGACCGCAGAGTCACCATGCTCGATGCGGCGTCGCGCGTCCTCGCGCGACAGCTGACGGCAGCGCCCGACATACTTCGGGGGACGTCCAGCCGCAAGCGCCGCGCTCCGATCGGCCTCGAGCATGTCCGCCGAGCAGAAGCAGTGATACGCGTGTCCCGCCGCCATGAGTTCCACGGCGTGGGCGCGATAGATGTGCAGACGCTCGGACTGTCGATACGGACCGTGATCGCCGCCGGCGTCGATGCCTTCGGTCCAATCGAGCCCGAGCCACTGCAGATCCTCGATCATGCTGCGCTCGGATTCCCGCGTCGATCGTTGGAAGTCCGTGTCCTCGATGCGCAGAACGAATGTGCCACCCTGCCCGCGCGCAAGCAGCCAGTTGAACAGCGCCGTGCGTGCGTTCCCCACATGTAACTGGCCCGTCGGGCTCGGTGCGAATCTCAATCTCATTTCAGATGCGTGTCAGTAACGCGACGGCGTGAACAGCGATCGACTCGCCTGCGCCCATCGAATCCAGCCCCTCGTTCGTCTTGCCTTTCACGCTGATTTGTGACGTCTCGCATTCGAGGGCTGCGGCCAGGTTGGCCCGAATCGCATCGACATAGGGAACGAGCTTGGGCCTCTGCGCGATGACGACCGCGTCGACGTTTACCACACCGTATCCAGCGGCTTTCACGAGCGCCATCGCCTGGCGCAGCAAATCGAGACTGTTGGCGCCTTTCCACGCCGGATCGGTATCCGGGAAATGACGGCCGACGTCGCCCGCACCAACGGCGCCAAGCACCGCATCGGTGACCGCATGGCAGATGACATCGGCATCCGAATGGCCCAACAGTCCCTTCTCGAAGGGAATCGACACGCCACCCAGGATCAGCGGACGGTCCGCAACCAGGCGATGCAGATCGTACCCGTTGCCGATGCGCATGGTGGCAGCGGGGGCAGACGAGATGCTGAGGAGCCGCTCGGCGATCGCCAGGTCGGCGGGCGTCGTGATCTTCAGGTTCCGCGGATCCCCTTCCACGATCTGCACCCGATGTCCGGCCTGCTCCGCGAGTGTTGCTTCATCGGTGGCATCGCTGCCGAGTGCGAGCGCCTCTTTCAGAACCGAGGTACGAAAGGCTTGCGGTGTCTGCGCCAGGTAAATCTCATCACGCGGGAGCGTCGCCGTCACCACGCCGTCGACTCCAGCCCTCTTCACGGTGTCGAGCGCTGCCATGGCCGCAATCGCGGCGCCCGATTCGGCAGCTGCGGCGACCGTCCGTCGAATGGTTTCATCGGTCACAAAGGGGCGGGCCGCATCGTGGATCACGACGATGTCCGCGCGATCGACGACGCGCGCGAAGGCGTGCGCGACCGAGTCCTGGCGGCGCGCGCCGCCCGCGACGATCTCGATTGGCTTGGCGCCGCCAAGCAACGACGGTGGAGGAGTTTCGGCAAACTCCGGCGGCAAGGCTACGACGACGTCGTCTATCACGCCGCAATTGCGAAACGCATCGACACTGCGCTCGAGAATCGATCGTCCCCCCAGCGACAGCAACTGTTTGGGCTGAGCGGACCCGAAGCGAAGGCCGCGGCCGCCGGCGGCGATGAGGGCAGATACATGCAAGGCGCGTAACTCGTAGGGCCGGTCGCGCTTACGACCAGCCGTTCAGGTTTCACTGATTCTAGTCGCCCATCGCGCCGCGATGCCACTGGCAGCAGTAGACTGAGCAGCGATGACGTTTGCCGCGCGAGTCCGAGGCGTCCTGCTGCTGGACGTCAAGACGTTCGAGGAAATCGAGGCCGACACGACCGCGAATCTCCAGGCATTCATCGTTGTCGTCAGCGCCAGCATCGCGGCCGGATTGGGCGCGGGTGTCCGTCTCGGCGTCATCGGCCTCCTGCGCGAGACGTTTGGCGCCTTGATTGGCTGGGTGATGTGGGCGGCAGTCACCTGGGTCATCGGTTCGAAGCTGCTTCCCGAGCCGCAGACACGCACGGACATGGGCGAGCTGCTTCGCGTGATTGGCTACGCCTACGCTCCGAACCTGTTCGGCTTCTTTGCCTTCATCCCCGCGCTCGGCATTATGGTCAGCACGGTCGTCTCGTTCTGGCTCCTCGCCGCCACGATCCTCGCGGTCCGCCAGGCGTTGGACTATGTCAGCACGTGGCGCGCCGCCGCGGTTGTTCTCATTGGCTGGTTAATCTTCGTAGTGATTCAGTGGGTTTCGTAGACGATCCGGCGTGATCACGGTCCGGCAAGATCACGGTCCGGCTAAAGCCGGACACTACGTGCGAATCAGAGAATTTCCCTGGAACTCTCGCGGCATCCGGTGAACTCGCTCATTCGGCTCGACGTGCTGTCGAGGACGACTGCGAGGCGGCGTGCGTCGACGTCGCGCGGCGCGAAGACGACGAGCAGCGCGCGTGTCGTCGCGGACGTCACCATCGTCCGTGCTGAATCTGATGTGGGATTCCCAAACGGTCCGGTCGCGTCAGCGAGCGTGATGCGCCCATCGACGTGGACGTCGTCTTTCCGGATACCCGGATACGCTTCGCCGTCGCGTCCGAGCCTCAGCTCGACATCGCCGTTGAGATGCGCTGCATCGTAGAGTCCGTACGGCAGTTGAAACTCGAGTGAGCACCAATTGCACACGTCGACCATTGAGTTGATGCGGGGCAACTGATCGCCGCGCCGCACTCTCCGCAATAACGCTTCTGACGAGGGGCGTGTCTTCGTCGGATCCAGACCGACGCGCTTGTACATCGTCCTGACGGCTGCGATCTCTTCGGGTGGATGCATGCGCACCGCGGCTTCCGCCGCCGCTAGCGGCGCAATCAGGCGGGGCTCGCGCTCGACCACCGTCGCGCCCTCGAGCCAGAGCACTCCCGGCCGGACGATTGTCGCGAGATCAGGCGCGAGCGTGAATCGCATCGACGTCGCGTGGCACGGCGTCCACGTCGGACTCCGCATCGGGAGCGATGACTCGGCGGACTCGCTCGCCGAATTCCTTCGGATTGAGTCCGGCCAGTTCCCGAGTGTCGATGGGATCGTGCACCACGAGCCGAACGGCTCCTGGATACGTCGCCAGTCGCCCTTTCAACATCACGTGACGGCTGCCGACGATGGAGAGCGGAACGATGGGAAGGCCGGCCTGCAGTGCCAGGAGGAAGCTGCCACCCTTGAAGCGCGCGACACGGCCATCACGGCTGCGGGTTCCCTCGGGAAAGATGATGAGTGACAGCCCGTTCGACATCAGGCGCGACGCCCAGCCAAAGATTCTGCTCCGATCGGGGTGTCGGCGATCCACGAGCATGTGGCCCGTGCGCCGCAGGTGCCAACCCAGGAACGGAAAGTTGCCGAGCGATTCCTTCGCGATGATGCGGAGCTGGTACGGCACCGACCAGAACAGGATCGGAATGTCGTAGATGCTCTGGTGATTGGCAACGAAGACGTACGTGCGGCCGGACTCGAGCCGCTCGAGTCCTTCGACGTCGACACGAACGCCAGTGGTGACCAGGATGAGACGCGACCACGTTCGCGCACACCAGTGCGCGAAGTGGCCGTTGTGCTGAAACAGACTGGACGTAAGCGACAGCGTGCCCAGCACGATCGTGTACACACCGATCGCCGGGATCAGGAAGAACACCGTTCGCCACCAGTGAAACGGAGGAATCATCTGAACAGGCGGGTCCGAAGACCCGCCTCTACATTATTTGCCGGGTACCTTATTTCCCTGCCGCGGCCGCCGACGGCGGCACCTGCGGACGCGTTCGCCGGCCGGTGTCGGTGTCGGTTGACACCACGTTGGCGGTCGGCGCTGCCGGCTGCACACCTGATTCGATGAAGCGGCCGAAGATCATCTTGCCCGCCGTCGTCTGCAGGACGCTGGTCACGACGACATCGATCGTCCGGCCGATCATCTTGCGGGCGTTGTCGACCACCACCATCGTGCCATCGTCGAGGTAGGCGACGCCCTGGTTGTACTCCTTGCCCTCTTTGAGGATGAACACCTTCATGATCTCACCAGGGAGGACAACGGGCTTCAGCGAGTTGGCGAGCTCGTTGATGTTCAGTACTTCCACGCCGCGGAGCTGCGCGACTTTGTTCAGGTTGAAATCGTTCGTGACGATCTTGCCCTGAAGGGCACGGGCCAGCTCGATCAGCTTGAGGTCGACTTCGCGCACATCCGGGAAGTCCATGTCCGAGATCGTGACGTCAACGCCAGCCATCTTCTGGATCTTCTGCAGGATGTCCAACCCGCGTCGACCGCGATTGCGTTTCATCGAATCGGAGGAGTCGGCGACCAGCTGCAGCTCCTTGAGTACGAACTGCGGGATCACGAGAGTCCCGTCCATGAAACCAGTCTCGCAGATATCCGCAATGCGGCCGTCGATGATGACGCTCGTATCGAGAATCTTGTAACGCTTGCGCGGTCCTGCGGACCGGAACAGGTTTACCAGATTTCCCGGCTCCAGCCACTCCCCTTTGCGGCCGCCAATGACGAGGCCGAGGTACGGCAACGCCAGCAGGATGACGCTGTGCAGGAACACCACGCGTCCGTCGCTCAGGTTGGCCCAGTACAACGCCGCGCCGATGGTTTTTGCGGCAAGCAGGCCCACGGCTCCGCCAAGCAACGCGCCGATCATGTGCGTGACGGAGATGTTCTTGAGGCGCAGTTCGAAGGCAACGATCAGCAGCCCGAGAACGACGCCGAAGACGGTATTAAGAAGAGGGTCACCGAGAAGCGGCCGGAGCTGGAACGCTGAATAGCCGACAGCCGCGATGAACAGGACACGTGCGAACACGAACCACGCCATGACGGACTCCAGGGGTCAGGGACAATCGGATCGGTCAGAATGTGTGAACGTTAGAGCCGCCCGCGCTGAAAATCAAGCGATCAGCTGGTCGAGCGCCTCGCCGACCGTCCGGACCCCCACGAGCTCACAACGGCCCTCACCCTGTGCATTATCCGCAGGATCGAGGTTGCCGGCGGGCAGGACGACCCGGCTGAACCCCATCTGAGCTGCCTCTCTGACGCGAAGCGCCGCCTGTGGAATTCCTCTGATCTCGCCGCTCAACCCGACTTCACCGAAGACGGCCGTCGATGCGGACAGCCCCCGGTTGCGCACGCTGGACGCCACCGCCGCGACGACGCTCAAGTCTGCGGCGGGCTCGTCGATCGTCATCCCACCCGCAATATTTACGTACACGTCATCGCCGGCCAAAGAAAGACCTGCTCGTTTTTCGAGCACGGCAAGCAGAAGCGACAGGCGGTTCTGATCGATGCCGATCGCCATTCGCCGAGGGTTGCCATACGTGCTTGTACTCACGAGCGCCTGCACCTCGACGAGAATGGGGCGCGACCCTTCGATGCAACACACCACCGCCGAGCCCGGCGCCCCAGACGCGCGTTCCGACAGAAACAGTTGCGAGGGGTTCGGAACCGGACGAAGGCCACTGCCTGTCATCTCGAAGACACCGAGCTCGCTCACCGCGCCAAAGCGGTTCTTCACGGCGCGCACCACGCGATGTGAGTGATGCCGTTCACCTTCGAAGTACAGCACCGTGTCGACGACGTGCTCGAGCACCTTCGGACCGGCAAGGCTTCCGTCCTTCGTGACATGCCCGACGAGGACCGTAGGAATGTTTTGGTTCTTGGCGGCGAACAGGAACTGCGTCGCCGCCTCGCGCACCTGACCGATGCTGCCCGGAGCCGATTGAAACTTGTTGGACCAGACCGTCTGCACCGAATCGACCACGACAAGCGCCGGCGACAAGCGCGAGACTTCTTCGAGGATCCGCTCGATGCAGGTCTCAGACAGCAGATAGAGCGGCGACGCGCCAACGCCAAGCCGATCGCCTCGGCTCTTCACCTGGTGCTCGGACTCTTCGGCCGACGCGTAGAGCACCGGACCGACTTCGCGCGCGAAGTGAGCCGCTGCCTGAAGCAACAGGGTCGACTTGCCGATACCAGGTTCCCCGCCGAGGAGGATCAGCGATCCCGGAACTACCCCTCCGCCGAGTACGCGATCGAACTCGCCAATGCCGGTCGATAGCCGCACGCTCTGCGACATCTCAACTTCTGCGTACAGCCTGGCAGTTGACGATGTCGAAAACTGCGAGAAGCGGTTGGTCGTGGGCGTGCCCGCCGGTGATTCTGCGCGTTCCTCGACGAGCGAGTTCCACGCTCCGCACTCGGTGCAACGGCCCATCCACTTGGGCGCCTGCGCGCCGCACTCCTGACAAACAAAGACGACTTTAGGGGACTTCATAGGTCAACTCCCAACTGTATCGTGTTCCAACTCCCAACTCCCAAAGCAGCTTGATGCTTGGGAGTTGGAAACAAGATGCACTTTGGAAGTTGGGAGTTATTCGTATTGTCGTTCAATCCGCGTGCCGAGACGGCAGACGATCTCCCACGGAATCGTCCCGATGGCGGCGGCCATCTCGCGCGCGTCGATGCGCTGCCAGGCCGCGTCACCTTGCCGCCCAAGCAGAACGACTTCGTCGCCCGGTTGCACACCGGCAAGATCGGTAACGTCGACGGTGAGCATATCCATCGAGACCGCGCCGACGATGGGGACGCGTTGACCCCGAATGAGCACGTGACCGCGCCCGCACAAGCGAGTATCGAGTCCATCAGCGTAGCCGGCAGGCACGACGGCCACCGTACGCGGCTCTTGAACCTCGTAGCGCCAGCCGTAACCGACACCCTCACCAGGTCGCAGTCCTTTCACGGCGACGACACGGCTGGTCAACGACATGACTGGAGTCAGCTCGATCGTCGATGCGAGCGGCGGCGGAACGATCCCGTAGAGCAGCAGTCCCGGCCGGACGGCGTCGTACCAGACGCGCGAATCACGAAGCAGCGCGGCGCTGTTGCCTGCGTGACGGAAGACTCGGGATTCGAGAATCGGGAGCCGAGACCCGGGACTGGGGACTCGGAATTCGCGGCGAAGCTCGTCGACGACTGCCCAAACAGCATCGAAGCGTTCGCGCTGCGTGTTGAACACGGGGCTTTCCGGGACGTCAGCGGACGCGAAGTGCGTGTAGACCGCGTCGAGCTTCAGATTCGGGCTCGCAAACAGGTCCGGCAAGGTGCGACGCAGATTGTCGTGACGAAACCCGAGCCGGTTCATACCCGTGTCGATCTTCAAGTGATAACCGATCGTCGAGCGCCGGCGTTCGGCGGCTTGCTGCACGGCACGCGCGGCACCGGGAGTTGAAATCGTCGGCGTCAACGCGAAATCGAAGAGCCCATCCAGATCGCTCACACTCAGCGCGCCAAAGACCAGGATCGGCACGCGCACGCCGGCCTGTCTCAAAACGATGCCCTCCTCGATATCCGCACATGCCAGCATCGTCGCGCCGGCCTCTTCGAGCGCGAGTGCGACGCGCGGCGCGCCGTGCCCGTAGGCGTTTGCCTTGACAACACCGATAATGGCTGGCGGTGTTCGCGCCGCTTCGCTCGAGAGGTAGCGTGCGATCGCGGCAAAGTTGTGCTTCAGCGCGTTGAGGTCAACGTGCGCGACGGTGCTTCGGATCATTCGTGATTCGATGATCTTCATTATCGATTCTTTTTGGCGTCGGGTCATGGCGACTTTCGATGCATCGAGAACTCACCGGGCGGCGGTCTTTCAGCAGATCGAGCGCGCAATCGCAAGCGTGGCCATAGTGGTTTCTGTTGGCTCGAGCGCACACGCGGATCAAGACTGGACGGTTGGCGCCTACGCTGGTGGTGCCTGGACGCACAGTGCCGATGTCACGCTGGTCTCTTCAACCAATGGCCAGCAGGTGCTGCCGGATGTGACCTTTCGATCGGAGTCGTTCGAGTCGCCCATTTACTACGGATATCGCATGGGCCATCGACTCGGACGGACAGCGCTCTTCGTCGAGGGCGAACTCATTCACCTCAAGGTCGTCGCCAACGAACAGACACTCGCGCCGCCGCTCGAGTCGCTGGCAATGACGCACGGCATGAATCTCATTCTCGGCAACGCGCTCTGGATGAGGCGTGCCGGAAACGATCGCGTACGTGTCACGCTGCGCGGTGGCTTTGGCATCACGGTGCCGCATGCCGAGACGCGCGTTCACGGTCAGGAACGCGGTGCGTACGAGTACGGCAGCCTCGGTTGGCAGCTGGCGCCCGGCGTCGCGCTGCATGCGACCGGTCCGCTCTACCTCAACGCCGAGTACAAGTTCACGTCGGCGCGGCCGGAAATCGAGACGGCGGACGGCCAGGCGACAGTGCCCGCCCGAACTCACCATTGGCTGATCGGCGTAACTGCGATGTTCTGAGTTTTATGATCCCTGGGCGAGGTTGGCGAAGCGCGTCTGTTCCCGCAAGAAGGCCAGCTTGACGACGCCGGTCGGGCCGTTGCGCTGCTTGGCCAGGATCAATTCCGCGGTGCCGGCATCAGGGCTGTTCGGATCGCGGTTGTACACATCGTCTCGATAGATCAGCACGACGACATCGGCGTCCTGCTCGAGGGCTCCCGATTCGCGCAGGTCCGACAGCTGCGGGCGATGGTCGGATCGTGATTCCGGTGCGCGGCTCAGCTGTGACAGCACGATGATCGGGACGTTCAGCTCTTTCGCCAATCCTTTCAAGGAACGTGAGATTGAGGCCAACTCGAGAGTGCGATTCTCGAAACGGCCACGGCCGTTCATGAGCTGGATGTAGTCCACGACCAGCAAGCTCAACCCGTGCTCTGACTGCAGGCGGCGAGACTTCGCCCGCATCTCAAGCACGCCGATGTTCGCGGTGTCGTCGATGAACAGCTTCATCGAGTTCAGTTTCTCGAGCGCGTGCGAAATGCGGTGGTAGTCGTTGCCGCCAATGGCGCCGCTCATGAGGCGGTGCCCGTCGATTTGCGCCTCCGACGTCAGCAAGCGCAGGAACAGCGACTCCTTCGACATTTCGAGACTGAAGAAGCCCACCACCTGGTCGCCGAGAGAGGCGACGTACTGCGCGATGTTCAAGACGAGACTGGTCTTTCCCATCGACGGGCGAGCGGCAACGATGACGAGGTCGCCGGCTTGCAGGCCGCGCGTCATCTCGTCGACGTCGACGAAGCCGGTGGGAACGCCGGTGATCAGGCGTTTCTGCTCGAACAGCTTCTCGATCTTCGGGAAGCTGTCCTTGACCAGATCGCGCATCGCGACAAAGCCGGCCTTCAGCCGGTCATCGGCAACCGCGAAGATGGCGCTCTCGGCTTCGTCGAGGATCAGATCGGATTCCTGATCTGCCTCGTACGCGTTCGCGACGATCTTGTTCGCCGCGTAGATCAGGTTTCGAAGCGTCGACTTCTCTTTGACGATGCGTGCGTAGTATTCGACGTTGGTCGCGCGCGGGACGCCATCGGCGAGCGCCGCAACGTATGCGGGACCACCGACTTCGTCCAGCTCACCCGCGCGGGCGAGTTCCTCTTTCAGCGTGACGAAGTCGATGGCATCGTGCCGCTCGTTGAGCGCCACCATGCAATCGAAAATCCGGCGATGCGCATCCCGGTAGAAATCCCGACTGTCGATGACTTGCGCCGCGAGATTGAACGCGTCGTTGTGGACCAGAATCGCGCCGAGCACCGAACGTTCGGCTTCAAGATTGTGCGGAAGCGTGCGCTCCGCTGCGGCAATAGCAGTGTCGGGCATCGACGAGAAATTTGTAAACGCGGAGTGACAAAGGAGTGTATCGAGATTTCTTGCTTATGGGCACTGACCAAGGCCGCCGCTATCACATGTCAACTCCCAACTCCCAATTTCCAACCGCCAATTACCAAGACAGCGGGGTTGTTGGGGGAGTTGGGATTTGGGAGTTGGGAATTGACGGGCGCTTTTTACAAGCTTGCGAGTGCCTGCTTGACCTTTGCGTAATTCGGCTCGTTACGCGCGTCGTCCAGCACTTCGGCGTGACGAACGATGCCGCCGCGATCGATGACGAACGTCGCGCGCTTCGAGATGTCCTTCAATCCGATCATGTCCGGGTTGACGACACCATATTGACGGATCACGTCCTTATTGAAGTCGCTGAGAAGCGGAAACTTCAACGACTGCGCGTCGGCCCACGCCTTGAGCGCGAAGAACGTATCGACCGTCACGCCGAGGACCGTAGCGTTGACCTTGTTCAGTTCGGTCGCCGAGTCGCGAAACGTGCACATCTCCGTCGTGCAGGTGCCGCTGAACGCCGCCGGCATGAACGCCAGGACGACCGGCCCCTTCTTCAGCTGCTCGCTGAGCGTGACGGGCTCTCGATCCTGATTAGGAAGCGTAAAATCTGGCGCCTTTGCGCCAACAGCTACCGACATTCCTTGCTCCTTTCCCGGCTGACCCGGACGACAACACTCAACGTTCAAACATGACATTGTAGTGGCTGCGCGGCTTGACCGCATCTGGCGGGGATTGGTAGGCTCGCGCGACTTTCGTTCTCGTGTCTGCGTGTCGTAGCGCGCAGGCTTGAGTCTGCACACATCCGGGGGCTAAAGCCCCCGCTCTTACCGGGATTTTCAACGGGCTGGCGCTAAAGGGGGTTCACGGGTTGGAGGCCAGTGCAGCACGAACGGCAGCGGTGATCGGCGCCGGCATTCCGTGGTATCGCACGGTCACGCGCGAACAGTGGCGTGTGCTGCTCGCGGCGAAGTTCGGCTGGATGCTCGACGCCATGGATTTCATGCTCTACACCATGGCGGTCGGCCAGCTGCGCATGTACTTCGGATTCGGTGACGACACCGCCGGCATGCTCGGCACGGTCACGCTCATCATGTCGGGCGTTGGCGGCACGATCTTCGGCTACGTGGCCGATCGCTTCGGCCGCACTCGTGCCCTGATGGGAACGATCCTGATCTTCTCCCTCGCTTCGCTCGGCGCCGCCACGTCGCAGAGCGTGATACAGCTGCTCTTCTGGCGGGCGGTACTCGGCATCGGCATGGGCGGCGAATGGGCGTCGGGCGCGGTGCTGGTCAGCGAAACCTGGCCGGCACATCTTCGTAACAAAGCGATCAGCATCATGCAGTCGGGATGGGCGCTCGGCTACATGATGGCCTCGATCTCCGCCGCGATTATCCTGGGTTCGCCTTCCCTTGGCGCGGATGCGTGGCGGTGGCTTTTCGTCGTCGGCGTAGTCCCGGCGTTCTTCACGCTGTGGATTCGGCGCCACGTCCATGAGCCGGAAACGTGGGTCCGCAAGCCGAAGAAGACCAGCGGCCCCAGCCCGTTCTCGGTGATCTTCGGCCCAGACCTGATCGGACGCACGCTGCTCATCATCGCTCTCGGCTCCGCGGTGCAGTTTGCGAATTGGGGCCTGTTCTTCTGGCTGCCGGCGTTCCTGGCTCGCCCGGTCGCACAGGGCGGCGCCGGCATGGGCGTCGTCGGATCGCTGCCGTGGATCATCCCGGTGCAGCTCGGCGCCTACTTCGGGTACCTGACGTTCGGCTTCATTGGCGACCGCATCGGCCGGCGCCAGGCGTTCGTGTTGTACATGGTGGGGGCCGCGTTGCTCGTGCCGATCTACGGGCAGATGGCGCGCAGCCCGTTCGTCCTGCTCGCGCTCGGTCCCTTGATCGGCTACTTCGGCTACGGCTACTTCAGCATGTTCGGGAGCTTCGTCGCGGAGCTGTACCCGGCCGCCGTGCGTGCAACGGGACAGGGTACGAGCTACAACATCGGGCGCATGGCAGGCGCCGTCGCACCGTACACCATCGGGGTGATCGCAACACAGCCGGGCGTCGGCATCGGGCTCGCCCTCAGTATCACGTCAGCGTTCTTCCTGCTGGCCGCAGCCCTGGTGTTCACGCTTCCTAATCGCAGTGGCGAAGCGCTGGATACTTAACGGAGACACGATGAGCACACAGACCACGGTTCGGACTGCGGGGGCCGCGACTGCGGCAGCCAGCTGGCAGACGTGGGTGCCATGTCTGGGCATGGCGCTGTGTTCGTGGCTGTCATTCGTCGATCGGCAGGTGCTGAACATTCTGTCGCCGACGATCATCAAGGATACCGGCCTGACGGCGCAGGATTTTACGACCGCCACATCTTTCTTCTTTCTCACCTATACACTCGGCAACCCGGTGTGGGGCTCGGTGCTCGATCGCGTCGGCCTTCGCGTCGGTATGCTGCTCGCGGTCGGGGTATGGACCGCAGCCAGCATGTCGCACGCGGCCATGGCGAGCTTCGCCGGGTTCGCACTCGCCCGCGCCGTGCTTGGACTCGGCGAGGGCGGCACATTTCCGGGCGGCCTGCGTACGGCGGTGGAGACATTGCCTCCAAGCCTGCGCGCGCGCGGTATCGCGCTGTCGTTCAGCGGCGGCACCATCGGCGCAGTCATGATGCCGCTTCTCCTTGGACCACTGGCGATCGAGTACGGCTGGAAAGTCGCGTTCGTCGCAACTGGCGCGCTCGGCCTGCTGTGGATGCTCGTCTGGGCGGCAATCGCTCGCCCGCCGTTTCTGCACAAAAGCGCGCACATGACGACGAAGATGGAGTGGCCGAACCTGCGCGAACGGCGCGTATGGGCACTTTTCTTCAGCTACGCGCTCCCGGCGATTTCGCCAGGACCGGTGCTCACTATCCTCGCGATCTATCTGGTGCAGAGGCTGCACATGACACAGGCCGACGTGAACGCGGTCGTCTGGATCCCGCCGCTCACGTGGGGCATCGGCTATTTTTTCTGGGGCTGGGCCGCCGATCGCTATGCCGCCAACGACCCGCGGCCGGTCGGCATGTTCGTCCTGCTCACGGTGATCTCTCTGACGCTGGGATTCACGACGATGACCACGTCGGTGCCGATCGCGATCGGACTCATCTCACTGTCGACCTTCATCGGCGGCGGTTTTCAGATGGTGGCGTTGAAGGTCGGCTCCTATGCGTTCCCGCGCGAGCAGTCGGCGATGATGTCTGGCATCGCATCCGGATCGTGGTCGCTCGTGAATTTCGTGCTGCTGAACGCCATCGGCGCAGGCGTGGCCATCGGCGGCCTCCGGATTCTTCCTGGCGCCAACCTGATCAGCGGGCAGCGCTGGGAAGAAATCTTCTGGATCATCGCGCTGATGCCCGCTGCCGGCGTCGCGATCTGGTTGTTCCTGAGCCGCAATCAGGCGGTTGCGCGCAGCTAGAGCAACCGCAGTCAACTCCCAACGCCCAGCGTCCAATTCCCAAAATAACCGAGCTATTTGGGAGTTGGGAGTTGGAAGTTGGGAGTTTCGGTTTAGCGGGTTACCCCGAGGCTCGCCTCATACTCCGTCGGACAGCCGAACCCCTCGACCTTCACACCCATTCGTCGCATCGCATCGAGCGCGAGCAACCGCTGATAGCCGTTGAATGTCACCACGTGCGCGAACATGCCGCCGAAGGTGAACGTCTCGGGCGGCTCGCACAACGCGTCGACGAAACTGTCGCCCCACGCATTGCGGTTCCGCACGTCCCTCAGCACCCTGTCGAATTCGACGTCGACCTTCTGCAAACGCGCGAGAAGTGCGTCTGGTGTCCCCTGCTCTTGCGGTTCTGTCTTGGGATCGGAGAACGTTCCGCCGGTGAGCGCCGCCGTCCAGATCTCCTTCGTCTGCACCATTCGTCGCAGCAGGTCGCGGAGGCTTCTGGCCGGCGAATCCCAGGGAAAGACATAAGTCTTGTTGTTCAGTGGCGCATCGAGCTGCTCGGGTGTCAGCTCCCGCGCATGCTCGAGCAGCTTCCGTGTGTGGAACGATTCGGCGCCCGCGAAGATGTCGTACAGATCCATGTCGTCTCCTCCCGAGCGGGACATCGGAGCACAGAAGTGAATCGAGGTGGGTGACGGAAGGTGATAGTGGGTCGCGCCCATGCGCCGATACAGGCTCGGCGATATGCGGAACGCCTTGCGGAATGCCCGCGTAAACGCCTCGAGCGATCCGTAACCGGCATCCAGGGCAATGTGCGTAACGGACTGCCGCGTACGTCCGATCTGCCACGCAGCCCGCTCCAGCAGCAAACGCCTGCGCATCGCCGCTGGTGTTTCGTCGATGACCGCCTTGAAGATCCGGAAGAACTGCGTCCGGCTGGCATACGCCCGCCGTGCGAGCGTGCCGCTGCTGCCTTCGTCGTCCAGCGAGTTCAGCACCACGGCAGAGAGACGTTCAACGTCCCGGTCTGTACTCATGTCCTGCTCACGACGAATGTAGAGCGCCAGGACGCCCCTGACCTGATTTCGCGTCCCAATTTTGGTCCTTGGTTTCTTGATCCTTAGTTCTTGGTTCTTGGTCCGGACCAAGAACCCAGCACGAAGGCCGAAGGACTAAATCCCGCCGAGACAGAGGTACTTGATCTCGAGATACTCGTCGATTCCGTACTTCGAGCCTTCGCGTCCGAGGCCGGATTCCTTCACGCCGCCAAACGGCGCGACTTCCGTCGAGATGAGGCCGGTATTGATGCCGACCATACCGGACTCGAGCGCTTCGGCGACGCGCCACACGCGACCGATGTCGCGGCCGTAGAAATACGCCGCGAGACCGAACTCGGTGTCGTTCGCCATCGCGACGGCCTCGTCCTCGGTCTTGAACCGAAACAGCGGCGCAACAGGACCGAACGTCTCTTCCTTCGCGACCGTCATCGCGGGCGTCACGTTCACGATCACCGTCGGCTCGAAGAATCGGCCGCCGAGGGCGTGGCGCTTGCCGCCGAGCACGACCTTCGCGCCCTTCGTGACCGCATCCGAGATGTGCTCTTCGACTTTCGCAACCGCCTTGTCGTCGATCAGGGGACCCTGCGTGGCACCCGCCTCGAGGCCCGGCGCCGGCTTCAGCTTCTTCACCGCCTCGGACAGCTTGCTCGCGAATACATCGTAGACGCCGTCCTGCACGTAGATGCGGTTGACGCACACGCACGTCTGCCCGGTGTTCCGGTACTTCGACGCAATGGCGCCCTCGACTGCCGCATCCAGATCCGCATCATCGAACACGATGAACGGCGCGTTGCCGCCGAGCTCGAGCGACAGTTTCTTCACCGTCGCCGCGCACTGCTGCATGAGCGCCTTGCCGACTTCGGTCGATCCGGTGAACGACAGCTTCTTGACGATCGGATTGGACGTCAGCTCGCCACCGATCTCCGACGCCGATCCCGTGACGACGTTGAAGACACCCTTCGGGATGCCCGCGCGATCGGCCAGTTCAGCGAGCGCGAGCGCGGAAAACGGCGTCTGCGATGCAGGCTTCAAGACAACCGTGCAGCCTGCAGCGATCGCAGGCCCAGCCTTGCGCGTGATCATCGCGAGCGGGAAGTTCCACGGCGTGATGCAGGCGACCACGCCGATTGGCTGCTTGATGACGACGATCCGCTTGTCCGGCTGGTGCCCGGGGATCGTGTCGCCGTATACCCGCTTGGCTTCTTCGGCGAACCATTCGAGGAACGACGCGGCGTACACGACCTCGTCCTTCGACTCGGTCAGCACCTTCCCCTGCTCCGTCGTCATCAGGCGCGCGAGGTCATCCTGGTGCTGGAGCATCAGCTCGTACCACTTCCTGACAGCCGCTGCGCGCTCCTTCGCCGTCTTCTTGCGCCATGCCGGCAGCGCTCGATCCGCCGCCTCGATCGCGGCGCGCGTCTCGCCAGCACCCAGCTTGGGTACGGTTCCAACCACCTCGCCGGTCGCCGGGTTGTCCACCGATATGGTTCCGCCCGACTGCGCATTCACCCACGCGCCGTCGACGTAACACGATTGCCGGAACAACCTCGCATCGGTGAGTGTGACACCGGTCGGAGCACTTGTAGATGTCGTTGCCATGGATCTGCCCTTTGAGTCCCGAACAGCTCGACTGTGAATCCCGAGTGCCGGATCCCGGGCCCCGGTCACGAATTTCTGACGTTTATCGTGTAGCCGCCATCGACAGTGATGCGCGCCCCGTTGACGTAGCTGGCGCGATCCGATGCGAGGAACGTGACGACGTCAGAGACTTCTTCCATTGTGCCCCACCGCCGCGACGGGATGCCCCAGTCGCGGCAGGTGTCGTCGAGGAACTGCTGCTTTGTCTGGCCGCGCTGCCGTCCGATGTTCTCGGCCCAGCTCTCGCGCCACTCCGTCGCGATGAGGCCGGGGATCACCGAGTTGACCGTGATTCGCGAGGCTGACAGATCCTGGGCCATGTAGGTCGTCACGTGGTTCATCGCCGAGTTGTTCAACCCGTGCGTGAGCGCCGACGACAATACGCTCGAGCCGGCGATGCCGCTGATGTTGATGATGCGGCCCGTGCCGTCGGTTGGCATGCTCGGCAGCAGCGCCTGGATCATTCGCAGCATGCCCATCGTCTTGATGTTCACGTCGTCCATCCAGTCGCTGTCGGGCCAGGTGATCTGACGTTCCTGACGCTTGATTGGTCCGCCGGCGTTGTTGACGAGAATGTGAACGGTCTTGAGCTCGCTGGTCGCGCGCTCGGCAGCCGCTTGCACAGCCGCCGTGTCGCGCATGTCGGTGGGCACGGTGATGACGCGAACGCCGGTCGCCTTGCAGATCTCGGCGGCGGACTTCTCCAGTTCCTCGACGCCGCGCGCGAGCAGCACGAGGTTGACCCCTTCGTTCGCCAATCCGCGAGCGATGGCCTTGCCGATGCCCTTGCTGGCACCGGTCACGAGCGCGTTGCGACCTTTGAGTCCGAGATTCATAGTCTTGTAGGCCGGGTCTTGCTGTTCAGGTCCGGCGGGTCCACAAAACAGGACCCGCCCTACGCACCGCGTAGGTAGGCCGGGTCTTGCTCTTTAAACCCGGCGCTTCAGGCGAGCCACTTTCCTGGATCCGACAACGTGCCGACGACCTCCTGCATGAACTGCGCGGCGCGCGCACCGTCGATGATTCGGTGATCCGACGACAACGTGAGCGTGACCATCGGCCGGATGCCGATCATCTCGTCGACCGCGACAACGCGATCGGTGATCGCACCGACGGCGAGGATGCCCGCCTGAGGCGGGACGATGATGGCGGTGAACGCGTCCACGCCGAACATACCGAGGTTGCTGATCGTAAAGGTGGCGCCGGAGATGTCGGCCGGTTGAAGCTTGTTTGCCTTCGCGCGTTCTGACAGCTCCTTGCGCTGCTTCGCGATCGCGCCAAGCGGCAGCTTGTCCGCGTTGCGGATCACGGCTGTGACAACCGCGTTCTCGACCGCCATCGCAAGCGCGACGTTGATATCTGCGTTCAACGAGACCGCGTTGTTGACCCAGCTGCCATTCATCCGCGGGAACGTCTTCAGCGCGCGTGCGACGGCTGAGACCATCAGGTCGGTGTGCGTGATCTTCACGCCATGCGACTTCTCGATGACGGGGATCAGCCCTTCGCGAGTCGCGTTGAGAGCGGTGGCGTCGACGTCTCGCGCGACGAAGAAATGCGGGACGGTCGTCCAGCTCTGAGTCGTCCGCTCGGCCATGATGCGGCCGATGGAGGTGACGGCATCCGCTGGGCCGGCTGCGACCGGCGGCGGTGGTGAAGCAGGCCGAGCCGCTGGAGTTGCCGCGGGTTGTGGCGTCGGAACCGGACTTGCTGCCGGAACCGGCGCTGGTCCGCTCGCAGCCTGAGCCGCTTTCAAAATGTCGTCGGCGAGAATCTCGCCCCCAGGTCCGGAGCCCTTCAGCTTCCCGATGTCAACGCCGTGCTCGCGCGCAAGGCGTCGCGCCTTCGGCGAGATCTTCGCACCGGCAACAGAGACTGGCTCAGGAGCTGCGGGCGCAGCTGCAGCCGCTGCTGCCGCGGGAACCGAGTCCATCTTCCTTCCGGTCTGCGCCTGCGCACCGCCGGTTGGCAGCGACTCACCCGGTTTGAGCAACCACGCAATCGTCTGCCCGACTGGAACGACGTCGCCAACCTTCGCGGTCACGCCCGACAACACGCCATCGCCGCCGGCTTCGATCTCGACGACAGCCTTATCGGTCTCGACCTCGAGCAGCATCTCGCCTTTCTTGACCTGCTCGCCCTCTTTCTTCTTCCAGGAAACCAGCTTGCCCGTTTCCTGCGCCATCTCGAGCGCAGGCATCACAACGCTCACCGGCATTAGCGGCCCGCTCCCACTTTTTCGCCTTCAGCCTTCGCTGCGGCGGCGACCATCTTGGCAACCTCCGCATTGGGTGGTGCCTCGATCTCGCGCACGATCGGCAACTGCCCGCCGACAGTCACAAAGGGCGCTCCGGCGACGAGCAACTCCTCGGCGGGGAAGCGGGTGATGACTTCGTGCCCGGTGGCGGTCACGACGATCTCTTCCTCGATACGCGCCGCGCTCGTGCCGTCCTTGGTCGGCCAGAACGTTTCGAGCGCGAACACCATGCCCGGTTTGATCTCATGCGGGTGATCGAGCGAGACGAGGCGGCTGATCATCGGCTTCTCCCAGATCGCCAGGCCGATGCCGTGTCCCATCTGCAGGGCGAATGCCGCTTCTTCGTTGGGGAACCCGAACTCGGTCGCTTTCGGCCAGACGGAGGCGACTTCCGCCGTTGAACGGCCTGGGCGGATCAACTCGATCGACGCGTCCAGGTAGTCGCGGCATCGCTTGTACGCGTCCACCAGCTGATGCGACGCCGATCCGATCGCGAAGCAGCGGTAGTAACAGGTGCGATACCCCATGTAGGAGTGCAGGATGTCGTAGAACACCGGATCGCCCGGGCGCATCATGCGATCCGAGAACACGTGCGGGTGCGGGCTCGCGCGTTCCGCCGAGATCGCGTTGACACCCTCGACGTACTCCGATCCCATCTCATAAAGCCTCTGCGCGACGAGAGCAACGGCATCGTTCTCGCGCATCCCCGGCTTCATTGCTCGATAGAGGTCGTAGTAGGCGGCGTCGACCATCGCGGCCGAATGCGTGAGCAGCGAGATCTCGTCCACGGTCTTGATCTCGCGCGCGTCCGACAGCAACTGCTGCCCGTCGACAATCGTCAGCCCTTCCTTCTGCAATGCGAAGAGCACAGGCGGCTCGACGACGTCCACGCCGACCGGCTCGTTGTGCAGGCCGCGTGACTCCAGCTCGATCCTGATCTTCCTGGCGACGTCCTCCGAGCGCCCCATTTCTGGGGTCATGGCGCCGCGCATCAAGGGAATGCCCGCACGCGAGCGCTCACCGAGCCAGTCGCAGTTCAACTGATGGTGACGAGCGGCGGACCCGAAGTCCCACAGGATCGGCTCGTCGTTCTGCGGCAGCAGCGTGAAGCGGCTGATCTTGTCCTGCGCCCACGTGCCGATGTGCGTCGCCGTGATGTAGCGGACGTTATTCATGTCGAAGCAGAGCACCGAGCCCATCTCCGACTTGGCCAGCAGGCTCTTGATCCGATCGAGCCGCTCGCGCCGCAGCCGATCGAAATCGATCCGCCGCTCCCAATCCACCGCCATCGTGCCGTAGGTTTTGATTGCCACGTTCAGATCTCCTGCTAAAGACACCGGGTGTGATTTTCTTGAGGGACGATGCGGAAAATCACGAAAATCACACCCGGTGTCTTTTATCGATTCACCATCTGCCTCGCTAAATCAAAGACTTGCCGTTCGGTCGGAACCGTCACATCCTCGAGCGGCGGCGAGAACGGGATCGGCACGTGCATCGCGCCGAGCCGCCGCACCGGACCGTCGAGATCGAAGAACGCCTGCTCCTGGATGATCGACGCCAGCTCCCCCGTCACCCCGTACCGGAAGTAGCCCTCGTCGATGACGATGCAGCGCGACGTTTTCCGGACGGATTCGACGAGCGTCTTCTCATCGAGCGGCCAGGTGGTGCGCGGGTCGACGACCTCCGCGCTGATTCCGACTTCCTCCAGCATCTTCGCCGCACCGAGCGCGACCTGCACCATGCTGCTCAGCGCGATGAGCGTGATGTCGCTTCCCTCTCGCTTCACATCGGCGACGCCAAGCGGAATCACGTAGTCCTCGTCCGGGACCGGCCCCTTGACCTTCCGGTAGCTGATCTTGTGCTCGAAGATCACGACCGGGTTGTCCTCGCGCACCGCCGCTTTGAACAGCCCCTTTGCATCATAGGGCGTCGACGGCACTACGACCTTCAGCCCGGGGATGTGACTCGGCCACGCATGGAGGGACTGCGAGTGCTGCGCCGCCGAGCGTCGCGTGGCGCCCATCGTTGCGCGAATCACGAGCGGGACCTTCCACTTGCCGCCCGACATGTAGTGGATCTTCGCCGCCTGATTGGCGACCTGGTCCATGATGATCATCAGGAAGTCGCCGAACATGATGTCGACGATCGGCCGCATGCCGGTCATGGCGGCGCCGACGCCGATGCCGGTGAAGCCGGCTTCCGAGATCGGCGTGTCGATGATCCGCTCCTTGCCGAACTCGTCGACCAGGCCAACCAGCACCTTGAACGTGGTGCCAGCTTCGGCCACGTCCTCGCCCATGAGCACGACCGTCGGGTCGCGGCGCATCTCTTCGGCAATCGCTTCTTTGATCGCCTCGCCGAAAGACAGCTCTCGTACTGCGGTTGCTAGTTCAGGCATAGATGTCCTGGTCCACCTTGCTGGGATCGGGATATGGAGAGTCGATGGCAAACTGCATCGCAGCATCCATCTCCGCAATCAACTCTTCCTGGATCGCATCCAACTGCGCCCGATCAGCGACGCCGTTGTCCATCATCCACTGACCGTGCAGCGTGATCGGATCGCGCTCGGTCACCCACTCCTGCTCTTCCGCCTTCGGACGATAGTAGGCGCGAGCGATATCGCCCACGTGATGACCGTGATAGCGATAGGTCTTGAACTGGAGGAACGCCGGACCATCACCTTTACGCGCGCGCTCGATGAACTTGGCTGCAATCGTGTGCACGTCACGGACGTTCTGGCCATCAATGGTCTCGGTCGCCATCCCGAAGGCCTGCGCCCTGGCGATCACATCGCCGGCGGTCGATTCAGAAAAATGGGTGTACTCGTTGTAGCCGTTGTTCTCACACGCGAAGATCACCGGCAGCTTCCAGAGCTGTGCGAGATTGAGCTCTTCGTAGAGTATGCCCTGCCCCAGCGCGCCTTCGCCGAAGAAGCAGACCGCGACGCGATCCTGCTTGAGATACTTCGACGCAAACGCTGCACCAGTCGCGATGCCGGCGCTGCCGCCGACGATGGCGTTCGCCCCGAGGTTGCCGGTCGCCGGGTCGGCGATGTGCATCGAACCGCCCTTGCCCTTGCAATAGCCGGCTTCCTTGCCGAGCAGTTCAGCGAACATCAGATCCGGAGACGCGCCTTTGGCCAGGCAGTGCCCGTGACCCCGGTGGGTGCTGGTGATGTAGTCGTCTCTCCGCAGCGCCTCGCACACGCCGACGGCAATCGCTTCCTCACCGATGTACAGGTGCGCGAGGCCCGGCATCAGCGCTCTCGTGTAAAGATCGTTGACGCGCTCCTCGAACAGGCGGATCGCAACCATCTGACGATACAGCCGGAGCAGTTTGTCAGTCGGGATCTGTGAAGTCTGACTGGTGCCTGCCTTCGAAGCGGTCTTACTGGTGTCTGCCTGCGAAGCAGTCTTACTGGTCGCCGCGGTGCTCATGCCTGGACTCCTGATAGCTTGGCGATCACGTTGAACACGGCGGCGCAGTCCTTCTTCTCGAGACCCAGGCCGCGCGCCGCTGTCAGCATTTCGTTGGCAACGGCCGTGGTCGGCATGGCCACGCCGAGCCGGCGGCCCAGTTCGAGGGCCAGCGTCGTGTCCTTCTGCATCATCTTCATGTCGAACCAGGCCTCCTCCGGCATGTTCAGCACGAAGGGTCCCCGGTACTGAATCAGCGGCGATGCGAGCACGCTGTTGGTGTACACCTCGACGGCAGTCTTGCGGTCGATGCCGGCCTTCTCCGCGAGCAGGATGCCTTCAGAGAACGCCAGCATCTGCGTCGTGATCGCGAGATTCAATGCGATCTTCATCGACAGCGCCAACCCGTTGTCGCCGACGTGCGTGGCCTTCATCCCGATCTCGAGCAGCAGCGGCTTGACCTTCTCGAAGGTCTCCGCTTTTCCGCCCACCATCATCGTCAGCTTCCCCTGCTCGAGCGTGCTGATGCTGCCGGAGACCGGCGAATCCACCATGTCGGCGCCGCACGCGCGAACCTTCTCGACGGTTTCGCGGCTGACGACCGGGCTCACCGTGCTCATGTCGATGATCGTCTTGCCGGCACTGAGGCCTGCGACCAGACCATCGGGGCCATCAGCGATGCCCTCCAGCGCAGCCGAGTCGGTGACCATCACGAAAATCACGTCGGCGCCTCGCGCAACATCGCGTGGCGTCGCGCCCCACGTCATCCCTTTGTCGAGCAGCCATTGCGCCTTCGACTTCGTACGGTTGTAACCAATGACCGAGTGGCCTTTGGTGAGGAGGCGATCGACCATCCGGCCGCCCATGGCGCCGAGGCCGATATATCCGAGGTTTGCCATAATGCAGGTCGCGCTTGGGCTACTGTCAGCGAATCTGACTAGTAAATACAGCCCTTCAAGGGGACAAGAACAGCTAATAAGTATTTCGTAGAAACGAAGGCCGACGCAAGGTGCCGTAGATGCACAAGGAACGGAGCCATACCCAGGAAATTCCCGTCTCGTCGACGCTTGCGAGCGTCGGCCTTCGTCTGTCGGACTGGTTCGAGCGCTGGTTCCCTGACGCCTTCGCGCTGGCGCTCGCTGCCGTCGCGGTTGTGTTCGTCGCCGCGCTGGCCACCGGAAGCTCATTCGTCCAGACCGCGCAGTGGTTCGGCGCCGGCTTCTGGGATCTCGTGACGTTCACGATGCAGATGTCGATGATCGTCGTCACGGGCTACGCCGTCGCGACGTCGCCGCCGGTGTATGGCGTGATCAGGAGGCTGGCAGCCATCCCGAGCAATGGACGAAACGCCGCAGCATACGTCGGGCTGTTTTCGATGCTCGCGTCGCTCGTGTCATGGAGCTTCAGCTTGATCTTCAGCGGCCTGCTGGCGCGCGAGGTAGCACATCGGGTACGCGGTGCGGACTATCGCGCGATCGGTGCCGCCGCCTATCTCGGCGTCGGAAGCGTGTGGGCGCTCGGCCTGTCCTCGTCAGCCGCGCTCATCATGGCATCGCCCGCGTCACTGCCGGATGGGATCAAACGCATGTCCGGCGTGATTCCACTCGGCCAGACGATTGGTCTCTGGCAAAGCCTCCTGATCGCGGCTGCGCTCATCCTGGTGTCCATGGGCATCTGCTACTACTCGGCCCCGGGTGATGCCGAAGCACACGGCATGCGGGAAATGGGTGTCGAGTATCAGCCAGCCACGCAGAAGCTGGACGCCCGCCAGACGCCTGGCGAGTGGCTCGAATACAGCCCGCTGCTGACCGTCATCGTCTCGGGCCTGGGCTTCCTGTATCTGATTCGTGAAGTCGCCGCCAACGGTGCGTCGATTGTCCTCGAACTGAATCACTACGTATTTCTGTTTCTGATCGTGGGGCTGCTGCTGCATTGGCGCCCGCGGTCGTTCGTGCAGGCGATTGCTGCGTCAGTCGCGCCGGTCGGCGGTGTGCTGATCCAGTACCCGATGTATGCGGGAATCGTGCGGATGATGACCGAGTCTGGTATCGCCACGCAGTTGGCGCACTTTTTCGTCGCCATCTCGACCGCTCACACCTTCCCGGTGATGATTGGGATCTACTCAGCATTCCTCGGTCTCTTTATTCCGTCCGCCGGTGGCAAGTGGCTGATCGAAGCGCCCTACATGCTGGAAGCGGCGAAGACGCTCAATGTCCATCTCGGCTGGGTGGTGCAGACCTACAACGCCACAGAGGCGCTTGCCAATCTGATCCATCCGTTCTGGATGCTTCCGCTCGTCGGCATCCTGGGTCTCAAAGCGCGCGACATCGTCGGCTACTCGATGCTGCAGTTCGTGGTGCACGTGCCGCTGGTCCTGTTTCTTGTCTGGGCACTCAACTACACCCTGCCGTACGTGGCGCCCGTACTGCCGTAAGCACGACGAATTCCCTAGCAACTCCCAACGCCCAACTCCCAAAGGACCAAGCGACTCCGAACTCGTTTGGGAGTTGGGAATTGGGAATTGGGAGTTAGGAATCGGGAGTTGGCCGTAAGCTTGAAGGGTGACGGCCGCTTCAGGTCTACGCCTCGAATTGCTTGGAGGCTTTCGCGTCCTCACGGACAGCCGCTTCGCCGGTCGCGCTCCAAGTGTCCGTCAGCAGGAACTCGTCGCCTTCCTGATCCTCCACGCACGGCGGGCGCCGCTCCCTCGTCAGCGAATCGCGGGATCGCTCTGGCCCGAATCGAGCGACGCGCAGGCGCTCACGAATCTTCGTCGCGAACTGCATCATCTGCGCGACGCCTCGCCCGCACTTGAGGCGCTCATCGACGTCGGATCGCGAACACTCGCGTGGCGCGACGACGCGGGTGTGTCGGTAGATATCATCGCTTTCGAACAGGCTGCCGAACGGGGTCTCGCGGGAGATCGGGCGGCCCTTCAAGAGGCCGCCCGGCTGTATCAGGGTGATCTGCTCCCCGATATCACGGTCGAGTGGATCGAGGCGGATCGAGAACGGCTTCGACAGCGCGCAAAGAGCGTGTTATCGCGTCTCGTTGCTGTGCTCGAGAAAGAGCGCGCTTACGGCGAGGCTATCGAACACGCGCAACAACTGTCGCGGCTCGATCCGCTCGACGAGCAAGCGTGGTGCACGCTGATGCGCTGTCACGCCCGCCGCGGCGACCGCGCAACCGCGTTGCACTTGTACCAGCAATGTACGGCGCTCCTGAAGCGCGAGCTCGGCACGCAGCCGAGCGCCGCGACGCGCGCGACGTACCGGGAAATTCTCAATCTCGAAGCGGAGGCCTCCCCAATCCCGGCGCCGCCGCGCACGAGCGTCTATCCGCTGGTCGGACGTCACGCGGAATTCCGGACGCTTCTGAATGCGTGGTATTCAGCCGCGGCAGGACACCCCACGCTCGCCCTCATCCGCGGTGAAGCGGGCATCGGGAAGACCCGGCTCGCCGAAGAACTGATCGACTGGTGCCGGCTGGAGAACATCACCGCCGTGACGGCACGTTGCTATGCGGGTGAAGGGCGCCTTGCCTATGCGCCAATCGCAGCATGGCTGAAGAGCGATAGCCTGCAGGCGGATCTTCGAACGCTCGAAGACGCCTGGCTGACCGACGTCGCGCGCCTTCACCCTGAGCTTGCCGCCACGCGCCCGGACATCGCGACGCCTACCCTGCAGCTCGAAAGCTGGCAACGCCTGCGTTTCTTCGAGGCACTCGGGCGAGCGTTCAGGGCGGCGGCGCCCCTCGTCCTGATCCTCGACGATCTGCAGTGGGCCGATGCGGACACCATCGAGTGGCTGCATTATTTCCTGCGCTCCGCCTCTGGTTCCTCGTGCCTCGTCGCTGCGACGGTGCGAGCCGAGGAACAACAGGACAATCCGCCGCTCGGCCGACTGCTCGGCCAACTCGGACACGACGATCTGTTGACGACGATCGCGCTAGGCCCCCTCGACCAGCGCGCGACCGCCCTGCTGGCGGGCGCCGTGGCCGAGCATCCGCTGGATGACTCGGCGCAGGCCGAAACCTTTCGCGACACTGAAGGGCATCCGCTGTTCATCGTCGAACGCGGACGTATGGCGCTGGCTGGACAGGTCGGCACGTCCGCGATGGGCGAGCTGTCGCGCGTGCAGTCAGTGGTTGCCGCGCGGCTTGCGCTGCTGTCGGACGAGGCGCGGGCCACAGCAGAAGTCGCCGCCGCCGTAGGACGCGATTTTCAGTTCGACCTGCTGGCGCGAGCCAGCGATCTCGAGGAAGCCGCACTCGTGCGCTCCCTCGACGAGCTGTGGCAGCGTCACATCGTACGCGTGCAGGCGGACGAACGCTGGGACTTCAGTCACGATCGCATTCGCGAGGTTGCGTACAGCGGAATTGGACCAGCGCGCCGCCGGCTGATTCATCGTCGGATCGCGCAAGGCATGGAACTGCTGTTCGCTGGGAGGCTGGACGAAGTCAGTGCGTCACTCGCCGTTCATTTCGATCGCGGAGGACAGCCAGGACGTGCGGTGCCGTTTCTCGAGCGTGCTGCCGCGGTGGCCGCGCGTGTTTCCGCGAACGAAGAGGCCATTCGCTGCTTCACCTATGCGCTATCGCTGCTCGAGACGCTGCCGCCGACACGCGATCGCGACGAGCGTGAGCTGTCGCTTCGCTCCGGCCTGTCGGTGGCTTTGAATTCTGCGCGCGGATACGCCTCTCTCGAAGTGGAGCAGAATCTCGATCGCGTGTTCGCGCTGTCGCGGGCCAACGGTCAGGGACAGCTCCCCGTGCGGTGGCTCTGGGTGGCGTTCACTCACCGGTTCATGCTGGGCGACTTGAAGGGCACCCGCGAGGCGTCGGAGCAGGCACTCGCCTTCAGCGCGTCCGACCTCGCGTGCCGCTGCGAGGCGCATCATGCGATGGGCGGGATGTTACTGAGCGTCGGCGAGCTCGAGGCCGCACGCCAACATTTTGAAGCATCGCTGGCGGCTTATGACGAGCGAAACCCACAGCGCTCGGCGCTCGGCTCGGACCTGGGCGTATTCGCCCACGCCTGGTACTCACATGCGCTCTGGCTGCTCGGCGAAGACGACGCAGCCGTGGCTCACGCCGATCAAGGGATCGCACTCTCGCGCCGGCTCGATCACCTGTTCAGTCAGACAATCGCGCTCGCCTATGGCGCGCTGCTCCATCAGATGCGAGGCGACTCGGCCCGTGTGCTCGAATACGCAGAAGGTGTCGTGGCGCTGTGCGATCGCTACGGCTTTGCGTATTACAACGACTGGGCGCGCGTCCTCATCGGATGGGTCCGAGGCCACGAGCAGCCGGCCATCGCTATCGACATGATCGAAACAGCGTTGAAACAGCTCGACGCGCGGCGCGCGCAGGCCCGGCGACCCTACTATCTGTCTCTTCTCGCGGATACGTATCGCCGTGCCGGCGAGCGGAACCGTGCAGGCTCGATTCTGGGCACGGCCATCGCCATGGCACGCGATCGATCCGACGTCTGGTGGCTGCCGGCGCTTCTCCTGCAAAAGAGCGAGCTCGAGCCGGCGGCCGAACGCGAACGAACGCTGCGCGAAGGCCTCGAGTTGGCTCGCGCGCAACACAGCTACGGCCTGATGCAACGGATCAGCTCGGCGATGTCCGCGTCCGTCTAGGACTGCCTTATTTTCCGAGGAAAAACACCTCGAACGACCGAACGTTTCCCCGAACGCTTTCGGAACGCTGTCTTTCCTATCCTGCCTTCTGACAGCGACCCGAATAAAACGAGAGTAGGGCGGGTCTTGCAGTTAGCAAACGCGACGAGTAGTAGGGCGGGTCTTGCCGTGTAGACCCGCCACGAATGAAGGAGCGGTTTTATGGGAGCCATGGAGATCGAGCAGCTGCGAGCCCGCGTTCGCGGCGACATCATCCTGCCTGACGATAGCCGGTACGAATCGGCCCGCAAGGTATACAACGCCATGATCGACAAGCGCCCCGCGCTGATCGTGCGCTGCGTCGATACCGCCGACGTCATCGAGTGCGTCAATTACGCGCGCGCCAACGAAATGTTGACCGCGATTCGAGGTGGCGGCCACAACGGTGGCGGACTGGGCACCTGTGACAACGGGCTCGTCATCGACCTGTCACGCATGAAAGGCATCCGGGTCGATCCGGCTGCGCGAACGGTGCGAGTCGAAGGCGGATGCACGGGAGGCGAGGTGGATCACGCCACGCATGCGTTCGGGATGGCAACGCCGAGCGGCACGGTCTCCACAACAGGCGTGGCCGGCCTGACGCTCGGTGGAGGCATCGGTCATCTGACGCGGCCATACGGGCTCGCAATCGACAACCTGTTGGAAGTCGATGTCGTCCTCGCCGACGGCCGGTTCGTGACCGCAAACGAGAATCAACACTCCGATCTGTTCTGGGCCGTGCGCGGCGGCGGCGGCAACTTCGGTGTCGTCACATCGTTCCTGTTTCGCCTGCATCCAGTACAGATGGTGACCGCCGGCCCTACGTTCTGGCCGATCGAGCAGACGCCAGAAGTGATGAAGGCGTACCAGGAGTTCATCCTGCAGGCGCCGGTTGACGTGAGTGGCTTCCTGGCATTTCTGACAGTCCCGCCTGTGCCGCTCTTCCCGCCCGAGCTGCATTTGAAGCAGGTCTGCGCCATTATCTGGTGCTCGACGGCGACACCGGAGCGCGCGAACCGGGTGACGCAGCCGATGCGTTCGGTCGGCACGCCTGTTCTGGATCACGTCGGCCCGATGCCGTTTCCGGTGCTGCAGAGCCTGTTCGATCCTCTTTTGCCGCCCGGGCTGCAGTGGTACTGGCGCGCGGACTTCGTGAAGACATTCAGCGCCGAGGCGATCACCGCTCACTACGAGCAGGCGCTCAAGACGCCGCGCGGCCTGTCGCAGGTGCACATTTATCCTATCGACGGCGCTGCGCATCGCGTTGGCATCGGAGACACCGCGTTCAGCTACCGAGACGCCAATTTCGCGGTGGTCATCGTCGGCGTCGATGCCGATCCGGCGCAGAAAGATGTCATCACCACGTGGTGCAAGAGCTATTTCGACGCCACGCACGCGTATTCAGCAGGCGGTGCCTACATCAACTTCATGATGGAGGAAGGTCAGGAGCGTGTGCAGGCGTCGTTTCGTGACAACTACCACCGCCTGGCGCAGATCAAGGACCAGTACGACCCGTCGAACCTGTTCCGTGTGAATCAGAACATCCGGCCGGCGGGCGTGGGCGTCTGACAGGGGTGCATTACTGTGAAGGGGTCTGACCCCTTCACGGTGTTGCACACGCTTTGGAACGCGCGAAGATAGGAGCGTGAACAATCAACGCCCTCTCGATCGCGCCAATGCATTCTGCTCAACTTACGGCATCGAACTTCCGATCCTGCTGGCGCCCATGGCGGGCGCGTGTCCGGTCAGTCTGTCGATCGCCGTTGCCAACGCCGGCGGCATGGGTGCGATGGGGATGCTGCTGACGTCTTCGTCTGACATCATCGAGTGGGTGCGCCAGTTTCGTGCCGGCAGCGACGGCATGCTCCACCTGAATACCTGGATTCCTGATCCCCCGCAGCCGCGGGACGCGGACCAGGAGAAACGAATGCGGCAATTTCTTCGAGGATGGGGACCGGAAGTGCCCGAGTCGGCGGGCGACGTCGCGAAGCCGGATTTCGAGGGGCATTGCCAGACGATCCTCGACTCGAAACCACGAGTCGCATCGTCCCTGATGGGCCTCTTTTCCAGTGACTTCGCGGCGCAGCTCAAAAACAAGGGCATCGCGTGGTTCGCATCCGTCACGACGCTCGCCGAAGCACGAGCGGCGCAGGCTGCCGGCGCCGATGCCGTCATCGCCCAGGGATTCGAGGCCGGGGGCCATAGAGGCTCATTCGATCCGGCAGCGGCGGAGCGTCAGACGATCGGGCTCATGGCGCTGATTCCCCGGCTGGCCGATCACATCGATCTCCCGATCATCGCAGCCGGAGGGATCGGTGACGGGCGGGGCGTGGCCGCGGCGCTCCTGCTCGGCGCAAGCGCGGTTTCGATCGGAACCGCATTTCTGCGTTGTCCCGAGGCACACACGCACGCGGCGTGGGCCAACGCGCTCGATAACCTTGAACCCGAGGACACGGTACCGACGCGCGCGTTGACGGGACGGCTCGGGCGCGGTGTCGCGACGAATTTCGTGACGGCTGCGGCATCACCCGACGCGCCTCGCCCAGCACCCTATCCCGTGCAGCGCGGTTTGACAGCGGCGATGAAAGCGACTGGCGCGGCGGCAAACGATCCGCACCGGATGCAGTTGTGGGCGGGACAATCGGCGGCTATGGCCAAACCGATCGCGGCTGGCGCCCTCGTCCGCGAGATATGGGACGAGGCGCGCCGGCTTCTTTGAGCCGCGGAGGTGAAGCCTCCGCTCTACGCTGCTCCTTCCTTGACCACCTTGACGACGAGCGGCACCGTGACATCGCGGTGGAGCTTGAGCGGCACCTTGTGCTCACCGATCGTCTTGATTGGCTCGGGAAGAATCAGCTTGCGTCGGTCGATCTCGAAGCCTTTGCCCTTGAGGTAATCCGCGATATCGACGGCCGTGACCGACCCGTACAGCTGATCGGTTTCGCCGACGCGGCGAGCGATCGAGATCTCGACGAGCGCGAGCCTCGAGGCCATCCCTTCGGCCTGCCCCTTTTCCTCGGCCTCGCGCGCTTCCATGATTCTTCGCTCGCGCTCGACGTGCTTCTTGTTGCCTTCAGTCGCGGGCAATGCCAGCTTGCGCGGCAGCAGGTAGTTCCGCGCGTAGCCGGCCGCCACCTTGACGATCTCGCCGCGGCGGCCGAGATTGTCGACGTGCTCTCTCAGGATGACTTCCATGGCCTACTCCGTTGTGTACGGGATCAGCGCCAACTGCCGCGCGCGCATGATCGCCGTCCGCAGTTTCCGCTGATGCAGCGCGCACGTGCCTGAGATACGGCGTGGTAGCACCTTTGCGCGCTCGGGGACGAACGGCATCAGCATGCGCACGTCCTTGTAGTTGATGTCGTCGATCTTGTCCGAACAGAACTTGCAGACCTTGCGGCGCCGGAACATCGGCCGGCGCTGGCCATCCTTGTTCTGCTGGTTGCCCGACGACTTCCCGCGGCCGCCTCCGCCTCCGAAACTCTTCTTCCCGTTCATCGGAGTTCCTCCCCCATGTCGAAGCGGTCTTCGCGATCGTCATCGACCTCGCCACGCTGACCCTCGCCCGGCTGACGATCGGGCGGCAAGCCGCGCGCGACACGCCGGCGACGGCTGCTCTCGGTGCGATTCGCACGAGTCCGATCGACCACGCCCTGTTCCTCGTCGACCCGAACGATCAGATGGCGGATGACCAGGTCGGTCACCTTGAGACGACGGTCGATCTCTTTCATGAGCTCGCCGCCGCCGTCGATCGCCTCGAGGACGTAGGTCCCCTCCTTGTGCCGGCCAATCTCGTAAGCGAGCTTGCGGCGGCCCCAGTTATCGGTCTTCTCGATATGGCCGCCGATTCTCTGGACGATGGCCTCGACCTGGGTGTGCAGATCGGCCACCTGTTCGTCGGACGCCTCTGGCGACACGACGTACACGAGTTCGTACTTCCTGCTCATATGTCTCCTTCTGGACTACGGCCCTTCGACTCGGCGCTGCGCGCTCTCGCTCAGGGCAAGGAGTCAGTCTATTTCCGGCGTTGCGGGCTCCGGATTGTACGTGTTCATCACCTTGCCGATGCCCTCCGCAACGAACATCTCAACGGCATCAGCCGCACGCGTGATGAACGATTCGAGCTCGGCACGCTCGCCTCGCTCGAACTTCGAGAGCACGTGGTCGGCAAGATCGCGTCTTGCATCCCCGCGCCCGACCCCAAGCCGAAGCCGGGGAAATTCTGTGGTCCCAAGCCGTTCGATCACCGACTTCAGACCGTTGTGGCCACCCGCCGATCCGCGGGCTCGCGCGCGCAGGCGTCCGAATGGCAGCGCGATTTCGTCCACGACAATCAGCAACTCGGCGGCCGGCACATCGTAGTAGCGAGCAAGTGCCGCGACCGCGTCGCCACTGAGATTCATGAAGGTCAGAGGCTTTGCCAGCAGCACCGGATCCGTTCCGTAGCGCTTGGCGACGAACGCCTCCGGCACCTGCGATGGCGCCTGCGCCCAGCTGAGCGCGTAGCGCCTCGCAAATTCTTCGACCACCATGAAGCCGACGTTGTGTCGAGTGTCGCGGTACTCTCGCCCCGGATTGCCGAGACCCACAATGAGCTTCATACCGCCTCGGCGCGATCGGCGGGTCTAAAGACCCGCCGCTACGACCGGCGCCCTTATTTCTTGGGTTTCTCCTCTTCCTTCTCTTCGGTCTTGCCCTTCTTGATGACCTCGGGTTCGGCCGCCGCCGCCGGCGCAGCTTCCTCCGCCGCCGCGGTTGCGGATTCCTCAGCCTTCGGCATCACGATGTGCACGAGCATCGTGTCGGCTTCGGTGACCGGCTTCCACTTTGGATCCGGCGCAAGGTCACGCACGCGAATCGACTGGTGCAGCATCAGTTCGCTCACGTCGACATCGATGTGCTCGGGAATGTCCGTCGGCAGACATTGCACCTGGATATCGCGCGTCACGAAGTCGAGCAAGCCGCCCTGCACCTTCACGCCCTTGGATTCACCCCTGACCAGCACTGGAACGGTGACCGTGATCGCCTTGTCCATCGCGAGCTGGTAGAAGTCGGCGTGTAACAGGTGGTGCGTCATCGGATCCAGCTGGTACTCCTTCACCATCACACGCGACTGGCCGCCATCGAGCGTCAGCGTGATCAGGGTGTTGGCGCCAGAGTCCGAGTGCAGGATCTTGAGCAACGCCTTCGGATCGACGGCAACTGCCACGCCTTCCGGTGCGTTGCCCTTCGATGGGGTTCCATACACGACTCCGGGAATCCGGCCCGAGGCGCGCAGACGATTCGCCTCGTTCTTGCCGCGGCCTTCTCTCCTGACTGCTTCTAATGTTGCGTCCATAGCGTTCCTTCTTCGACCTTCTTCGATGCCGGGTCTACAAAACCAGACCCGGCCTACGGGCCGCGCGTGCGCGGCCTACACTGCCGACTGACAGCCGGCCTACACGTAGGGCGGTCCTGCTCCATGGACCCGCCGCCATCTGCCTGTAACGGCTTACACAAACAGCGAAGAGACCGATGTCTCTTCGTGAATATTTCGTATCGCCTGTCCGAGCAGTCGCGCGACCGTCAACACGACGATCTTCCGGCAGTTCTGCCCGTCGCCTCGCAACGGCACGGAATTGGTCACAATCAACTGGTCCAGGGGCGACCTCTCGATCCGCTCGATCGCGGGTCCTGAGAGAACCCCGTGCACCGCGCACGCCAACACCCGCTCCGCACCAGCATCCTTCAACGCGACTGCCGCTTTGCAGATCGTACCGGCGGTGTCGATGATGTCGTCCTGCAGGATGCACGTGCGTCCCTGCACATCACCGATCACGTTCATCACCTCGGCGGTACCGTCTTCCGTCCGCCGTTTGTCGACGACGGCGAGCTCGGCATCGAGCCGCTTCGCATACGCACGCGCCCGTTCGGCGCCGCCCGCATCCGGCGAGACGATCGTCAGGTTCTCCATCTGCAGCCGGGCGCAGTACTCGATGATCACCGGCGCTGCAAACAGATGGTCGACCGGGATATCGAAGAATCCCTGAATCTGCGCCTTGTGCAGATCCATCGTCAGCACACGATTCGTGCCCGCCGCGCTGAGAAGATTCGCCACGAGCTTCGCCGAAATCGGGACGCGCGGCTTGTCTTTCCGGTCCTGCCGAGCGTATCCGTAATACGGAATCACGGCCGTAATCCGTGATGCCGAGGACCTGCGGAACGCGTCGATCATGACGAGCAGTTCCATCAGGTGCGGGTCGACCGGGGTCGACGTCGGCTGCACGATGAAGACATCGGCACCGCGAATGTTCTCGTCGATCTGGAACGAGACCTCGCTGTCCGGAAACCGCCGCAAGCGCGCCTGACCGAGCGGAATGCCGAGGCAGTCCGCGATCTCCTTGGCCAACTGTGGATGGGCGCTGCCTGAAAAGACTTTCAGGTCGCCAAACCCTGTCGACAGGAGCCCATCACCGCTCAGAGGTCGTCTCATCGCTCAGCTCACATCCGGCTGCGCACGCGCGCGCAGGCTCCCCGTCAACCCGCGCAGACGTGCGGGGGACGAAACGAGGCGCACCAGCGTCGCCGAGCTGGTTGGGGCGGGAGGATTCGAACCTCCGAATACGGGATCCAAAGTCCCGCGCCTTACCGCTTGGCCACGCCCCACCACGTCACCTCGTCGCCCGGGCA
>Ga0111539_10001098_pt1 | contig 35755 bp, 31 predicted proteins | sample RhiMethybrSRZTD1_FD_79667 | JGI IMG/M metagenome (GOLD analysis project Ga0111539, IMG submission 79667) | Populus rhizosphere microbial communities from Tennessee, USA - Rhizosphere MetaG P. TD hybrid SRZTD1 (version 2) (version 2) | ecosystem: Host-associated > Plants > Roots > Rhizosphere >...
AAGGAATTGGAAACGGAATATCGCTATTGATTATGGTTGGTATTTTGGCTAGGCTTCCTCAGGCCTTCATGCAAGAATTTGTTGCAAGAGTTACTAATAACAATGGTGGGCCAATGGTAATCGTTGTTGAAATCATAGTTTGGTTGTTAGTGATTATCGCTTGTGTGTTGCTTGTAATGGCAGTAAGACAAATTCCTGTTCAATACGCTCGTAGAACTGTTTCTGGAGATTTTGAACAAGATATGATGGGCGGAAACAGGCAATGGATTCCATTAAAGCTTAATGCTTCTGGGGTTATGCCAATCATTTTTGCACAGGCACTTATGTTCTTCCCCGCACTTATCGCAGGGATGTGGAGAGACAGTGATGTCGGTGCTTACATTGGATCTACTTTTTCAGATCCTTATTCATGGCAATACAGCTTATTGTTTGCTACAATGATCCTGATCTTTACGTTTTTCTATACGGCGATCACGATCAACTCAAACGACATTGCTGATAATTTGAAGCGTAATGGTGGGTTTGTTCCTGGTGTGAAGCCAGGCAAGCAGACTGCGGAATTTATAGATACAGTTTTATCAAGAATTACTTTACCGGGTGCAATCTTCCTGGCTCTTATCGCGGTGCTTCCGGCATTTGCGGTTAAGGCAGGAGTTGGTCAGAACTTCGCACAGTTCTTCGGAGGTACATCACTTTTGATCCTTGTTGGTGTTGTGTTAGACACACTTCAGCAGATCGAAAGCCACCTCTTAATGAGACATTACGAAGGAATGATGAAGTCCGGTCGGGTGAAAGGACGTTCTCAATTTGCTGCGGCTTAAGGCTGAATGGTTCACTTAAAGACGGCAGAAGAGGTTCAGATCATGAAGGAGGGAGCCCTGATACTAGGGAAGACCCACGGAGAAATCGCCAGGAAAATAAAACCTGGAGTGAAGACAAAAGATTTGAACATCCTTGCCGAGGAGTACATCAGGGATCACGGAGGAATACCATCTTTCAAGAATTACAATGGTTTCCCGGCTGCGCTCTGCATCTCCGTTAATGAGGTTGTGGTTCACGGGTTTCCCGGAGAATACGAGCTCAATGACAGTGATATCATCTCGATAGACTGCGGTGTCTTCTACAAAGGATACCACAGCGATTCAGCGTACACTTACCCACTGGAAGGTGTTAGTGCTGAAAATCTGCTTCTGCTTAACCGGACGTACGATTCCCTTTATGTGGGAATAGCGCAGGCGAAAGCGGGTAACAGAATTGGTGATATAAGCTTTGCCATTCAAAGCTACGTTGAGAGTTTCGGCTACGGAGTGGTTCGTGAGCTGGTTGGTCACGGTGTTGGAAAGAAGCTTCACGAGGATCCGGAAGTTCCGAATTATGGAAAGAGGGGAAAGGGTGTGAAGATAGTAGCAGGGATGGTATTCGCGATCGAGCCGATGATTAACAGGGGTACCAAGAATGTGGTGCAGGAACGCGATGGTTGGACGATAAGAACATCCGATCGCAAACCATCAGCGCATTTTGAACACACAGTAGCTGTGCACGAACATGAGACGGAAATATTGACAACACATAAGTATATAGAGGAAAATTATACATATAAGTGGCGAAACAAAAGTCAATAGAACAGGACGGTACGATTTCGGAAGCATTATCCAATGCCATGTTCAGGGTTCAGTTGGAGAATGGCCACGAGGTGCTGGCACATATTTCGGGTAAGATGAGAATGCACTATATCCGCATTCTGCCTGGTGACAGGGTTCGACTTGAGATGTCGCCGTATGATTTGACAAAAGGAAGGATTGTATTCAGATACAAATAATAAAGAAAATGAAAGTTAAAGCATCCATAAAAAAACGCAGCGCTGATTGTAAGATCATTCGGCGTAAAGGCAAACTGTATGTGATTAACAAAAAGAATCCTAGGTATAAACAAAGACAAGGGTAAAATACTATGGCACGTATAGCTGGTGTAGATATTCCGGACAATAAGCGAGGTGAAATTGGTCTCACTTATATTTTTGGTATTGGCCGCAGGTCAGCACAAAAAATTCTGTCCGAAGCTGGAGTAAGCATCGACAAGAAGGTTAAAGAATGGAATGACGAAGAGTCAAATCACATTCGTTCGATTATCGCTGAGAAGTTCAGAATCGAAGGTGCGCTGAAGTCAGAGATACAGTTGAGCATCAAGCGCCTTATGGATATCGGATGTTACAGAGGCCTGCGTCACCGTAAGGGACTACCTGTTCGCGGACAAACGACCAAGAACAATGCGCGTACTCGTAAGGGTAAGCGTAAGACTGTAGCTAATAAGAAGAAGGCAACTAAAGGTTAATAGATAAACTTTTCAAAATGGCGACTACTGAAAAGAGAAAAGACAAAGCAAAGAAGCGCGTAGTGAACGTTGAGGCTGTAGGCCAGGCTCACATCCGTGCGACTTTCAATAACATCATCATTTCCATGACGAACACCACAGGTCAGGTTATCTCCTGGGCTTCTGCTGGAAAGATGGGTTTCAAGGGTTCGAAGAAGAACACTCCTTACGCTGCTCAGGTGGCGGCACAGGACTGCGCAGCTAAGGCTTTTGAACAAGGACTCCGCAAGGTTGAGGTATTCGTTAAAGGACCAGGTGCTGGACGCGAATCTGCGATACGCACTATCCAGGGATCAGGTATAGAAATTACTGCTATCCGTGACGTTACACCGCTTCCCCACAATGGTTGCCGTCCTCCGAAGAAAAGAAGAGTTTAATTAAAGAAACATTCAGGTATTATCATGGCAAGGTATACAGGCCCAAAAGTTAGAATCTCGAGACGTTTCAACGAGCCTATTCTCGGTGACAACAAAGCACTGCAGAAGAAGAACTATGCTCCTGGTCAGCATGGCCGAGGCAAGAAGCGCAAGCAATCAGAATATGCTACGCAGTTGGCTGAGAAGCAAAAGGCGAAATATATTTACGGTTTGCTCGAGCGTCAGTTTGCAAAGCTGTTCGACACGGCGTCCCGTAAGAAAGGCGTAACAGGTGAAGTGCTGCTTCAGCTGTTGGAATCAAGACTTGATAATACAGTTTACCGTTTGGGCATTGCCCCGACGAGACGTGCTGCACGTCAGTTGATCCTTCACAAGCATATCCTCGTGAATGGCGATGTGGTGAACATTGGTTCATTCACACTGAGGCCGGGCGATTTGGTTGAAGTCCGTGAAAGGTCTAAATCACTGGAAGTAATCACAAACAGCCTTTCTATCCAAGGCGCTAAAAAATACAACTGGTTGGAGTGGGATAACAGCGAGATGACCGGCAAACTTATTAACCTGCCACCCCGGGCAGATATACCGGAAAATATCAACGAGCAGTTGATCGTTGAATTGTACTCAAAGTAATTTTAACTGTTAACAACATCACTATGTCAATATTAGCATTTCAAATGCCAGAAAAGGTTGCAATGGAAAAAGCCGATGACTTTCACGGCCTGTTCACATTCAAACCACTGGAAAAAGGATATGGAGTAACGATTGGCAATGCGCTGAGAAGAATTCTGTTATCCTCCCTTGAGGGATATGCAATAACTGGAATCAAGATCCCAGGAGTTCTTCATGAATTCTCCACCATCGAAGGTGTTGTGGAGGACGTTGCAGAGATAATCCTGAACCTTAAAATGGTTCGGTTCAGAAGAGTAGCCGATAATTTCGACAACAAGATCACGGTAAATATTCGCAAGCAGAAGCAATTCAAAGCTGGTGACATTACCAAATTCACTTCAGCGTTTGAGATACTCAACCCTGAGCACGTTATCTGTAATCTCGACGAATCTTCGCAGTTCGAAATCGAGCTTACAATCGAAAAGGGAAGAGGTTATCTTCCCGCGGAAGAAAACAAGCCTACTGAGCAGGTTTTCGGATTTATTCCGATCGATGCGATCTTCACGCCTATCAAAAATGTGAAGTACAGCGTTGAAAATACACGTGTTGAGCAAAAGACTGACTACGAAAAGTTGGTTATCGATATTGAGACCGACGGTTCCATTCATCCTGAGAAAGCGTTGGAAGGTGCTGCCCATATTCTGATTAAGCACTTTGCACTATTCTCAGACAAGTCAATGGAGCTCGAGACTGGCAAGGATGCGGAAGTAGAACAAGTAGACGAAGAGATGCTGCATATGCGCAAGTTGTTGAAGACTCAACTTCACGATCTCGATCTTTCTGTTCGTGCTTATAACTGCCTCAAAGCAGCGGATGTAAAATCACTAGGTGACCTTGTGCAGCTTGAAATTTCTGACATGATGAAGTTCAGAAACTTCGGTAAGAAGTCACTGGCGGAACTCGAACAATTGGTAGCGGAGAAGAACCTTACTTTTGGAATGGATCTCTCCAAGTATAAACTTGATGAAGACTAAGAAATCATGAGACACGGTAAGAAAGTCAATCACTTGGGTAGAAAAACGGCGCACAGGCATGCGTTGCTTTCCAACATGGCTTCCTCGCTAATTCTTAACAAGAGGATTACGACGACGGTAGCGAAAGCCAAAGCATTGAGGAAATATGTGGAGCCGTTGCTTACCAAAGCAAAGGACGACACGACCCACTCAAGAAGAACGGTGTTTTCTTACCTCCAGAACAAGGAATCGGTGAAGACGCTTTTTGGCGAGGTCGCCTCAAAGATTGCTGATCGGCCAGGTGGCTATACGCGCATCATTAAGATGGGCGATGTCAGAGTTGGTGACAATGCAGAGATGTGTCTTATAGAGCTTGTAGACTTCAATGCACTCTACACTAAAGACGGTGCGGTTAAGAAGGCTAAGACTAGGAGAAGCCGCAAGGGAAAGAAGGGAGAGGGAGCTGAAGCTGAGGCGCCTGAAGCAGCAGAAGCACCAAAAGCACCAAAGGCGGAAGCAAAGGCAAAGGCAACTGAAAAGAAAACCAAAAAAGCACCTGCAAAGCCTAAAAAAGCAAAAGAATAGTGTTTATTACAGGTATATACAAAAAGGGGATTGGACAAATGTTCGATCCCTTTTTTTATGCCTGCACGGTTTGAAAAAACAGGTGAATTGATAGTTATCGACAAATTTCCTAACGTATTTTTGTGAACTTTTATGCAGAAAAAAGCTTACCTCCTTCTTGAAGATGGCTACCTCGTTGAAGGCAAGGCTATCGGGAAAATCGGGACTTCTGGTGGAGAAATTTGCTTCAATACTGGAATGACTGGATACCAGGAAATATACACAGATCCGTCATACTTCGGTCAGATCATTGTGAATACAACCGCTCATATTGGAAATTATGGGGCGTTCGATCCGGAGCAAGAGTCCGCAAAACCTCAGATCGCGGGCATAGTAGTTAACGAATTCTCAAACGAATTTAGTCGCAAGTCGGCAAATGAAAGCCTGCAGCAATACCTCGAAAAGAATGGTGTGGTCGGAATTTCGGATGTAGATACTCGTCTTCTTGTTCGTCACATTCGAAGCAAGGGTGCGATGAACGCCATCATTTCGTCGGAGCATACACCCGAACAGTTAAAGGAGGAAATCAAGAAAGTGCCCTCAATGAATGGGCTTGAGCTATCATCTGTGGTGACCACCAAAGAGGCTTATACTGTTGGCGATAGTAATTCTCCTATAAAAGTGGCGGTTCTTGATCTTGGAATCAAGAAAAGTATAATTACTAATCTCGCGTTGCGTGGGTGCTTTTGTAAAGTATTCCCGGCAAAAACTTCATTTGAAGAAATTGCAGCGTGGAATCCCCACGGCTACTTTATCTCTAACGGGCCTGGTGATCCTTCAGTGATGGGCTATGCTATTGAAACCGTGAAGCAAACACTCTCGACTGATAAACCTGTATTTGGAATTTGCCTAGGGCATCAGTTGCTCGCGTTAGCGTGTGGTATTTCAACTTATAAGATGCACCATGGTCATCGGGGATTGAACCATCCGGTGAAAAACCTTATTACCGGCAAAGGCGAGATGACATCACAGAATCATGGTTTTGCTGTAAGTGAAAAAGATATTGAGAAAAACAACGATGTTGAAGTAACCCATGTCCATCTTAATGACTCGACGATCATGGGTATTCGGCTGAAGAATAAAAAAGCGTTCTCCGTACAATACCATCCGGAAGCCTCGCCAGGTCCTCATGATTCCCGGTATCTTTTCGATGAGTTCCTTTCAATGATCAGATCCAACGTAGCGGAACCGGCTGTTGTATAGCCTAAATTTTATTGACAATCCATAAATCAAACTTACTATGAGCTTAATTGAAAGCATCCACGCCCGGCAGATCCTTGATAGCCGAGGCAACCCCACAGTTGAAGTTGATGTGGTTACTGAGTCAGGAGCATTTGGCCGTGCGGCTGTTCCTTCAGGGGCATCTACCGGAACACATGAAGCAGTAGAACTTCGCGATGGCGACAAGAAAAAATACTTAGGCAAAGGGGTATTGAAAGCGATTGAGAATGTGAACACGAAAATCGCTGCGGAAGTCGTCGGTTTTGATGTGTTCGAACAAAGTCTGCTTGACAAGATAATGATCGAATTGGATGGCACGCCTACCAAGGGCAAACTTGGAGCTAATGCAATTCTAGGGACATCACTGGCAATTGCGAAGGCTGCAGCGATGGAAGCAGGTATGCCCTTGTATCGTTATATCGGTGGAGTAAATGCGTACACGCTGCCTGTGCCTATGATGAACATATTGAATGGCGGTAGCCACGCAGATAATTCAATCGACTTCCAGGAGTTTATGGTTATGCCTGTGAAAGCCGATACGTTTTCTGAATCATTGCGTATGGGGACAGAGATATTCCACACACTGAAGAAAGTATTGCACGATAAAGGGTTGTCAACAAACGTAGGAGATGAGGGTGGATTCGCGCCAAACATCGCTTCCAATGAAGAGGCAATTGAGGTTGTATTGAAGGCAATTGAAAAGGCAGGATTCAAGCCAGGTGAAGATGTCTTTATCGCAATGGATGCTGCTAGCTCTGAATTTTATGATGCGAAAACAAAAACTTATACATTCAAAAAATCGGATGGAAAGAAATTGAAGTCCGATGAGATGGTGGACTACTGGGCTAAATGGGCCAAGAAATATCCTATCATCTCTATTGAGGATGGAATGGGTGAAGAGGACTGGGATGGTTGGAAGAAATTGACAGACAAGATTGGCGACAAAGTACAACTTGTGGGCGACGATCTATTTGTTACCAATGTGCAGTTCCTTCAAAAGGGAATCGACATGGGTGTGGCTAACTCAATACTTGTCAAAGTAAATCAGATCGGCTCTCTTACAGAAACTATCAATGCTGTTAACCTTGCAAAGAGGAACAGCTATAAGAGCATAATGTCACACCGTTCGGGTGAGACGGAAGATAGCACAATTGCAGATCTCGCGGTTGCGCTCAATACTGGTCAAATCAAAACTGGATCTGCGTCACGTTCCGACAGAATGGCGAAATACAACCAGATTATAAGGATCGAAGAAGAGTTGGGTGAGGTCGCTTATTTCCCTGGCAAGAAGTTTTAAGGGAATAGCAAATAGGGAAATCGGGTAATAAATTCAAATAGAACCTCGCACCCACGACCCTAGTCCCATGCTCACGGATACCCACCTACGCGAAACGCTTTGGTGGGCAAAGCGGATAACAGATAACGTTTCACCAAAAAAGCCAGCACAACAAATGCTGGCTTTTTTCGTTCCTTGAGTGAAAAGTCGGGCCGTTTTTAAGCAATTGAATATTTATCTATCTTCGTATACTTTTTAAGCTCGTATATGTTGAAGAAACTGCCAAAAGCATTCCGAAATTTCTACTTTTTGACCGCATTCTTTTTCTTGCTGTGGATGGTCGCATTGGATTCAAACAACCTGTTTATGCGCTACCAATTAACATCCAAGCTCAGGTCTTTGGAAAATGAAAAGGTTTACTATGAAGAAAAAATAAAGGAAGTGGAAAAAGACCGTGATGAGCTTTTTGGTGATAACGAGTCGCTTGAAAAGTTTGCGCGGGAAAAGTATTTGATGAAGAAGGAAACCGAAGACATTTTCATAGTAGAAGAAAAAGACTAATCATATGAAAAAGCTTGCCCTTGTTATTACGTTCTTGACGGTCGGAACCATGGCTCTTGCACAATGGGGCAACGAAGAGATGGCCGAAAAACCTTCAGTGCGCGATCGCATTTTTGTGGGAGGTGGTTTGGGTGGTATAAGTTTCAGCAGCTATTATGACTTTGTTGCAGTCAATGGGTTGGTAGGGTATAAGATTACTCCGAAGTTGGCCGGTGGTGTTCAGCTGCAATATAAATTCACGAAGTACAAACAAACCACGCCAGAATTTAACGCTCACGATTATGGGATAAGTCCGTTCTTGAGATTCAATTTTTATGGGCCCTTATTCTTGCATGTAGAGTATGAATATTTAAGTTATGAGTATCCAGCCTATCCCACTTATGAAAAAACGCGCGATGGCTACAGTAGTTTTATGGGAGGCGGAGGATTCTTTCAACCCATTGGAAGAAATGCAGGATTCTACTTTGCAGCGCTCTACAATTTCACTTACAGAGATCCACAGTCGCCGTACGATTTTTATCCATACAATAGTCCTCTCGTCATTCGGGCGGGAGTAACGGCCGGCTTCTAAAAAGCTAAATGGAACCGCTCACCGAGAGCGTGAAGATCTTCTACAACCTTCTTATTGAGGGGAATCCCATCGCGCAATCTCGATTCATTTAGTTCGCGTTCCGGATCACCTGGAATGATTACACGTTCTTCTCCTTTAACGGTTCTTGCCGACCTGAAACGCGAAATCCAATTGTCCATATGACGCTTGAATTCATCTGCGGGCCTGAATGCGTCAACGCGCATGGCTCCGAAAAAATGACCGATGCCGTCTCCAACCGGATCAGAGGGGGGGTCAAGAAAGGCTACAAAAGGGGGAACCCACGGCCCATAATTAGCTCCAGATAATACCGCAGAAAAAATATCAACCCAGGAGCCTAAACAAAATCCCTTATGACTTCCGTGCTCTCGGTCGCTTCCAAGTGGAATCAACGCTCCACCACTCCTTGTTTCGTTTGGATCAGTAGAAGGAAATCCATCCTTCGTTTGGATCCACCCCAACGGAGCTTTCTGGTTCTTTCGCTGAAGGATCTCTAGCTTTCCGTTCGCAGCTGTAGTGGTTGCAAAATCGGCAACATATGGCGGCTGCGTTAGTGCAGGAATAGCCACAGCAATTGGATTGGTGCCGAGTAATCGTTCAATGGAAAACGTAGGGGCTACCAGCGGACTTGCATTTGTCATTGCTATTCCGATCATATCATGTGGTAAGGCCATCATTGCATGATAGCCAGCAATACCAAAGTGATTTGAATTTTTTACGGCGACCCAACCTGTTCCGGCTTTTCGCGCTTTCTCAATCGCGATGTTCATAGCCTGTGGAGCTACAACCAATCCTAGTCCACTATCACCATCAACTACTGCAGTGCTTGGTGATTCATGTACAATGCGTATTGAAGGGGTGCTGTTTACCCTTTTCTTTTCCCATAACCTTACGTAGCCCGAAAGGCGCGCGATGCCATGTGAATCAATACCCCGCAAGTCGGCCTTCAATAGAACTTCGGTGGCAAGCCTGGCGTGATCTTCAGGGCATCCTATGTTCCTGAAGATCCGAAACGAAAAGTCCTGTAAATGTGTGTAAGTAAAAATGGCATCAGTCATGCAGGCAAAGATACAAATGATCGGCTCTTCATTGGTTTTCGCTCAGTTGCAAATACTCACGACAAAACGACCGGTATTGCAGGGGTTATCTTAGTAACTTCCGTCGAGCATTTTAAGTATGCCTCTTTATTCATAAAAAAATAAGTTTTATTTTAGAATACTTTTTGAGAAAGGCTTGACGCTTTTTGACCTGGGCTAAATATTTTTTAATGTAAAGACCAGCCGCCCGGCTGATAGTACTGTCAAGCCACAATAATGAAACGAAACCGATAGCGCATGCCTAAGATTTTCCGTAGTGTCATTGTCTTAAGTTTATTTATTTCAACTACATCTTCATTCTGTCAGGATCTCGATTCGTTGCTGAACCTGAACGCTTTCACTCAGGAAAGTGAGCTTCAAAAAATTCTTAACAAGAATGTGGCGGTGTCATCTAAGAACGGATTGACGACACGTGAGACCCCTGGTATAATTACTTTAATCACTTCCGAAGAAATACAAAACAGTGGTGCCAGGGATTTGACAGACGTTCTCCGCCTTGTTCCTGGATTTGACGTGATGCAAGACCTTCAATTTGTTATGGGGATTGGCCTAAGAGGAAGTTGGGCAAATGAAGGAAAAGTACTGGTCATGATGGATGGTCAGCCGTTCAACGAATTATTGTATCAGACTGTAGCGATCGGCAACAGGTTCCCGGTCGATGCTATTGAAAGGATAGAGATTATTCGCGGGCCGGGTTCTGCCATCTATGGCGGCTCCGCCGAATACGGCGTCATAAACATCATTACCAAGGCTGCAGAGAGCCTCGACGGTGTGGCGGTGTATGGACTGGGCGGATTTCACGCAAATGCAGTAGGAAGAACCAATGGAGGTGTAATGGCGGCCCGGCGAGGTGAGAATTTTTCGTGGGATATATCCGCTTTCAAAGGCAATGGAATTGTAAGCGACCAGCAATATCACGACCTCTATCAAAGCAACGGCGAGGAGGATTTGTCAAAAGTGACCAGGGCTGATCCAATGAATATCAATGCCGGTCTGAAATTAGGCAACCTGTCGTTCCGCTCTATGTACGATCAATTCGAGACCTCCGATCCGGTCACGTTCGTTTCTAACAAGAACTTTTATGCCGACCTTCAATACACCCTGAAAGTGAATGACAAGCTACAACTGGTTCCACAGGTTAAATACTACAATCAGATCCCATGGACTTTCGGATCAAGAGAATCTGGCGAGAAGGATTTTAGTGCCAGGGCTACCAGGCTGCTCACCCAGCTTGATGCGATGTACGACTTTTCAAGAAAGGTGCATGGCACGTTTGGTCTTGTCTATTTTCAGGATCAAGGGACCGATCTCTTAGCAGGCGATCTTTTCAACGGAAACAAGACGCTTAAACTAAACAACTTTGCATTCTTCGCTGAAGGACTTTTTAAGCACAGATTGGCAAATGCCACAGTCGGATTTCGTTATGAGAAAAACAACCGATATGGTGCTGCCTTTGTTCCTCGCATTGCGCTGACCAAGAAAATTCAGAATCTCCATTTCAAACTGTTATATAGTCAAGCCTTCCGGGCACCTTCCCTGCAGAACATCAACATTGCGTTAGATGGCGTTATTAAACCCGAGAAGTCAAACGTGTTTGAAATTGAAGTAGGTTATCAGTTTACACCTGAAATGCTGTTGTCAGTAAATGCATTCAGCATCAATACCCGTAATGTGTTGGTATATGGCTCGGAAGGAGAGGGCGATGATTTTTCCGAATGGTATGAGAACTCAGCAAAAAGCGGTAGCAATGGCGTTGAAGTAGTCTATAGTATACGGAAGAAAGTCTGGTATGCTCACCTCACATACTCATATAGCCAGTCGATTAAAGACAATACCGTTGCAACTTATGAGGTTCCCGACCAACGCCAATATGTCGGATTTCCCAAGAACAAGATCACCCTTAATACGAATTTCAATTTAACATCTAAACTCACGTTTAATCCAACCTTCCTATATGCAAGTGCGCGCTACGCATACACGACAATTGATGTTGACGATAACCCAGTGCTAAGCAAGCTTGATCCATATTTGATGGCTAATGCATTTCTTAATTATCGTGGTCTTTTTGTTCCCGGCCTTAACGTCGGTGTCGGTGTGTATGATGTTGCTAATGCGAAGCCAGGTATTGCCCAGGCGTATAACGGTGGCTATGCTCCAATTCCTGGAAGAAGCCGCGAGTATGTTGTAAAAATTAACTATCAAATCAACTTTAAAAAGTAGGAGATGAAATGTTTTAAGTTATCATTCATGATGCTCGCCCTGTACTGTTCGGTGACCGCTTATTCTCAAACAACCAACTACCAGGTTTATGCGTTGTTCGTTGTCAACATAGCAAAATACTCGTCGTTCCCGAACGTTTCAAGTGATCTCCAGGTCACTGTGTACGGCAAGTCAAAAGTGTACGACGAGTTGATGAAACAGAGTGGAAAGAATGTTAACGGTCACTCCCTCAAAGTAACTCAAGCTGAAGACATAACGGATCTTGGTCAAGCGCAGATTATCTATCTCGCCGACGGAAAAAGCGCGTCTCTGGATGATATATTAAAGGCAACGGAAGGGAAACCCATAATGATCATCTGTGAACGAGAAGGACTCCATAAGAAGGGGGCTGGTTTTAGTTTTATCGTAACTGAGAACAGCACGCTCCGGTTTGACATCAATAATACCGAACTAGAAAAGCGGCAGATAAAGATATCCAAGAACCTTTCAACGCTTGCAAATTCAACGATTTAAACAGCGATCCTGTCTCTGTCGATCAGTTCATTTATGATTGTGGAAAGAACGCCTTCCTTAAGCGCATAGGTGGATACGCGGATGCGGTTAAAGGGATGTCTGGATAGAATGTATCTTATCATACAAGATGCGACAACGATCATATCTACTCTCATTTCAATCATCCCGGGGATCAGCATTCGTTGTGCGCGATCTTTTTTTACGAGGTCGTTGTATATATCATAGAAACCCTCCAGGGTTAGTGGTGTTTCAATTTCCTCCATCGTCTTATGAATATCATGGCGGAGGCAGAAAATATCACTCAACGTGTCGAAGGTTCCTGATGAACCAATAAGTATAGTTGGATTATAAACTTGAAGTACCTCCATCAGTGGAAGCAAAGCTTTATCAAAGTGACGGTCAAGTGAGTCGATCTCCGTGGATGTTATCGGATCGTTCTTTTGAAATTGTTCCAGGAGACGCTGAGCTCCGATCTCTATACTTTGCTTCCACCAAACTTTATCGTTATCGCAGACGATAAATTCTACGCTTCCACCTCCAATATCCATGATCAGAGAAACTCCTTCGATCTCCATGGCGGCCTTCACGCCCATATAAATGTATTCTGCTTCCTGGTCTCCTGAGATGATGATTGACTCAATACCCGTTAAAGCCTTAATGCGATTAACAACTTCCTGCGAATTCCTGGCGTTGCGCAGAGCGCTTGTTCCGAAGGCATATATCCTTGTTACTCCTTGCTGATCGAGTGTGTTCTTGAAACTTTGCATTGCAAGCAGCGCACGCTGAATACCTTCTTCTGTTATGAATCCGTGATTGATGCCATCCTTACCGATTTTCACTGCAAGGCGATCGCGGTGGGTTATGTGATAACCCTTCTTGTCTGCTTCGGCAATCAGCAGATGGAAGGTATTTGTACCCATGTCGATAATAGCGATCTTCTTTTCCATAGGGGGAAAGGCGCGTGAAGATACGAATTTTAGAAAATCAGACAAGAACGGGCCGACGGAGGTATAAGAGGAAAGGACTGGATTATAAACGCTAATTCCGACTATATTTATCCATCAAAAATATCAACCCATGAGCAAACGCACTATTAAGGATCAACAGCTTCAAAAGAAGTTCGATGAATTGGAGCGCAAGACTTCAGAATCGCTTATGGGCGGTGGCGAAAAAAGGATTCAACAACAGCACGCCAAAGGCAAGTTAACAGCCCGCGAAAGGGTCATGCTTCTGTTGGACGAGGGTTCATTTGAAGAAATGGGAAAATTTGTGATGCACCGGAGTAAAGATTTTGGACTCGAAAAAGAGTACTATCTGGGAGATGGTGTCATTACTGGATACGGTACTGTGAATGGAAGATTGGTCTATATATTCTCACAGGACTTTACCGTATTCGGCGGCTCGCTCTCGGAGACACACGCGGAAAAGATTGTAAAGATCATGGATCTTGCAATGCAGAACGGTGCGCCGCTCATTGGACTAAATGATTCAGGAGGTGCGCGCATTCAGGAAGGTGTGGTATCACTGGGTGGATACGCCGATAGTTTTTATAGGACCACACTTGCCTCGGGTGTCGTCCCGCAGATCTCGGCTATCATGGGTCCATGCGCAGGTGGCGCGGTGTATTCTCCCGCAATAACTGACTTCATCTTTATGGTTGAGAATACGTCATTCATGTTTGTGACGGGACCTAATGTGGTGAAGACAGTTACACATGAAAATGTAACAGCCGAAGAGTTGGGAGGAGCCCTGACCCATAGCACAAAAAGCGGAGTAACTCATTTTGCCTGTGCGAACGAAATTGAATGCCTTAAACAGATAAAAAAACTGCTCAGCTATATTCCTCAGAACTGTGAGGATGATGCGCCGAAAATTGCCTACAGCGGTGGAAGTGAATCAAGGCCGTCCCTTAACAGCATTATTCCGTCAAATCCGAATCAACCTTATGATATGCGTGAGGTTATAAACGGAGTAGTTGATGGCGATAGTTTTTTCGAAGTCCATAGAAACTTTGCTGAAAACATTGTAGTTGGTTTTGCCCGAATTGCAGGAAGAAGCATTGGTATAATTGGTAATCAACCCGCGTCTTTGGCCGGTGTTCTTGACATTAATTCGAGTGTTAAAGGCGCGCGGTTTGTGAGATTTTGCGATTGCTTTAATATTCCATTGCTGGTGTTTGAAGATGTACCTGGATTTCTCCCGGGGACCGACCAGGAGTGGAACGCGATTATTACAAACGGGGCGAAATTACTATTTGCCTTTTCAGAAGCGACAGTGCCGCGAGTCACGGTTATCACTCGCAAAGCATACGGAGGTGCTTATGATGTGATGAATTCAAAACACATTGGAGCTGACCTCAATTATGCCTGGCCAACCGCTGAGATTGCAGTAATGGGGGCAAAAGGTGCCGCCGAAATCATTTTTAAGAAGGAAATATCCGAGGCGCCTGATCCGGAGGCAAAGCTGAACGAAAAGGTAGAGGAGTACACGCAAAAGTTTGCCAATCCATACCGGGCAGCGCATCGTGGTTACATTGATGAAGTTATTTTTCCCGATCAGACACGGGAGAAACTTATCCGAGCGTTTGAGATGCTAGAAAATAAAGTCGCTAAATTGCCGCGCAAAAAACACGGAAACATTCCCCTGTAAACGACTAACAAATCAATGACTATGGATAAAAAAAGCAAAGAGTTTCTATACGCCTATCTCAACAATGCGTCGCCGACGGGGTTCGAGTCGCCCGGTCAGCAAATCTGGTTGGATTATATCAAACCTTACATCAATAGCCATATCGTTGACGTATACGGATCTGTCGTAGGGGTTGTCAACCCAAAGGCTTCATACAAAGTAGTGATCGAAGCCCATGCTGACGAGATATCGTGGTTCGTGAATTATATTACTGATGAAGGATACATTTACGTGCGAAGAAACGGAGGATCTGATCATCAGATTGCTCCTTCGATGCGGGTTAATATTCAAACAGAAAAGGGAATTGTAAAAGGTGTATTCGGATGGCCTGCGATTCATGTTCGGGATGCAGCTAAAGAAGAAGCGCCATCACTCAAGAATATTTTCATAGACGTCGGGGCTGCGTCAAAGAAAGAAGTCGAAGCAATGGGAGTTCATGTCGGCTGTGTGATCACCTTTGCTGATGAATTGACGGAACTGAATAAGCAATGGATAGTAGGTCGTGCGCTAGACAATCGCATGGGAGGGTTTATGATTGCTGAAGTGGCGAGGAAACTTTTTGAAAAGAAAAAGAAACTTCCTTTTGGTCTTTACATCGTCAATGCCGTCCAGGAAGAGATTGGGTTGCGCGGTGCTGAGATGATTTCACGCCGGATAAAGCCAGACGTTGCAATCTGTACGGATGTCACTCACGATACACAATCACCGATGTACAACAAGAAAGAGAGTGGCAATCTGAAAGCGGGGTCGGGCCCTGTCCTTTGTTATGGTCCTGCTGTCCAGAATAACGTTCTCAAAATGGTACTGGATACGGCCCAAAAACGGAAAATTCCGTTCCAGCGCCAGGCGGTGTCCCGATCGACGGGAACTGATACCGACTCGTTCGCTTATTCAGCGGAAGGTGTGGCGTCGGCACTGATATCGCTGCCCTTAAAATATATGCACACAACTGTCGAAATGGTTCACAAAGAAGATGTCGAAAATGTCATAAATCTTATCTACGAATTCCTGCTCCAACTCAAGGCCGGCCACGATTTCAGGTATATTCGGTGATTCCTGAGGTAAAATCTTACATCAATAAGATTAGCATATGAATAGGCTCCCCCGCGTTGAAGGGGGGGCCTATTTTTGTATTACACAAACAAACCAGAATAGTTAGTTTTTATGAAAATGTTTAAAGCGCTTACTGTGGCGGCGGTCCTGATTAGTGGCAGCAGTTTTGCACAAGCCCAGGAAAGATCAGTGCAGGAGGTCTACTCCATGATGGTGTACAACTTTACTAAATATGTTCAGTGGCCCGACCACGCTGGTGCTGGGGAGTTCATAATTGGTGTAGTAGGAAACAATGATATCTATAACACACTCAACCAATGGTATGGTGGTAAACCTCGCGGATCGAAGACATATGTTATCAAGAAGTTCAACACAGCCGCTGACGTAACAGACTGCCACGTGTTGTACATCGATAAGTCAAAAAGCGGAGAATTTGAATTAGCAAATAATAAAGTAAAAGGTAAAGGAACGCTTGTTATTACAGATAAGAGTGGTTTGGGAGAGAAGGGTAGCGCAATCAATTTTAAGATGGTCGATAACAAACTAAAGTTTGAGTTGAACCATAAGGCAATTGAGGCTTCGAATCTTAAGGTTTCGGGAGCACTATCCTCAATGGCGATATTGATCTAATGGGTTGTTTGGAAGCCTTGCCCCGATAACTCGGGGTGGGGTTTTTTAGTAGGGTGGTTTTTTTTTAGTAGTAGATTACCTCGAAGCCCAATATATAATCTATGAATAAACTAGTTCTATCAATCGTCTTGGGAGCAACGGTAGCGATAGCTTCCGCTCAGGAAAGGCCAACTCATGAAATTCATGCGGCCATGTTGTACAACTTTATAAAATACATCCAATGGCCAAACGAAAGCGAACCGGGCGACTTTGTCGTAGGGGTGATCGGAGACGAGAATGTCTTCAATACACTTAAAACCTGGTACGATGGCAAGGCTAAGGGAACTAAAAAATATGTGATCAAAAAACTTAGCTCTGCCGGTGAGGCAGAGAGCTGCCAGGTTGTTTACGTGGGCAAGGCAAAGAATAAGGAATTTGAAAACATAAAAACCAGCGTTACTGGAAAGTCAGTCCTTACTATCACAGATGGTAATGGAATGGGACAAAAGGGAAGCTGCATCAATTTTAAGGTAATTGATGGTAAGTTGAAGTTTGAATTGAACCAGGCCACGGTTACGGGCTCGAACCTTAAAGTTTCGACTCAGTTAAGTAGCATGGCAATATTGATATAAGAGAAAGGATTTTTCTATAACGGAAACTCCGCCCGATCCCGATAATTATCGGTACGGGGTCGGGGTGCGAAAAGTGGAGTATGGATATGGAGATGTTCCAGGAATTAGTAGAAAATTCGAACGACATAGTGATCGTAACAGACCGGGAGTATCGTGTCAGATACATTTCTTCATCTGTTATTGATGTTTTTGGAATTGAACCTGTTGCTGTTATCGGAAAAAGTATTTTCGATTTTGTAAAAAGTGAAAAGGCACAACCCTGGAAAGATTTTCTCGAAGAAGCATCGTATCCGTTCGTCGATGAGATTTCAGTAAACAAAGGTGAGGACGAAAAAATATATTTTGATGTGCACGTTTCAAACCTCCTAAACCATTATAAGGTGCAGGGGTTAGTACTGAAACTACACGATATAACACAGAAGAAAAAGAAAGAAAAAGAGCTGGTACGTTCGAATCAACACCTTGACCAGGTGATCTATAAGACTACCCACGACCTGAAAGCACCACTAATGTCGGCGCTGGGTCTGGTAAAAATAGCTGAGGACGCACCACTTGACGTAAAAGACCAATACATCAGCCTGATCAAAAAGACCTTGCTGAAATTGGACTCGTACATTGAAGAGATGAATAATTTCTTCCGTAATGAGAAGTTGGCTCTGCAGCGCGACAAGATCGATCTGGAGCAACTGGTGAGGGAAGAAGAGGAGAATTTGAAGAATCTGGCCGATGGTGATGAGATCAATATTCTGTTCGAACTTGATAATTCGATAGAATGGTATTCTGATCCCATAAGAGTCAAAACGATCGTGGCGAATATTTTTTCGAATGCGATTAAATATCAGGACTTGCAAAAGCGAGATCGATTTATCAAAATTGCATCGCACGTCACTGAAGAATTCTGCGACATAAGCATCGAAGACAACGGCATCGGAATTGATCCGGAGTTTCAGGGCAAAATTTTTGAACAGTTTTTTAGGGCCACAGATCAGTCGCAGGGAACAGGGTTAGGATTATTTATTGTTAAAGATACAATCGAGCGGTTGAATGGATCAATCCAAGTGAAGTCAAAGCGTGGGAAAGGAACCACCTTCTTCATACGGATTCCAAATCAGCTCAATCAACCGATAGCGGTTGAGTAGGATATACGCACGGGGTCATGGAGTTTTTACAGAGAGGGTCTTTTCTCTATGCGCTCTGTGCGTTTTTTTGAAATAGCTGTACTCTAGATAGCATTGCTCTTTAGAGCACTTTTGAAGATATACGTGCAGGGCCGCAGAGTTTTTACAGAGAGGGTCTTTTCTTTGTGTGTCCTGTACGTTTTTTTGTTTTAATTTATCCTCACCTATTTTTGAAGAATGACAATCCGGTCGTTTTTCGATCAACTTGGCTCCCAGGTTTCATTTACGTATCCTCCTGAAAGAATTGTTTCATTAGTTCCATCGCAGACCGAATTGCTTGCTGACCTAGGACTCGAGAGGCAAGTGGTTGGAATAACAAAATTCTGCGTTCATCCAACTGGCTGGTTGCGAACCAAAATTATTGTCGGAGGCACGAAGAATTTTCAATTTGATGTCATCGATGACCTCAAACCGGACCTCATTATCGGCAACAAGGAAGAGAACTATCTCGAAGGCATAACACGCCTTAAACAAAAATATCCCGTCTGGTTAAGCGATATAGTTACGTTGCCTGATGCATATTCCATGATCACCGCTCTGGGCGAACTCACTAATACGAAAATAAAAGCCCATCTGATCAGAGATCAAATAGCCGAACGGCTTCAGTCAGTTAAGAAGAGATCTGCAAACTCAGTTCTGTATCTGATCTGGAGAAACCCATGGATGGCGGCGGGATCTGACACATTCATTAATTCTATGCTTACCATGCTGAATCTTAAAAATACATTGGAGAATGTTACGCGATATCCTCAGTTGTCGATGGAACAAATAGCTGACCTGCGTCCGGACTTTATCTTTCTCTCTTCCGAACCTTATCCCTTTCGCGAGAAGCATTTAGATGAGCTGAAAAAAATAAGTCCATCGTCGAAAGTAATGTTGGTAGACGGCGAGATGTTTTCCTGGTATGGCAGCCGGCTGCTTAAGGCGGCAGATTATTTCAATCGCTTGAGCCTTGAAGGATAGGAAACCCGAATGATTCGATGTCTTTCCAAAAGTTAGGATACGATTTTTTTACGACATCGCGATCCTGGATCTGCACGTCCATCAATGTAGCAAGCGGTGCGAATGCCATAGCCATGCGATGATCCTTATAGGTTTGGAAGGACGCAGCTTCCGGCAATTTGGAAGAAGGACTCAGCGTCCAATGAGCGCTGTCAATCTCGATAAGGTCCGCACCAATTTTCTTTAGTTCTTTTTGAAGTGCGTCAATACGATCGGTTTCTTTAATACGCAGGCTTTCAAGCCCCGTAAACCTTGCGTTGATACCTTTCGCTGCACAAATCACTGCGACTGTTTGGGCGAGATCAGGACAATGAGTGAAGTCCCAGTTGAATTCTTTGGTGGGATCGCTTTTGGTAAGATTTAAGAGTCCGTTTTCCAAGCGTGCCTGAACACCTAACAACTCCATTATTTGAACAATCTTACTGTCGCCTTGGACAGAACTAAGTGATAATCTTGGCAGCGATATACTAGCCTCATTTGCCAGCGCAGTAAATGCGAACCAATAACTAGCAGCAGACCAGTCCGACTCAACAGTGAACGCGGAAGGACTGTATTCCTGGTGAGGAATAATAACCATGTTCTCTAGCAATGTTGATACGGCATTAAAATGTTTCATTATCGATGCCGTCATTTCTATATAGGGCCTGCTCCCCACCTTACCTTCAAAGATTATTGTTAACCCCGTAGGTAGCACGGGAGCTATCATCATCAAGGCAGAGATGTATTGGCTGCTAACGTCGCCGCGAACGCGAAGCTCATTTGCTTTCTGACCATTGAACTTTTTTATCTCATGCGGTGGGAACCCATCGGTTCCGAGGTATTCGATTTCTGCCCCTAACGACCTTAGGGCATTGACCAATATCCCTATAGGCCGTTCCTTCATACGCTCGGTTCCAGTAAGTATTTTATTTTGACCTGTCACAGAAAAATAGGCCGTGAGAAATCGCATTGTAGTACCTGCATCTTCTACATCGATCGTCTTATCCTTTGAATTGATGAGCCTCAGCATCAGTTGCGTATCGTTGGCATCCGACAGGTTCTGAAGGGTCGATTTGTTACCGGCTAACGCATTGATGATCAGGGCCCGATTGCTTATGCTTTTGGAGGCAGGAAGCAATGTCGCTTTTCCTCTCAAAACAGGCGTTCGTTTGATATGGATCGATGAGCTCAATTTTTCGCAATTTTTGGCGGGCAAATTACGGTTTGTAAGAGATTTTTCGTTAATATGTTGAAACATTTGATTTGTGTTTCCAGTTATTGTCAATATGAGTACAAGTGGAAAAATTGCTATTAGTGTGGGCATTGCTTCAAGCGCCTTGTTAGCAGCATGGTTATTAACCGGGACCAGGAAAGAGAAGACAAGAGAACTTGTTGCCAAGACGGCATCGAGTTTTAAGAGCGCTCTGAAGACTGATAAGGTTGCCGCTGCGGGCGACGAAGAAGCTTACTACATCTAGAGCGAAAGGTAGAATGACAGAGAGTTTTTTACCTCATCAAGATTAATCTCGCAATCCCAACGCGAGCGTCCGATCCCATCCAGAAGGACGCATAGAATTTTATTTTCTTTATTTTTCTTATCCTGAAGTATTAGTCGGCTTATTTCATCCAGGTCACTTTCCTGAATGCTTACTTTTCCATAAACCTGCACCAGAAAACTGCAGATCTTGTGAAGCTCCTCTTCTGATAACATGCTCCGAGTCTGGGCAATATAGGCTTCAGCTATGAGTCCAACAGCGATTGCTTCACCATGCAATATCCGCCGGCCTTTATTTAATAAAAATGTCTCTAAAGCGTGACCAACGGTATGGCCAGCGTTAAGGATCTTGCGTAATCCCTTTTCAGTGGGATCTTCAGTAGTCACCCTCGCTTTAAATTCGACTGAATGCCTTATAAGCACATCCCAAGGCTGGTCGCCTAGCGATCGAGATGAAACTGCTTCCCACATTGGCCGATCGGATATCAGCGTATGCTTCACCACTTCGGCAAAACCTGATCTGAGCTCTGGCAATGGGAGGGACTTCAGGAATCCGCTGTAAAGCAAAGTGAGATTAGGTTTCTGAAATACACCGATATGGTTCTTGAAATGGTTGAAATCAATACCCAGCTTTCCGCCAATACTAGCGTCTGCCTGCGCAAGTAAAGTAGTGGGGACAAGAATAAAGTCGATACCGCGCTTGTATGTGGCTGCACAAAAGCCTCCCATATCTCCCAAAACACCTCCACCTATAACGACCATGCATGCATGCCGGTCGAGCATATGGTCAGTCATGGCCTGCCAGATGGTTGAGCAGGAAGCAAGGGTCTTATTTTCCTCCCCACTTTTGGTTTCAATCAGAAAGTGATCCGGAAGAAGGTGCCTGACCTCTGGATAACAATTATCAAGAGTATTTTCATCGGCAAGGACAGCCAGCTTGCTGTATTTTTTTGCAAGCACGAAGTCCCTTAAATCTTTGGCTGGATCAGTTGAAAACAAAATGTTATCAGGGAGCATTGGGATTTTGTAAATCTTTAATTCGAAAGTTATTAAAAACTGAATAAACGTCGCCCGCCTTCTTCCGGAATCGATTGAGGCAATGAAAATCCAAGTTATATTTACGCCATCTGTAGCTATGGATACCAAGCCTAACGTTTCATTCGAAGACACTGAAGTAGCATTCCAATATAAGTCAGATGCAGCGATGCAGAAGGCCAATTTCATCTTTGGTCTTGTTAACCATCCATGGATCTCTTCTATTGCCACAGGTTGCGTAAGGCTCGCGCTCAAATTTAGGTTGCCCGTCGAGGGTATCATCAAAAGAACTGTTTTCGACCATTTTTGTGGAGGAGAAAGCATTGAAAAAACTGAGGACGTTGCTAATTCATTGGGTCATTTCGGAGTGAAAAGTATTTTGGATTATTCCGTGGAAGGAGAGAAGACCGAGGAGGGATTTGACGGTGCCATGGATGAAATAATCCGCACAATCGAAAAAGCCCGGACATCTGACAATATTCCATTCTCTGTATTCAAGACTACCGGCCTTGCGTCAACGGACCTGCTAGAGAAAGTACAAGCAAAGAAGCCTCTTGATGATAACGAACAGAGGGCGTTTGTACGCATTAAGGAACGGGTTGACCAGATTTGCCGAAAAGCCCATGAGTGCAAAGTGCCTGTGCTTATTGATGCAGAAGAGTCATGGATCCAGGACGCCATTGACACGATTGCTTATGCAATGATGGCCAAATACAACAAGGAACGAGCGATTGTATTTAACACCTATCAGCTGTACAGGACCGCGTCGCTTAGGAACCTGAAGGACGGATTCCACTTGGCGGCAATGAACAATTATTTTCTGGGAGCCAAGATTGTACGCGGAGCATACATGGAAAAGGAGCGTGACCGCGCAGAAGAATTTGGATACGAAAGCCCAATTTATCCTGACAAAGAATCTACGGATTCGGCATTTAATCAGGCTCTCGCTTTTTGCATTGACAACAAACAAAGGATCTCTGTAATGTGCGGATCTCACAACGACTATAGCAACTACTTCCTGACCGTATTGATGGAAAAACATTCTATGAAGAATGAAGATGACAGGGTGTGGTTTGCTCAGTTATATGGTATGAGCGACAACATTTCGTTTAGCCTCGCGAAAGCCGGCTATCGTGTGGCCAAGTATCTTCCATACGGACCGGTACGCTCTGTAATGCCTTATCTGCTTCGCAGAGCCGAGGAAAACACATCGGTTGCAGGTCAAAGCAGCAGAGAGCTAACACTTATCCAGCGCGAGATCAAGCGCCGAAAAAATCACAAAACTAGTCGATAGTCCATAGACCATGGACCATGGACTATCGACTGCTGCTTGCCTCCTTCGATTTGTAATTTGCCCGCCATGGTTTTTCCCTCTCCCTAATTCCAGTATTTTTGCCAAAATTTGATGATATGCAGTTGAGCGAACAGGAAATCATCCGCAGGAAAAGTCTCGAGGAATTCGAAAAGCTGGGGATAAACCCTTATCCCGCAGAGCTATTCGATGTCAATGCTTCAGCGGCAGAGATCCTCGAGAATTACGAACGCCACAAAAGCGACTATCGTCAGATATCCATTGCTGGACGCATCATGAGCCGTCGGATCATGGGCAATGCTTCCTTTGCAGAACTTCAGGATGAAACGGGACGAATTCAGATCTACATCCGCCGCGATGATATTTGTCCTACGGAGGATAAAACGCTTTACAATACAGTATTCAAGAAATTACTTGACATAGGCGATATCATTGGAGTAAAAGGCTTTGGGTTCACTACACAAACCGGCGAAATATCTATTCACGTGAGCAGTCTTACAGTGCTCTCGAAGTCTCTGCGGCCTTTACCGGTTGTCAAGGAAACAACAGACGATCAAGGCAACGTCGTTCGCCACGATGCTTTTACCGATCCCGAGCAACGGTACCGTATGCGTTACGTTGACCTGATCGTTAATCCCCGGGTCCGCGATGCTTTTGTCAAGCGGACGCAACTGGTAAATTCGATGAGACAGTATCTCAATGAGAAAGCTTATCTCGAAGTAGAAACTCCGATCCTACAACCTCTTTACGGAGGAGCCGCGGCGCGTCCTTTCAAGACCCATCACAATACACTTGACATGACCCTCTACCTTCGGATCGCAAATGAGCTGTATTTGAAGCGTTTGATCGTTGGTGGATTCAATGGCGTATACGAGTTCTCGAAAGACTTCAGGAACGAAGGCATGTCGCGTTTCCATAACCCGGAGTTCACGCAGATAGAGCTTTACGTTGCGTATAAGGACTACAATTGGATGATGGATCTCGTGGAAGAAATGATCGAAAAAGTGGCTTTAGATCTTCACGGCACCACTGAGGTGAAAGTCGGAACGAACATCATTGACTTCAGACGTCCATGGAAACGATTTACAATGTTTGAATCGATCAAACATTTTACAGGCATTGATATTTCTCAAATGGCTGAGGACGAGCTACGTGATACCTGCCGCAAGCTTCATGTCCCAGTAGATGATACTATGGGAAAAGGCAAACTGATCGATCAGATCTTTGGTGAAAAATGTGAGCCTAATTTGATCCAGCCGACCTTCATCACGGATTATCCAATTGAAATGTCTCCGTTGGCGAAGAAACACCGCAGCGTACCCGGACTCGTGGAACGATTTGAAGCGATATGCAACAGTAAGGAGATCGCGAATGCGTTCAGTGAATTGAATGATCCAGTTGACCAGCGCAAGCGATTCGAAGATCAGTTGGAGTTGGGCAGGCGAGGTGATGAAGAAGCTATGACATTAGATGAAGATTTTCTCCGTGCATTGGAATACGGTATGCCACCAACGGCTGGGTTGGGCATCGGAATTGATCGGTTATCTATGATCATGACCAATTCGCCATCCATTCAGGATGTATTGTTCTTTCCTCAAATGAAACCGGAAAATCCCGTTGCTCAGTTGACGGAAAAGGATTTTGAAGCAATAGGTGTACGCAAGGAGTTGGTACCAATACTTCAAAAGATGGGTATTACTTCTATTGTTCAGCTCAAGGAGATGAAAGCATCTAAGCTGTTTAATGATGTGTGTGGCTTGCGTAAGAAAATGAAACTTGAAGTGCCGAATCCGACGATGGAAGAAGTGGAAGGTTGGCTGAAGTGAGTTCAGGTTTCAGGTTTCAAGTTGCCACTGAATCAAGAGCTTCCCTTTTGACGGTTTTATTAGGATCGGACTGAAACTTGAAACCTGAAACTTGAAACATACTCGTCCTACAAATTATCAAAGAAAGGCTTCCTCCTCTCTAACTTCAGATCCTGAAGTATCGACGACTTCACATTGATAGTAAAGTTGTATTGTTGGAATCTTCCGAATGGAGTCCAGTTCAGGCGCATAGTCCAACAGTGAAGGTCGCGGGCAATTCCAATATTGGTTTGTGTAAACTCTCCTTGTTCAAAGTGATAGCCAGTACTGAACGTAACCTTCCACGCGGCTGATATTGAAACGTCACCCGTCATATTAATTGTTGACGTGACGCTTGGTGACGCATTGAGGGGATGAGAGTAGCCGAAAGTATAACTTATATTCATACTCCAAGGAATTTCAAAATCGACATATGCGTCGGGGTTTTGAAGGAGGAACTCCTTCTCCTGTTCAGGAAGGTCCGACTTGGAGATTTTTTCCCTGCTGGACGTTTCTTTACTACGTGCTTTGGGGTTTAGGTTTGTACTCATTGCAAGGGTCGCGCTTGTGATCCTTCCCACACTTCCGCTCTTCCATGCAAGCTCGTCATATCTGCGTTCAATAGATTGTTTGGTCTCAGCATTAATAATCACTGTACGAATTGAATACGGGTCAAGAGTAGCTGCCAGGTTAATGTTCAGAAGGTTATCCAGTATGTTCGTGTTGGCGGACATAGAAATAGGGGCAAGCTTGAAAGAATCAGCGATCAGGTTGTAACTGCTGCTAATTGAAAGGTTGTTGAGAAGCATAACTTTTCGTGCTACTGAGTCTTGCGGCTTCTGCACTTTCATTTCTAAGTTGTTTCCGAGACCAAATCCGATCGATCCACTTTTGCCAGGTGTGGATCCTCCATATACAAATCCCTGATAACGGTCTTGATAGAATACCCTATTTTGCGCGTCCTTCGGATCAACCATCGCCTGAAAGTAGTCTGTATTTTTCGTAAAGTCTGGAGTATAGCCAAACGATATCGTAGGGTTTATAACGTGGCGGATTGCCTTGACACTCTTGTTCGGGTTCTTAAAGAAATACATTCCGTAAAACCGGGTGGTTAGGCCAACCGCGAAGGAGTAATTTGAAATGCGGTTAAATCCGCGTGTAGTATCGGTTTTCACGAGCAAGGAATCTTCGTTATAACCCCATGTCAATTGCTCGGCATACCACTTTTCTTCATAGTTCATAGATGGTGACAATGTCAGATACCTTAAAAGTTTTAGAGACATTGAAGCAGGTATGGTATGGCGCATTCCTTTCTTACCATTTTTGAAGAAGGTATCGAAGTTGCTGAACGAGAAGTCGGCGATACTGTCTTTTTTAGCTGTCGGAGTTAATCTTCCCAGGTTGTTAGTCACCCGGTTCATGGCATTCATCGTGTAGGCAATTGAAAAATTGTCAAATGGAGTGGTCTTACCCTTCTTGCTTTGGAACGGGTAAATGTTCGTCATGTTGAAACTTACGTTTGGCAACAGGAGGTCAACAAGCTTGGTTTGTAGATCCTGGTTGTGATTGAGGTTCAGGCCAAGCGAGAACGGAGTTCCCGTAAAACGTTTGCTGTAAGAAACATTTGAGCTTAGCTTAGCCGTTGTTTGATTGAAGTTTGAATTGTTGTAGATCTGACCCTGAGTACCGTAACCCATGTAGTTGTTTTGATTGTAGGTCGCAGTAGCTGCGTTCACGGAAGCAGAGAACCTGCCGCTTCCTTTGGATTGTGGTGAATGGCTCCATGTGATCCGGTAATCTTTTGTGAAATTTTTTGTCTCGATCTTGTCGTCCTGATCTGGGTTCTTTGAATATGAAAAGTTGAAAGAGCCGTTATATCTATAACGCCTTATGTAGTTAGATCTTACATAGAGTGCGTGGCCGCCTTTAGAATAGATATCACCGGTAAGTGATAGCTTCATATACTCGCTGATATCAAAGAAATATCCGCCGTCCCGCAAATTGAAACCCCTTCTTTTTTCCTCTCCATATGAGGGAACAATGATACCGGACGCGCTTTTTTTTGGCGATGGGAACATTCCAAAAAGAAATCCTATGGGCAGTGGGATTTCATTGAATTGCATGTAGAAAGGACCAGCTACAATCTTGTCATCAGGGATCGCTTTGGTCTTTGTCGCCTTGATTTCGTAATGAGGGTGTTCCAGATTGCAAGTCGTATAACTATTACGAAGACTTAGGAGCTCTCCTTTTTCGTTTTTGTATACCACATCACCGTGGAGGTAGGCGTCGCCCATCGTTGTTACTACCTCGCTTATCCGCGCCCTTTTCGTTTTGAAATTGTAAACTATGTCTTTAGTCTCGTATAATTCCTGGCCGTTTTTGAATATAGGGTAGCCCACGCGCTGGCCAAGGGAATCCCTGGTTCCGTGGGCAGTCAACTCGCTGTTGGCATAGTCTATCACTATTTCGTCCGCTTCCAGCTCGATTTCGCCATATACGATTTTGGCCTCACCATAGAGCCAGATCAACTTTCCATCGACGCTGGCTCTGATCGAATCTCTGGCCGAATAGTTGATAGTTGTTTCGATATCGCCCCTTGGCGCCTGCACTACGGTCGAATCTGAGGGCGTTTTAACGGTATCGGGAGCAACGACCAGGGTATCATTCTTAATACCCGACGTATCGGCTTTTACGGGCAGAACACCGGGCGGCGTCTTTACCCGCTGTTCAACCTGCGCCACGGCGATATAACTAAAATTAAAGGCAAATATGAAGGCAATAAAGGCACGCACGCGGACAGACTTGGGGTACAATACTTTACCTTTCAGTGAAAAATTCACAATTTTGCATAAAGTTATTGCAAATACCCTGAACATCGTAAGGCCAGTGAGGAATATCGGATTAACAGCGCTTCTAGTAGCAATAACCTTGCTAAATTCATCGAGCACCTACCCCCCAAGGGAATCTAAGGTGGATGTCATTGTTATTGATGCGGGTCATGGAGGTCATGATGATGGTACCCATGGAAAGCTATTAAAGGAAAAAGACATTGCCCTCAAGATCGCTTTAAAGGTTGGCGCGTACATTGAAAAGAACATCCCCGACGTAAAGATTATATACACTCGCAAAGACGACACTTATATTGCTCTTGACGAACGCGCTGAAATTGCCAATAAGAATAAGGCAGATCTCTTTATATGCATTCACGCGAATGCAAATCCTAACACAAAAGCATTTGGGACGGAAACGTTTGTCATGGGACTTCATAAAGATGACAGCAACCTCGCTATCGCCCAACGGGAAAACTCTGTGATCCTTTTGGATGAAAATTATCATGAACGTTACGAGGGATTTGACAACTCTCCGGAGTCATACATTTTGTTTGAATTGACGCAAACAGCTTTTCAGGAGAACAGCCTTAACTTTGCCTCAAAGGTTGAATCACAATTTAAGTCTAAGGTTGGAAGGACAAGCAGGGGTGTTAAGCAAGCTGGATTTGTCGTATTATGGCGCACAACGATGCCGAGTGTATTGATAGAAACGGGTTTTTTGACTAATTCAACAGAGGAAAAATTTTTGGCGGGCGAAGATGGCCAGGATCTCATTGCATCTGGGATTTACCGCGCCTTCAAGGACTATAAAAGTGATGTAGAATCCATAAATTGAGAACTTAATCTGTTGTAGTTTCTGCATCCATTTTTAGAAATTTGAATCAATGAAGCTATCCAAGGAAATTAGAGTTGGCCTGTTCATGGTCGTGGCCATTACCCTGCTGTATTTTGGTTTTAATTTTTTGAAGGGAATAGATTTCTTCTCGACATCGAATAAATACTTCGTTGTCTATAAGAATGTTGATAAGCTGACGGAGTCCAATCAAGTTTTTCTCAACGGTTATGCCGTGGGACGCGTAAGCCACATTGAGATAGAGCAGCGCAAGAACCGTGTACTCGTTGAGTTGGATATTAATTCGGATATAGTGCTGACCGATTCAACGGTCGCGCTGTTGAATGGTGAATTGCTAGGAGGGCGATTTATTCAGCTCAATGTTGGGCCCGGGACAAGGCTGAAGCCAAAAGACACGATCCGTTCTGAAGTAGCCAAGGGCGTTATGGACTTTGCTGAACCTGTAGCGACCAACCTGCAGACCACGCTAAAAAACCTGAATACCATCCTTGATGCGCTAGCCAGAAATACGAAACGGCTTGATACCATCTTTATCCGCTTTCAAACCACGCCTGCATTGCTTAACCGCACGCTGAATACCGCGAACACGAACATCGGCGAGTTGAGCTCAACATTCAAGGATGTTGCAGCAAACTTAAATGGAACGTTGACTGATTTAAAGCCCACGCTGAGCAACTTCAAGACTTTGTCGGACTCGTTAAAAATGATTGAGCTCAACGGAACAATAAACAAAGCACAACTAAGTCTGACCCGGTTAAATGAGACATTAACAAAGCTTAGTAAAGGAGATAATACAGCAAGCAAACTTCTTACAGAGGATTCGCTTTATGTTAATCTCAACAGGTTATTGCAATCTGTTGATTCATTAGCCAATCATTTCAATCAAAATCCGAAACATTTCCTCGCACCCCTTGGAAAGAGTCAGAAGAAGATCGAACGGGAGTTGAAGAAGCAAAACGGCGACGCTAAAAAAGAGTAGGTCGCTAATATTGTTTTATTGTCTGGCAGAGATGCACGTATCGCATTAGCCGTGATTGTTTGCAGTTGGCCCACATTCTTCCAATCTTTATTTTAATTTTTTTAGACATGCGCGCCGATCTAGAGTTCAACAAAAATGAAGATGAATTCAAACAACTTGTTCAAGAGCTTCATCGCAAATCCAAAAAACTAAAACTTGGGGGAGGCGAAAAGAAAATTGAAGAACAGCACCTGAAGGGAAAGCTAACCGCACGTGAAAGGATTGAATATCTCACCGATAAGGGATCCCGATTTTTGGAAATGGGATTGTTTGCAGGTGACGGTATGTACAAGGAGCAGGGGGGATGTCCCTCTGGTGGAGTTGTTACCGGTATAGGATACGTTGCGGGTAGGCAATGCGTGATTGTAGCCAATGATGCCACAGTAAAAGCTGGGGCCTGGTTTCCGATAACTGCGAAAAAAAATCTGCGTGCTCAGGAAATCTCAATGGATAACCGCCTGCCGATAATTTATTTGGTAGATAGCGCGGGCGTGTTTCTACCTATGCAAGACGAAATCTTTCCTGACAAGGAACACTTTGGGAGGCAGTTCAGGAACAATGCAAAAATGTCTGCGATGGGTATCATCCAAATTGCTGCAATAATGGGAAGCTGCGTGGCGGGTGGAGCATATCTTCCGATCATGTCTGATGAAGCTATGATCGTCGATAAAACAGGCTCAATTTTTTTGGCGGGATCTTATCTGGTGAAGGCAGCAATTGGCGAAACCATAGACAATGAGACACTTGGGGGAGCTACAACACATTGTGAGATCTCAGGCGTAACCGATAACAAATTTCCCAACGATCAGGCTTGCCTGGATTATATCAGAAGCCTCTTTGAAAAGTTTGGTGATGAGCCTGCTGCAGGATTTCGTCGAAACGCCGCCAGGCGCCCAATCGAAAAAGAAGAAGACATTTATGGTATTGTGCCAGCCGATCGGGTGAAGCCGTACGATACAATGGAGATCATAAAAAGAATTGTAGATGCGTCGGAGTTTCAGGAATATAAAGCCGCGTATGGAAAGACGCTGTTGTGTGGAACGGCAAGAATAGAGGGATGGGCTATAGGTATTGTCGCAAATCAGCGGAAGATGGTGAAGACGAAAAAAGGCGAGATGCAGATGGGTGGTGTGATCTACTCGGATTCTGCAGATAAAGCGGCACGTTTTATAATGAACTGCAATCAGAGAAGGATTCCATTACTTTTTTTACACGATGTCAGTGGCTTCATGGTAGGAAGCAAAGCTGAGCATGGCGGAATTATCAAAGACGGAGCAAAAATGGTAAATGCTATGGCTAATTCTACCGTTCCAAAATTCACTATCATTATCGGAAATTCTTATGGAGCAGGAAATTATGCAATGTGTGGAAAAGCGTATGATCCCAGATTGATCTATGCCTGGCCAACTGCACAAATTGCCGTTATGAGTGGTGCCGCTGCAGCAAAGACACTATTGCAGATAAGAGTAAATGCGCTAAAAGCTCACGGAAAAGAGATCTCCAAAGAAGAAGAAGAAAAACTTTTAAAAGAAATAACAGATCGTTACAATGAACAACTAAGTCCGTATTACGCGGCGTCCAGGCTATGGATAGACGGCGTAATTGATCCACTGGAAACGAGAAGAGTGATTTCCACGGGAATAGAAGCAGCAAACCATGGCACGATTGAAAAATTTAATGTGGGAGTCATTCAGACCTGACACATTTAAAAATTAACGATTGCTTGTTGGAAGCGATTGAAGTTTTTCTCAAGTTGCACGAACATGTCAATGAAGGAAACAGAACTGAAGGCTTTAGTGTCGCTTTTAGATGATGATGATGGACAGATCGTTACTCATGTAGAAGAAAAAATACTTTCGTTGGGTACAACAATAATTCCTTTTCTAGAGGAAGAATGGGAAAGTAATTTTAATCCAACAGTTCAACGCAGAATCGAAGAGATCATACATACGCTTCAGTATGCATTGTTGAAAGAGCGAATTGCAGACTGGTACGCAACGGAAGAAAAAGATCTTCTAACAGGTATGTGGCTTGTCGCAACGTACCAATACCCCGACATCGAACTGATCAAACTACGACAGGATCTTGAACAGATCTATTATGAAACGTGGCTTGAGTTCAAACAGGATCTTTATCCCTTTGATCAGATAAAAGTTATCAATAGCGTACTTTTCAACAAACTTAAGTTCGGCGCCAATACAAAAAATTTTCATTCACCTGGCAACTCTATGATCAACGTGGTTCTGGAAACAAAACGTGGTAATCCGATCTCGTTGTGCATCATTTATATGCTGGTAGCGCAGAAGCTCAAGCTGCCGGTTAATGGGGTTAATCTTCCCAATCTTTTTGTGTTGACCTATAAGGACAATATCCACACGCAGTTTTATATAAATGTCTTTAACAAAGGGTTGATTTTTTCAAGGCAGGATATTGAAAACTATATCAATGAACTTCACCTTACTCATCAACAATCATTTTTTGAACCCTGCTCGAATCTTGAAATCATCCGTCGCGTGTTCCGCAATCTGATCATGTCCTTTGACAAAATGGGAGAACACGCAAAGGCCGAAGAAGTAAAAGAACTCTTGCTAATAATCGCCGACGGAGCAGACCTGGGAGTGTAAGTTTTCGACCGCATATTACATGCATATTACATGAGGCTTGGACCTCTCAACCACTTAACCCATTTCCCTGCAATTCAAGGCGTTAACGAGGCATCTGCCCGTTCAAATCCCTGAATATCTCTAACTTTAGATCTTCAAAACTATGCGTATGAGAATCGCGTTATTGATCTTATTTTTTGCCGCTGTTAGTCTTTCAACTTCTGCTCAGTACTCAGTAGCTACTCAGCAAACCTTCCTTCGCTATGAGCTGGTGAAAATGGACAAGGCCATAAATACCTTCCGGCAGGAAGGAGCCCCTGTAATTTCACAGGATGGAAATACATTGTATTTCTTTGTCATGAATCATCCTGAAAATACGATGGGAAAAGATGATACGCAGGACATCTGGGTCTCAAAGAAGGATGGCAGTGGAGCATGGGGTATCGCCCAGCACTTAGGGTCCCCGTTTAACATTCACCGTTCGAACCAAGTTCTCACAATTTTTTCAGATGGCAGCTTGTTGGTCAAAGGAGGAAAGACAAAAGGCACCAAGGGATTTTCCATGGTGACTGGAAACTCACTGCGGGAGATTGAGGTGAAGGATTTTAAATCGATGAATAAGGGCAGATTCTATGGAGGAACAATGACGGCTGATCGAAAGCATCTTATCATGTATTTCAGTGAAAAAGAAAACAGCCCTTACAGCGATCTTTATGCAAGTCATCAACAGTCCGACGGATCTTTTTCGGCGCCGGTCAAACTTACGCTAAGCACGAGCATGGATGAAGTTGGCCCTTTTGTTAGTCCCGATCAGAAGAGTTTATATTTTGCTAGTGGTCGATCAGCACCCGGAAAGCAAGGTCTCGTGGATATTTATAACGCTCCGATAGTTGACGACACGTGGACAAACTTTGCTACACCCGTGAATATGGGTAAGCCCATTAACACTGGTGGTGATGACTTTTATTTCACAATAGATGCATCTGGCAACGTATTTACCAGCCGTGCTAATAAAGCCCTGGATGGTGCTCAATTGGATATCTACACGCTTGTTCCGAAAACCTTTAAGATTACGCTTATTGGAACGGTATTAAACGAAAAAACTATGCAGCCAATGCAGGCGAATGTAGAACTAAAGATTACTGGCAAAGATCCTCTAAAACTTCAATCAACCCCTCAGGGCCGATTTGAAACTAAGATGCCCGAAATAACCGCGTTTAATATTGCCGCGAGTTCTTCAGGCTTCATACCGAAGGATGAAGCATTCAAGATTCCTGTGCTCAATAAGGATACCACACTCAATGTTGAAATTCTCTTGAAGCCCGTAGCCAAGAAGTTGATCCTTGTTGGAAATGTGTATGACAAGAAAACTCAACAGCCTTTGGCGGCTAAGCTTGATATCAATTTAAAGACAGACAGGAAGACAAGCATGAAAATGGTTGCTGAAGGAGGGAAGTACGAAAAGGAAATCCCGAAGCTTGGCTGGTATATGATCTCCGCATCAGCAGATGGTTATCTGAACCTGACTGATAGTATTGAAGCCGATGACGAGGGAATGTCACCATTTACACGTGACCTCTATTTACAGCCCATTGAAGTTGGTCTTACCGTACGACTTAAGAATATCTATTTTGATTTCGACAAGACGACACTTAAAGAGGAATCGTTCCCTGAACTTAATAAGGTGGTTGATTTTTTGAAACGAAATGGCTCTGTTGAGATCGAAATAGCAGGTCACACGGATAGCAAGGGAACTGATGATTACAACGTCAACCTTTCGCAAGGCAGGTCACAGTCCGTTGTCGATTATATTGTAAGCCAAGGTATCGACGGTTTCCGATTAGCGGCTCACGGGTATGGCGAAGGAAAACCTATTGATACCAATGAATCCGATGCCGGGCGAGCTAATAACCGGAGGGTTGAGTTCACAATCGTGAAGAAATAGAATTGATTATTCTAAATAATAGAAAGGCCCGTTGTTCCGGGCCTTTCTTATTTGTCGGCAATTAATTGGCCGGTACTAACCTCACAAGTTTCCCTGGATTTTCCATCGCTATATAGATATATCCATCGGGACTCTCTACGACAGCCCGAACACGTCCAATATTTTCCAACAATCGTTCTTCTTTGACGAATTTATTGTCGGCTATTTCGACTCTTGCTACAAGTTGATGTGCAAGTGCGCCTACAAGTAGATTGCCCTTCCAACCCGGATATTTATCACTGGTAACCATGGTCAATCCACAAGGGGCAATCGAAGGCACCCAATAGCGTACAGGTTGTTCCATTCCATCTTTCTCTTTTAAGTCAGTGATGATAGATCCGTCATAATTGATTCCGTAAGTGATCACAGGCCACCCATAGTTTTTTCCTTTGATAACAACATTCAACTCGTCACCACCCTTCGGACCATGTTCGTGTTCCCAGAGCGTTCCTGTGGTTTTGTCATAATAAAGTCCCTGCAGGTTTCGGTGTCCATATGACCAGATCTCTGATTTTGCACCGATCACATTAATGAATGGATTATCGCTTGGAACCTTGCCATCGTCATGCAAGCGGAGCACCTTGCCAAGGTGATTAGTAAGATCTTGCGCATTCTCCTTTTTCCCACGTTCACCACTGGTAAAGAACATGTATCCATTTCCGTCGAAGACTATCCGTGAGCCGAAATGCACTTCAGATGATCCAAGTGGAACAGACTGGAAAAGTTCCTCGAGATTTGTGAGTGAGTTACCGTCAAGTTTCGCACGGGCAATAACCGTTCCGCCGCTATCAGCTACTGGTTTGGAATAGCTTAGGTAGATGAATGCGTTTTCCTTGAAATTGGGGTGAAGCTGTATGTCGAGCAATCCACCTTGTCCTTTAGCATAAACTGCTGGAACGCCTTGGATTTTTTCATCGAGAAGTTTACCATCCTCTACGATTCGAATTTCGCCTTCGCGTTCAGTGACAAGAATTCGTCCATCAGGCAAAAATGCAATACCCCAGGGGTTCTTGAGCTGATTTGTGATTGTGTCGACCTGAAACTTTTGTTTTTCGGATTGTACTATCGCTCCTTGAGGGGCTTCTTCTTTGTCTGTCGAACATGATACAATAGTTACGATAACCGCTAACCAACAAGCATAAGATAATCTCATGAGCGTATGTTTATGA
>Ga0111539_10001099_pt1 | contig 35733 bp, 25 predicted proteins | sample RhiMethybrSRZTD1_FD_79667 | JGI IMG/M metagenome (GOLD analysis project Ga0111539, IMG submission 79667) | Populus rhizosphere microbial communities from Tennessee, USA - Rhizosphere MetaG P. TD hybrid SRZTD1 (version 2) (version 2) | ecosystem: Host-associated > Plants > Roots > Rhizosphere >...
GACGAGTTGCATCACCAGTACCTGCTCGCGTTTCCCGCGCCCGCCCTCGACGGCAAGGTGCACCGCATCGAAGTCCGCGTGCGCCAGCCGCACCTCACGGCGCGCGCGCGCAAGAGCTACCTGGCGGCGATCGAGAAGTAAAGGAAAGAAGACCGCCCGAAGGCGAGCGTCGCGAGCCGTGAGGGCGCAGCGGTGGGGGTGGGGCCCCAACGCAAAAAAAAGACCGCCTGAGCGTGCGCCCAGGCGGTCCGTGTGGACTGCTGATCCGACCTTACTTTGCCGGCGCCGTGACGCGGATATTCGCCGCGTGCTTGGTCGCGCCGTCGTGGTAGTTGACGGTCACCTGGTCGCCAACCTTCACGAAATCCGTCAGCTTCGTCGACTTGCCCTCGGCCTTGAGCTCGAGGCTCTTGTGCGTCGCGCCCTTCGCGGTCACGACAGTCGCCTTGTCGATCGTGAATACCCAGTCGCCGCCCTTGCCTTTGACCGACAGAGAATCGGGCGCCACGGCGGTCACCGTCCCCTGGGCGTTCAGTGTTTTTTCGGTCGACTTCGCGCCTTGCGCACCGCCAGTCTGTTCTGCCAGGGCAATTACGGGAAGTGCGAGAGCCAGAGCCACGAGCACGCCTACCATCCGCTTCATATGAGCCTCCAAAAATGCTTCCTCGTGTTGCTTAGACGATCCCCAATTGCGCGCGTTCCTGTCAATGCCCTCACCGTGGGGGCCGGTTGGCGTCTTTCTGCAGGAACGGCACTCCTTCGGTCATCCATTTGGGCGCCGGTGCGCCCTTCAGGTAGTGGTCGAAGAACTCGAAGAACCGGATGGTCAGATCCTTCCGGTTGGCCATCCCGCGCAGGCCGTGGCCTTCGCCAGGGTAGGCCAGAAGGATAGCGTTCTTGCCGTTGTAGCGAAGCGCATTGTAGAAGTTCATGCCCTCGCTGAACGACACGGTCGGGTCGGCCGTGCCGTGCATGATCAGGAACGGCGCGGTGACCTCGCGCACGTGGCTGATCGCCGACTCGAACCGGTAGAGCTCCGGGTTGTCCCACGGCGCGAGGCCCCAGCGGCCCTGGCCATAGAGATAGTAGTCGTGCCCGTTGGCGCCGCTCCCGCCGCTGACCTGATAGGACCAGCCCCAGCTCTGGTTGAAGTCGGCGTAGAGATCGGTCACGCCCGCTCCCATGCCGATCGCCGCGAAGAGTCTGGATCGCGTGCCGATGAACGCTGCGCCCTCGCCGCCGTAGCTGTGCCCGTTGATGCCGATCCGCTTCGGATCGGCGTAGCCCATTTCGATCACCTTGCGGACCGCCGCCTCGACGCACTCGAGCATGTCGCTGTGCGACGACCCGGTACGGAAGTGAATGTCGGGCAGCATCGTGATGTAACCCTGACTGACGGCCTGCATCGGCGACGAGCCCATGCCGCTGAGATACGACGGCGCGCTGTAGCGATGCAGATTCTGCGAGCTGTCCTCGTAGAAGTTCACGATCATCGGCCGCTTCTCGCCGGTCTGGTAGTCATCGGGGAGCGCGAGGATCCCCTGCAGCCGCATCCCGTCCTTGTTCTTGAAGTCGAACAGGACGCGGCGGCCCCACTTGTACTCGGCTTGCTGCGGGTTGGCGTCGGTGATTTTTCTCGAGCTCTTGAAGTCGGGACCGGAGACGCGCAGGTCCGGGAACTCGACGAACGTCTGCCGCGTAAACAGGTAGGTTTCCGCTTTGGCGGCGCGCGTCGGCGCGCTGAACGACGCGTCCTCGTAGACGATCTCTTTCAGCTGGCCGTCGGCGAGCTCGTAGAAGCCCGCCTTCTTCGTGTATTCGCCGTACGCCGAGAGCGTGATCGGCTTCGTCAGATCGATCGTCTGGCGCGCGGCAGCGCCCCCACCACCACGGCCGCCCCCACCCGGGGCGCCCCCGGGAGGCCCGCCGGCCGGCGCCGCCGCCGGATCGAGCGGGACGGTCCGCACGTAACGGAAGCGTGTCTCGTTCTTGCTGCCCAGGCCGTTGGTGAGATTGCGCGCGGCCGAGCCGTCGAGCGGCACCAGCCACAAGTCATACCGATGCTGCGCGATCACGTTCTTGCCGTCGTTCGTGTAGCCGGCGATGCCGTATGACGGCCTGGGGCCGGGGTGATCGAACTCCAGGTCCACGAAGCTCACCGCACTGGCGCCGCCGAGCGTGCGCGACGTGGCCCCGTCCAGGTCGTAGGCCTGGAACTTGCTGTCCTTCCAGTAGACGAAATGATGCCCGTCCGGCGAGATGCCCAGCACGTGGCTGCCGATGAGCTGGCCCTTCAGCATCAGCGTCCGCTCGCCGGTCGTGGTGTTCACGCGGTAGATGTCCGCGGCGGGCCGCTTGTAATCGGAGACGTAGCTGCGCGTGTCGCGCCCGACCGCCCACCGTCCGTCCGGCGCGAGATCGACGTCGCGCAACGAGGCGTCCGCCAGCTTCACGAACTTGCCCGCGGTGACGTCGAACGCCTCACGGAACGTGAAGTTGCGATCGGTTTCGGCCCGCACCATCTGGACCGACTGGATGCGCTCGTCGCGAGTGTTCCAGATGTCCACGTCCGCGACCTCGTCGTTGTTTCGTCGTGGTGTCGTCCCCGGCGCCGGCACCTGCTCCTTCATGCCGAAGAACACCCGCTTGGCGTCGTCGCTCCAGACGAGCGTCGCGCGCTCGCTCACCACCCAGCCCTTCGGAAATCCGGCGGCCTTCGCCGGATCGAAGGTCACTGGCGTCGGCTCGGGCGCGTCGCCAAGCGCCGCCTGCACGCTGGGCACGACCATCAGGACGTTGTCGCGCTCGCGCATCTTTTCGACGTCCGTGCCCTTCAGCACCGCGAGCGCCGTGCCGTCGTCGTTCCACGTGAGCCGGCTGTAGACGCGCGCGTCGTTGTCGAGCGCGTTCACCCGTCCGTTGCGCAGGTCGAGGACGAACAGCCCGTTGGTGTCGCGCACGGAGGCGTCCACCGTGTAGGCGAGGAGGTCGCCGGCTTTGTTGAACGAGATGTCGCCGACGCTGCCGAGCAGCTGGTCACGGCCGCTCGAGAGCGCGCGCACGATGACGTCCACGCCGCGCGGTCCGGCCGGTGGTTCGGCCGCGCCGCCGGCTGCGCCGGCGCCACCACCGCCCGGCGCCTCCGCCGCGCCACCCGTGCGGCCCGCGCCGCCCGCCGCGACGGGGGCACGGCGCCGGAGGATCAGGTGCGTCGAGCTCGGCGAGAACGTGAACGACTGAATGTCCTGCCACGAATGTACGGCGCCGGTCGCGAGATTGCGGAGCTCGGCCCGCCGCGGCGGCGCCGGCGGCGTCGTGGCGGCGCCGCGGCCCGCCGCCGGAGCTTGTCCGGGAGCGGTGGCCGGCGGCGTCGCAGGCGCCTGCGGATTGGTGGCCGGCGGCGTCGCCGGCGGAGTCGTCTCTCCTGGCGTGTTCGCAGGCGTCGATCCGGCGTTGGCGCCCGCGCCACCGCGGCCGCCGCGTCCGCCGCGCCCTCCGCCCGGTTCCACCTGGTAGGCGAACCACTTCGAGTCTGCCGCGAACGCCCCGCCGCTGCCATCCGGCACGGCCACGTCCTGGTTCGTCTCGAGGTTCAGCAGATGCAGCACCGGCTTGGTTTCGGCGGCCGGGGCGTTCGTGAGTTGCAGCACGTACGTGACCCATTTGCCGTCGCCTGAAAGCTCAGCGCCGGTAACGCTCCGCCAGCGCGTGTAGTCCTCGATGGTGAGCGGCTTCTTCGTGGTCGTCGCCGCCTGCTCGGCCCACAAGTACGCGGAGCCGAAGACAAGGACGAGCACCAGAACCAGCCGCGCCAGCGGACGTTGGTGACTCGTGCTCAGTGGGTGGGTCATGGATGGGGATATTACCTCCGGCGCGGCACAACCGGATCGGTCTACAATTCGACCTCACCGCGGAGCCCTCTTGTGACGCCAACCGCCCGGAGCACAACATTCGCGCCGACGCGGCTGGGCCCGCTTCCTCTCGCCCTGGCCGCGTTCGCCGTGGCGATCGCCTATTACGTCGGCGTACAAATCGGGCTCGCCCTCACGTTTCCCCCGGCGACGACCTCCGTCCTGTGGCCCCCGAACTCCGTGCTGACGGCCGCCCTCCTGCTGGTGCCGGTTCGCCAGTGGTGGGTGTGCCTGGCCGCCGCCCTACCCGTCCACGTGATGCTCGAGTTGGGGGCCGGCATGCCACCGCATCTGGTCGGGGCACTCTTCGTCACGAATTGTTCCGAGGGCCTCATCGCGGCCAGCGTCATGCGGCTCTTCAGCGACTCGCCGACCGAGTTCAACACCTTCCGCCGTGTGGCCGTGTTCATTGGCGGGGCGGGCTTCGCTGCGCCCATCCTGTCGTCGTTCGCCGACGCGACCGTGGTCAACCTGCTCAGGGAGGAATCGTACTGGCACGTCTGGTGGACCCGGACGATTGCGAACGCGCTCACCGAGCTGAGCATCGTGCCCGGCATCGTCCTCGGGGTGACGCTGCTCATCCGGGGCGCCCGGCCGCCGGGCGTTCGCCGGGTCGTCGAGGCCGCGTCGCTCTCGGCCGCGCTCGCCTGCACCGCCGTGTGGGTCTTCGGCGGGCAGGCAGATGTGCCCGGCATGCCGCCCACGCCGTCGGTGCTGCTGTTGCCCCTCTATTTCTGGGCGGCAGCGCGGTTCGGGGTGAGCGGCGTCAGCATCGCCCTCTTTTTCACCGCCTTTGTCGCGAGCTACGAGACGCGCACGGGGCACCGGCCGTTTGCCGTGCTCTCGCCGATCGACAGCCTGCTCGCGGTGCAGATGTACCTCACGATCATGGCCGTGCCGCTGATGTGCCTCGCGGGGCTTCTCGAGGAGCGGCGGCGCGGCGCCGCCGATCTGCGCGAGCGGCTGCGGTTCGAAGCGCTGCTTTCGACCATCTCGGGCGACTTCGTGCGCCAGGGGCAGCCCTCCGCGTTCGAAGTCGGCTTGCGGCACGTCGGCGAGTTCCTCGAGGCCGACTATGTTGCCCTCCTGCAGACCAACGGCGCCGGGGCCGATCTGCAGGTGGCCTGGCAATGGAGCCAGCCGGGGGCGGCGTCGCTCGTGGGCCTGAAGTGCGTCGAGCAGTTTCCGTGGGCGTTCAGCCGGGTGCAGGGCGGCGACACGCTGGTGTGCGACTCGATCGACGCCCTGCCCGCCGCGGCCGTCACCGATCGATCGGCATTTGCCGCGTTCAACCTGGGAACCGCCGTGATTCTGCCGCTCGTGACCGGCGGCCAGGTCCAGGGCGCGCTTTCGCTGGTCGCGGTCGACGGCCGGCCGAAGCCCGAATGGGACCTCGCGCAGCTGCGCCTGGTCGCCGAGGTGCTGGCGAACGCGTGCGCGCGGCGGCGGGCCGAGCTCGAAGTGCAGGGCGGACGCCAGAAGCTGGCGCACATGGCGCGGCTCTCGAGTATGGGCGAGCTGACCGCCTCGCTCGCGCACCAGTTGAACCAGCCGCTCACCGGCATTCTCAACAACGCCGAAGCGGCGCGGCGGTTCATCGACACGGGGCGCGCGACCATCCCGATGCTGCGCGACATCGTCGTCGACATCATCGACGACGACCGGCGCGCCGCTGACGTGATCCGCCGCGTGCGCGAGATGCTCACGCGCACCGACTGGTCGCCCGCCCAGCTCGAGGCGAATGCGCTCGTTCGCGACGTCGCCATGCTGGTCGCAAGCGATGCGGTGCTCCGGAGCGTGTCCGTCTCGTTCGACTTCGCGCGCGATCCGCTCGTGGTCTACGGCAACCGCATCGATCTCGAACAGGTGCTGCTCAACGTCGTGACCAACGCGATGGATGCCGTCGCGGAGCGTCCGGTCCCGCAGCGGGCCGTCAACGTGCAGACCGCGGCCGACCCTGCTTCGGGGAGTGTCCTCATCATCGTGCGCGACCACGGCACGGGACTCGCCGAGGGCTCGGAGGAACAGATCTTCGAACCGTTCGTCACGACCAAGCCCTCCGGGATGGGGATGGGGCTGGCCGTCGCCAGGTCGCTCGTGGACAACCACGGCGGCTCGATTCGCGCCGCCAATCATCCCGACGGCGGCGCGGTCGTCACCATCACGATTCCGGCGCTCGCGGCGCGCGTCGCCTGACGGTTCGCCGCGGTTCGCTCTTGACGCGGCCACCGTCGCGGAGGCGACAATCAGCACCGTCATGTCCACTGGCAGCCAGCCTCCGTTGCTATATCCCCCGTACGCCTCGACCGTGCGTCGCGCGCCGGCTCGGCCGCTCATCCGGCTGCCGCACAACTTCTCGGATTTTGCCGCGCCCGTCTACGGCTATCGCGATGTCGCCGAGGTCGATGCCGATCTCACCTGTCAGCACGCCGGCGAGCCGCTCGGCGAGCGGATCGTCGTCAGCGGCCGCGTCCTCGACGAGGACGGCCGCCCCGTGCGCCGCACCCTCGTCGAGCTCTGGCAATGCAACGCCGCGGGCCGGTACCGCCACGCGATCGACGATCACCCGGCGCCGCTCGATCCGAACTTCAGCGGGGCGGGCCGCACGATCACCGACGACGACGGACAGTACCGCTTCGTCACGATCAAGCCGGGCGCCTACCCGTGGCGCAATCACCACAACGCCTGGCGTCCGGCGCACATTCATTTCTCGCTGTTCGGCGAATCGTTTCTCTCGCGCCTGGTCACACAGATGTACTTCCCGGGCGATCCGTTGCTCGCGCGCGATCCGGTGTTTCAATCCATCGCAGACGCTGGCGCGCGCGAGTCGCTGATTTCGCGATTCGATCTCGACCTGACGGAGCCGGAGTGGGCGCTCGGTTACCGGTTCGACATCGTCCTGCGCGGACCTCGTTCGACGCCGTTCGAGGATCGCACATGACGGAACCTCGCACGGACCTGATCGCGACGCCGTCGCAGACCGTCGGTCCGTTCTTCGCGATTGGCACGTGCCCGGAGGGAGGGCTGGGCCGGCTGGCCGGGCCTGGCGCCCGGGGCGAGCGGATCACGCTGTCCATCCAGGTGCTGGACGGCGAAAGCCAACCGGTGGCTGACTCGATGATCGAGCTCTGGCAGGCCGACGCGGACGGGAAGTACGGGGTGGATCGCGACTTCAGCGGATTCGGCAGGCTTGCCACCGACCCGTCCGGGCGTGGCACGTTCGAGACCATCCGGCCGGGACCCATCGCGCGCGCGGACGAAACCGCCGAGGCCGCGCATGTTAACGTGTGTCTCTTCATGCGCGGCCTGTTGCGGCACGTGTATACACGTGCCTATTTCGCCGGCGATCCGGCGCTGTCGAACGATCCCGTGCTGTCGCTCGTGCCGGTAGAGCGCCGGCCGACGCTTCTGGCGCATCCGGTTCCAGGAGACGCGGCGGCCTGGGCATTCGAGATCCGCCTCCAGGGCGCGCACGAGACCGTCTTCTTCGATCTATGAGGCGCCGGGGATGAGCTCGCGGCTGATCGAGGCGCTGGCCACGACCGACGAGCTGTCGGCGATCTTCTCGGACGACGCCTTGCTTCAGGCCGTCCTCAATGTCGAAGGCGCGCTTGCGAACGTCGAGGGCAGGCTCGGGGTCATTCCCGCGCGCGCTGCCGCGGTGATCTCGACGGCGACCGCCGCTGGCGTCCGCACGATCGATCCGGCCGCCGTCGCCCGTGAGGCGCAGGCCTCGGGTACCCCCATCCTCGCGATCGTGAAGGCCCTCGCCGAGCGCGTCCGCGCGCTCGATCCGGCCGCCGCGTCGTTCGTCCACTGGGGCGCGACCAGCCAGGACATCAGCGACACGACGATGATTCTGCAGTTGTCGCGGGCACGCGCGGCGATCGCGACCGATCACGACCGGGTGGAGCGTGCGCTCATTGAGCTGTCGGATCGCCACGCCTCGACGATCATGCTGGGCCGCACGATGCTGCAGCCGGCGCCGCCGATTACGTTCGGTCTGAAGGCCGCCGGCTGGTACGCGGCGGTGCGCCGCGGCTGGCAGCGGTTCACGGCCGCGTGCGACGACGGGCTCGTGCTGCAGTTCGGCGGCGCGACGGGCACGCTCGCGGCTCTCGGCGATCGCGGGACGAAGGTCGCCGCGGCGCTGGCGACCGAGCTCGGCCTGCGCAATCCCGGCGCGCCGTGGCACGCCCATCGCGACAACGTCGCGGCGATCGTGACCAGTTGCGGCATCTACACCGGCACCCTCGGAAAAATCGCCCGAGACATCGCGCTCCTGATGCAGGCCGAGGTCGGCGAAGCGGCCGAGCCTGGCGGCCCGTCCTCGTCGATGCCGCACAAACGAAATCCGGCCGGCTGCGCGCGAGTGGCCGCCGCGGCGACGCGCCTGCCCGGGCTGGTCGCGGCGTTTCTAAACGGTATGGCGCACGAACACGAACGCGCGGTCGGCGGGTGGCACGCCGAGTGGCCGACCATGGCGGCCGTCGTGCAGACGACCGGCGCGGCGGTGGCGGCGGCGGCGCAGGTGCTCGAAGGACTGAGCGTCGATCCCGGCCGGATGCGCGCCAACCTCGAGTCGAACTCCGTTGTCTTTGCCGAACGCGCGGTGACGCTGCTCGCGCGCGCGCTGCCGCGCGACCGGGCTGAGAAGCTGGTGGCGGCGGCAGTGGAACGCAGCCGCCGCACCGGTCAATCCCTGTCAGCCACGCTCGGCGAGATGCCTGACGTCGCCGGCGCGTTGACGGCGGACGATCTCCAGTCACTGACGCGGCCGGAGTCGTATCTGGGAGAAGCCGAAGCGTTCCGGCGCCGTCTGCTGGAGCGCGAGTAGCGCATCTATGCCCGTCATCACGCTCGACACCTGGTCCTGCTCGTATCGCCACGAAGGCGCGGCGGATCGGCCGGCGTTGTTGCTTTCACACTCGCTCGGGCTCGATCTCGCCATGTGGGAGCCGCAGGCGGTCGATCTGGCCCGTCACTTCCAGGTCGTCCGGTTCGATACCCGCGGCCACGGCGCTTCGGGCGTGACGCCAGGCGACTACACCATCGATCGACTCGGCCGCGACGCCCTCGCGCTCGCCGACGCGCTGGGCCTCGAGCGCTTTGCGTTCTGCGGACTGTCGCTCGGCGGCATGATCGGCATGTGGCTGGCGACGCACGCGCCCGGCCGGCTGACGCACCTCGTGCTGGCCAACACGTCGGCGCGGCCGGATGCGACCACCATGGAATCGCGCCGGACGGCCGTGCTCGAACGCGGCATGTCCGCGATCGAGACCGTGGTGATGGGCCGCTTCTTCTCGGCGACGTCGCTCGAGGCCAATCCGCCGGCGGTCTCCTGGGCGCGCCGCACGCTGCTCGCGACCCATCCCACCGGCTATGCCGGTTGCTGCGCCGCCATTCGCGACCACGATGCCCGGACGGCGCTCCCCGGGATTCGCGTTCCCACGCTCGTCATCAGCGGAAACAGCGACGTCTCGCTGCCGTGGGCCGGACACTCCGAGATCCTCGCCAGCGAGATCCCGGGCGCCCGCGTCGTGCACCTGCCGACGGCGCACATTTCGAATCTCGAACGGCCGCGGTCGTTCACCGCGGCGCTGTTCGAGTTTCTTGCGCCGGAGCCGGCCGATCCGCTCGAGGCGGGCGCCGCCGTGCGCCGCGCCGTGCTCGGCGACGCGCACGTCGATCGCGCGACGCGCGCGAGCACGGACTTCACGCGCGAGTTCCAGGCGTTCCTGACGCGCACCGTGTGGGGCACGATCTGGACGCGCCCGGGCCTCGATCGCCGGACGCGCAGGCTGCTGGTGTTGACGACGACCGCGGCCCTCGGGCGCTGGGAGGAGTTCCGCCTGCACGTGCGCGCCGCGCTCCTGGGCGAAGTCGAGGCGTGCGATCTCAAGGAGACGTTGTTGCAAGTGGCGGCGTACGCCGGCGTGCCCGCCGCCAACACCGCGTTTCACATCGCGCAGGAAGAACTGTCCCGCTTGACGGCGCCGGCGGCGCCGCCCGAAGGGGAGCGGCCCGCCCGCCGGGACAGTTGAACATCTAGGTCAGCGACGCGACGCTCAGCCAGTCCTCACACGCGGTCACGAGATCCCGGTCGGTCGGTGTCGCCAGTGGCGTCGGCGACGCCGGCAGCGTGAGTTGATCCAAGTGCACCAGGTCCGGTTCCTGGCCGGAGGTCAGGGCGGAGGCGCGCTCGGCGAGCCACGCGATGACGACGGCGCCGGACGTCGCGAGCGTTCGCGCGCGACGGCTGTTGGCCGCGCCGCCGAGTTCGAGCGTGGCGACCTGATCGATCACCTGCCAGAGATCACGCGCGCCGAACGCCTGTCGGATCTGCTGTGTCGAGAGCAATCGGATGACGGTCTGGATCTCCGACCGCAGATCGCTCGCGACGAACAGACCGATCCCGTAACCGTGAAGTGACAGGTTGACGGCCAGGTCACGCGCGGCGTTCCGTGCCGCTTGTTGGAGATGTGGAATGTCGGCGTTCGCTGAACCCGCCTGTCGCACGAGCGTGGACACACTGGCCAGGAAGCGAAGCCGGAGCTCATTGAACTCTCGATTCGGACAAGGCTCGTCTGAATTCCCGCCGGGCACGCCCAGTGTCCGGGCGTACACCGCCCGGCGCTCCGGTTCCGTCAGGCGGTCCGGCCGGTTACGGACGTACTGCTCGATCCCGGCGGCCGCGTCGCCATCGAGGGGCAGTGAGCCGTCGAGCGCGTGCTGGACGATGATATCCACCACCTGAAAGATCTTCAGCGCTTCGAGCTGGGCGCCGACGTAGATCGGCTGTATCGCGCGGATGGCGCCGGCGTCTGGCGCCGCGGTGGCCGTTAAATCCGGCAGGGTGAGATCGATCGAGAGATCGCGGTCCTGGGTCATGGCTCTGCCTCGGCCGGGGGTCAGTCTCGCTATCCTAGCGCCGGCGATCGATCGATCGATAATGAGGACCGCGCCCAAGCGTCACCTTAGGAGGACCGACCATGCGTCAGGCGTTGATTCGCGCGTTGGTGGGCGTGGCCGCCGTGGCCGCGCTCGTGTCGAATACGGCCGCCCAGAACACAAACCCGCGTTTCGGACGATGGAAGCTCAAGTCCGACGCGCCCGCGCCGCAGAGCAACATCATGACCTACGCGCCGTCTGGTGAGCGCGGGATGAAGGTGACAATCGACGCGGTCAACGCGAGCGGGCAGGCGTCGCAGTGGGGCTACGCCACCAACTTTGACGGCAAGGAAGAGCCGATGACCGGCACCCGGAGCTCGGAGACCGCGTCGGTGCGCATGATCACCGATCGCGTCGCCGAAATCGTCTACAAGCGGAACGGTCAGATCACGCAGGTGTTGACGAACGTGCTCACGCCCGACGGCAACACGCTCGGCATCATCTACGTCCGTCCGGGCGCCGACGGCAAACCCGACAGCGTGAGCTTCGCGACCTACGAGCGGATCAAGGAGTAACGCCGCCGACGCCGATCCCGGTCTGGACCTTGAACGGCACCTTGATCGTGCGCCGGCCCTGCCACACCTCGAACTCGAGCGTGAGGGTCTTGAGCGCCGTCGTCACCGTGAGGCCCATTTCGCCGGCGTCGTTCATGTAACCCGAGCTGGTGCGGTGTCCTTCGACCGGCTGTCCCTTGGCGTCGAAGAACTTCACCTCGCGGATTCCCTCCATCACGGTGCGTGGGAGTTTCAGCGTGAACTTCTGCTCGGTGCTGGAAGTCTCCACCTCGGCCACCGTGATCGAGGTTTTGCCCAACAGGAACGTGCGCCCGTTCTGGATGCTGACGTTCGCGACGCGTTCCGGCTTGACGCCGCTCGAGACGTTCAGCGCGAGCGTGCCCTCGGCGACGAGGCGCGTGGCGCCGGCCGCCGGGAGTCCGGTGCTGCTAATCTCGACCGTGCCGCCGCTGCCGTCCTTGAACTCATCCGGAAAGCTGCCGATCCGTCCGCCGAGATTCGTTCCTTTGTCGTCGCTGAACGATTGCAGAAGCGATCCGTCGTCGTCGATCTCGATCAGCCCTTGACCGGCCGGCATCTTGACCCAGAGGACCAGCTTCGTCCCGTTCTCCGAATTGAACGGCCGGGACATCATGTCGTCCTTGGGCGCGACGATGTTCGCGATCTGGATCCCGCCGGCGACGATCTGCGGGAGCGGACCCGACGGCGGCGGAGCAGCCTTCCCGCCCTGCGCCGCGATCGTGGACGCGGCACCCGCCGTGCAGAGCGCGATCACGCCAATCTGGCGGAGTACTTGTCCGGTCACGGAACTGAGCAAAACACGCATGGGGAGGCCTCCTGGCCGTCATATCTTAAGGTCCAGACGCGTTTTGCGCGCCGGTCATTGTTGGGAGGCGGTCCATGCGCAGACTGTTCGTCATCGCAGCGGTTCTGATCTCGGCTGTGACCGGGGGCGCGCAGGACACGAGCTCGTTGCCGCGCATCCTGTCGTTCGAGGTCGATCATCCTGCCGGTGTGCCGGGCGGCTGGAACGTCAGTCCGCCCGGGAGCGCGCAGGCCGACGAGAAGATCGTCCGCGGCGGCCGATGGTCGGCCCGGATCGAACGGGCAGCGGGCAGCGCCGGCGAATTCAGCGGGATCTCGAAAGTGCTGCCCCTGGACGTCGCCGGCAAGACGATCGTGCTGCGGGCGTTCCTGCGGACCGAGGACGTGACCGGGTTCGTCTCGCTGTGGCTGCGCGAGGACGCCGCGGGCGGGGGCTCGGCCGCGGCGTTCGACTCGACGCAAAGCCGGCAGGTGAGGGGCACGACCGACTGGCACGAACACTCGGTCACCGTGCCGGTTCAGCCCGTGGGGCGTCAGCTGGTCTTTGGCGTTTTGATCTCCGGGACCGGAAAGGTCTGGGCAGACGATCTCGAGTTGCTGGTGGACGGCGTGCCGTTCTCCGCCGCGCTGAAGGTCGAGCGGCCCAAGACCGTGCTCGATACGGATCACGAGTTCGACGCGGGATCGCGCGTGGCACTCGACACGTTGACGCCCGTCCAGGTCGAGAACCTGACGACGCTCGGCAAGGTGTGGGGCTTTCTGAAGTACCACCACCCACTCGTGACATCCGGTGCGCGGCACTGGGACTTCGACCTGTTTCGCGTGTTGCCGACCGTGCTCGCCGCCGCCGATCGTCGCGCCGGCAACGCGGCGCTCGTGAAATGGATCGACGCCCTTGGTCCCCTCACCGCGTGCAAGACGTGCGCGGAGCTCAAGCCTGAGAATCTGCATCTCTCGCCGGACCTGGAGTGGATCGGCGATGAGGCACGGCTCGGATCGGAATTGAGCCGGCTCCTTCGCGCCGCGCATACGAACCGCCCGGCGGCGTCAGACCAGTTCTACGTGTCGTTGGTGCCCGGCATTCTGAACCCGGTCTTCGCAAACGAGCCAGCCTATGGCAGCGTCGCGCTGCCGGACGGCGGATATCAGCTGCTCGCGGTCTATCGTTTCTGGAACATCGTCCGGTACTGGTTTCCGTATCGCGACGTCATTGGTCAGAACTGGGACGACGTGCTGCCAGAGTTCATCGGGCGCGTCGCGACCGCGAAGACCGCTCCCGACTATCGCCGGCAACTCATGGCGCTGATCGCGCGAGCGCACGACACGCACGCCAATCTGTGGAGCTCGCTCGGCGACCGGCCGCCGACCGGCGCGTGCCAGCTTCCGGTCACCGTGCGATTCGTCGAAGACCGCGCCGTGGTCACCAGCGGTGGGGGAGGACTAGAGCGCGGCGACGTCATCACGGCCCTCGACGGCGTGGCGGTGTCAAGGCTCGTGCAGGAGTGGTCGCCGTTTTATGCCGCGTCGAACGAGTCGACGCGGCTGCGCGACATCGCGCGCTTCATGACGCGCGGCGCCTGCGGCGAAACGAAGGTCGTGGTGACGCGCACCACCGGCGAGACGACGGTCACCACCGCTCGCGTTCCAGCGTCGTCGTCTACCGGCGGCGCCCCGACACACGATCTGCCGGGCGACACCTTCCGAAAGTTGTCGAACGACGTCGCGTACTTGAAGCTGTCGACGATCAAGGCGGGGGAAGTGGGGAAGCTTGTCGAAGCCGCCGCCGGCACGCAGGGACTGGTCATCGACATCCGCAACTACCCGTCGGCCTTCGTGGTCTTCGAGCTCGGCCAGCTTCTCGTCGGCGACCAGATGCCGTTTGCACGGTTCACGGCCGGCGATCTCAGCAATCCGGGCGCCTTCCATTGGGGCGCCAGCATCTCGCTCACGCCCGCACCGCTGCACTACGCGGGCAAGGTCGTGATTCTGGTCGACGAGATCTCGCAGAGTCAGGCTGAGTACACGACGATGGCGCTTCGTGTCGCGCCGGGCGCGCGCGTCGTCGGCAGCACGACGGCAGGGGCCGACGGCAACGTGTCGCCGATCCCGTTACCGGGCGGCGTCTCGTCGATGATCAGCGGCATCGGCATCTTCTATCCTGACAAGCGTCCGACGCAACGCGTTGGCATTGTGCCGGACGTCGAGGTCAGACCGACGATCGCCGGCATCCGCGCCGGAAGGGACGAGGTGCTCGAAGCAGGCATCCGCCAGATCCTGGGACCGGGCGTGCCGCTGAGCGAGATCCAGAAACTGATCCCGGGCGGACGGTAGTTGATGAGCAGGCCGCGTCTGGCGTGAATCAGCGCACGCCTGACGATCCGGTCCACGGCGTCATTTTGACCATCGGGTGCATTCCGCGTGGATCAAGGCAAGATCGGCGCGCTTGAGGATGTTCTGATTCCCATCCTCGCCCTTGAGCTGATCCAGCAACTGCAGTGCGCGACCGTACTCGGACCGAGCCCGTGGATCGGCTGCCAGGCGGAGCACCTCCGCGAACACATAATGCGCCTCGGCCAGCAGCACTCGGAGCCCAAGGGTCTCGGCTTTGGCCATCGCACGCTCGGCGTCCTGCAGCGCAGCTCGCCGGTCGCCGATCTTGAGCCACGTCGCGGCGCCACGTGTCCAGCTTTCGACCGCAAGCGGCCAGTTGCCGAGACTCGAGGCCTCCTTCGCCAGAGCGTCCAAGGTCGGCCCAAGTGTGGGTGTTGGGTTCAGCGTCGCGGCGATCCTCGCCCCGTGGAAACGATCCTCCAACGACCACCGCCTGTCTGACGCACGTGACGCGGCCTGTGTCTGTTCAGTTGGACTTGCGGGTTCGCCCCGGTAATAGAGACGCTCTGCCTGCAGCCTGAAGATCTGGCCGATGAGCGGCGGGCGTTGTAGCTCCTTCGCAAGCGTCATCGCCTCGTTGAGTGGCGCGACAGCATCGTCCAACCGGCCGCTGACACTCAGACTGTGACCGTAGCCGCTCAAGATCTCGGCGAGCCACTTGTCGCGCAGCTTCAAGTCGCGAAGGACTTGGAGGGCCTCTGCCTTGGACCTGATAGCTGCGCCGTAGTGGCCCTGATAGTCAAAGATCGTGCCCATGGCGTAAGACTCGATTGCCGCGCCGCGTTGGTCATCGGCGCGACGCAGTTCCAGGGCGCGCCCGTACTTCGTCAGAGCGTGATCGTACCGGCCGAGTTTGGTGAGCGTCTCACCGAGATTGTGCAGCGCGTCAGCGATCTCGATCCCGGATGCTTTTGCCTTCTCCCTGATTTCAAGGCTCTGCTCGAAGTAGGCCTGGGCATCCGAAAACTCTCCTTTCGCCAGATACACGTTGCCGATGTTGTTGAGGATGAGCGCCTCACCCAGACGACTGCCAGCCTCCCGGCGGAACTGGAGCGCTTCCCGCATAAGTGGCAGGGCGTCGTCCGGACGACTCAACGTCTCGTTGAACAAGACGGCGAGACTCAGGAGGGTGATGCTCAACCCTGACTTGTCAGCGATCTGGCGTTGCAGCGTGATGGCTTCTTGATAACTCGTTTCCGCCTGTTGCGGTCGTCCTTGTCGTTCGTGGATTTGCGCGATTTCATTCAAACTACCGGCCATGCCGCGCTTGTTGCCCATGGTCCGCTTTATTTCGAGCGAGCGTTCATAGTGCTGAAGCGCCTCGTCGAGAAGATTCAGTTGCTTGTACTGAATGCCGATCGCCTGCAGAATGCTAGCTCGGGCCTCATCGTTATTGAGTTGCGTCACCACAGTCAGGGCTTCGTTCAAGTGAGCAAACGAGCCGAGGGGATTCCTGGCCTTGATTTCGACACGGCCAAGCGCGAGCAAGGCTCCGACAAATTTGCGATCGAGCTCGGTCGCCTTGGCAAGGTGCTGTTTCGCAAGCTCAAGCTTGCCGCTCTGCTCGTAGAGCAAGCCGAGTTCGAACTCGAGGGCTTCGCTGTTTGGCGACACGCCCAACAGACGCTCGTACGCGTCGATCGCCTTCTCCGAATCGTTCAACACCCGGTAGTGCTCGGCCCAGATTAGAAACCTCTCTTGCGGGCGTAGCGCCTCGCTCAGCGTCATTGCGCGAAGGGAAGCCTGCGAGGCTTGTGCGTCATCGCCCCGTGCCGCGTATGTGCGGCCCGCCGCTGACAGTGCGAGCGCGAACGTACCATCCCGTTTTGTCGCCTCTTCGAACTTCTTGAGGGCCTCCGGAGACGAACCCTGCAGGACGAGCTGTTTCCCCTCGCAGTAGAGACGCAGCGCCTCGAACGAACCGGTCGACGGCTGCCACGATGTGGCATCGAGCTCTTTGAGAAGGTTCGGCGACGTCCGCGCAATGTCCCGCCGCAGTGATGCGGCGAGCTCGGAAATCGCGGCCGGCAGAGCGTCTTCGTCCGCCGCCGTAGCCCCGAGCGGCTCGCTCCGTGCCTGCTCCAGATCCTGGAGCACGACGTCGATGCGAATTGATGCGCCGATCTTCGTATAGCTGCCCCACACGACCCGTCGAGCACTGCTGAAGTCTGCAATCCGGGCGATCTCCAAGGGTCCGACTGCGGCGTGCGGCGCGATGCCGAGGTCCCGCATCACCTCGTGGACTCGGTCTGCGGACACGCTTCGGACGCTGGCAGAGCGACCCAAGGCCGTGCCGAGCAACTGCGCCAGAACGGACCCCAGAGGATCGAAGGTCGGATCGCCGGACGCATTGCGGAACGGCACAATGGCGATTGAGACGATAGGGCGAGTGGCGCCTGGCTGCGGCTGATTAGGCAAGTTCCGGTCGCGCATTAACCATGCCGTAACCACCGCAAGGATGAGACCCAGGGCTGCGATCCAGCGCAGTCTCGCCGGCCAGCGACTCCTTTCGACGTCGGGTACGCCATCGCGTGAAGTCGGCAAAAGTTCGCCATTCCGATCCAGGCGATGGAGATCGGTGATCAGGGCGTCCACCGTCTCATACCGCGATGCCGGATCCGGTTGCAGGCACTTCGTCACCAGCGCGTCCAGCGGCCCGGGAATCGTCGGGTCGACCGATCGCACGGAGGGCGGTGCGAGCCGCATGCGTTCCATCAACTCGAGCATCGGGTCGCCGCCGCCATGACGCCGGCCCACCAACAGGTCACGGAGAATCAGTCCAAACGCGTAGATGTCCGCACGCTGATCGACGTTGCCGCCCCGCGCCTGCTCCGGGGCCATGTAGTTGATCGTGCCGACGAGCGGACCGCCCGCCGTCATGGTCATGCCATCCGCCGTCGAGCGTGCGATGCCGAAGTCCATGATCAGCGCGTCGCCGTTCGCGGCGATCATGATGTTCGCCGGCTTGAGATCCCTGTGAACGATCCCAGCCTCATGGGCCGCGGCGAGGCCCGATGTGACCTGCCTGGCGATCGTGAGAACTCGGTCGACGGGCAGTCGCTCCTCGCGCCTCAAGATCGTGGCGAGATCTGCCCCCTGGATGTACGGCATCGTGATGTACGTGATGCCATCGACCTCTCCCAAATCGTGAATCCGAACGACGTGCTTGTGAGTGACCTGTCGGGCTAGCTGAATCTCTCGCTTGAAGCGTCGTTCGACCTTCTCGATGGTGCTTGCATTCGAAGTGGGTTTGGCGCGAATCACCTTGACCGCAACGGCCACCTCGAGGACGCGGTCCCAGGCCTCATAGACCGAACCCATACCGCCTTTACCGACAAGACGGATGATGCGGTAGCGCGATCCAAAGTCGTGGCCCGGTTCTAGCCTGACCTCACCGCCTGGCTCGAGAAACTGGTCGCCAGTGATGGTCCTTCCGCACGTGACGCAGACGCCATCAACAGACAGATCGGTGCTGTGGCAGTTAGGGCAAGCCATCCTGGCTTAGGCTGGTCGTTACTTTACCGCTTGAGGCCCCCCGGCGACCAAGAAAGCGGTTCGTCAACGCGCCAACTGGATCCACGCATCGGCCGGCGGCGCGCAGCGAGTTCGCGGGAGGCCGCGAGCCCACGCCGTACAAATCGATCAATCCATGGTGCTTGTTAATTCCTTCTCATTCGTCCCGCAGCGCCACCACCGGATCCACCCGCGTCGCGCGCAGCGCCGGGAGGTAGCTCGCGACGAGCGCGCTTGCGATCAGGATCACGGGCACCGTCGTGAACGTCATGACGTCCCGCGCGCTGATGCCGAAGAGCAGGCTGGCCATGACTTGGGTCAGCGCGACCGCGCCGAGGAGTCCGAGCACCACGCCCGCGCCCGTCAGTTCCATGCCCTGCCGCAGCACCATCCACACGATGCCGCTCTGCTGCGCGCCGAGCGCCATCCGCACGCCGATGTCGCGCGCGCCCTGCGTCACCAGGTACGAGATCACGCCGTAGACGCCGACGACCGCGAGCAGCAGTGCGAACGCGGCGAACGCGCCCAGCATGATCGTGGAAAAGCGCTGCCGCGCCATCGATCCGCTCATCCGCCCGGTCATCGGCTGCACGTCGAAGACGGGCAGCGTCGGGTCGATCTCGTGGAGCGTCCGGATCATGGCGGCCGCGACGGTCGACGGATCGCCCGACGTTCTCGCCACCTGCCAGCCGGCGTTCGGCCCCGGTTGATAAACGACGATCCGCCCGTCGATGTCGAGCCCGTACTGTTTCACGGTGCCGACGACGCCGACGATCTTCAGCTTCCGGTTCGGATCGTTCCAGACATGCTTGCCAACGGCGTCGCCGTTGGGCCAGAAGCGCTGCGCGAACTTCTCGTCGACGATCGCGACCGGCTCCGCGTTCTGCGGCATGTCGAGATCCGCGAAGAAACGGCCCTGGACCAGCGGAATGCCCATCGTCCGGAAGTAGTCCGTCGTGGCGGCGCGCCGATCGACCTGCAACTCCTGTCCCGGCTGAGGCGTCCAGCCCTCAACGTTGATGGAGCCCCAGCCGACCGACGATGTAAACGGTAGAGCCGAGACGGCGCCGCGCATGGCGACGCCCGGAACACTGCCCAGCCTGTCGGAGAAGTCGCGATAGTACGCGACGGCGGCGTCGCGGTTGGGGAACGTCCGCGCGCTGGCGCCGAGGCGCATCGAGACGACGCCCTCGGGTTGGAATCCGGGCGACACGTTCTGCAGCCGGACGAAGCTGCGGACGAGCAGGCCCGCGCCGATCAGCAGCATGAGCGACAGCGCCACCTCCGACACGACGAGCAGGCTGCGCAGCCGGCGCCGGGAACTGCCGAAGCCGCCCTCGCCCTGCGTGTTCCGCCCGCCCGCCTTGAGTGACGTGTTCAGATCCACACGGGCCGCGCGCAGTGCCGGCGTCAAGCCGAAGATGAGCCCAGTGACGACCGACACACCGAACGTGAAGGCCAGCACCGTGCCGTCGAGGCTGATCGCGTCGAGCCGCGGGATGTTGCCGGGATTGACGGTGCGGACGACGTACAGCGCGGCTTTCGCGATCAGCAGCCCCGCTGCGCCGCCGAGCAGGCCGAGCAAGAGACTCTCGGTCAGCAGCTGTCTCACGAGCCGTTGCCAGCCTGCGCCAAGCGCCGTCCGGACCGCGACCTCCTTCTGCCGGCTGGTTGCGCGCGTCAGCAGCAGGTTCGCGACGTTGGCGCAGGCAATCAGCAGCACGAGCGTGACCGAGCCGAGAAGCACGAGCACCGCCCGTCGAACGTCGCCGACGACAGAATCGAGGAGCGGGACGACGTCGATCGTGAACGTCTTGTCCCGCTTGTCCTTCTCGCGGATCCGTGCGGCGATCGCGCCCACGTCGGACTTCGCCTGCGCCATCGTCACGCCCGGCTTCACGCGCGCCATCAGGTTGTAGTTCTCGTCGCCGCGCCGGTTGACGGCGTCGGCGCCCCAGGGGAGCGGCAGGAACACGTCCATCTGCCGGATGCTCGACACGGTCGGCATGATCTCGTCGTTCAACAGAAAGTCGCGCGACAGCACGCCAACGACTTCGAACTGGTTCTTGGTCTCGCCGCTGCCGGCAGTGATGCCGTTCAGGGTCAGCGTCCTGCCAACGATGTTCGGATCGCCGCCGAAGACCCGGGTCCAGAAGCCGTGGCTCAGGATCACGACAGGCGCCTTGCCGGGCGTGTCTTCCTCAGGCTGCAGGAGGCGGCCGTACTGCGGCTTGGCGCCCAGCATGTGAAACAGGCTGGACGACGTCAGCAGCGCTTCGACGCGTACCGGCTGATCGACGCCGAGCAGCGTGCCGCTTCGTCCCTGCGAGATCGACGTCTCCGCGAAGGACCGGTTTTCCGCGACGACGTCGAAGTACTGACCGGGCGAGGGCCAATCCTGCGGGATGTTGATCCCGGGCGAACGCAACCACATGACCGCCAGCTGATCGGGCTGGGGATAGGGCAGCGGCTTCAGGAGCAGGGCACTGACGACGCTGAAGATCGCCGTGTTCGCGCCAATTCCGATCGCGAGCGACGCGACGATCACGAGCGTCATGCCCGGGCTTCGCTTCAACGTCCGGATGGCGTAGCGGATGTCTTGAAGAAATGCACTCATAGGTTCAGGCACTCGGTCCTCGGCGCTTGGTATGACGCTCGAGACTGGCAGGGGGTTGGGACGAATTCATTACCGGCGCGGGTGGCTGCGGAAGAAGGCGAAGAGGTCGGCGATGGCGGCCGACGGCGCCGAATCGTGCGTGGCCCCGGGGTATTCCTTGAGGACGGCCGGAACGCCGTGTTGCAGCAGCGCCTGCGTCATGTTGCGCGACGGGAGGACGTTGGGCGCGTCTTCGCTCCCGACGAAGATCATCATCGGCGTGGCGGCCAGCTTGTCGAACGGATACGTCGATCCGGGCTGCGCGTTCGATCCGCCGATGCCAATCGCCGCCCAGTCCTGCGAGAACTTGGGACCGAGGTAATGCGCACCCTGGCCGCCCGCCGAGTACCCGAACAGGAACGTTTGCCCGGGATCGATCGGGTACTCCTGGCGAACCAGATCGAGCACGTGCATCGTGTCGAGCTCGCTCCATTCCGATCGAACCAGGGCCGGCGTCACCGACCCGTTCACCCCGCCAAATCCACGGGCTCCCGGGCCGAACGTCTGCGGCAGACTCGACGCGCCCGCCATCCCGCGCGGCGCGCTGGTCTCGCGCCCATAGGGCACGTAGTTGTATCCGCCATTCGGCGAGTAGCCGAGCGGCGCCACCACCATGAAGCCATGCTGCTCGGCGGTCTTCGGAATGATCCGGCCGTCGCGGTCGAAGTAGAAGTCCTGATCGCGGCTGTTGCCGTGGAGGATGAAGACGAGCGGCAGGGCCGCCTTGCCGTCCCACTTCGAGGGGACGAACACGTGGTACGGCAGAATCTCGCCGGCTTCCGGCATGTAATAGTGCCGTACGGTCTCACCGCCCGCCCGCCACACCAGGTCCCGCCCTTTTTCGAGCGCCGCCAGCACGTCGGCCGTCCGCTTCAAGCCGGCAGCGAAATCGTAGTGGTGCGGCTCGCCGGTCTGCGTCAACCCGAACTCCGGATTGTTCGTGGCTGAGCCGAAAACCCGCTTGCCGGCATTGATGACGCGCGCCAGGTCGAACGGATACCGAATGGTCGCCTTCGCGCTGTCGTGCCCGCGAATCCTGGAGAGGCGTCGCTCGACGTCGGCGTGGCGCTCGTCGAGGAAGGCGACCAGCTTCACCCGCACCTGGAGATGCGTCAGCACGACGGCGCCGTCGCGGACGTCCGCAATGTACTGATAGTCACCGTCGGGCACGCCCTGTAAATCGATGGTGATAGGGAAGGGATGCTCGGCCAGGTTGCCGCCGAAAATGCGGACATCGCCGAGCGCCTTGACGAGCGCGGGTTCCGCGGCGGTCGTCCGCAACTCGAGCGTCAACCGCAGCGCGGCTTGTGCCGTGTACGGAACGGGCGCACGCTGACCAAGCCAGGCCATCGCCGGGTGCGATGAGTCCAGGACGACCCGGTCGGCGCGAAGGGTCAGCGATTGGCCGAACGCGGTCTGGGCCGCGCCGATGTCGGCGGCCTGTCTGGACGCCAGCGCGGCCCCGCCGATCAGGGCGCTGCCGGCCAGCGTCAGCGCGAAGCGAGACGTCAACCGCGCGCCCATCTGCCTGCGGGCCGCAACGGTTCTAGTTCAGCACGAACATGAACAGCCCGCCGCCGGCGCTGAACAGCATGTGCTGCTTGCCGTCGAGCATGAACGTCAGGGGCGGCGCCGAGAGACCGCCGATTTGCGAATACCAGAGGCCCTTCCCGGTCGCCGCGTCCCACGCCTCGACGTTCGGCGCGTTCGAGAGGAACAGGACGCCTCCCGCGGTCGTGAGCAGGCCGGCGCTGCCGCCGTTGATTTCCTTCCGCCACGTGATCTTGCCGGTCTTGTAGTCGACCGCGACGATATTCGTGCCCCACGACAGATTGCCGCCGCCGCCCGTGCCGCCGAGTCCCATCGAGCCGCGCGGGTCGGGCTCCATCAGGTAGCTGATCCGCATCGAGTTCTGCTCGTGCACGTAGAAGAGCCCCGTCTGGGGGGAGAAGGTCGGCGGCGGGTAGTTCAGGACGTCGCCGTTCACGAGCGAGCCGGCGATCGTCGCGTCCTTGAACGGATTGCGCTTGGGCTGGCCCTTGGCATCGAGGCCCGTGGCCCAGTTGTTGACGAGGCCGAGCTTGCTCGTGATCAGGTGCTCGCCGGTCGTGCGGTCGAGGACGAAGAAGTACCCATTGCGCGTCGCCGTCATCACCAGCTTGCGCATGCGTCCGTTGAAGACCATGTCGGCCAGGGCCGGCGTCTGGGTGGAATCCCAGTCGTGCGTGTCGTGCGGCGAAGTCTGGAAGTACCACGCCATCTTGCCGGTGTCCACGTTCACCGCCAGCAGCGACGACGTGAACAGGTTGTCTCCCTCGCCACGCCCCTGTGTGTAGGCCGGCGTCGGGTTGCCCGTGCCGTAGATGTAGAGCTTCGTCTCCGGATCGTAGACACCGGGAATCCACGTGGCGCCGTTGCCGTGCCGGGCCGCGTCGAGGCTCGCCCACGTTTCGATGCCGGGCTCGCCCGGATTCTGCGGCGTCGAATACAGGATCCACTGGACTGCGCCGGTGCGCGGATCGAGCGACTTCAGGAACGCCGGCATGTCCGTGTCGTTGCCGGTGCCGACGAGGAGATGATCGCCCACGACCATCGGCGCATTGGACGAGAAGTACTGCATCTCGTGCGGCGCGATCTCGTGGCGCCAGATCTCCTTGCCGGTCTTCGCGTCGAGGCACACCACCCAGTTGTCGTGCATCGTGAAGTAGACGAAGTTGCGCCACACTCCGACGCCGCGCGTCTGGAGCGCCGTGCCGCCGCGCGTCTTCCAGTAGTACTGCCAGAGCACCGTGCCGTCGCGCGCGTCGATCGCGTAGACGTTGAACGGCGATCCCGCGTAGATGATGTCGTTGGAGAAGATGATGCCGCCGCCCGGCGCGCGGGTGCCGCAGTTGTTCGCTTCGCCGGTGCCGAGGCCGCCGACGTTGATTGGCGTGATCGGTCCGCCCCCGCCACCCCCGCCGCGTCCGCCTCCGCCGCCACCCCCGCCGCGTCCGCCGCCACCGCCTGCGCCGGCGTTCGGGTCCGTCCCCGCCGGACCGCAGCCCGTGGTGAGGGTGTTCATCCACTTGAGGCTGAGGTTCTTGACGGTCGCCGTGTTGACCAGCTTCAGCGCGCTGAAGCGCTTGCCGCTGAGATCGCCCGAGTAGCTCAGCCACTGATCGGCCGCCGGCTTGAAGATCGCGGCCGGATCCAGCCCGCCCGTGTCCGCGCCGGCCGGCGCCGGCGCAATCTGCACGGTCTGGCCCTTCCAGTCCGGATGGCCCGGACCGACGGCGCGAGTACTCAGGGTCTGCGCCGTCAGCGCCATGGGCGCGGCGACGGCGGCGGCAACGACAGCGAGTTTTTTGAGCATAAGCGTCTTCTTTTTTTAGTGGCTCGCGGGGCCCCACCCCCGCTCGCGCGCCCTCACGGCTCGCTACGCTCGCCTTCGGGCGGTCATTCCTTCTTGCTCGCGGGGTCCCACCCCCATGCGCGCGCGCCGACGGCCTCGCTACGCTCGGCCCGGCGCGGTCCTCCTTACTTAACCGTCCAGAGATACGCCGTCACGTCGTGCATCTTCTTGTTCTCCCGATCGTCGAGCTCGAGCACCATGCGCTTGTGCGGATCCTGCGGATCCTTGACGTCCACGCGCATGCTGTCGGTGCGCGCCATCGATTTCCGCGTGCCGTCGGGCAGCGTCATGATGATGAGGAAGTCGTTCTTGCGCACGAGGGTGCCTTCGAGCTTGGATCCATCGGCCATCGTCACCGTGATCGGATTGCCGGCGCCGCCGCCCCCGCCGCGCCCGCCGCCGCCGAAGCGGCCGCCGCTCGATCCGGCGACCCAGGCGTTCTGCAGCGCGCGTGCGTCGGGGTGCTTCGACCCAATCCCCTTCAGATCGCCCGTGACGGAATGACACTTCGAGCACGCGGCCGCGAAGTAGGCTTCGCCCGCCTTCGCGTCGCCGACGAGGACGTTGAGCTCGACGCCGGTCGGATTGCGTCCGGGCGGGCTCCCCTGGCCGCCCATCGTCGCGTGGATGCTGTGGAGGTATTCAGCGACGGCGATCGTGTCGGCAGCGACGAGGGTGACCGGCGGGCTGTGCTTTCCGAGCGCAGCGCCGACGAGCTCGCCGTGCTGATCGGACAGCGCGGTGCCCGACCGCAGCAGGTTCGGGTACTTGCCGTCGGCGGAGCCGCGGAAATCGGGTGCATGGCAACTCGCGCAGTTTGCTTCGTAGACCGCTTTCCCGCGGAGCAGCACATCGGGCGACGCCAGCTCGCGTGTGAACTGCGTAAACCCGCCGCGCCGGCCGCCGCCGCGTCCCTGGCCCTGACCGGCGGCGCCCTGGCCGCCGCCCCGCCCTGGTTCACCGCGGCCGGTGGTTGGCGGCGGCTGTGTCTGTTGCTGCTGTCCCGGGGGCCCCTGATCGTCGTCGCCCGAGGCCAGCGCCGTGCTGCCCCTGGCGATGAGCAGGCCGGTCAGCGCCGCCGCGGAGATTACGACCGCGGCCGTGTACCGAGTGTCTGTCGTCATTGCACGCCTCCGGGATGTTGCTCGCAAGGATATGCAAACGATTACATTTTGCAAGCCGCCGTTTCGACCTGTGAAACGCCGGCCCTAGCTAGAACGCGACTGCGTCCTTCTGTTCGTCGAGCTTCTTGAGGTCGATGTCGGGCACTTTCTTGATCGCGTCGAAGTCCGCGAACGACCCGTTGGCCTTGCGGTAGGCGACGATGGCCTCGGCATCCTTCTTCGACAGGCCGAGAACCGCCGTGACGTCGTCGGCAGTGGCGTTGTTGATGTAGATCTTGCCGAAGTAGCGGAGCACGTAGGCGTAGATCGTCTCGAACTCCTTCTCGCTGCCGGTCGCGCCCTTTTCGATCATCTTGTTGATGACCTCTTCCCACTCGGTGCTGGTCCGGCGCATCGCCGTGATGCGCGCCGCATCGTGGCACTTGTTGCACATCTGCGCGAACAGGCCCGAGGACGGATCGCTGGCCGCGGCGCTGGTGCTGCCGTTCTGCGGCGGAGGCGGCGACTGAGCGGCAGGCGTGGCGACGGCCAGCGCGGAGACCACCCACGCGCACGCGGCGATACCGATCACGATCGATACTGGCTGTTTCATACGGCCAATTCTCATTATAGCGACAGAGCTGTCTTCTCTAATGCGTGGGGCCCCACCCCCACGCGCCGCTCAGCGCCGCTCCTGGTCGTCGCGGGCTTCGCGGTCTTTTTCTAATGCGCGTGGGGCCCCACCCCCACGCGCGCGCCCCGGACGGCCTGACTACGTTCGGCTTGGGGCGGAGTGACGCCCGCTTCAGAAATATGACAGCCAAGCCGCGCGGTGAGCCCGCTTGTAATTGTCGAACCACAGGCACAGCGGGTAGAGCGCGGCCACGATCGCCAGCCAGACGCCGTGCACGACCCAGAGCGAGTAGCCGTACCCGGGTGGCGTCGAGAACGATCCGCCGGCATCTGCGCCAGGGTTGCGGAAGAGAAACCCCGCGTACCCATAGCGCAAGAGCGCGAACAGCACCGCCATCCCATGGATGGCGGGGATGTGCAGCAGGTAGAAGAACATCGGGACCCGGCCGCAAACCTGCAGTACCTGACTGACGCGGCCGCGCCAATGCTCGAAGAGCGCGAGCAGCAGACACGCCGGGCCCAGCGTCATCAACAGAAAGTCGAGCGACGGCGGGTACTTCTGCGTGTTGAGAAACGAAAGCACGGTGAAGATCGGACTCCGCTGCCCGGTCCACCGTCCCGGATCGCCATACCCGTTCAGCCAGCGCAACAGGACGAACGCGGCGATGGCAATCGACCCGGTCCAGATAAGCGCGCGCTGCCTCCTGGCCGGCGCCCACGTGAAGACGGGCCCGCAGCAGTACCCGAGCGCCATGACGAAGACCCAGGGCACGAGCACGTACGGCACCGCGATGGTATATCCCGGTGCCGGCGTGAGTGTCCCCGGAGCGTGCAGGATCGTCCACAGCCAGGACCACGCACCGGTGACTTTGATGCCGTCGAGCGCGTTGTGCCCGACGATCGCGACGAGACACAGCGCCGTGAGCAGGCGCGGCGGCAGCCAGATCAATCCGGCCAGCACGACCATCGACCAGCCGAGCGTCCAGATCACGAGGAAGAACACGAGGTGATAGTCGAAGTTGAACATCCACCCGAACGAGCGCACCCACGTGACCTCGAGCACGACGAGCCACAGGCCTCTCGTCACCAGAAACCACGAGAGCTCGCGCCTGGTTTTCCCTCGCGACAGGCTCAGGTACGCGCCCATGCCTGCCGTCAGCATGAAGATCGGCGCGCAGAAGTGCGTGATCCAGCGGGTGAAGAAGAGCGGAACGATCGTCTTCGGGATGTCGGTCGGATCGACCTGATAGTGGAAGAAATCTCGCACGTGGTCGAGCGCCATCACCACGATGACGAGACCGCGGAGGACGTCAACGGAGGTCACCCGCGGCGACTTCAGGAGAGCCGGCATGACGGGGGATGATACTCGTCGCCGCGAGGTGTCGGCTACGACCGCGCCCGTCAACGGGCGTCGGTCAACCGGATCGATTGACCGATGCGCACGAACGTTGGCTGAAAGGCCGAGGCTTCCGCTTCGGGGGCGACCGTCAAGTAGTAAAAGAGATTCCCGTCCGCGAGAAACGTCGTGTAGAGCGTGATCCGTTCGCCGCCCCCGAGCGGCGAGGGGTTGGTGAGCGGCGTCGCGAGCGCCGTCCGCTGCGCCAGCCGCACGAACTGCTGGTCGGCGGCGAGCCGCAGGTCCGGATTGCTGCGGCCGATGGCCCGCAGCCAGGTGTTGGTCGCCTCGCGGAGGTCGCGTGAGGCGGCCTTCGCGATCCCGAGCTCGACGCCGTGGGTGAACACGCTCTGGCCATGCAGATCGCCATAGCCATTCTGCGGCACGACCTTGATCGCGTTCGACGACGGGATCGACGTCCAGTTGTCGGGCACGCTGACTTGCATGATCCCGCCCGCGGTGAAGGTGCGGTACTGCGCAGAAGGAGGCGGCACGGGCTGTCCCGGCGTGCCGACCGACCGCGGTGCGTTGGCGGTCGGCTCCGTGCGCTTGGCGAGCTCCGCCATGGTGATCGGCGCCGGCAGCGATGCGAAGCGCGCCCTTGTCGGCTCGAACCGGCTCGTGTCGGCCGGTGCGGCGACGGCGAGCGACGCGGCTTCCTTCGCGATGTACGCCGTGCGGTTGCCCGGGTCGGGATGGCTGCTCATCCATTGCGGACTGCCGCCGCCCTTCGATTCGCGGCTGATCGTCTCGAACATGCGGCCGAGGTCGCGCGGGTCGTACCCGGCTCGCGCCATGATCTGCGCGCCGAGCAGGTCCGCCTGCTTCTCGAATTCACGGCTGTAGCGCAGCAGCAGCGTGCCGAGCCCGAACTCGCTGCCCTGTGAGATGGCCGAACCGGCCGCGCCGCCGACCATCGCGCCGCCAACCGCGCCCGCGATCTGGCCGAGCTGCAGCCACGGGTTCTGGGCCTTCGACGCGTTCGCGGTGCCGTGCCGCAGCAGGACGTGGGACAACTCGTGCGCCATCACGCCGGCGACCTCGCCTTCGCTGGCCGCGGCATCGAACATGCCGCGGTGCACGAACATCGGTCCCCCGGGCAGCGCGAACGCGTTGATTTCCTTCAGATTGACGGGGGTGAACGAGTAGCGGAACTCGGGCCGGTTGAGATCCGCGGGCGCCGCAGCGACCAGCCGGTCGCCGAGCGCGGACAGGTAGCCCGCAATCGCCTCGTCTTTGATGACCGGATACTGCTTCACGATCTCGGTAGCGGCCTTCGCGCCGAGCTCGACGTCCTGTTGCGGCGAGAAGTTGTTCTTTGGCGGCTTGATCGGCGTCTGGGCGGCGACGGCCGGCGCGAGCGCCAGCCACATCACGAGGATTCCAACCGCCGGACATGTCCTGGGTGCAGGCATAGTGACGACCCGGGGAGCGACCCTTCAAGTATGCCGCATGCCTGATAATGTCGCTGCCCGAACCCCATGATTGAAGTCACCGACGTCGTCAAACGTTACGGCGCCCTCTCTGTCCTGAACAAGGCCACGTTCCGCATTGCCGAGGCGCAACTGACGACCATCCTCGGGCCGTCCGGCTGCGGCAAGTCCACCATGCTCCGGTGCCTGAACCGGCTCGAGCGATTCGACGAGGGCCGGATTCAGATCGGCGACGTCGAGGTCCAGGGCGCGGCGACGGGCACGCTGTCGGCCGCAGAAGAGGACGAGCTCGTCAACCGTCTGCGGATGCGCGTAGGTCTCGTCTTTCAGAACTTCAATCTCTTTCCGCACCTCAACGCACTCGAAAACGTGATCGAAGCGCCGATGACGGTCAAGAAACTGCGACGGGCGCAGGCCGAAGAGATCGGGCGCATGTACCTGACCCGCGTGGGACTGGCGGGCAAGGAGCAGGAGTACCCGGCGCGGCTCTCGGGCGGGCAGCAGCAGCGTGTGGCGATCGCGCGCGCCCTGTCCATGGAGCCGGCGGTGCTGCTCTTCGACGAGCCGACATCAGCCCTCGACCCGCGGCTGGCCCGCGACGTCGCGGCGCTGCTGCGCACGCTCGACGATCTCAAGAAGACGCTCATCGTCGTCTCGCACGACATGGATTTCGCGCGGGCGATTTCGGATCAGGTCATCTACTTCGAAGGCGGACGCGCGGTCGAGGCCGGGACGGCGAAGGATGTGTTCGGCAATCCGACACAGCCGGAGACACGCGCGTTCATGGAAGGTTTCAACAAAGGACACTCGTGATGCAGCGTCTGGTCCTTGCCGGCGCGTTGTTGATCGTGATCGTTGCGGAACCGGCCGTCGCGCGGCAGGGTCAGCCCCCGCCGGCGCTGGCCGCGGCGTCGGTGCAGCCTTCCAGGCCGGGCGAGTCCGCGCTCGGACGCGTCCGCGCCAGGGGGCGCCTGAAAGTCGGCATCGACGCGACGTATCCGCCGTTCGGGATCGCCGAGGGCGGCGACTTCAGCGGCTTCGACGTGGACATCGCCCGCGCGATTGCGCGCGAGCTCGGCGTCGAGGCCGAGCTCATCAACGCCAGCTTCGACGGCGTCTTTCCCGCGCTGCAGAACGGCAGCTTCGACGCCGTGATCTCGGCCGTCACCATCACGCCCGAGCGGAGCGTGACGATGCTGTTCTCGGATCCGTATATCGGGGCGGGGCAGCAGATCGTGGTCCGGAGCGACAGCCAGATTGCCGGGGCGGACGGGCTGGCGGGCCGGACGGTCGGCGTCCAGATCAACACCACCGCCCAGTTCGCGATGGAGCAGCGTCCGGGTGTCAACATCGCGAAGTACAACACGATCGATCTGGCGCTGCTCGATCTGCAGAACCAGCGAATCGACGCGGTCGCGAGCGACGGGCCCGTCCTGCGCTACATGATCAGCCGCAGTTTTCAGGGACTGAAGACCGCGGGCCCGGAGTACACCGCCGAGCAGTTCGGCGTGGTGCTCGCACGGACGAGCGACGATCTGCGCCGGGCCGTCAACGCCGCGCTCTGGCGGCTCACCGACAGCGGCGAGTACGCGAAGATCTACACGAAGTGGTTCGGCGCCGAAGCCGGAGCGGGTGTGGCCGCGGCGGCGCCGCGGGCGTTCGACCCGTCGATCGTGGCACGTACGTGGCGATTCTTCCTCCGCGGCGTGTGGATGACGGCGGTCATGGCGGTCTCGAGCCTGGCGCTGGGCCTGCCGTTCGGTCTGGCGCTCGCGCTCGCGCGCGTGCAGGCCAGCCGGTTCGTCTCGACGCCCGCCGCCGTCTACGTGGAGGTGATGCGCGGCACGCCGCTCCTCGTGCAGATTCTGTTCGTGTATTTCGTGCTGCCGAGTGTCGGCATCAACCTGCCGGCGTACACGAGCGGCGTGCTGGCGCTCACGCTCAATGCCGCCGCGTACATCTCAGAAGTGATTCGCGCCGGCATCGTGTCGGTGGACGCGGGACAGATGGAAGCGGCGCGCTCGCTCGGCATGAGCTACTGGCAGGCGATGCGCCGCATCATCCTGCCGCAGACCTTCCGGCGGGTCGTCCCGCCGCTCACCAACGAAGGGATCGCGCTCCTCAAAGACTCGTCCCTGGTCTCGGTGATCGGCCTGACCGAGCTTGCGCGCACCGGGCAGGAGTTGGCCAGCCGCTACGCGGCGCCGCTCACGATCTGGCCGCTCGTCGCGCTGCTGTACCTCGCGCTGACGTTCCCGCTGACGCGAGTGGCCGAATATCTCGAGCGGCGGTGGCGACCCGTGACGCGGTCGTGAAGCTGCCGCGTCACAGGCCCCCGATGTCGCCCGCTACGCGCCGACCTTGACCACGACGCGGCGGTTTTCCGCGCGGCCTTCCTTGGTCGCGTTCGACGCCGCCGGTGCCTTCTCGCCGAAGCCGGTCACGCTGATTTTGTGGAGCGGCACCATGTGCTGTTCGGCGAGGTACCGCTTCACGGTTTCGGCGCGCGCCAGGCTGAGCTTCTCGTTGTAGGCCTCAGCGCCGGTCGAATCGGCGTGCCCCTCGAGCGCGAACGACACGCCCTGCGGGTTCGACTTCAGCGTCGCGAGCGCACTGGCGAGCTTGCCTTTGGCCTCGTCCGTCAAGTCGCTCTTGTTGAACCTGAAGTTCAGCACGACCTCACACAACTCGGGTTTGTCCGTCTCGGCTTTCTTCGCCTCGACAAGTACGGGCGGCACCGGCGCCACATTCTTCGCGGGCTCCGTGCGCGCCGGCTCGGGACGCGCCACGTCGGTGACCCGCGCTTCAGAGGCCGGGGCGGCCTTCGCCTCCGGAGTAAACTGCTCGACCTCGTGCCCGGACACCCACCCGGTGCGCCGCGTGCCCCAGGCATCGCGCGGCAGGACCACGCGATACCAGTTCGATTTGCGGTGCACGTAGCGGTCGCCCTCGACGTCGATCACTTCGAAGACGTTGCCCTCGACGGGCCGCATGAGCACGTCGCCCCGCTCGTGCGACCACTCCGTCACCTTGGTTTCCTCGGCCGAGACACGCACGTGCGCGCCCACCGCCTGGGCGCCCACCTGCGCATATGCCGTTCCCAACGGGATCAGGCTGGCGACCAGCGTCTGCAGGAGCGTCCGCCTCAGCGACGAGGGGCGGACAAGGAAATGAGCGTGCGGCATACTGTGCCTCCAATTCGCACTGACGAATCCAGAGGGCACACCACGCGAGAGTCATGCCAAGGTTTTCTTTTGCACTGCGCTTGCCGAAGCGACGGTTGACAATTCCGTCGTTCATCGTCGATCGCTTGTGCGACGAAACCGTAGGCCGTCAGCCAATCTTGACGGCGTCCTGCGCCCGGATTGTTAGAACGCGGGACACGTGAACTGGTTGCCCAGGTACGCCTCGACGGTCCCGGCTTCGATCACGGCCACGAGCTGGGCCACGGCCTGCAGGTGCTGCTGCCGCAGGGAAGCGAGCGCCGCCAGCAATTGCGCGGACGGGTTCCCGAGCTTTGCCAGATATTGATCGCCGCCGGGAAACGCGAGCCAGTCATTGCCGGGGAAGCCGACGCCGGCCCGATCGGTCGTCGGCTGGCCGTTCGGCTTCAAGGTCACGTACTTGGCCCCGAGGCTCGTCGCGGCCGCGGCGGAGAGGCCCGTGATGAACCGGTGTTTCGACGTGGCCGGCTGGAGAAACAGCATGGAGTTGTTGGTCGGCGACCCTGCGAAGTCGATTTGCGTGAATCCGGCCAGTGGTCCGCTGAAGAGCGCGGCATCGATGCTGCCCAGATGTTCGAAGAACGCCTTCGCTTCCAGGCCCAGCAGCGTGCCGTCGAACGTCACGACCGCGTAGTCGAGGGCGAAATCGTAGGCGTTCGGATGGTCGGGGCTGAAGTGGGCGGTGCCGCCCTGATTCAGGACGTATCCGAGCGCGTTGTCGAGCACGTCCACGTCGGCCGCGCTCACCGCGCGCCGGCCCGAGTCGCGGACCGTGAACACGAACGCCGGGTTGGTCTGGCCCTCGAATCCGCCCGCCGCCACCCGCACGCGCGTGTTGCCGGACCTGACGGTGGTGATCGCGCCCGCCGCGCGGAGCGCATCGATCACGTCCTGAACGAGGCCGCAGTCATTCAGCAGGCGATTGCTCCAGCGTTCGAGGTTCGTATAGCCCGCGCTGAGAATAATCTCGAGCGCCTCGGCGCCGACGACGTCCGCAGTCGGGATCGGCTCCACCGAGATGTACGTGGTCGCGATGAGCGAGCTCACCCCGAACGTCGCGACGAGCAGCACGATCGCAACGGCGCGAGAGAGCGCGCGCCGGTTCTTCGTAGTGTTCGTGTTCATGATGCGGCCTATGATACGGTCACGGCGCTCTCGGGCCAAGCGTGAAAATGTCGCGCCGTTACCCGCCGTCACGTTCTCGGCGGCGGCCGCTTGTACGGCGTCACCAGGCCGAAACGCGCGGCACCAGCGGCGCGCTGGTGCTCGTAGTTGTCGACGACCTGCTGGTAGAGCTTTTTCGCCGTGTCGCGCCGGCCCGACAGGTCGTGCGTCCGGGCGATGTAGAGCAGCGACCAGGCGCGCAGATTTTCCGGCACGGCCCGGCCGGCGTTGGCGAGAGCGGTGAAGGCGGGCAGCGCGCGATCCAGGTTGCCGCTGGCGAAGTCGAGGTAGGCCAGCCAGTAGCGGATCAGCGGACTCTGCGGATAGCGCGCCGCGGCGGCGTCGTACAGGCGCCGCGCGTCGTCCCACTTGCCTTCGTACGTCAGCCGGTTCGCCGGAATGAGCGCCGCGTAGATGGCCGCCTCGCCGGACGCCTTTCGCGCCTCGATCCCCTTCAGCAGCTCGCCGGCGCCGGTCTTCTGCGCGGCCATCGCCGGATCGCTCTGGACCCGTCGCGCATCGTCACTGGCGCCGGGGTCGTCGATCAAGGCGCGATAGTTCGCGCGGCGGAGCAGGAACTCCGGCAGTACATGCGCGGGCTTCGCGAGGCGCGCGTCGATCACCGGCGTCAGGACGGCAATCGCGTCGGCCAGCCGCCACTCGCTGACACGCGTGTTCGCCAGGTTGAGCAGCGCGCGATAGTGGCTGGCGGCGACGTCAGCCGTTTCGTCGTTCTTGCGTCGATCGGCGACGCGTTGGTAGATCTCCCCGGCACGCCGATGATCTTCGACGGCGACGCCCGCATAGAGCTCGGCCGCCGTGAAGGCGAAGCCGTCGTTGTCCGGATAGCGCGCCTGCAGCCGATCGGCAGTCGCCACCGCGTCTGCGACGCGACCCTCGTACTGTGAGTAGACCTCGATCAGCAGCTCCTGTGCCTGCGGCCCGAACAGGCTGCCTTGTGAGGCCGCGCGTTCGATCTGCTTCAGCCCCTCGACACGATTGCCCGCAGGCAGAAACAGCAGGAACCGCAGCACCTTGAAGAAGGCCGGCGCGAGCTCGACGTAGTAGTTGTAGAGACCGAGCGCGAGGTAGGCGTCACCGTGCTCGGGATGAATTTTGAGGTAAACCTCGCTGTAGTTCTTTGACTTGACACCGTCGCGCGCCGCGCCCCACATGCCCTTGTCGTAGTCCACGCGATAGCGGGCGCGCATGAGGTAGGCCTGCGCCAGATAGAACAGCGCCTCCTCATCGCGCGTCGTCCGCGCATAGCGTTTGTCAGCCAGATCGATGAACGCGTCCAGCCGCCGCTCGAACTCGGCCCGAAGCGGCACGTCGCGCCCGAGCCGCTCCAGTTGGGCGAAGAGCAGCCCGAATCTGAAGGCGAGGTCGTCCGGATCGGGCGCGAGAAGCTCCTGGAAGTGGCGAATGGCGCCGAGCTCATCGCCGGCGTACAGGCGCTGGTAGCCGGCGTGGACCTGCTCGTTCCGGGAGGCGCTCTGCGTCGACACCGCCGGCACGAAGCCGGCGAGCGTCAGCAGGGCCGCGACCGTTCGTCGGCTACCGGCCGCCAATCGCCTTCTTGATCGCCTCGACGGCGGCGTTCGCGCGGAACTCGACGATCTTCTTGCCGAACTCGATCGTCTTTTCCTTGGGCAGGATGCTCACACCGTTGATCGTGGTCTTGCCGGCCGCCACGCGCTCGTCCACGCGGACGAGCTTCGGGTCGTAGGCCATCATGACGGCCGTCAGGCCGTACTCGTCGTGGATGCCGTCGGCGTTGATCTTCTCGGGGATGCCGTTGCTCGTCACGAAGTCGCGCACGCCGCCCTTGCTGGTCCAGTTGTAGTACTCGGGGATGTGGAAGATGCCTGGCGTGCCGCCCCATTTGGTCGAGAGATCCTGCGCCACGGCGCGAAGGCCGGCGGTGTTGCCGCCGCTGTCGCCCATCAGGACGACGTGCTTGAAGCCCTGGCTCTTCAGGCTGGTGGCGACATCGCGGACGACGGCTTGAAATGTCTCCTGCGTGAGATACAGGCTGCCCCATTCGAGATACTTGTTGTCGGGGTCGCCTGCCTCGAGCGGAATGATCGGCGCGACGAGCGCGTTGCCGAGCTTGCGCGCGATCTGTTCGGCGACAAGCTTGATCGCGTACTGGTGCTTGCCCCCGGCCATGTACGGCCCGTTCTGCTCGGTGCTGCCCGCGAACACGAGCGCCGTCGTCTTGCCCGCCTTCATCGCGTCGCGCACCTCGAGGTACGTCAACTCCTCGATCCACACGCTGTCGAGCGCGGCGATCGGGCGTGGCAGCGCGGCCTCCTTGTCATAGGCCTGCTTCGCGCTGGCCTCGCGCTGCTCTGGCGTCATCTGCCCGCGGCCGGTGCCCTGGCCGGCAGGTGGCGCCGGTTGCACAGGGGGCGGCGCCGCCTGCTGGGCGCCGAGCGCGACGACGAAGGCGGGAACGGCGAGCAGGGCGGCGAGATTGGCGCGTCGCGACATCGGCGTGTGCTCCTCGCTAATGGGGCAATGGGGCAATGAGGCAATGAGGCAATGCGAGCGCTTGTCTTGCTGGCTTCGTCACGGCCAGAGGGGCAAGTGGTGGCATTGCCCCATTGCCCCATTGCCTC